>Ga0315914_1000130_pt1 | contig 69695 bp, 43 predicted proteins | sample MpolenodulesMG_FD_203920 | JGI IMG/M metagenome (GOLD analysis project Ga0315914, IMG submission 203920) | Medicago polymorpha root nodule microbial communities from Los Angeles, California, United States - elongated nodules | ecosystem: Host-associated > Plants > Roots > Nodule | place: USA...
TCTATGTTGAAAGAAAAGAAACTCTTCCCCCCCCCCCCCCAAACAACGAGAAGCCCCACAATCCACTTTCTTTTCTGTTATTACAACCAAGGTAGTCAGAATCGAGATCATAGGCAGGATCAAGAAAGGGTCACAATATTACAAATCACGGGATTGTAACACATCATAAGATCAGTTTCATGACATAGTTCAGTAAAAAAACACCAAATCACACCACAAAAACTTGATGAAACTCCAATTCAGGATCACAACATATAGTCATACAAAGGTCAAATGCCACAACTAAAAACTCCAAATAAGCAAAACAACACAGGAGTACAAAAGAAAAGGAATGAGTAGAATAAATACAATTGCCTCACACGTTGTAGTGTCAGGTTTTTAATACGAAAATGTTTGAATATTGATGGGTTAGTGTTCCTTTGTAAAAGAAATTAATGGGTCTGTGTATTTACTTAATAAGTACATTGGTAAAACTGAGAATACGGAACACTAAATGTCTGCTTCTCAACACATTTCAGGGTTTTTAACCCAAAGTTGCATATCTTGAGAAGCGGGTCGCGTGCCTCAGTTACTGTCTTCTTTGCAAATTGACGGAGGTGCACAGAAGCATCGGTCCAATGCAATTTCACGGCTTTGTGCAGTAACTCTTTAATCTTCGGTAGGCACAAGCACGCAGAGACAGCAGCACTGTGGACTCGTACCATTTTTAATAATGGTTTGTTAATATTAGCTTACTGCCATGAGAATTACGCTGTCTAAGGAACCACGTGGCCTCCTTAGAAGAAGGGGTGTCCCCTCCGACTTGGTCAGGACACATCATACTTCGATTAAAGCCTTCCCACATGAAACACACGGGGCTTTGACTATGTCTAGGAGAGGTGGAGTAGTGGGATGCCTCATGGTCCCCACTAACTTGCCCGCTACTCTCCATCAACTCTCCACTCATTGACCCACATCACCTAAATATTAGGGTAGCACTTGAGTGACATAGCATTTGGTGACATTGGCCAACCAGTACCACAACGTCAGAAGTGGCTTTCTTCTCTCTCTTTCACAAGGTTTTTTTTTTTTTTTACACTTAACATTGTGGTTGGCCAATGTCGCCAAATGCTACCCTAAATATCAAGAGAACTACGCAGATCTGATTCCTTAAGACTCTTAAGGATACGTAGAACCAGAGATGTACCCTGTTGAGCTAGAATAAGCTCAACGCCAGCGACTTCCCCATAAACCTTAAGAGCACCCCCTTTTGTCATCACCATGGCAGGGAGGGTCTCTTGGCAAGAACAATTAGGGTAATAATAAAAATTATGCTACGCTACGGTGCGAAAACAATGTATAGTGTAGTATTGTGGAGCAATAGCAATTTGCTCAAATTCTGTCACACTATAGCCGCTATTTGACAACACATCATAGGAAGCTTACATTCATCGCTACTGTTTTTGTTTTCATTCAATACAAATATCACTAGTTATCTCTAGAATTAATTTGCAGGTTTTGAGTAATATATCAACTTAATATTTCATTCCCTATCCTATGATGATAAATGAAACAATTAAATGAAAAGAAGAAAGAAAGTAACTAACTCTTGATTCAAGGTAAATCGGACAGAATTAGCGAAAGTGTGATCTTCATCGACGAGAGAAAATGTTGATTTACTCAAATCAGAGTACGAACCGTGCTCCATCGTCAATCAATCAAAGGCAAAGCGGCAGGTTTTCTTCTTTTAGGGTTTTAATTCTATCTTCTTTGAGCAACAGGGTTTATACTTGGGGTTTTTTTAAGCATTTATTTTTATAATAATATTTTTCATTTTTTATTCATGGAGATTTTTTATTTTTTATAATAATCTCAGCATCCGATCCATGAACTAACCGATCTGAGGGGACTAATCTCACCGTCCATTTGCGGGACTCCATTTAAAACCAGAGCATAGCTTCGTATGACTTACAAAAATATTATAGAAAAAAATATAGTTTTTCTAGTTTTTTTTACCGAAACAAAGTTAACTATTATCATTCATTAATCAACCAATGTTCAATACAAGAAGGATAAGAATAAAAAATACAGTGACTAACCCAAGAACAGACCGCTCTAGCTAAAGTATGAGCAACCATGTTCGTTTATCTCCTAACAAACTTCACTTCGAAGTTGGAATGTAAATATAACTGATAAATAATACTAGAAACAACAGTATAGAATTCTGAATCACCATAACCCGGAGACGATAGAGCTTGCACTAGAGTAGATGAATCAAACTCGAAGACAACCTGGTCCCATCTGTTTGCATCCGCAAAATGAAGGGCTCGTCAAAACTGTCATATTTGCTTGTTGCCATTTCGTTTGAGGCCAAATAAATTGTCCGCGAGAGTTTCTAATACAACTCACAAAAGTTGTAATATGGTTACGTTCATGGAACGAGGTATCCACATTGCACTTCAACCACGTCTCGCCCGGGTTCTCCCAAACTGAGTTGTTACCTTGCACTCTGTTCTACCAGTGTTGCACAACTGGTGGTGAGGACTGTTTATGAACCTCTTGCCATTGTTGTCATGCATCTAGTGATGTCCTCCCAATGCTTGTTGAAGTATGATGAGCGTCATTCCAAATGACATCATTACGTGCAAAGAAGTAAAGCCATCCGACTAGCAATGTCTCGACTTTCTGAACGACATATATCAAAAACAAAATATGTCAAACTGCTCACAGTTTCAACTCGCAATTGCCGCACAGTCGAAAGTCCTGCCCAATACCAACTCTCAAGCGCCACCATACAACCTAGTTTTTCTAGTCTTTATTATAGAAAAAAAAGTTAAAAATCAATGCAATTCTTAGTTATCGTAACTTTTATCATATTTTTATAAATATACCATTGTAGAAAATTACGAAAGAATAATTGTATGTACTAATATTAAAAATATTAGTACATTAAAATACAATCACATAACCTACGTTTTGCTTATAGTCACACAAAGCATAAATGTCAACAACAATTATGCTCCGCGGCCAAATTCACACAGACACATAACAACAAGGTCTTTACTAGAAAAAGTAAAGATAATAGATTACGTTACTCCAAAAATAAAGAATACATCCACTATTAACCATCGAAGGAAAAATAACTCAATTGCAATTGTAGTTTTCCAATGAAGTATGATACAAGGTCTCCGAAATTACCTCCAATTTTGTCTCTTGTATCGACATAAAACTAACTTTCTACGACTTCCTCAACACTTTTTTTTTCTTCTTTCACCCTACCCCCACCCCAACCCTCTAATATTAAATGAGCTCATGAACATTGCTTTGCTCCCAATTCTCATTCTCTGTATTATCCCTATCCTCCAAAACCACCAATCATTCTCATATTTAATCCTCTAAACTATATCAAGTGTGAAATACATAATTATGTACATAATTTCTGTCCTAATCATTTCATCATATCATACCCTTTTTTCTTGTTTGAGAGGAATGGATGCATGAAAGAATACAACTCCTTAAATGTCACTTTCAGATAGTTGTTTTGTTAATAATCAGGAAACATCATGCGCAATATGTCCCTATCAATCACACCCACGTTAATGCACAAGTTGCTACCAATCATAGCCATTTCAAGCACAAGTTGCTGCTATCTTATATTATTTATTTTCATTTACCTTTTTGGATTTGCAATGCACAAGTTGCTATCCTATTATTTTCATTTATCTTTTGTATTTGTAATTTTCTAATCAAATTCAGAGAGGGAATCACCTCGACACACACGTAGATACACTTTATAGACAACAATTTTATGTTGATATTTCAAGTGTGAGTAAGAGTCTTACATTAGATAAAAAAAAGTAGATGTTCAACATAATGTAACTGAGAGAACTTATATATGCCTAATATTTTAAGGTTTTGTATTAAGATGTGAAGTTCAACTTATTTATCCGATTGTTTAATGTCCATTGTGATAATCTTCAACCTCTCTTAAACAATCAGATAAATGAGTTGAACTTCACATATATGTATCAACAAATTAGGAGCATGCACACACACATATGTATCTACAAACTGTAATTCTAGTCAAGTTTTTCTTCATTTACAAAGAAAAATAGTTTGAAACACCTCCAAATTCAACGGAGCTAGCAAGTGGCTTTGCATTATTTTAATGGAATGAGTCATTTCAAATCAAATTGACAGAATAAAAAATGTACAATTTGAGTATGCAAGTTGGATTTCGTACTTTTTTTGTCCTTGGAAATGGAATAAATGGGATCTTGCCTAGCACATGGTTGAAAATGTACGTTTTCTTTATATATTAAACCAACGGTTCATATGCACGCAGCAGACGATATAGTAGGGACAAAAAAAATTCACGGTTAATATGTTTTGTTGTATATAACCTTTTTATCAAATAATTAATTATATAATAGAATGAAAGATATTTATGTCAAATGTGAGTAAAGAAGTAGTAGACAAAAAACGTGAGTGTTGAATAAATATTTTTTTGATCAAGAATAAATAAAAATAAAAAAGCTACAATCTCAAGCGAACAACTCCAAGAGCATAATCCAGAAGAGAATAATACGTTGAGGAGGGAAAAACTCCGAGAATTTAGAGCATCCAAAAAAGAAGCACCATGCTTAACAAGTCAATCCCCACACTTGTTACCTTGATGGAGGGTATGTTGAAAATTAACAATTTAATCTCGATGTTGCAGTTGGACAATCTGACTAATCAGAGGAGCATGAGGATGGTGAGGTTGGACATCCAACATGATTAGATCAAGATCCACACTAAAATCTGATTCAAGAATAATATTGAGTGTTGAACAAATATAAGTAAAGAGATTTCTTTTTAAAGAGATTCATATACTCAATACTTTAATATTATTCATAGTCCAACGTAATGATGGATATTTTAGATGGATAAAGACTCTCTCAATTTCTTGAGAGTGAATAAATGATACATAAGTGTATTGAGCTATATTATTAGACATTTAATCCTTTAAACGAGAAGTTCATTTTTTTAAAAGAAATGAAGAAGATCTTTACTCACCTCTTAAAATCAAACAATATAAAATCCTTCCCAGCTTATTATAAGCCAGTTTTCTTTTTTGACAATCAATAAGAACAGAGTTATTTGGTCCTCTAAACTATATCAAGTGACAAACACATAATTTTTCCTGTATACTCATACCTGTCCTAATCATTTCATCATTTTTTTCTGTATTCTCTATTTTTAGATCCATGAAAGAATCCAACTTTTTAAATGTCACCCTCAGATAGTTGTTTTGTGAATCATCATGAAAGATCATGCTTAATCTGTCCCTATCAGTCCAACTACATGTTACTTTTATCAAAACCAAATTGATCTCTTTCAACATTTGTATGCTATAATGAAATGATGGCTACCAATCATAGCCAAATTCAAGCACTAGTTGCTATCTTGTATTATTTTCATTTACCTTTTTGTATTTGTAATGCACAAGTTGCTATCTTATTATTTTCATTTCCTTTTTGTATTTGTAGTTTTCTAACCAAATTCAAATGGAATCACCTCAAACACATAAGACACTTTATGAATAACAATTTCTTAAAAAATTCAATGGAATTAATGTACAAGCAAGTGGAAATGTGGATCAATACACATAAGACAAATACACATTTCATGAACTTGAATGCACAAAACTTAAGCAAATTACAGGATTCTCTCTAATTTGTACAAAGAATGGTGAATCCTGTTGCCTACATTATTACATCCCATCAACTCATCCAACAAATTTAAAGCACGGTTGCTTTTATTCTCCTGACCAATTCCTTCCTGTTACAAACAAAACAAAATCAATGTCAGAAACAGAATCAACCAAATGTTACATTTCATAAGTCACACAAAATTAACAAGAGTAAAAATGAAATGGTTAATTTTTTTTCAAATTTTTTACCTCATGAGTTGCCTGTCAAAGCCTGATGCAGCCAACACTCCTCTATTCTCCTCAGCCCTTCTCAAGAGGTATGGCATAACAGTCTCAACAGGTCCAAATGGCATGTACTTGCTAACTTGAAACCCTGCATTGCTCAAACCAAAGGATAGTGCCTCAGACATTCCATATAGTTGTGCAAATTCCATTTTATGGTTCACCTTTCCAATCCCTAATTCATGTGCTTTTGCAGCAGCCAATTTTCCTATACAAAACAACGTTAATTAAATCAAACTCATACCCCTCAATTGCATACATTAATTTCCTTATCATCATATATAAATATAAATCATCATTATATCATATAATATATACCTGATTCAATGTTATGAGTTGCAAGAACAACTCCACCAGGGCCATTAGCAATCTTCTCAAGCATGTAATCTGAACAATCATTGAAACACTTATGTGTATCCTTAATAGTGTTATGAATTGGAGAAGCATATCCCAAATCAGCAGCCAATTTTCTTTCACTAGACATATAAGCACCTCTAACCAACTTAAATCCCATTGGTATCCCCATTTTCTCAGCAGCCTTAGATGCCAACAACATTCTCTCCTTAGCATCTTTCAAATAAGTCTGAATGGTTCCAAACACAGTAGGGTTTTCACCTTTGTTATGCATAATTGCTGATGAGTAAGTAAAGTAATCAATAGCAGGTTGAACTGAAGTATGCTCAGCATCAACCAACAATGGGATATTGGCTTGCACACATTTCTGACAAAGCTCAAGGAATCTCTTGTTAGCTAGCTCAAGATCACTCTCTTCTTCTGCAGTTAATGGCTCTGGTCTCTTCCTTGTATGGTACAAAGGACTTGACTCAGAGAAAATTGGCAATGAATCTTGCTTCCATGGTAAAACAAAAGAAGGGTCTTTCTTCTGCCATCTCAGCAAATCACTCATTCTTTCAAGCAAACTCATTGGACATATTGCAGTAATCTTCACAATCACAAAGCTTACCTATAACACAGAAAAAAGTGTAATTTTGAAAACATTAGTACATAACATTCATAATAATAATGTTAAACTTAAAATTAAAACAACCCCTTAAATTTATGACATATTTTTTTTTTTACATAATTTTAAAAAAAGTATATAAAAATGCACCAGCAACCACAGTTTTTTTTTTCTGTGTGGCTTATTAGTGCTTGAGAGTCTTTTACCAAAAACAATTGTTTGTTTGTTCCAATTCCATTCCATTTCCATTGTTCCATTCCATGCTTTGATTGATTTCATGAATCAAATTCCAATTCCAATGTTCCATGCTATGATTAACAGCACTTAGTTTTCTTTTCATTTCCTACGAGCACGGAATCAGACACGGACACCAGATACGTCACGTCAGCAGCAACAATGTCATCAAGGCTGTATTAAATTGTGGTTCCAGTCGTGAATGCGGCACCATCAAAAGGGTAATTCTCAATTGAATTTGGATCCATTAAAGCAGATTGCATCTCTCTTCTGTGACAATGAAGAAACCGAACCAAAAAAGCAAAAAAAGAAAACAGTTACATTTTGAACTAGAGAGATGAAATAAAGAAGAGATTACCGAAGATGGAGGAAGCGATCTGCTGACATCAACGGTGTGAAGAAAACCTTTGAGATTGCGATCACAGCCGGCGTTATCATGAGCATCTTCAACGCCATAAACCAGCATTCCACGTAAACCGGCTTCATTCAACCTGGCAATACTTTTTCCAGCAGTGATAGCATCTTCTCCAGCACAAAAATGATCGAAAAAAGTGGCACGTGTGGTAGCCATAGCAAGGTTACTTAATGGATTATTGGTCTGCATGAGATCAGACCTCAACATCCATGTACCGAGGTCGACCATTGGCTCGACCGCGGTAGCATGGAGGACAGCAGTTGATTTGAGAAGTTTGGTGGTTGGGACGTGCGAAAAGAGTTTTTCGACGTCGTGGAAGTCGAGATTGGCGTCGGGAGGGAGGAGGGTTGTTGTCGATGATGGCGGTTTTTGGTCTAAAATATTAGACGCCGGAGACACAGCCGGCGAGGCGAGGGCAGGTTGGAAAGGTTTTGTGGCGGTGTTGTAACGGAGTTTCCTTAGGATTCTTGGTGGGATAACTCTGGTGGCCATCAACCGGTCAAAGATGATCTATATGATATAAACTAAGAAGATATATGTTTTGATATGATGAATAAAAAACCAGTTTCTTTGATTATTTCTTTCTTCTTGACCTATGAAAATGTAATGAGATACAAGAATGTGTATGCTTGTGAAGTGAGAATGAATTAGAAAGTAATGTATAAATAGGGGTGAAAAGAAGAATGTGGATGCTAAAAGAAAGGAGGGTGTGATTAAAAAAGTTAAAGAAGAAGTCAAGTGGATGATGTGTGAATTGGTTGGTGGATATGAGTAAGTTTGTTGTAGTTTTGACCAAAGTTGGTTTAATTTAGAAAATTGTTTTAGTCATGTTTCCTAAACTATTGGAGTAAGTTGGTTTAATATGAGTAAATTGGTGTTGTAAAAATGGATGGCAGCTAAGAGTACCATGTGGTAAGTTGTTGCAACAAACAAAACAAACACAGCTAAGAAATTGAAGGTACAAGATTTGAGATTGGTACGAACGTACTCAAATGCTGACACAGAATCTACGCGGATACACTCATCATGTGTTGGAACTTACTCACTATAAACACTACAACTCATGTTGATAGATTCTTTTTATCTCTTCATTTGACTACTATTTATTTATTACTTCCTACATATAGTACAATGGAATTGTTTACACCTAATACCTCCCAATTTCTTCATTTTCCTAATTATAGACACTGTTAAAAAATCACCATTAAGAAAAAATTGTTAACAATTCAAATATTGTTAAGTTTGACACCTTTATCTATGAGTGTAATATGGTATTTATCACTTCATTTAAGAAAAAGTTCATCACTCTTCAAAATTACTGCAATATCTTTAGTGACACGGCCGATATCAGAGTTGGAACCTAACTGTTGTCGTTTGGTAATGATGATGTGATGTTTATTTTCCATTTTGATTAAGATGACAAAAAAATTACTAAGTGCAAATTATTTTTTCTAGAGAATCCTGATTAATAATATTAGGGGTAATGGTCACTTTGGTCCCTAAATGTGTAATGATTAGTCATTTTAGTCCTTCATTGTATCAAAATTTTAAAATAGTCTCTGATTGTGCATTCTGTTAGTCAAAATAGTCATCGACACTACAATGCTCTCTCAATGCTCACAATAACTCTTTTCATATAGAGACTAAAATGACAATAAACATGTACTTATAAGGACTAATATGTCAATAAGTAAGTATATTGAAGGACTGATCTCACAATATTGATGAAATATTTTAACATCAAGGACTTTGACTAACAAAATGCACAATCAGGGACTATTTTGAAGTTTTGATACATTGAAGGACTATTTTCACTACTAATTACAATTTCAGGGACGAAAGTGACTATTACCCATAATATTAATTTTTCTTTTAATATGTAAAATCAATATTAAATACTCCATCCGTTCCTTTTTAAGTGTTTCTTAGAGTGAATTTTTTGTTCCTATTTAACTGTCTTTTTGGTATTTTAATGGTACGATTTGTCAATTATACCATTTGTCAATTACTTCTGTCTTTTTCAATAAAACTAATTAATGTTATCTATTTGGAAAACTAAAGTTTGTTTTTTTTAAAACAAAGTTTATTTGTTTTTTTAAACAAAGTTTGTTTCTTGTTATCTTTAAATTTAAACAAAATTTTGTTACAAACAATAGTTCCAAGAAGAGTTAAAATTCTATAAATAAGATGAGTAACAATTGTTAAAAATAGGAATTTGTTGCAAAAAAAAAAGATAATAACGGACAATTGTTTATTACGAGAACAAGATAACATATTAAATTTATTAGAAAGATAAAGTGTGTGGAAAAAAATAGGAATTTATTGGTCGATTAAAATGAGGGTATAATAGGAAGAAAATGTGCAAAAGTACACATCACTAATTTGATATTAATTTTCTAAAAAAAACACTTAAAAAGGGACAGAGATTGTACATATAATACACAAAATGTAGTTTTGATAATTACAGTGTGCAAAAAACAAACACATTAATTACGTATGTAACTTTTGTTAATACATGTGAAATATGTGATTGGTGCTTAAAAAAAACAATGGAAAGATGATACAATTTTATTTGCAAACATAACAAATTCAAATTACATTAACCCTTCTTAAACGACACAGACATACACATAGTTAGTTTCCTTTCATCATTGCTTCAGGGTATATGAACTCTTCTTGGTTGAAAACGTCTCCACCAAGGCTTCACTAAAATTGTGTTGGTTACAATGTTGTGATTACCTAATTTTCAATTTCTATAATCTTCAAGAACCTTTGAAATTGGTGTTTCTTCAAATTTTCGAATCCTCAATCACCCGTGAAATCCTTGAAGCTCTTCCCTCAAACTCTTCTTTGTTCCATCTGATGGTTGGATCCCCATTCAACTCAAGAAGGTTAGGAAGAACCCCTAATACCCCTTGAAGGTGAAATGATCAATTTACTTTAGATCCTTAATTTCCAATCAAAATCCTTGAAAGTAGTCAACTTACAATCCCTATAGTACTCTAACAATCAATGACTCAAAGACCACAATGATTCTTAGAAAAAAAATTTAATCTAAAGAATAAATGGAGAATGAGGTTTGGAGACTCTAGAGAGAATATATGCAAAGTTTTAAGTGGTTTGAGTGTTATGAGGATATGAGTATACATAGAAAAGAGTGGGAAGTGCAAAAATTCGCCAAAAAACAACTAAGTGAATCGATTCACTAAGTGTCTGAATCGATTCAGACTGCTGGAAATAGGCAATCTGAATAATGAAGAATGATAGAATCAACATATATATGAATCAATTCAAATGAACTCAGATGAAGATTGATACGAATCATCAAATACTAAATCAATTCACACGGGCAAAAACAAGGTTCAAACAGAACCAAAGATATGATTCAAGATAGTTTGAATCGATTCACTATTAATACGATTCATGAAATCTTGAATCGAATCAAAAGGTGTGAGACATTTGGAAAAATGTCAAAAAGAATACTTGATATGAATCAATGAACCTTGAATCAAATCAAGCATCTCAAAGAAGGATTTTGTCACTCAAAAATGAAGTTTTATGTACACAACAACGCACAAGACATCCATGGATCACATGACACAATGATGCAAAGATTACTAGGTGTTTTAATATGTTTTCTAAGTTAAAACTAATCAACATAAACACATCATCAAATAAACCTACCTCATGAACATCATCAAAACACAAACCTATAACTAAAAGCAACTTCATCTTTAGTTTAAAATTATGAAGATTGGGTTTTTAGTCAAAATCAAGTAGGAGTAACTTACTTCCTTATACACACATTTGATTGCTTTAAAGGTGATCCAACTATAAATCTAGGGTTATTTAAAAAGCTATATATTTAGGGTTAAATTGAATTTTAATAGGACTTGCTTTGATTACAAACTAATGAGTAATAGGATAGGATAAGAAAACTCTTTCATAAAAAAAAAAGAAGATAACTCAAGTTAATGGAGTATTTTTAATTGAGAGAGATATATGTGATAGGATAATTGAGTTTTTAGGATGAAAACTTGTACTCCCAATACCAATCTAAATATAAATTCATTTTATAATTTTATAGAAATAATAGTTTTTATGGGGAAAATAATAGCGACGAACAAAATTTTAAGGCCTAAAATATGGAATAATATTTAGCTCTAAGAGTTTTATACTTGTATTTTTCTAATCAAATTCAAATGAGGTATCTGTATGTTAATGGTTTTTCTCATGTTATGATAATGACATAACTTTTTCATGCAAAAATTTTGTATCCAAAAATTGTGAATATTTATGAACAGTAAACACACTTTCACATGATGTTGTTAGGCCATAGGCGTAAAATTTAACATAAGATATTGATTTCCCTTATCTACATAATTCATGTAAAAATGGTAGTTTTTTTGCTTTCTTTTTTGTCAAATCCTCCTATGCACACGTAAATATGAAGAATTTTTTTATTTTTGATATAATTTCGCTTATACGTTTTATAGAATTTGATAAATTTCAAATGCAAATGAACTTAGCAAGTGGTTAATAAATTTTAAGATCTCATGTTCGATTCTCTTCGGTATCAATTTTGGTGGGTTAGTTTTGCTTATTCAAAAAAAAAAATTAATGCGTTAGTTTGACTAAAAAAAAAGGGTAAATAGTTTAAAAGAATCTAAATTCAAATCAAAATAATCTTTGATCAATTTTACTTATTTCAAACTCCTACTTAATATGACCATTTTTATTTAACTCAAAATGCAATTGATCCAAGTTTATTGAAAGTCATCAATTTAATAGACAATTTGTGCCTTTTAAAGTAGTCAATCTGATATACGATTTCTAGACACTGGAAATTTCACAAACTAGTAAAATTTTGTGTAAAAAAAACATTTATATGTAATGTTACCACTATTCTTGTATAAAAACATTATTCTTTGCAAAGAATGACGCCACAGTAGTTTGTTTTTGTTTTAAACCAAATGATATCTTATACTCTAAAGACATTGATTAAAGAATACAACAAATTACAAAATATAATGTTAAATTTTACTTATGCTATTAATTCTCTAACTAGAGACATATATCATCTGGAAATACACATTGAGAGTCGCTTGTGATTAGCCCAATTGAAGGCCATGGTTGCTCATTTGACCCCTCTACTTGCTCAAAAAGCCTATAAAACAATGTTTGGTAGATATTTACCGAAGGACTTATAAACACAAAAAAGAAAATCGTTTGGGAATTACGAAGCAAAGCAACGAACGGCTTTGGGGGGCCAAAAGAGCATAATTTATTGAAGGCCATACTGAAAGGAAAAAAAAAACATCTATGTGAAAGGCTCATAATTACATAGCTATGGTATCCATTAAACAAAAGCAAGGGAGAGAGAGGAAAAGTCTATGTTACTATATATATTATCCAAAATTGACAACCAAAAAATATTACTAAGTTAAACTATAGTACATTGTAAATACTAGCACTTCATATAAACCAATTAACAGTGATATTTCCAAGCCACATGAACAATGGGAACTGAGCCAAAGCGATGAAGAGCAAGAGATAGTGGTGTTTACTCGAGTCATAACTCCTGACTTCGGCAAAAAGGACTCTTTTCATCGTTTTAACTAAGAATATTCCCATGCATAAGCAGAACCATGGCATCAAAACGTAGTAGGAGTAACCAGATATTATTTTTCCAAGAACAGCCAAAGACATGCCCGCAAAAGTATACCCTGCATATGCTACGATGTCCAATAGTGGTGCTTCTCCACTTCCTAATGAAAGCAATGTCACTTTAAGTAGTGCTGTTTGCATAAACCAACCAACCATTCCCTTGATGAATAACCAGTTTAATGCTTCAGGACTAAACCTGGCAGAAACAAATACAGTATGTATAAGAAACTATAATAAACTAGGTGGGAAAAAAATTAATAAGTTCAGATAGAATGAAATTTAACACTATAAACCTGGTAGGAACCCGGAGTAATTGAAACAGAAAACTGGTAGAAAGAATTGAAAGAAAAGAAGGGTTTTATTGAATGAATGATTGAGGTAGGACACAGATATCTCCTCAAAGGATCTAACTTACACAATAGATTTTTCATTTTACATACAACTCTCAGTTTTATAGATTGAATCAATCTATCCTTATTTATTCTATTTATACCCCTTCTTACAAGCCAACTACCCCAATTAATCCTAATCAATATTCTTTATCCTAACAAAACCAAACCAAATTCTTAGTCTAACTTACCATAAAAAACAGCTATGGAAATGGAATATTCAAAATAACAATACAACTTGCAGTGTCTAAAATCAAAGAGACTTATTTTTCCAGACAAAACGACAAATGTTAGAGGGCATTTGTTACACGGACTCAAAAATTATTCTTAGGAACAAAATACCCGAGAATAAAAAGACAGGAGTTTAATTCCTGGGTATTTTTTTAAAAAACTGTTTGGCACACTCTTAAATAGAATAAACTTCATCACAAAACAAAGAAAATAAACTTCAAAGTATGGCATTGAGGAGTTAGAGATCCACGTATATTTCTTTACAATTGTACTAACCAAAGACTCTGGGTATCAAAATAGTTTGTGATTTAATTACTGCACATAACATTTTTTTATCCTAACAGTGGATTCCTCATTTTACACACAACTCTCAATTTTATAGAATGAATCTATCCATCGTTATTTATTCTGTTTATAACCCTTCTAACAAGCCAACTACCCTGATTAATCCTAATTAATATTCTTTATCCTAACAAAACCAAACTAAATTCTTAGTGTAACTTGGCAAAAATACAGCTACGTAGTTTTCAAAATAACAATACAGCTTGAAATGTCTAACATCAGAGACTTATTTTTCCGGCGAAATGACAAATGTTAGTCGGGATTTCGAGCCCACAGCATCTGATCTCTCAAACGCTATGTTCCTTTTCACAAACTAACTTATAACTCACATAACATCTAAGAGCTTAAGATAACTATTACTTGTAATCCACAAGAAAAATATAATTTTGGCCACACCAATTATAAACAAAAACAAAGAAAAAGGACTCAACTATCTATATACACACTGGACAAAAAATTGGGAAAAGTGAAGCATATAATAACCTGACTCTTTTTGAACAATATAATAGCCTGACTCTGTTAATGCAGTACCATGTTTTTTATTGCACAAGGTAGATAACCAGGCACTGCCATGACCAGACAGAAGAAACTTTCACAAAGTGATTTACCAACTCTTCATCACAGAACAAAGCAAATAAACTTCAAAGTATTGCATTAAGGAGTTAGAGAGCTACATATATTCCTTTACAATTGTACTAATCAAAGACTTTGGGTATCAAATAGTTTGTAATTTAGTTGCCGCACATAACATTTCTGGGATCTTCAAATCACTTTTGCAAAGGCTATTATCATGGATAGGAAATTTACTCGGTAAAAAAATTATGTTATGGACTAATTTGGAAGAGCTCTATGACACGCGCGCGCACACACACAAATTTGAGGATATAATTCATGTCAGTAGCATATTGCAGAAATAAGATATAAGAAATAGTATACTTACTTTCCACGAAGACCAAGTGAAATGCCAGCAAGTACAACATAGGTACCAAATGCCATCAATGGAATGTACAGGTCAGGCGCATTTATGTCATAAATTGGAGGTTTATAAGAGAGTCTACCTCCCACTGGTTCAGTGATTCTAGTCCAATGACCCTAAACATTAGAAAACAAAAATAAGAGCGAAGACAAAGATAAAACAACAAAATCAAATAAAAAAATTCAACTACATGAATGCAGAAAAGTGTGACATTACTGCTTACCCGGTGCAGGAATGGGAACAAAACAACCTTTAACTTGTTCTTAACATAGTGGTCGTTCACTTGGAAGTAGTATTGGGGATCCGAGAAATACCTAGTTATCTGTTGTTGAAAATAGATGATATTAATACATAAACCTTGACTCACACGTACAAATAATATCTCTAACAGTGTTGTTGATGGCGGATCATGTCGGAGTAAAAATCCAGACATATGGCACCGCCATGTCAGAGTATGATGCCATGGTGCTGCCATCCTTCACAAAATTGGTCATGGTGGAAAGCCAAAAACCCGCCACCGATATCCGCCATGGCGCTGCCATGGCCAATATCTGACAACACTGAACATTAATGGAGGAAAGCAAGATAATGAAAGCTATTTGAAATCATTTATAGTTGCATTGGTTTTTCCTTCCCAAATTGGTGGAGCTTGACTTGACTGATATCATAAATGTAAGCATTATCGAAGTGAGATCATCCACCATGTATGAAATAGATTTAAAAGTGACTTGCAAAACTAAATGGAACTCCAGACAAGTTGTGCATTACATTAATTTCTGATACTCGATAGATCAGTATTGTTTCAACAATATACCAAAATTCCTAGAAACATGGGATGGAAGAGTTTATAACAGTTTTCCACACACAATTTGAACACAACGAACACATTAAAAAGAAATAAATCATACAAAAACAAAATTAACAGATTCAAAAGATCTAATATTATCAACCATGATCAGTCTGTTCAACTGAATCATGATTTTTTCTAAAACAAAAAACATAATAGAACAGTGATACATACATTGCTTTGAACATATTCAGAGCTCGATCCGAATATTTTTTCTCCATATGCACCCAATCCACCTCGAATGAGTCCAGAACCGGCAGCATTAAATGCATTCCCAAACACATTAGGTTGTGAGCTTGTTGGAAGTTGAGGCTGAAATTGAGGCACCCCCAGTTGTGGTCTGACATTGTTATACATTCTCACTGCCATGTCCAAAACCAAAATAACCAATCAGAAACAACTTTTTCAAGGTTATAGATAAAACCTAAAGGAAAAAAAAATGCCGGGATTGAACTCCACTGTACAATCAGAAGTATATATAGCACCAGGGGCGAAGCCACACTATAGTCCATAAATGCACCGAAATTGCAAATACAGTTCAAGAGTGGCATTTCTGTTTGTAATTTTATGGACTAAATTGAGCAACGAAAAAACACATCCGAGTACTAAACTGACTGACTAAAACTAAATTCGAGGACAAAAACTAATAAAAGAGACACATATGAATGTATTTGCAATTCGGATACATCCAAATATCAATACGACACCAAAGTACACATTCACCTATCGAAAGTTTGAACATTCAAACTTTTGAACCCCTGAACCAGTGTCGCCACTGTGTAGCACCGACACTTCAGGTTGAAGGTGTGTCGACAACGAGACTACACCAACCCATATAATCACATTCAATCATTTTCATATTCTTCAATTAGAGAAAATAGGACATGCAGTGACAGTGTGTGTTAACAAAGTTTTACACCAACGTCCAATGAGAATGTAGTAATTGGTAATTATTTCTAAAAAAAAAAAACATTATAAATTAGGCGTGGACAGCAATAGTGTTTTCCTACTGGGTGTCGGTGTAAAATAAATTTACACTGACAGTGCATCCCCATTAAACTCCTTAAATTATTACCGGTGTATACGTGACAGTGTCGTGTCTGTGTCAATGATTCATAGATCAGAAGCTCCTACGAAGTAAACTAAAGACTAATTGAGAAATCAATTGAGAATCAAGCCGCCACGATCGTAACTTTTTAGCAAAACAACGAGATGAAGATGATGATTAAAAGGGTTGATTTGATAAATTATAAGATAGGGTTTTAATTAACCTAATTGAAGAGAAGATAGAAAAACCTGAGTGAAGTGTGCAATGCAAGACAACCTTCTAAATCCGCACCGTTTTGATGTTTTCTTCTTCTTCTTCTCCTTCCGCTATCTCTCTTTCTTTTATTATTATAGAGAAATAATTTGCAAGGGAAAGCCACCCAAGTAAGCCAATAAAGAGCCCGCTTTTAAAAAAAAAATTCACAATAATCAGTCAAGAGTATTGTATTCGTTTGTTACAGATTTTAAAAGAAACCAGAATCTAAAAATAATTTAAAAATAGCTTCAAATGAGAAGTTGTTAGGAGCAGCTTAAAATAAAATAGATTTTTTTTAGAGGAGAGAGAAAATATAATTTAAAAGATTGAACTAATTTTGTAACAAAACAATCTCTTTTATATAGTTGTATCCAAACAAACTAGATTATTTGTTTTAAAAAAGTGATTTTTATTACGGTAAACAAACGCAAAATAGATTCTGATTTTTCATATAATCTCTAAATTATTTTATACAAAAATCACTTTTATTTTAATCCGTAACAAACGGGCCGAAAATCATATAAATGTGGTTGATGTATCAAAGAAATATGATAAAATAAATTTTATATCACGACTTGTTTTGTAATTTTTATCTTAAGTATAATTTTGAAAATTATAAAAGAGTTATTTATCTATAATCTATATTCTATATATATAAAAGAAAATTATCCAAGCAAATAAATTTACGACCTCTCTCCAACAAGCCGGTCCTAGTTTTTTCTCTCTAGGTTTTTCCTTCCAATTTCTTCATTAAGGGGTGATTTTGGGTCAATTTTTGACTTGAAATCACCCCTCTTCATTTTTTTTCTCTCTATATCAATCTAAATAAGTGATCTTCACATATATCTAGGTTTTTTCTTCGTGATTTCATTATCTAAGTGTGGTGGTTTGTTGTTCGGCGCCTTGTGCGGCGTTGTTTGATTTTCCGTTTTCTTGCGGTGTTCATCTGATTCATATTGAAAGATCGATTATTCAATCAAAGATTTGGGCGTCGACGTTGCAGATCTGGAGGCATGGATATTCCCGTCACTTTAGTTTTATCATATATTTTTGTAGGCATTATGCCGTTATATGCTATTAACTTGGATGTTGTCAGTTTGTTCGCAGATTCATCCTTTACGTTTTTAGCGGTGTTGAATGATCTAATCTCTCGATTTGAATGAATGAATAACATTTTATTTTTGTCAAATTTTTTTTTTTTATCCATTTTAACATTGTTGGATTGAATTTTTCTTCGTAAAAATACCCTCAATTTTCAATACAAATAACACATGTAAGAGCATCCACAATGGAGACACCCATTTTTGAGTTCTTAAATGGGTCCCACGTGTACACATCACTCATTTATAATTTTTTAATAGTAGTACCTAATAAGCACTTAATCACTCCAACTCATATCTCACACAAAGTTCTTAAATGGGACCCACTAATCAACTATCAATAGGTTTATATCATTATATTTCAATTTTTGAATATTAAAAGAGTGCGGGTCCCGCTTAAAAGTGGGGGTCTTAAGTAAGACCCCGAGTCTGAAAAAGATTCTTCCCATTGGGGATACCTAATAGGTATCGGGTCTTAATTAGTTAAGACTCTTCCAATGGAGATGGTCTAACAAACCAGACAAGAATAAATTTAAATATTAAAACAAATGTAACAAACACGGTATAAATATAATATATCTTATATTTTTTTCCTTTATCATTTAAAAAGTGTAACAAACGAATATATTTATACTTACTTTTTTATTATCTCAATTATACCCTTAAACAATTTTTTTAATAATAAACATTGTTGTTGGTGTCATTAAAAAAAGAATTTATATATTCTTTTGTCATACCGTTGGTGTTATTGAAATGTATAATTACATTTGATTTGATTTGTTATAACTAAAAAGCAACAAACATTTATAATTTTAGTCTTAATTAAAATTTAATAAAAGTTATCACAATTTCATAATTTTTAAACGTTAGTACAAAAAAAATAACGGAAAAACGGGCATCTTACCTAATAAGTTTAACTTCCATAAAACATGATAAGTTTAACTTCTTTTCCGGTCAATTAAACAAGTCACAAGAATTAGACATAGAGTCTCGATCTTTTAATTTTGGGTTTGATTTATTTTATTTTTATGTCAGAGTTTTGTCTCTCAGCTTGTTGGATTAATCCAACGGTTGATATTAGCGCATGATTGAAATACACTGGACAGGACTAAAACCTATTTATTATATATACGCAGCCTGTGCCGTTGTTCCATTTGGAGTCACACTTCGCCGAAAAACTCCATTTTTCCCGGCGAGAATCGCTCGTCGCTTGAAATTGCAAGTAACGTTCTTTTCCCTCTCTTTCTTCACGTTAAATTCTATTGCATTTTAATTATCAAAAAACTGTGAATTACATACTCTATTTCACGCTTAATTGTTTAGGAAATTGCTTATTGACTAATCTAATGATTCATTTGATATCCTCACTATGGTTTAGAAAATTGCTCAGGGTTAGGGTTAGAGTTTAGAAAATTGGGCAATAATCTGTTTGGAAAATTGCTTATGCTTATCGGCTAATCTGATGGAAGAACTTAATCAGAATTGTTCTGTCAAAAATTGCTTATTAGCTAATCATAATTGGGAAAATATGCTTATGGTTATGTTTCGTAGACAAGGTGTTAAAGTTTAATTATAAGTTTTAGGTCTTTCCATTTCAAATACCATTTGAAGTTGAAATGTGCATTCATGATTTAATTTCCAACTAGCCTTGAATCTTTCAGAAGTGAAAGCAGTGTTTGAAGTTCCACAAGTTAATACCATACTAAAAAAACTCACCTACAAAGGGTTACACAATATATTTCAAGTAAAAATGTAGTATGAAACTGAGAATCAAACAAGCAGTACTGCAAAAAACCAGTTAGTTGAGAGTTCAGAAAATTGCTTATGCTATGGTACTGTTGAATTCCTAAAAAGTTATTCTATTGTATTGTCTCATTGAAAATTAATAGTGCAGACCTGCACATTCAGAACCTATTTCCCTTCCTATGGTACTTCTTTGGTTTCTTTGTGATGGATTATTTATTTTTATTTTTTTGCATTTTGGTTTCTTTCATCTTTTAGCCACACCAATATATAATGTTTAGATCTGCCCCTGGTAAGGCATTGATCAATTTATTGCTTCTCAGTATAGTTTTCATCTACATATGCACATTTTAAGTGAATGGGTTAGTGTGTTGTATTAATTTTGACAAAGCTGGTGTGCCTCTTAGGCAAAGAAAAGGACCGATCCTAACCTGCCATGAAAATCTATATGCTATGATTTTTCTACTCTTAACTCTTCATGTGCTTTTGTTATATATTTTGTGATAATTGGGTTGCATTGGACATAGTTCTTGTTCAAAATATCACAACTTCACATTCAAGATAAAGAAAGTGGAAGCAATATATTAAATATTTTTGGAATTGATAGACCCTTTTGTATATTTTATATCTTATGTCATGCCGATGACTACTCAGGCTGAACCGTGGCTTCATAGTTACATTGGGCGATTTATTTTGCTATTTCATCATGATTCATGGCTTTTCGTGTTTTATTCAAAGGTTTCTGGTCACTTTATCGCTTATAAATTTTGGATTCTGCTACTTGTTATGTGTTTGGAGCTGTCATAGTCAATCATAGATGTGTTAAAATAATTGATCATTTTGTGTACATAATGCATATTGACTTGTCATAGTGCCTATTTTGTTTTTTCCATGTTCCAAAATTTGAAACGGGTAGGGTTTAAGGATTCTTTATTATTGATTCACTCAACATTTTAATTTATAACTTCATTTTCAGGAAAAGTATTATTTACTTGAAAGTGTAAACTGTAAAGTACTTTCAATTTTCAATTAACCATTTGAATGATATAATTAATTATACTCTGCTTTGACATTTTTCTCTTGTAAGGAATGAAACGTTTGCAAGAATCTGGTTCCTCTCAACAGAAACGACAAAAACTGTCGGCACTGCCAGATGAAGAGCGTATACTCTATGATCTTATACTTAGCAAGGAAAACTCAGGGATCTCAAAAACAGACATGAGAAGAGAAACAAACCTTCCTATTGCTGCGCTTAATAAACACATGAAGGCACTTATAAACAAGAGTATGGTAAAGGAACTTCCTTCCATTAAAAACAAAGGTATAAAGATCTACATGGGAACAGAATTTGAGCCTTCGAAGGATATAACTGGTGGGCATTTTTACAACGAAGGGAGTCTTGATACGGTTTTTATAGATGCTCTAAAGAAAACGTGCTTGCAATGCATTTCATTGGAGAGAGTTTCCACATGTGATGGATGTTTGGAGTGGGTTAAAAGGAGTGGGGTCTTCACAACTCAAGTCACGGGAGAACAAATAGAAGAGATTTTGCAAACTTTGGTTTTAGATGATGAGATAATGCAGATGACAAGTACTGGATATGGGGATTTTGCATCTATTCCTGTTGGCAAAACTTGTTACATATGCAAAAGCAAGGGTGAAAAGAAATCTGCTGACTCGACTCCCTTTCCATGTTTTTCTTGTCAACGGATGAGCTTTTGTTCATCGGATGGTGTTGTCTCTCCAACAACATGTGTCTATTTTCAGAAATGGTTGGATTTTTGAATGAGTTGATTACTATTAATTTGTTTTTTTTATTTTGAAATGACTCTCGGAGTTCTGACTCTCATACAACAGCCATCGTGGTTTCTTTTTCGTTTCTCTTCTAACTTTATTGCTCAATGTATCTAACATCCTTCCACATTTGCTGGAGTCAATTGGTTTATAAGTTCTGCATAATGAGTTGCGACGGTTATAATATACGCGGTTGGTGGTCATTGTTATCACTTTATCCAAGTAACGTATCTCTACAAGTATTTTATAATTCGATTTGCTGTGCTGATACACATTCAACCTGTTGGTCAAGTTGAAAGAATGAATGTATGTCTTTAATTGTCTCAGGTTTTTTTTATTGCTTCGTAAGAATCTTACAGCCGTACAAGTATGGTATATTTTGGTATGCTTTTGGTTTTTTGTGAATAAAAGTATGTGGATCTATTGAGTCCAATTCCTAAGTATTTTAATTTTATATTTAAAATTGGCTAATGTTTCAAGTTTACTGGAATAATACATGGAATGACCAATACTTGTTTGACTTCCAATTTTCAATGTATGACTAACTAGTTTCATTCAGTTTATAATTTGAGCTAAGTATATTTCATTATCAAACAAAGGGATTTATTCATCTTTAGCAAGTGATTAATGGTTGTGATCATGACTCTTTAGTATGAAAAGAATTCTAGTTAAGAGGAGTGAATCTACTTTGTCATTTTTGGTGTACATTAGTCATTAATATAGTTGATAAAAAGTGGGGCTTTGGTCACATTTATTATCAGCACTGTGAAACTAGTTTGTAACTTTGTATTCTTGAAATCTTCACTCATTTTCGCTGAGCAGTATCTTGTGTTACATCTACCTCTCTTCCATAAAAACATTTACACTAACAACTGTTACTCTAACCAAAAGATTTTATGTTGGTGCTGAAGAAAGAGAAACACTACTTTTAGGGTGTGATTGGATAGAGGGTTTAGGAGGAAAGGGAGAAGAGGGTTCATTTTTCATTTTTAAATTACGGATATTATGAAATGTTTTTTAAAAAAGTTAACATATTAATATGATAAACAATTATATAATACTTCAATCACACATAATTTTTTTTAGAAAAACATGTTATATAGTCCCTAATTTAAAAAAGAAAAGTAAATTCTCCCCTCTCTTCCCCTCCTAAACCCTCAATCCAAAGACACCCTTAAGATGTAAGTAGAAATGAGAAACATGCTCTAATATAGTACTCCCTCCGTTCCTTTTTAAGTGTCTTTTTAGGGTGAATTTTTTGTTCCTATTTAATTGTCTTTTTGGTATTTTAGGGTACGATTTGTCAATTATACCCTTTATCAATTACTCTTATTTTTTCTATAAAACTAATTAATGCTATCTATTTGAAAAACTAAAGTTTATTTTTTAGAAAACAAAGTTTTTTTTTAAACAGCGTTTTTTTCTTGTTATCTTCAAATTTAAACAAAATTTTGTTCAAACAATGGTTTCAAGAAGAGTTAAAATTTTATAAATAAGATGAGTAGCAAATGTTAAAAATTTCAAGTGCAAAGTAGAAGAATAGATTTGAGAGATGAAAAATAAAAGACTCCATGAATGTTCAAAAGGAAGAAAAAGTTGAAGACTCGTTGGAATTGCTGATGAGAGGTGAAGAGGGAGCAATAGTTGAAGACTTATTTGACAAGATACAAGAATAAGATGACAATGAAGAAGAAGTTTCATTAATATAATTTTTATATTGACTTAAAATAATTAAAAAGATGTGCACAATATTTAGAAAATTAACAATTGTTTGTTATGAGAGAAAGATAATAACTGACAATTGTTTGTTACGAGAGAAATATAACATATTAAATTTATTGGAAAGATAAAATGTGTGCAAAAAAATAGAAATTTATTGGTGGATTAAAATGAGGGTATAATAGGAAGAAAATGTGCAAAAATACACTTCGCTGTTTTGGTGTTAATTTTCTAAAAAAACACTTAAAAAGGAACAGAGGGAGTAACACATGCAATAGTTGATGGTGTTTGAATGGAATTGAGATTTTAGTTGATGTGTGGAGTATCTATTGACAGACAAGTCATATGGAATAGTTTATTGCTTATGAGTTATATTTAGAACTCTAGATTGATCCCTGGTGTGATCAAACTTTTATATTGACAGACACTTTCTTTGATTTTATTCACTAGAGTTGGATGATAAATTTCTCAAAAGGGAAATGGTGTGGAAGTGGGCTCAATTGATGCGCACATGTTATTGATATGGTCTTTTCAAATTGGTTTTCGACTCTCAAGTTACACCTATTTTTTAAAGCTAAATATGGAGTGTATCCAATCATATGTTTAAAGAAAAAAAAGGTATAAAGAAAAGGGGAGGATTGAACCAAAACCTCAAAAAGAACAAAAGCGGAAAATAAAAACCAAAACCGTTGGAATGCATAAAAGCACGAGGGACAATTCACACAAAAGAAATTAATGAGGCGAACAGTTGAACGCATCCACCTTGAACTCCCACCAAAGTTCCACCTTAAGGACAAAGTATTTCTTCAAAATTGATAGAATGTTATGGCCCAAATATGTTAAACACTAAACTCAAATTGCGCTAGATGTTTAAGGCAATGCATTAATTTTTAAAAGGTTTTAGATCGATTCATTATGGTGAGTCATTGATAAATTTGTTAAAATATGTCAATGTTATAAGGGAATTGTTGAATGTAATGTAATCATTAACCGTAAAATAAATGAATAATTTAGTTTTTGAATAGTGTCCATAGTTTTTAGGGGTGGGCAAAAAAACCAAAAAATCGAACTAAACTGTTGATCTGAACAAAAAAAAAAATTGAACCATTACTAACAATTCTGAAACTGAACTGTTTCAGTTCAGTTTGGTTCAAAACAGTTCCGTTCAATTCGAAACAGTTCAGTTCAGTTCTGAACAATTCAGTTCAGTTTCGTAACTAAAATTTGATTTCGTTTGTTTATATATATATATATATATATATATATATATTTCAACGGTATCAATAATAACAGTTTGGTTCAGTTCAGAACAGTTCAGTTCGGTTTGAAACAGTTCAGTTCAGTTCGAAATGCAAACAGTTTAGTTCATATCAATTATTTTAAATTTAGAAAACAGTTCAGTTTGGTTCAGTTCAGTTTTCATCCCAAACCAAACCATACCCACCCCTAATGGTCTTAGGATCGTTTAGTGTACCACCAAGAAAGTGAGTACGTTACACTACCCTTCTTGTAAAAATTGCGAAATCTGATGGACATTTTTTAAATCCGACCTATGATATATAATTAAACAAAGATAAATCTTAAATAATATTATATTCTATAACTATATATATACTCTCAAAAGAAACTACACACACAACATCTTTTAGATCAATTACGATATCTAAATGAATGAGTTCAAGTGATTAATGAACTTTAATTGAGGATGAATTGTTTGAGAGGATTTGAGTTTGAATCTTGATTAAAACAATCGTTGATCAAACTCTACTTATCTCCTATCTCGTAGTTGAACTCTAGACTAACAAAATCTTCTTCCTTTAGAAATCAAGGGGTTAACAGAAGAAAAAAAAGATAGCTACACTGTTATCTCTTTTTATTTTGAAAAGTTACGCTACCCCACACCTTGACAATTAAAAATGTTTTTTATGTAGTATTTTTGATTTTTTTGTTTGAAAGTTTTAGTACATTAGTTGATTTCTAGGTAAACAAGTCTCGTAGTATTAAGGTGAACACAATAATATCTATTGAATTCCGTTAGGTATGTACCCTTCACACAATTATTAAATATCATGTCATATTTTTATATCTATTTATTTTAAAATAAATTCACCTACAAGTATCAGGACCCAACTATACTCCAACGTTCCTAAAAATTTTCCTGGTAATAATGAGAAATTATAAATGAGTTAGTCGACAATGATTTCTCGTACTAAAACATAAATATTTCTTATTTTTCGTACTAGAACATAAAGAATTTTCAAAATAAAATAAAGTTCCATTTGAAAATGTGTTCAAAATCTTCATTATGTTATAGTTAATTTGGTAGATCTTAAGTATAGTTATTTTCTTAGTTTTAGCAACAAGTTGTGGTTTAATAACAATCAATTCCACAAATGGACAAAATTTCCTAGTCTTAAGCCAAAACTAAAGCATTTCAGATAAATGGTACAAATAATTACATGTGTCACACAACTCATAAATTTGTAAAGCTATATATATGCACATCATTATTATGAATTACATTCACCAAGCAAAGTTGCACTCGTTGATTTAAATTATTATTTTTCAAAATCTGAAAGAGAAACCAAAGATGAATCCATCCCAGAATGCAAGCCAACAAACTGGCCAAGCCGTGGGACAAGCTCAGGTGCGTTTTTTTTAGTCACAACATGTATTGGATACATTCATGCCCTTTCAATTATTTTGTGTAATATAATTTTAAATTGTTGTAGCATCATAGTTTCATATAATATTATTGCTGATTTATAGGAGAAGGAAAGCAACATGATGGACAAGGCAAACAATGCTGCTCAAGCTCAGGCTGCCACAACATCTTGCCAAGAGGTTAGACACAGATATCAAACATGACATAATGGATACCGATAACAATTTGAGAAAATGAAAGTGATTCAAGATAATTAGTATATGTTTTCGTGTCGAACACCCAACACATTAACATATTTTTAATCTAAAGTGTCGATGTTACATAGAGATAATCAATAATTATTAGGAGTAACGTAAGAGCCCGAGAGATAAGTTGATGTGGATTCTCAAGATTATAGACAAATAGAATTTTATCAACAAAAAAAAAAAACTGTTTCTCAAGATTACAGACAAATAGAAAAAAAAAATAGAGTAGAGAACTTGTAGGTTATCAATTTTGGTGACTGATGAAATTGTTTTATTGTTGTAGGGACAGGGTGGTCAGCAAATGAAGGCAGAGGCACAAGATGTTGCTGATGCTGCAAAGAGTACAGTTGGTGCTCACAAATGAATTTGTGTAGTGGGGAGCTCTCTTAAGTAGCTATTTGCAACTTTTTAATATTTTTTATTTTTGTTTTAGGGCTTTTTATGCGTTGATTTGTTGTTTTTTTTTTCCTTTTAGTAATTTTATTTATCCTTTTCGGATGGTGATATATGATTGGTTGTATACCACCTGCTTGAAATAAGAGAGACTACAATTTTATCCCAATATTTGTCATGATTTTTTTATTTTATTTAAATCATAAGAATTTTCAAGGTAATATACACGCACACACTTGGAGTATCATCATATGACACAAAAGCCTCTTGTGCCTTTGTTGTTATGATAGATTAGCCTCTAAACAACTGACCTAACTTTTACATTTGGGCACAAAAGAGGTGTTTCTGGAGCAGCTCCTATGTGATCTGAACTACTACTAGTTTGAGACTGAGACACGTCTAAATTTTTTAGAGTTCCTGAGAACCTTGGAGTGATATGTGGAGGAATTTAGATATGGTTCCGAATGCCATCAGCTTGAGATTCCGACATACCTGGCTTTGGTAGAGTTTCTACAGTCATAAGGGAGTCTGGAGTTTTCATTTTCTTATTTGTAAACATGGAATTGAGCATTGAGGAAAGACCAGCAAAAAATCAAGGTCAATAAGATGTAAAGTTTATGGGAAAAAAATTGATAAATTCAAACATACAAGGAAAAATGGATTCATTGAATCTATCCAGAAGACTAGAAATATGAGATTTTGTTTATTTATCCAGCAAATAGAGATGTAATGATATAGTATACACACAAAGACTAAGTTACTTGAGTACACACTTTCTAACAGGGCCGTTATTGAGGGGGTGCAAACAGCTCTACTGAGCCGGGACTCCAAATTTTAGGGGCCCAAATATATTTTTTGTATACTGCACACAAAAACATAATATATAGAAATAGCGCGACAAAAGTTTCACAATTGTCTTCTTATCCTAGCGGTATAATTGCGTGTTTGCCATACCCGGGACTCCGAAATATATTTTTTGATTAATTTTTCTTTTCCTTTTCTTCTTCTTTCTTCTTTGATTGATTTTTCTTTTCCTTTTCTTAGTTTTTCTTCTTTCATTAATTTTTCTATCCCTTTTTTCTCTTTTCCTTTTTTTCTTTTATTAATTTTTTAAATTTGAGTCTCGTCTATCCTCAATACTCTATTTTTTTTTTTGGTTAAATCTCAATACTCTATTCAATTCAACCAAATTCTCCTTAACATATTAGATTATATATTTACAAATAAAAACACAATATAATTTTTCGTCTATACTTATCATATAAAATAGTAAAACTCGAATTCTCTAACAACAAACATCATAATTTTTTTTTAAAGAACAAACATTATAATTATTCTCTAAAATAAAACATTATAAACCTTTTATTTTTACATGTGTGCAAATTAACTAGGGAAATTAACAACCTAGAAGATTGATAAAGATATTAGCTTGAAGTTGTATTTTTATTTTTATGGATCTTATTTTCAACTTAAATAGATGATTGCTCTTTTAGAAAAATTACATTTTTATTTATAGAGGCTTATTTTTGATTGAGAGTCGGGCCTCCAAATATATAGGAACGGCCCTGCTTCCTGAGTACCCTAAAATGCATCATAATGTAGTGTGCTCAGTTAAAGTTCAAAGTATCACTATCTTGAGGGCAAAATTAAGACTTGAATGTCCAAAAATAACTTAATTAATATTCAATTAAGAGTGGAATATATGTTATTTCATTTACTTAGAAAGTTTAACAAGATACATATATATATTATTAGTGAAAACTAAAAAGACAAACCTTCTCGTAAGGAGGCGTATGGTCTATAAAATTTATTAAGAATGTTTACAATGAATTAATCACTTCCATTATCAATTCAAAATCTCTTGATATTTAGCCCAAACTACTTTTTTTTAGAGTAATGATATTTGTACAATCATTTGGTGATAACTTTTGTGACAACCTTTTTCTCTCTTTTGATGTTGGCTAAAAACAATAAAGAGAGAGAGAGAAAATGTAATATAAAGATTAAAAATATAATGTGAGTATAAAAGAGAGAGTTATCCAAAAATTGTCACAAAATGGTTGTTCAAATTTTTTATTTTTTTTTGAATCATAGGAAATCCTACACAAACAAGATAAACATTCTCAAAAGGAGGCATACCAGTGCTTAATCTTATGTAAAGAATCATATCACATTATTCACACTGATATTGAAATGATTTTATCACCAAGTTCTCTTTTTCCTATCTCTATAGGAAGACCTTTTAATTCCAACGTCTTAACAATTAGAAAAATTAAATAAAAAACAAAACAAAATCTCAAATACTTGTGACATATTTATCAACTATGATGTGATGAATAGTCATATTACATTTCCAACTTGTAAGAATTGCATTTTATAAATATGTAAAATGTAAGAACTTTATATATATAACGTTATCTATTTGAACTAGTCTTGTGTTCTACAAAGGAGAAGATTTATGAGTCTTCATCTTAACTCTCATTTATGGATTCTAGTGAATCTTCATTGCTTCATCAATAACATTACTGTCCCCAACAAAATCACACCAATCATCACCACAAGGATGGATAATAAACAACTTCAAGTGCATTGTTATGTTCCGCCAAGTTCACTGCCTCCATTAACCCGTTTTCCAACTCATCCTTCTTCTGCTCTGCTGCAGCTGCACGCAAGAGTTGCGTTATTATGATGATACAATCAAAGTTTGTAAAAGATATCTTTAAATAAAAGCAAAAATATGGTCTTGAAATTGTTTCAAGAGATATATTTCATTTAAATTGGATTTAAATGAAATCAAAGATTTGGTCTTGAAATTATTTCAAGAGATATATTTTATTTAAATAATTGAAAAGAATGTTGGAAAATAATATTTTCATCGATAACAAATTTTCTCTTATTTAATAAGTGAGCACGTCCAAAGTCAAAGTTGATCAATTGAAATTGAAGAACACTGCAAGACATATCACAAAATCAATAAGTTCAACGGAGAAAATATGCAATGATTCCAAAAGATATTCGGCTAGTTTCGTCGAAACAATCAAAACTTCAAATCACAAAAGCTAATATAATTTGAAGACTAAAAGCGTCAATGGAAAATATTTTGACGACTAAACATTGATAAAAGCAAATTCTGAAAAATATATTTATATAATATACATATTATGCATCTAAAAATTACATAAACCATTACCTCTCATTGACAAAACGATGTTGAGGGGACTGGGTTACCTGTAAATTCAAATAAAAAATACATAGTCCTCATTAAAAATAAAAACATTTAAGTTGAAATATATGAAAGATTTTTTTTTTTTTTACAATGAAAGTAGAAATATATAAATTTAATAATTATTACCTTCTTTTTAAAATATAAAAAAATAATCACATAATAATCAAAGAAATTACACTCGTTGTAAATTATTGAAAAGAAAGGTAGATCAAGGGACAACAAATGAAGGCTTGAAATACAAGACATCATTGTTGATTTCCATTCAATCATTCCTATGATGATGGTCCATGAATCGAGTTTTTTGCCGACGCTCATAAATCTGTTGAGAAGAGAAAAATAACATGATTAAATATGAGAAAACAAATAAAAAGTAGATGATATTTTTTAACATAAGAAATTGAATGATATGCAATTAGCTGTATAAATAACTTTGATGTGAGTAAAATGAATTTATGAGTAAAATGAATTTATAATCAACTTACCCCTTGATCCCTAGCATATCATCCTAATCAAAACAATAATAAAAAAACATTTGTTGATCATATCATTTATATATGAATGAGTGATGAATAAATAGGGAGAACCTCTTTAATAACTCTAGCAAAGGAAAGAAATGCGGCCTGATAAAGGGAGTCTTATACTCTTGGTGTAGCGGCGCTGGATCTCGCCGCTTTTGTCAGAGGTATGTAGCGGCGCTGGATCTTGTCACTTTTATCACAGAGGTAGAGCACAGTCACTTTTATATAGGGATGACCGCAAGCTAGGTTATAGTTAGGTTATGTTTCTTGTTATTTATATTATTATACATTGAAAATTAAAAATAATTTTTTAATATTAAAATCATATATTTAATTTATTCCTCCTGAGAAAGTTTTACTTTAAAATAAATAAAGCACACAATTTTTTCACTCTAAAAAAGTATGAATTGGAATTATGATTAATAGTGCGCAGCATGCCTATAAACCCACGTTTGTTAATTAAGTAAAATTTACATAACAATTTGTAATTGCTTAATATTTACATAAAGAAAAATAAATTACTTTAAACCAGGGTAAAATTGGGAGAACAACGAGTTACAAGAAGAAGAAAATTGTGGTGAGCATATTTATGCCATTTAAGTTCCAATTCCTTATAGAATACTTTAGTTTTTGATAAAATATTGTTGAATACTTATACAAAAACTTGATACCCCTTGTATATGGATTTATTTTGTATACATAAATATGTAAAACCTTTTTACAAATACGTTCAATCAAATATAATCAAATCATGATGTCACTTTTTCGACGTGGTTTGCAAAATATCTATTAATGTCTATTTAGTGGAATTTGAGTGGATGCATATCAAAATTATTCTCCTTTTATATATATCTTGGAATTCAGTAGAATCTATTCACCAGTTTTTATGAAAGAGTATTTAAGCAACATGCAATGTGATGACGCCTCATCATATAGTGTTTTTAGCTATTTTATTGAGTTTTTTTACTATGCATCTGAAGACATTAATCTAGAGGTTTTAGAGTGAGTAACTCATGGTTTGAGAAATGTTTTGATTTTAGTCGTTGTAATTCACGTTCTTGAAATTAAAATAGTAATCACACTAAATGAAGGGTTTGAATTGTGACCCTTTTATTGCTTCTTAACTTTGAGAAGATATTTCTATTTGATGATCTGAAATTTGTATCAAAATGAATTTTGATACTCAAAGAGAATGGATAATTGTGCTTCCCTATGAACTATCAATAAAGGAGTTAATGGATGGAGAAGATGACTCAAAGAAGTTATCCTGATTCCCCCTAACTAGGCTAGTCCAGTCCCAAAAAATTGTGATATTATCCTATTGTGGTGCCTGAAATACTTTCTCAGATTCTACACACTTTCTCTTCTTTACTAGTCTACCTGACCTTACAAGTTTTAGACTACCGCTTTAGACTTTAGCTACAACACAATTCACATTTATAAGCTAAATAGGATTTGTATAGCTTTACAACTGATTGCACAAGTGTTTTGTGATCTTCATCTTAACAGTGATCAACTTGATCTCACAATTACCTTTTATCTCTTTCTCTTTGAGTTTAATCTAATCACACTAAGGTGAATCTGAACTTTCCAGATACACTTAAAAGATGTGCCAAAGATATAGTGGAGGCTTGAGTGTATTTGTGATGATTATCTATAGTTTGAGAATGAATCTGAAGTTTTAATATGATTATGACTTTTTTTTCAAACAACCTTGATTTTTTGTTCCTAACCATTTTGGGATCTGATTCTGATGTAGAATGAGAGTTGTTGTGTATGAGATAGATTGATGTGTTCTTTATTTGAATGATGGTACCCTTTTATAGAGCTTTGTCTTAGTGAACAAATTAAAAACTACCGGTTGAGAACTAGCCATTTTTTGTCCTTTGGTGCCTTCCCTTAATGACCAAGTAACTCTAGAAACCAACCGATATTCCATGTGCTTTGCTTTCTAACTGATGATCTTCTTGTGAATCTTGGCCATGTTTCTTTCATCAATTCATTTGGTGTTTTCTGAATCTCTTCTTCTGATGTCATTATGTTCTTGATAATTACAATCATTTGTATCCCTTGGGTCGGACCTGAGCTTAGTCGAATTAGACGTTGGGCCAGTCCAAAAAGATTATATTATCTGCTTATCAATAATCTAAACATATCCTTGAAAAACTCAACAATAATAAACAGGGGGAAATAATCCCACCAAGAAGTACCAACAATTGAATGCCCATGATTCATAAGTCTATTTATGCAAGCATTACCTTCCCTGAAAAATATGAGAAAGGAGCTTCATACAGAAGGTTTAGATTGATCACCATTCGATCATGTGTTATACTTGTTAGGCTTCATCTTCTTGTGGTGGCTTTTCGACACATATGACGTGGAACCTATATGATCAACGTCCTTTCTGGCATCCCTAGCATTAAAAACTTCCTTAAGAACCTCAAGATCATTTTGTGCATTGCCGCTAAGATTCAGGGCCGGCCCTAGGCATACGCCGGGGTGCGACAACCTAGGGCCATGCCGTTAGGGGGCCTTAAATTTTTTTTATGGAGCGGGATGTATATAGAAATATTTGGTTTTTGGGGGTTTATATAGCAAAGTTTACTAAAAGGCCTGAAATATTGACATGATGAATGACTGAGCTCAAGTTTGTTAATGTTTTAGGCCCTTTTGGTGAGATTTGCTATATATACCCTCATTTAACAAAAAGATTTCTATATACACCCTCCGTTTAAAAAAAATTATTTTTCTTAATAACGTACCAAAAAATTTATTTTCGAAGAAATTGATGATATTTTTACGGACCCTTTGTTCCTAATAAAACGTCGCACTAATATTAAAATAACGGTGATATTTATTATCTAAGAAATTGGGATAATTTTCATAACAAAACAAATTATATTTTAATTGAAAATGAGGCTACGAAATTAATCTTAATCTTGTCTTTCCAAGGTTCAAAAAAAAATTATATCAATATTGTAATGTCAAATTTCTTGAACTGATGAAAGGATTGCAAAATTGAATTTAATATTGCAAGATCATGCGAGATATATTCATGATCATGAAACCGATGTGAGATGTATTCATGATCATTTCGCAGGTGTTGTTGTTCTCTTCTAGAGTATTTTAGTTTATTTTGGTGTCTATAAAATATTTAATTTATTTTTAGATGTTGCCTAAAAAGAATTTAGTTGTTAGTGAAAAGCGGAAAAAAAAACAAAATAAAGAGATAATAAAATCACAACAATAAGCTAAAAAAAATTCATGACGTATTATATACGGGGGGCCCATATTATGCCTAAGGTCCATAAAACTCTAGTAACAGCTACTAAGATTGGATTTGATGGTAGCACCTCAATAGGTGTTTCTGGTTGCTCATGCTCAACAACCTTCTTCTTAAGCACGCTGAACTCATGCTTCTCTTGCACTTCAAAACACGAAGATGTGTCATTAATATCTTCTTTTGTTCACAAGGCTTCAGCTAGCGACAGATGTGGTATATCTTCCTCAACATGAGCATTATGCAGTTGTCCCTCCCTTTCATGCACATCTGGGTCGTTCTCTGGCTCAACTATGAAGTGGTTCTTCTCTAATTGTATGATGTGACGCAACCAATAAATGGGAAAAATACAAGTTTTTGGCAATGGATTTCCAATGGAAGTGAAATAGGGACAGGTGCTCATAATAATTGATTGTTATATAAAAGAGAGTTGTCCACAAATAAAAATCAGAACAGTGATGGTATTAATTATTTATGTCATTGTATTTTAACAAACTTATTATCAATTTGATATCTATGGTTAACCATTTATTCTAGTGGCGGAGTCGGATTCTTACAAAGCCTTGGTAAAAAAAAATTGCAACATTTACAGGTGTTTATATAAGAAATTGCAAGCAAATAATAAAAAAATTATCCAATTTATAGGGGTTTATTTAAGAAATTCAGAGGAATTTACATAAGAAATTGCAAAAAATTTGGGTCGGAGCCCAGGCGCATGCCCAGGTTTGCCGGGCGGTGAAACCGTCACTGATTTATCCTCAAACTCAAAAATTAAAGGATAATAACTATTTTGATCTCTGAATGTATCAAAATTTTAAAATAGTCTTTGATTGTGCATTCCTATTAATCAACATATTTGCTTGCATTAAAATGTTCGATTGATATTGTCATATGAGTTTAATATATTTATTGTCATATCAATCTTTATAAATACTTACTTATTATTATATCAAGAAGGAGTTGTGGTTTATTCCAAAAAAAGAGATTAAGAACAAGTGGTTGTTTATGCCAAAAGAAGAGAAAGTTCTTAAAAAAATAAAAAAGAGAAAGTACGGTGCATATTAGAAAGAAAGAAAGAAAGAAAAAAAAGAATAAAGTACAGTGCACTACCATTTTTAGATGGAATGAAGATTGGTGAAATTTGTTGATTCGATCGACGAATCGATTGCTCTATTGCCGTTGGTGGGTGGTGAGTTACTACTTCTCTTCTCTAAATCATATTCAATTACAAATTTGTTACCCTTTTGTTGATCAGTGAAAATTGGATGATCAATGATTGCTTGTTTTAGGGTTTTAAAATTCGGAATTGGAAATGGAATTTTGTTACAATTGGAATTGGAATTTTGTTATGAACAAGTTGTTTGTTAGTTAGTTAGAATTGGAATTTTAGAATGTTAGAAAGTTGATGCTTTTGTTATGAATTATTTTGTTTGTTACAAATTTGGGTATTTTAGACACTGGAATTTGGGAACTTTAGAAACTAGCGCCACTAGCGTGGGGTATGTGTATAAATCCTATTATATTTATGACATATGATCCGTTGCAAAAGTGGGATGGTGTGAAAGAAAAAATAAGGGATCTTCATTGAATGTCAGTATGTAATTCTGTTATACATTGGTGAATATCCTGTGAATAGGGGACACTCGTACGACACGTGTTGGACAACCAAAACAAGTTTCCTAAATAAAATTGTTTTTTTATTTACTTCGACACTCCTTGAACCTGTGTCCGACATGTATATAACGCTCATACGAGACGTGTCAGATAACTCAAACAAATGTTTGAAAGATATTTATTTTTACTCTCTTACTTCCGCACACCATAGATACATGAGTTACATATGTGTTGAGAAATGTTGATCATTGAGGAGTTATAAACATTTATTAAAGTTGATTACATCGTTTTTATCTTTTTCGATAGTAGTTGAATAAATAGAGGTCAAATACTATCGTATCTTGTGTTATATAACTTTTTCCCATGAAATATATGTATATATTTCATTTTAGACCTTCTACCAATTAGATGCATATATGTATGTATTTTGCTTTTCATTTTAGACCTTCTACAAATAAATTATATATATGAAGCGGTGTCGGTGTCCTATGTTTTTTACATTAGCGGTGTCGACGTGTCCAGGTGTTTGTGTCAGAGTTCGTGCTTCATATTAATAACTGTTTACCATTTACGAACCGATTCTAAAATCTCATCAGTAACAGCGTGTGCTCGATGACCCTGACTTTTTTTAATAATTAAACTGTTAGAATTGTGTTGTATTGTTGCTACATTACTCATCTCTTTTGATCACGCAAGGTTTTTTCCTTTTTTCTTTTCAAATTCGCAAAATTGAATATGATTTATCAGCATCTACACTTTTTCAAAAATGGATGCAGCTGCACATTGTAAGATTTGACACGATTTCGGACTACACCCAACTTTCACAAATGAATGCTGACGACGTAATTGAAATTATGTTTCAATCTTGTTGGTTTCTAACCCCCCATGGGTTTGGCTTGGCTGTGAAGGCTTGAGACCTAGGAGTTTGCTCCTCTCTAGTCTAAGGCTCGAATCCCTCAGATGCTAAAAATTCCTGTGCTGGGCCAATTCATATAAAGCTTTGCTCTGGCTTCAATCTGCCCCCCTACTAGTGGATGGTGGGATTGATCCCCCGGATAGTCGGTCCTAGGGCTGAATACCGAGTTTTCGAAACAAAAATCTTGTTGGTTTCTTATATTCTTATTTTTTTCCAAGTACCATATTGCATAATTTTGTTTTTGAAAGTGGAAAAAAAATCATTTGTTGAATATTATTGATTTTGTCTTGTAAATTGTGAAATCCAATTAATCAAATATAACATCTTTGTATATATTGTATGGTGGCAGGGATTTGGTAATATGCTGCTTGTGCTATTTGTGAAGGAACCGTCAGAGTGGAATTGCTGAACATATATATTAGGGTTTGTTATTTGCTGTTTAACCTGAGAAAAATAAATAAAGGAAGAAAATGGGTAGTCCACAGTTGCCAAAGAAAAGAGTGGCCTTTGTGCTGATTGATGGGTTGGGTGACGTGTCATTACCAAGGTTGGGATACAAGACACCTCTTCAGGCAGCAAAGTTACCCAATTTGGATGGGATAGCATCTGCTGGGGTTAATGGATTAATGGACCCTGTTGAGGTTGGCTTAGCTTGTGGAAGTGACACTGCTCATCTTTCTCTGTTGGGTTATGATCCTCGAGTTTATTATCGCGGACGAGGGGCTTTTGAATCCATGGGGGCTGGATTGGCCATGTCGCCTGGTGATATTGCTTTTAAGGTTTGTCATTATTTTTATTTTTATAAGGCATTGTTTTTGGATTGGAACTGGTAGACTCTACATGCTAAACTCAGCTAAAGTAATTATCCACTTCCTAGACGGTTGACCGAGTGGCTTGTTTCAATTGTCAATTTGCTTCAATTTTGAGAATAAATCACCCCTAGATTAGATATTTTTCTTATTTCCTTCTATAATATAGAGAGGCTTGTAGCCTATATTTCATTCTCAACACATAATAGTAAAGTCTGGTAATCCTGTGCTTGTTTTCTCTTCATTCCTTGCATTCCTGGATTTGCTTACTACAGAGCATAATGGCAGCTTCGCACTTAATAATTCTTGTAAAGGATTCCGTGTTAAATTCTACGATTTGACTATAAGACATTTATTATTTGTCTGCTATCTATTGTTTGTCTGCAATCTGTTATTTTGAGAAAAGAGGATTCTCAATCAATCGCTATCCTCACATTCTCGTATTCAATTTGGCTTTTTCTCTATTATCAGTAATTTACAAGAGAGTGTGTTTAACATTGTGCTTTCATTTGGAGTATACTGTTGCATGCTGATGTTAAGGTCTTAGGAGAGGTGGAAAGCCTTAGAACACAAATATAAATTGTGCGTCATTTCTATGTAGTGTTAAAATAATTTATCCTCTAACTTTACTTTTCAAAAGGAGATAAGCCTCAAATATTTTTCTGCATTATTCATGCTAATAGTTCGATGAAATTTCTTCCTGCAGTCAAATTTTGCAACTCTTGATGAGAAAACTGGAGTAGTCACTAGCAGAAGAGCTGACAGGCACTTTGAAGAAGAAGGTCCCATACTATGTGCTGCCCTTGATGGAATGAAGCTTCCATCTTTCCCTGAATATGAAGTCAGAGTCAGGTGAAGATGTCTAAGGTTGCTATAACATTTAAGGCTTAGTTTATAATGTAGGTAACCACTTGTTATGGTTAGTATTTAGTTTTTAACGTTTCGGCAATCTCCTATTTGATGGCGCAGTCTCGAGTTTTACAGGCTTCTTGTTAGAGAAATTGTTTAAATAAATCTCTATGTTAGTCATATCATAATTGTTGGAGGATGATCTTCAACGGTCTGGCTCTATTTTATCTAGTTTAATGATTTCAATATAAATTTTTATAATTCAACTCTCAAAGTAAAGCTGATATGTAGATGTTTACAAGTTCAGGAAGACAGGATCTTAAGATTTCAGCAGACTAATATTAACAGTTCTTTATATGTTTTTGCAATTCTTTCTGTAGGTATGCTACTGAACATAGATGTGGAGTGGTTGTCAAAGGACCAAATTTGAGTGGAAATATATCCGGAACAGACCCGTTAAAGGACAACCGCTTACTTTTGAAAGCAGAAGCTTTAGATGATTCTCATGAAGCAAGGAACACTGCTGCTGTTGTTAATGAGTTGTCCAAGGAAATTACAAAGATTTTGGTTTCTCATCCTGTGAATGCTAAACGTGCTGCAGAAGGGAAGAACATTGCAAATATAGTCCTTTTAAGAGGATGTGGCATTCGAATTGAGGTATGTTCATAACATGGTTTACACATTTATCTTACAAATATTAAAGTAGCACTTACTAAAATCACTCTTCGGTACCTTTTAATACATTTACAATTGTGCTACTTTGAAGAAAAGCAAGCACACCTCAAATATGTAGCAATTAATATAGTCTACTTAGAAACCAAATTAACGATTTTAATTTTTATGATTTGCAATTTTGAGGTTACCTCTCTTGAGTTTCATGGTATGTTGTTTATTTGGATATTGTTAACTACAATGTGTGTTCAACTGTCCATGTACTAACTATTGCGTTTATTGTTTTAAAAATATATATTACAGGTTACGCCATTTGTAGAAAAACATGGTTTGCAGCCATGCATGGTAGCTCCGACGAAAATAATTGCTGGTCTGGGCTTGTCACTTGGTATTGATATTCTAGAAGCTCCTGGAGCAACTGGTGACTATCGAACTCTACTAACATCAAAAGCAACAGCAATAGCTAAAGCACTCTCGGCTCCTTCGCAGTCTTGCCCCCAAGTTTTTGTACCTGGAGAGGATGAGCATAAAGCAGGTCGCCCAGATGGCTATGACTTTGGATTCCTTCATATTAAGGTTAAAATTTTGAGATTTTCGTTTCTTTGTCTGATTTACTTTTCAGCACTTTGTCTGAAAACTTCATAGCAAAATGAGAATCCCACTTTAAAGATGAAGAGTTGTTTACCATTTGTTTCCTTCACCCGTAAATAATGAGGTGGTGCGGCTGCATGGTCCTTCTGGAGATTGAAACCTTCAAGAACGGAATCTAGCAAAATTAATATTAAAACTGAATTGTTTATCAACTCTAATATAAAATTAAGGGCTGAATTGTTCATCTTTTATGGAGAACGCTTCTTTTTTATTACTTCTTCCTTTTAGATTGTTATAAGCTTTATTTATTTCTATAATTTTGAATCATTGTTTCTTTTTTATTACTTCTTCCTTTTAGATTGTTATAAGCTTTATTTATTTCTATAATTTTGAATCATTCAATTTTGATTGGATCTCATATGTTACTACAGGCAATAGATGATGCAGGCCATGACAAAGCAAGCATTCTTAAAGTCAAAGCATTAGAAGCTGTTGATACTGCTATAGGGCAATTGGCAAGATTACTCTGGGAAGCAGAATCAACTGGAAAATTTCAGTTTTTCCTTTGTGTCACAGGAGACCACTCTACTCCAGTAGAATATGGAGATCATAGCTTTGAACCGGTTCCATTTGCTATTTGTCGGTTGAAGGACTTTGTTGGTGCAATTGGCGAATCCGTTATTCACCAAACTTCTCTTGATCCATTTCCTCTTCCAAGTGTTAAGTCTGGTGAAGACTTGACTTTTGATTTGGAAACTGAAGAGAGAGGAGATATATGCTCTCAATCTTATAGCGGCGATTCAGTATTTGAATTAAATGAAATTGCAGCTGCAAGGGGATGTTTGGGGCGTTTCCCTGGAGCAGAAATGATGGGAATCATAAAGAATTTCCTTAACCTAGATACAGAAACTATTTAAACAAGGAATATCATGGAGATTTCCAAGTTATAACACTTTTCCCTCTTACTCTGAAAGCAAGTGATATGGGTGCAAAAAAAAATCAAATTTTGAGCTTTTAATATTACTGCAAGTCTTTTCTACAATAACAATGTAAACTCTGCTTAAATAAATTTCACTCTGTTGTTTTTCTTTTGTTAACAAGATTAGCAAGAGAAAACAAGCACATAACCGACAGTGGTGCGAAAGTCACAAATGTTAATACTGTGGTGCTTCTCTTTTTAACCTGTGCTTCCAGTATATACAATTACTTGTGCAGAATCAGTTTTTCATTGTATGCTTGCATCTTTCAATCCCTAGATATTAAAGATAAGTGACTATGTTAATCTTTAAACCATGATCTTCTTTGCTTGTTCAAATTAAACCATCCAAATGTGAGTTTCTTCATCAACGACTCCTGGTTTTTGCGCTTCTGCCTTCAAGTACATCTTTATGGAATTCAATTACTCCTTTGTTGCAATTAACTCAGATGTGTTTATCTTTACAAATTCATGTCATATAGTTTTGCTTCTCTGCCCAGCCAGTAGAATTAAAACCAATGTTGGTGGTTTAGGGAATTTGTATACTTCAATTTCTGGATGCCTCAAAGCAATGAGAAACAAGTAATGTTGAGAAAAAGCCATTCATCCACTTTACCATTACATCAGTTCAAATGTATTGTTGATGCAGATTAATATTCGAGGGTGTACTATTCATTCAATGAAAGAAGAAAAAAACAATCATGCCTGCCACACAATTGTTTAATAACTGCTACTATCATGCAATGGTTTTCTACTATGTTAATTAGATAAATCACACATTTTCCATATGCCTAACAAAAATTAATCACACATTTTCCATATACATAACAAAATCAAAGGAAGAGACATAGCAGCATCATTACTTAGTGTATTTTGTAAACAATGTTTACTATACACAACTTTCACAATGATCACACCATTAAACAACCACTAAAACAACAATTGAGCCAATTCCTTCAATCATAAATGACCCTTTCCTAACCTACAAATTTATAGTTCGACACAACTATAATCCAAGTACAATTCCCATTTGATTCAAGCCTACTGGATTTTACCTACTTACAATACACTAAACATGTTTTTGGCAACAGAAACAACTATGTGTTAGAATGCAGAGAGTACCTTTGCATTCTTTTTCATCTCAAAATCAAAACTAGCAGCAGGAGAAATATTTTTTAACAAAAAGGAAAACCGAAACGATGAAATTAATGCAAACAAAAGGGACAATAAGATACAATAGAATAAAACATGCAACATGTAACAATTGCCAAACTAAGGTACTTCATTCCTAGAAACTATAGGATTGTTACTGTTAGTACAGAAAATATCATCTAAATATAGTTACTAGAATTGTGGATCAGTTGCTAGCTAACTGAGACTGAGTTACAAATCAACTGGTAAAAAGGATTAAGTGGTCTGCCATAACAGATTTAGTGAGAAAACTTACATGTGCAATACTAGATACACCAAGGACATAACTAAATTAAACAAAACTACTGAGTAAAAAAATAAAAATTCACAGTTCAATTCTGAAAAAGAATACATGCTTTGTCCCAGTAATGTGCAACAATTCACAAGGACAAAGTCCCTTTATGAAGAAGACTAGAACAAAACCAGTTATTAACACTGAAAAAAAAGAACATACATTTCAATAGCTCCCATCTCTCACTATATTTATCATATTCATCTTGTTAAAGGATGCATCACCATTTTCGATGGACTATCAGCAGCACAACTTCTCCAGGAAGTAATGAAGTTTCTAATCAAACAACACCACTAACACAATTATGATTGCAAATCAAATCCTAATTTTATTTTTTGATAATATTATTAGAAAAAATTACGGCCATTGCACCACAATGTGAAGGTATACATTGTTGCAGATGAATACAGTTGTACTATTGGCTTATTTCAGAAATGAGTATCCATATAGACAGCATCTTATATTATTAGTTAACATTAATAACAGTTAAACTCAACCAACAAATATGCCAATGCCCACACTATCTCATTACATCTTAACAAAATGCTGCTACACAACACACTCTTTCAGTCCATGTATTTTTCTGAACCTACTTCTGATCAACGAGGAAAAACAAGCCAACAACATGCATCTAAAGCCATGGTTGCAGATATATGGCATGACGAATGTACTGAGGTTCAAACAGAGATATTTTATTCGTTAGATTGGCAAAAGTTTCCAAAATACAAACTATTTCTACATGAAAATCGAGAGCGTTCAAAAAAGACAAAAGACCATGCATACATACATTTGGAATCCAAAGAAGAACAATATGCAAAACAAAAAACAGAAGAGCATGGAAATAACAATGGTAAAGAAAGATTCATATGCCAAATGTTTCTTGCTCATGCACAAGATAGTAAACAATTAAACATAATATGGGAAATTAAAATGCCTACTTGACTTGCATTGTAATGACTTCATAACATTCAACTTCATAATAAAATCCTAGGTTCTAATAATTATACTTATAACTCTATTGGGTAAAAGCTTTAAACTTGAGATACAAAAATTACTATCTCCTCTTTCGACCAATTGGAAGAAAGTTTTTCCTATAAATTGCCAAGTCACAAAAGAAACACTCCCCTTTAACACCCAAATTTTCAATTGTTTGGGTATCTAAATCAAAACAGACTAGTTCTTCGTCATTGTTAATACAAAATAGATCACCCTTCTTTCCTACTCCAATAGGACGATCTATGCTAGGTAAGGGTCCGACAATGAAGAGTTTAGTCCATGATTCCTTGACACCAAGTTCACACAAAACATATATGTGAAAAGAAGTCGTCTTTGCATGCTTTGAGATCATAGCAACGAATCCATTCAACACTGTCAAATCCAAGTAGTTCTCTACCCACTCATCAAGATAATTATCTTCCATGTCACAAGTAATAGTGTAGTAGAAAACACTTCACTGCTCAAGTTAAATGAAACCATATATTTTTCATCATCTGCCCACCAATGACACACCCCATCCAAGTACACATTACGTCTTATGCCTTCGGGCACATCCATATCATAATCAAGTGTCTTCCAAGTGTCACTTCTTACGCTATAAACCTCCCAAAAAGGTCTTGGTGTTGTTGGCAGACAAGTCCAGTCAACTCCATCATCATCAGGGTAATATTTACTAATAGTAAAACGTTGAATGATCTTAACATCGCCATTGACATGGTCATAACCATATCCATGAAGAAGACACTTAGTAATATTAAAAGGTATAAATTGAGTAGGACTAGGAAGAACATGCACCAGTTCCTTAGTAGTTGGATTCCATAACGAAGATGTGGAACAGGAAGAGCACGAGGAAGAGGAAGAGCAAGACCAACGGAGGTCATAGTTTACATTGGCGTAAATGGTTGCCGCGGAGAAAGTAGTTTTTATTTTTATTTCTTATGAATAAACTAATTAGTTTTTATTTTTATTTATTATTATTGTATTTTAATATGTTGCCAAAAAAACGAAAAAAAATTAAAAAAAATCAGTCCCGGCAATTGGAATGGTGGGAACGAACAAAAAAAATTAAAAAAAAAGGTCACATCAGTCTCAGCCTGTCACGAGCTGACACATGTCAGGAAGGGGGCACATTCCCGCCCTTTGAAACGGCGGGAATGAGGAAAACGACAAAAAAAACCCCAAAAAATGAAAGTGGGTCATTTTGGTGATTAATTTTCAAAGGGGGTCAGACTTCAATTTTTTTTTTGCATCAGGGTCAGAGAAAAAAAATCCCCAATGATCGAAAAATAAGAAAGTGATCATTTACTTACTCAAGCAGGTTTGGCTGAAACCACTCTGAATCAGTATAAATTTCATATCAAATTTGTCCAAAATAGTCACAATCACAGGTCAAAAACATATGATCTGAATCGTCTCATGTGAGCCGCAACCTTCTGAGAAAAAAAAGTTTATTTAACTAAAAAGATTGAGACACATATCATAAAAAAAACTTTTAGGTTTGTCATACCGACATAATTGAAGTAATTAGGAATAAAATTATTCATTACTAATATTATTATATTTTGTATTTTGAATTAAACCATAAATTTGTTAACCTTTTCAATAATTTAAACTTATTAGAATACATTATTTTTTGATATTATTATATTCCATTTTTTAAAATTTGCTATATTTTTTTAATATTATATGTTGATTAAACTGGACACTACTATTATATTCCATCTTCTATATTTTTTTTTAACTAAAATATTATGTTGCATTTTTAGACTCAAATATTGTATTTATTTGTTTTGAAAAAATGTATTGTATTTGTTGGTTGATATTTTTATTATTTTTATATGTCTACCTGGTGCCAACGGAACAATTGAGATGATTGATTTTCGGAAATCACGTGACCTAATTTGAAATTTGAGAAACACATCACATGCCACAACAACCATTTTCATTCCATTTTTGAATCAAATCAAAATCAAAATTGAAGATTCAAAATCCCATAATTCTCTAATCGAATCGAAGAAGCAGAAGCAGTGAAAAACAACAGCATCCATGGAAGCAATACTTGTTGATTCTGTTCAAAACAGTCTTCGCCATTTCCTTCACTCCAACGCCATCTTCCTCTCTCACCGTCTCTGCGCTCAATTCCCCTCCGAGGTTCTAAAAATCCAATTTTTCATTGCTTTCTTAGATCATACTTTAATCTGAATTTTTTTTTCTTAATTCAAGTTTGTTTTGGTTTATTTTTTACTACAAGTTTATTTTTTTATATTATGAAAAAATTCCTTTTCCAAGGTTTGAAAGTTAGGGTAGCATCTATAGTAGAAAAGGCGGTGCAAAATAGGCTTAGGTGGTTTGGGCACGTGGAGAGAAGACCAGTAGATTCTGTATTAATGAGAGTAGTCTGATCACTAGAGGAAAAGATAGACGTAGTCATCAACGGGGGAATTTAAAAATTGAACCTATAGGTCCATTTTGCGAGATTTTAAACAATTTTGCAGCGGTTTTTGTTTTTGGCGGATCCAAACCCCCATGAAGTGACGTGCAAGATTTTTGTCACACTTATATTTGGTTGGTTTGTGAAGGTTTACAAACCTTCTAATTTGTAGGGGTTTAAAACCTTCTTTATATTATCTTGTCAACTAATAAATTTCCCCAATTAATAGTTGTACTATAAAAAAAAGAGTTTTGTAATTTACAGTGGTTGTAAAATATGTAATTCATTTATTTAAAGTACTCTCCCAAGCTTTTTAGTCAAACTCCGGCACATCAACTTTGTGATTGATGCTGATTACAACTTATTAGTGTTTATATTTTAGTTTATTTTAGTGGCCCACCTGAGCTTTTTTTCTTGGCTCCGTTTGATCCATGTGACCAACCCCACTTAGTGGGATAAAACTTGGTTGTTGTTTTTATTTTGAGGGAAGACTTGATTGTTGTTGCTGTTTTAGGTTTAAAAGTTGCTTGTGTGCAGAGTTTATTTACTGTGTTCAGCCAGTTCTAGATATTTTGGCATGATTTGGCTGGTTATTTCACTGTCTACAAATGAAACTGTATCTGCAAATTGCAACGTTTTTAGCTTTAGGAATTGTGGATATTTGGTTCTACCATTTTGAAGAGTCCATGGCAGAACCAACTACTTTGTACATGTTTGAAGAAGAAATTTCAATTGAATAGAAAAAAGCCATTGTGTAGTTAAACTCTGTTATTGACTTATTGTAATGTTTTATACATGTCAGTGCTTTAGCTTTTGTCCTTAGAGTGCAATATAAACGTTTTTTTTTCTTTTTTTCAAGTAGCATAGTGGCTAGAAATTCACCCCTTAAGGTGAATAAGTGGAGAATCCAGGGCAATATAAACATGTTTTAATAAGTGATGTTATAACATGGAAAATTAGTGAAATATAATTAGTTGTCAGCGTTAGAGTGTTTGTTTATAGTGCTTATGTATTAAATTCTTTTGTTTTGGTAACATATTAAATTCTTTATGGGTTGATGTGTATTTCTCATCTTTGTCGTTATTAGCACGTCATATACGCGCCGATTCCGTTTTTTTTTAATGTGGAACTTTTTCAACTGTTACTTCTTGTTTACCGGTGGTCCTTTCTTTAACTGTATATTCAGTGCCACTTGCTGATAACTATCTGTACTCTCTTGGTGGTATTGTTTATAATTATATTTCTTGTATGCTATACAGACAAATCTCCAATTGTTGGCTGGCTGTTACTTGCAGAGTAATCAAGCGCATTCTGCATACCATATTTTAAAGGGTATGTTGCTTTCCATATTTTTGTGTCAAGCAGTTTTAGAGTCACATTCCTACTTCTGTTTGTTTTTAAATATTACTATTCATGTTCTGTTTCCTGAATTTCCTTTTAGTAGATAATCATTTTCCCTTTGGTTTGTCATTATCTCGTAGTAGTGCTACTATTGTATGTCTTTAGTTATTCATTTTGTCCTTATTATTGATTGAAGGAACACAAATGGCTCAATCTCGGTACTTGTTTGCAATATCATGCTTTCAGATGAATCTTCTTAACGAAGCTGAAGCAGCATTATGTCCTGCTAATGAGCCTAGTGCTGAGGTACAAGCATAATTTGTAATGTTTTTCAAATCAATAATTATTTTCCGAACTATTAGTGAAATTTGTAGAGGAATGATATTTGTACAATCAATTTTAGACAACTTTTGTGACAACCACTTTTCCTCTCTTCTCTTGGATAAAAACAGTAGAGAGAGAAAGAAGAGAGAGAATAAAAACACATGTATGTATGAGAGAGAGGGTTGTTCTAAAAGTTGTCAAAAAGTGGTTGTATAAATATCATTTCTCAAATTTGTAAAAAAATTCATCTTTCATCTTTTTGTTTCATTCCAAGTCTTATCAGATATTAGCTATTAATAACTGTTGAGAGTTCGATGAGATAAGGCTTGAACATGGGTTTATAAGTGACTGCAATTCTCACCTTACAAGTTGGTTTTGTAAGATTGAGTTAGGCTCAACCCAAAATTCTAAGAATAACATATGACATTGGTTCTATATGTTGCTCTGTTTTAAATTGTTTTTTATTAAAGCTATAATTTGTCGTTGTATGCACTAGGAGAAGTTGAATGACTATTTTTTGTTGTCTCTTAACATGTAGGTTCCAAACGGTTCAGCTGGTCATTATCTATTAGGGCTCATTTACAGGTTGCTTATTAGTCTTACCATCAATTGTCAAAACACATGTTGAAAATATGAATTTTTGATTATATTCTTATTGATATTTAAAATTTTACATGAAATATTATCATGGTAGATGCTTATAGTTTAGCAATTGAATTTGTAAAAGTTACATTCTTAAAATATATTGGGTGGTGTATGTCATCTGTGTGTGAGTGAGAGACATGTTCATCCTTTAAAATTCTCTTTGATTGATATTCTCCTTTTCAGATACACTGACAGAAAGAAAAATGCCGTCCATCATTTTAAGATGGCACTGTCAATGGATCCTCTAATGTGGGCAGCATATGAAGAGTTGTGCATATTAGGTATGTATGACGATATTTACCTGATTTCTGGTGCTCACTGGGCATATTTGATGAAGTATGAACTGATTGGAGACGACCTAGTTTTTAGTTTTTGGAGCAACTAAGGCTATAAAGTTGTGGTTCATATTTTATTGAGTGCTTTAGGTTTTGATTAGATAAGCAGCTTTAAACAAAAAGGACATGTTGAAAAATTTATGCCAAGAGACTTTATAGTTTTCATATATTCACATTATTGAATGGCTTCTTATATATATATATATATATATATATAGTACATGGATTTGAGCTGGCTTTTTCCCTTTCCAATTTTACCTTTCATTTCAAGTTTTTTATTTACTATTTTATCATTTTCATAATATTACTTAAATTGTTGATTAAAAAAATAGTTAAATCCCTTTAACCCACTTGGGTTGGCCTGGTGGTGTTGGCTTGGGTCTTTGGAGTATGCTCCTGCTCAAGGTGTCAGGTTTGATTCTCCTTGGTGCCAATATCGGTTGGCTAGTTTAGCTTAAAAAAAAAAAAATTATCTATAACAATGTGTGTGTCTATATATATGAAATTTGATTAATTTTGCAATATTATCAAAAGAAAAAATTACAAGGCATCTTAATCTGTTCTTGATTAATTTTGGATTTTTTTTTCTCATTTTTTAGCTATTGAAATTTTAGTTGATGTGCTAGTGTGCTTAAGTGATATTCTTAATTTGAAAGATAGTATAGTGTTTCTGTTCACGCTATCATCATTTTGTGCATCTTTACATATCAGAATGCTTACATAAGTAGGAACATGGTTACATGCATACATATAACTAAGTGAACATTAATGCATATTTAACAATTATATAGTTTTCCTTGTTAATTTTTCTCAGTAAATGCGCCTGCTTGTGCTTTTTTTGAGGTCAATTATTTGGTGTACTTCTAGCTTTGTTTTGTTAGTCTGAAAGTGTTTAGTTTGTAGCATGTATCAGATGCTTTGATTTTTCATGACTTAAAAGTTGTCATAAGCTGCTATTTATAATCATCATTAACAGCTTACTGTTTTCTGAATATTTAGGTTCTGCTGAAGAAGCAGTTGCATTTTTTGGTGAAGCAGCTGCTCTTTGCATACAAAAGCAATACCTAAATTTGTCAACCTCTCCAAAGTTGCATTCATCAACTGAGGATTGTAATTTAGTTGACACTAGACACTGTGTGTCTGAAGATGCGAGTCCAAGGCAATCGAAACTCATGCAAGGCCTAAAAGATATTTCTGGAAATCATCATGGAGCACCTGTATTGGGAGGAACTTCGGGTCAACCTATTAATAGTGGTCTTTCTAACATATCATTTTATAATACACCAGCTCCAACGATGACACAAGTAATTCGCTAACTGTATCTTGTTTTAGAATTTTTTGTATATGTTACTTTTTGTTAAAAAATTGTGAATAAGCTAAACTACTTATTAATCACAGTTTTTCTGATTTTGAACATGGTCAGTTAAATTCAGAAATATTTGTAAGAAGTGTTTTATTATTTCATAAATATTGATACAGCTCTATTGAACATGAGCTTGATCCAGTTTTCTTTCACATGGTTGATATATTTTTTTCAAATCTTCTGTAGTTATCAGGTGTTGCTCCACCTTTGTGTAGGAATGTGCAGCCAAATGGCTCAAATATGAGTACACAAAGTGCTGAGAATTCTCCAAGATCAACAGTGAACTCTACTATTCAAGCTCGAAGAAAGTTTGTGGATGAAGGAAAGTTAAGAAAGGTTGGGAAACTGTTGGCTATAAATTTATTGTTGTCTGCTTCCATTGCATCACTAAATAAACTTACTTCCGTTTCTAGCTTTTCCTGTCTGTAGACACTAATTTGAAATTCAGATTTTAAAGAGTCCAGTAGCTTGGTATAATGCTCTACCTAGTGGAACAAGGCTTGTTTGTTGTGGTATATAGGTTGATTTGATTTAGTGACTTAATCTACGTACCGTGACAGTCTTGGACTCTTATTTTTCTCTCGGGAGTCAGTGTTGGTATTGATTGACAACATGAGTTTTATTACCGGGCATCTTTATTTACCTTTTGATTTCATGTTACCAATTTTGTAGTTTTTATTTTTTGTTGCTTTTAGAAAAATTCTTATGATGAAATTGATCAAGAAAATTTTTGGCCAAAAAGCTCTTGCTTTCCTTTTGCAAATGTGAAATAACGAAAACCAAACATATGCATTGTCATGAACCAATAGCCCCAAATGCCAAAGCTATTTGCTGAAAGAGAAAGTAAACAATTTTACATCTAACACACCTCCTATGCTGCATCCCTTTGGACTTGAAGTGTCAATAATGTACAGACCCACCCAACCTTGTATTGAAATTTAACTACTATTTGGAAAGAACGGGACTACTCACATTTTGAGGCTCTGATCATATAAAAAACTTAAGCTATTAGACGAAAACATATGTACGGTTACACACATAGTTTAGCTCCTAAATTTTCTGTATCTCCTCAACATCTCAGATCTCTCGGTTTTAATGTTCCTTGTGATTTTTTTGTTTTGTTTCAGATTTCTGGAAGGTTATTTTCTGATTCTCCTCGACGTAGTTCGAGACTCTCAGGCGATGCAAGTGTAAATGCAAATCCTAATACAACAGCTGTCTCTGGAAATGGAACTAGTTACTCTTCTAAGCCTCTTGGTGGGTCAAAACCTAGCTCAAGGGCATTTCGTTCTGTGACAGTTCGCAAGGGACAACCATGGGCCAATGAAAACATAGATGAAGGTGACAATCTTTATTTATAACACTGTTTAATATTATTGTCTTTGAGGAATGTTAAACTTCATAAAGACTATAGTTTTGAGGAATGCTGTCCTTCATATATGTTTTAAGATGCATCCCTCTGCTGAAATTATATCTGTTTTATCTAATACTCTATGTTGCCGCATTTTGAAAAAAAGATTATAAAACCGTAATTATCAATCCTGAATAGCGGCATAGAGTAGTCTTCCCCAAAAATGTTTTATTAGGATGACTTCTATCTTGATTTTATTTTTTTATTTTTTATATAGTAAAAATTCAGATTTGGGGAGACACACTCCATGCAAGGTCAAGGAAAACTACCAGTCTTAATGTGGATTTACAACGAAATTTACATATAGCCTCTACCAAGTGGGGAATTCATATGACCGCTATTGTGAAAAATAATTAATAGGGAGAAAATGAATGATTTATACTTATACACAAATTGGCAATAGCTGCTTAAAAATAAAAGTTTGCCCGAAATTAAAAGCATATCGTTAATATTCAAAAGTTGTATTCTACGGCGTTGTCAACCACTGTAGTGCAGCTGAGCAGCCCCTAGCCTAGAACTTGCAGTAGCAGAGCAGAGTGAAGCAGTTCAGTGCAGCGTCCAAATGCATGTCTGGACCACCATTGTGCTGCACCTCATAAGAGAAATCCAAATAATTTAAACGTGACGGCTTTTGATTGGTGTATTTTAGGAATTATGCAATTTAATAACAGCATTGGTCTTCTCTTCTCATTCTGTCTCACGCTGTCATATTTCAACCTTTCACTGGTCAGTCATAGGTCGTTGGTGATTTTATATGTATATAGTAAAAATAAATTATATAAACTGTATAAAAATTTCGAAATAGCTAGGATCCAGTTATCCACCATCTCCCTACAACGTTTGTGGGGTTTGGCTGCTACGTTTTGCGATTCATGATTGATAACACCGCTGTTCTAAACACCCGTTTGATAGGAAACTGAATTAAAAAGAAGGAAATGTATTGCTGATTGGAAAACGAGAGAAAATGTATTACAATACAAGAGGATCTATCCTGTAACCCTAGAGCAGTGCTCCTCAGAGGAATTTGGGATTCCTTTTGCCCAAGCCCAAAGCCTAAGATATACTCGCCACCAGTCTTAATGAGGATAACACCACTTTGATACCTAACATAGTATTAGTTCTAACCTTGTACCATGTATTCTGATTATCTAAATAAAGTACTCATGTCTTACTAATAGTGCAATCTCTATTAACTTATTAAGGATCCTAACATAGTATTAATTCTAATATTCTAATACAAAATATTTCCAGCAGCTATTTGTGAATACTTAATGAGTCCTCATTCCGTTATCTTCAGGAAATCATAATGACATTCTAGATGATTCTCTTTTAAATATTACATCAACAACTTCTACTTCCTCGTCTACCATGGAAGCTAAATCTTATGAACAGGAAGCAGCAAATATTCCAGTTGGTGGACAAGTATTAAGTAGCTCAAAAGTCATCACTGGTGCTTCTGAAATACTGACCCTTCTAAGAGTTCTTGGTGAAGCTTTTAGACTTGCCTGCTTGTATAGGTGCCAGGTATTAATTAATTATTGCTTCTGCAGAAAAGATGTTTATGATTTATACTCATGTACAATTTACTATTTTTTTTAATCATGGATATGAAAAGGGTAAAATGAAATAACTAAATACTTTGTTGTTGATTGCATCCAGTTTTCTAATATGATTTCATTGTTGGTACAGGATGCACTGGAAACTTATCAGAAACTTCCACATAAGCATTACAACACTGGCTGGGTTCTTTCCCAGGTAATATTGGTTGTCTAACAAGCATTCTCTGGTCTTTTATAGGAATTCTTGCTATGCGTGGTTGTCAAAACTCTCACTTAACTCCTAGAATCATACAAGTTTAGGACCTAAGTATGAAAATCGTGTAAGTTCGCTTACAAATTTGTGTGTGAACTCAAGTAGACTCGCATAGAATTGTACGTTTGTGAATGGTTAAAAGAGTCTACAACATAATGGCTAAATTGAGTGATTCTTTGATTTTTAGGAAACCCAAAATGCAACAGCTAAATGATAAGTCTTTGTAGTGCATTAAACATTAACCTCACAGTTGTAGCACTGGACTCCACAGATGCATCTAACATCCGAATGTGAACCCCTCTGCAAAGGAGGTGAACAAAGTTGTATTAGTCTCAACCTCGTAGTTCCCAACCGGAATGAAATCACAGACCAGAAAACATGAACTCACCAATCTTTGCAATTTTGTAATAAACCCAACAGGTCAAAGTGATGAATGGACCCAACTCTAATGAGTTGAAAATTAGCTCTTCCTAGATGGATCCAGCTCCAGCAGAGGGAAGTTTAGTCTGGTCCAGTTGTCCAATATTTTCATGCTCGTAGTCTGGTCCAGTTGTCCAACATTATGTGCATGCAATGTGTTGTCTCACTTGACTAAAGCTTAAATTCAACTTTTTTATCAGAAAAATAAGAATGGTAAGGATTGTACTCTAGACCATATAGCCATAGCCCATAGAGGCATATATTACATGTCATGAACTAACTATTCCAAAATCTTAAGCTATTAGGTAAATATAATATTTTTATATAATATGATATGATTTTATATGGTCTTTGTGCTAGAGTAGAGATTCTTACAGGTGCATATCACTAACAATCTGTTATGATACTTGGGTGTTTTAAGCAGGTGGGAAAAATGTACTATGAATTTGATTATTTAGAAGCTGATCGGGCTTTTGGTCTTGCTCGTCAGATGACACCTTATAATTTGGAAGGAATGGATGTATACTCAACAGTCCTTTATGTGAGTTCATATTATATTTTATCAGCTTCAGTGATATTTTTAGAGAGTGCAAGTTTAAAACACTAATACCTTTTTTTTTCCTTAACTGTTTAACTTACACGTACTTAGAAAAAGAGGAAAAGTGAGAACAATGTTTGTATAATAGAATGTAATTTTGATACATGTTGGTGGAAACTAGGCTTAGGTGGTTTGGGCATGTAGAGAGAAGACTTGCAGATACTGTAGTAAGGAGAGTAGATCAGATGAATGATAGTCAGATCACTAGAGGCAGAGGTAGACCTATAAAAACTATAAGAGATACTATTAAGGAATGGCTGTTGTTTGTTTTTTTGTTTTGAGGGGATTGTTGTTCTTGTTGATGTGTAAATGACTAACCCCTATTTAGGCTAATAATCCTAAATGAACAAGGAAACAAATCATGAATTGTGATGAAATGTGAAAACCATTCCTAAAATAACCCCAAAAGATATTCTTTAACATAAAAAATGAATAACGCAAGTGATGTGTTTTTCTTTGGAGCCTTTAGGACTTATGATTGATCTAGTGGTTCATGCATATATTTGTGACAGTGAAAGCTTAAGCCAGGGAAAGTTCTCCTTTACTTAAGGAGTTGTTTGTTGTCATACCCCAAATAATCACTCACAATATTATAAAGCCTTTAGGATATATGGTTGATGTGACTTTTAAAGCCTCTAGATACGGAAGATATTCTTAAATATAAAAAATGATTTGCTGAAAGTAGTCTAAAAAATATTTTTGTAAGATTAATGTGTGGTAATAATCTTCTATAGCTATACTTCGTTGTGGCATTTGTTTAGCCCCCTGCTTCGTTTTATGCTTAAACTTTAAATGCATTCCTGCCATCTTACTGCTTGACCAAAGACTAATTTATCTTTGGTGTAGCATCTAAAGGAAGATATGAAGTTAAGTTACCTGGCTCAGGAACTGATACAAACTGATCGCTTAGCTCCTCAATCATGGTAGGCTTCTATGAAACTTTTTTTGTGATTAGTCATTAAGCTGAATTTTAGATTCCAAGATATAAACTTTTTACCCATAAAGTTAATTTCACTCATTATTATTCATGACTTTTCCTGAATGCCTAAAATTACATCTCTTTGTGCATGTGTGTGTGTGCATGTCCATGAGTGCTTGCGCTGTGAGCCAAAATTTCTGTACGTCTGCAAATTAATGCATTTGTTTTCAGGCTGATATCACATACCAGTTATATGTGAATTAATAGACCTATTACCTACTTCTATTTATTTATTTAATTATTAGGTTTTAAGGTCTTTGGTTGCCCTTTTGTAAATTTTAGTATTTTGTCATATCTGAGCTATCTGTTTTCAAAGCATTTTTTAAATATACTTATCATCATAACATTGCGTTCTACTTCAGAACCACAGGAATGTAATTTTGGAAAATTAGAGCTTGAGTTGAAACTTGTTTTAGTTTTTTTTTAAAAGTTCTCCCGTACTTGGGTGTTCTATTCTATTTATTACAATTTATCCTGGTTTATCATTATTGTTGAATGCTCTGGCAGGTGCGCGATGGGCAATTGCTACAGCCTGCAGAAAGATCATGAAACTGCACTAAAGAATTTTCAACGAGCCGTGCAACTAAATCCCAGATTTGCATATGCGCACACCCTTTGTGGACATGAGTATGAACATCATCTTACCAAAATGTTATAATTCATGAGAATTGGTGTCCAGTATGATGTGATTGTTGTCAACCTATACTAATATCCTACTTTACTACTTGTTTAGATTTTAGAGGGGAAAATTGATTGTAAATCACTCAGATAGAGGTTTTATTTTAGAGGATAATTTGCAGTTTAAAACTGGGAAAGAGACATAGAAGGATGTAGGACTTGGTTAACTTTTAGAGGGGAAGTGCCTCCATAAACCATTATTGATGGTTGTTTTTGAGGCTCTGGTTGTATTTGGGAAAGGGAATAAACACTAATTACAGTTCTTGCATTCTTTGTATTTTCCTTTCTTGTTTTCTCAATTCTCATCTTTGATTTATCAGCAATTTTTTAAGACCTTTTAATTTGTTGCCCCTCAAGGTATGTTGCTCTAGAAGATTTTGAGAATGGAATCAAATGCTACCAGAGTGCACTCAGGGTTGATGAAAGGCATTACAATGCTTGGTATGGACTTGGAATGGTGTATCTTCGCCAAGAGAAGTTTGAGTTCTCCGAACACCATTTTCAAATGGCTTTCCAAATTAATCCACAGTCATCTGTTATATTGTCATACCTTGGTACTGCTTTGCACGCTTTAAAGGTTGATCTCTTGCTGCACTGATTGTAATACTGCAAATAAGAATTACATTTCTTCTGCTTTCGTTTTGTATTCTAAACTGGTGCTATCTTCCATAATTTGACAGAGAAGCGAGGAAGCACTGATGGTAATGGAGAAGGCTATTTTGGCAGATAAGAAAAATCCTGTTCCAATGTATCAGAAGGCCAATATACTAATGAGCTTGGAAAAATTCGATGAGGCTTTGGAAGTCCTAGAGGAGCTTAAAGAGTATGCTCCCCGCGAAATTAGTGTCTACGCTTTGATGGGAAGGATCTATAAAAGGCGTAACATGCATGAGAGAGCAATGCTTCATTATGGTATTGCTTTGGATTTGAAACCTTCTGCAACAGATGCTGCTGCTATTAAGGTGATACAGTCGTTTTATCTAAACTGGTCAATAATGTTCACAATTACATTTACTTATCTAAATCTTTATTTCGTCTGATTGGTTGTGCGGAAATGTAAGTCGAGTTATTTACTATGTCCATATACTGTTGAATACCGTGTTGGGAAGTGGCTATTGTCACTTTTTATGCGACTTATCTACTTTCATTTTTAACAGGCTGCCATAGAGAAATTACATGTACCGGATGAGATGGACGACAACTTGTAGCTCTACATGTGAAGTGAAGAACTGATAACTTGGTACAGTTTATCTGCATACAAATCCTTTACTATAAGGATTTGGCTGTGCTTGTGCTTTCGGCATTGTGCATAGAAGCTGTAAAAAATGGGTCCATCTAGTTGGTGGGTCTGAGTTTTGTCGGAGAATCGTATATACTTAATAAGAGGACATGATTTCAACAGAGGTAACAAGAAGCTCTCATACCTGTGAGGAAAAGTATATCTATCAATAGTTCATCAATTCATTTATTTGTTCATAAATTAGATAAATAGTGTTTTACTTCTGTTTAATATTATTAGTAGTGCTAAATAGCTGATTTTTTTTTCATAATTTTCCACCTCCATGATGCCTGAAAAATCTCTCTCCCCCCTCTCTAATTTTACTTCATTAAAAAAATGGCAAAACGATAATACACTGTTATTATGTGTCTACAATCTTCAATCAATATTTAAAAGAGAAATGATATTTGTACAATTATTTTAGAACAATTTTCCCTTAAAGTCGTTTGTACAAACCAAGTTTATAAAAAATTTAAAGCCTCCCCTTATACACTTCATTTATAGCTACTCTTCCCTTCTATTTTTTTATAATCTTCTGGGACTCTTCTAATACTGGTCTTTGTATTTATCAGTTTGAAAGTATAAGCTGAAGGGTGTAGTAGTGATCAATGTGAGACTATTTTTTATACTGTTATTAATTTTAACACTCGGACTTTGTTTCATTTATATTTTATAATAATTGTTGATCAAATTAACAATTTTTTTTATAAATACGCACGTTTAAAATTTTGGTATACTTGTTATTGGGCTGGTGTCGGATAATTTGGTATATTTTGTTTGGCTTAATTGCAGTTTTAGCCCCCTAACTTTTCCAAAGTTGCGATTTTGGCCCCCTAAGAAAAAAAACTACAAAACAGCCCCCTAAGTTTTGTAACTGTAGCAGTTTTGGCCCCTCAACTTAAGAAAAAAATTCTATAAGTCCCCTCAATCGAAAGTAATTCTATATGATGTGAGTGTCAGACATTAATTAAATATGAGCATTTTGTCAGCTAAAAATCAAACTTTGATTTGTCACATTGGAAGAGTATTTCCTCTTTCGCTATAATCAACTTTGTTAGTACATGACCGCTTTTGCAATAATCCTCTTTCGCTATATTGTGTGTGTCTGGATGTGCGCGTGCGTGTTGAAAATAATATTTAATATAGACATCATTCACCAATTGTTAGAGATCTTAAAATAACAAAATAATATTGAAATGAAACAAATAAAATTATTTGTTTACTTTTACAAACTTTAATTACACACTACTTGTCTTCATATGCTTAGAACAATTGACATCGAATTAGACTGATAGGAATTTGAAGGCAAAAAGAATTGAAGGTTCAAATAACCAATGAAATAGATAGCATTGAAATCAAACTTGCAGCATGAATTATGACTCCTCATTTACATACCACTTGAGCTTCGAGTGAACATATTTACAAAATTTGACGTACAAAAATATTTTCAAAGACAAAAATACGAGGCCTAATATGAGCCTAAAAAAATTGGGGGTCTAAAGCCCTTGCTTTAGTGGGCGCCCCCTTGGACCGGCCCTGATTTTGATCTCTCCTTTTAAGAAAACTCACATGTAAAATTCATATTAGAAAGAAAAAAAATGCAGAAAAGTTTATAATATTATAAGAATCTCTCAAAAAAAATAGAATTTTTTAACAAAACACGAATTAAATATAAATTTTTATATTTTTGACAGTTAAAAACTCATTTAATTCATTTTTAGTTAAAAAAATTCTATTTTTTGGAGATATTTTTATAATATTTTACATATTTATGTGTAATTTCATTAAAAAATACAAAGTCTACACATGAGTTGACTCCTATGTTGTTAGTTCACCCATTGTCATATCATATTTACTCAAATGCGGTCTTTCTATATTGTCATCATCTAAAAAAAATAGGCATAGAGCATCATACACGAAAGTTGCTTTTAGTGGGGCTTTGTTAGAAGCTTCTATCGAGCTACTCTCCTTGCATAAACATATTTTATCTCGGTTAATCAAATTTAAAAATGAATTCATCTCAATTGTGTTATGCAACGAGAAAAAAATGGCTCACTTGCTAAATAAATTAAGAATATAAAGTTCACCAAAACATATATAAATATAAGTAAAAATTTGAGTTCTTTCTACCATAAAAAATAAACTTGAGTTTTAATATTCTTGCATCAACAATAACAACGCCAAATCCTTAGATATACCCTTTAAAAGCTAATCCAACAATCAATACTTGATGATTGCATGATTCTGGAATGCCCTATCAAAAGGCAATGCAACCAAGAAAGTAGGAAAATAAATACTTGATCTTACTTTTCTTTTTTGGTTTCTTTTCAACCAAGTCATGGAATGGTGTTTGTGTTCCACTCTCAGACCCAGCTTGAGATCCAGATTGATCTCGACTTTCATCCAATGCGAGACTGTTAACAATTTGTGCTCCTCCGTCGGGTCTTATAGTCTCATTCTCAGCAGTGGACACTAAGCTAGCAGCAGTATGTTGTGCATTTGGACTTTCTTCTTCAATTTCGAAATCAACGCGATCGCTGATTGGTTTTATGCTGGCAAGTGCATTAATCTTTGCTGTGTAAAGATCAGAGAGAATCCTTATCAGTATTTCAGTGATTTCCTTGAATTCTGGTCTGAGTTTTGGGTTTTCTTCCCAACAGGATTCCAGCAGGGAGATTATATCTTCTGGAAATTCAGCTAAACTTGGCCTGATATTCTGCAACCATTATAAAAAACAACATGTGTTAAGGCAATGTTTGAGTAAACAACTCAATTAAGCACTTATAGTATAAAAGTTATTTCTATGACAAAATATTAAAAAAAAAAAAGTCAAATTGTTTTCCTATAAGTTATAAGCATATCTTGGAAAGTTTATGGAAACAAGTTGAAAATAACTTATAGATATTTTATAAGCTGTTTTTCTTAAACTCTCTAAAACATTCTCACATTTGTTTATTTGAATAAATAAGTTCAAATAAATCAATCAATCAAAAGATCATGTACATGTTACAAAATATATACACTAAATTTCGAAAACTTAGAATGTTGATAAAAAAACAGACCTAGTGGATCAACAACCTAATCTAACATAACAAATGCTCACTAATCACGGGCGTAACCCAGCGCACCCGTGTACGAGCGCAAAACCAAATTAAAAAAAATAAGAGTAAACATCTGTCAAAAACAATTAAGTGAATATAGCATATTCATCAACGAAGTGAATATAAAACAAAAAGATTTATGATAAAAGATTTAATTGAAATCTATTAAAAGATTATGTAAAGAAACATATAAAAAGGACTAAAAATTTATAACTATAATAGTAATTACTCAGAAGTAATGAATTGCATACCCTTCTTGCATAAAATGCTGCTATGATGCCCTGCCTATCTTTAAATGGAGTTTCATTTTTAATCAAAGACCAAAGAGTTATTGCAAAACTGTACACGTCTGCCTTATGATCATAGCATATCTTTGTGCCTCTTGGAAGATCTATGCTCGTTATCTAGTTCATGCACATATATGAAGAATTAATTAAACTTATAGTATAATAAAATGTACAATATATATTATTTTGTATTGTTATGCAAATTAATATATTCACCTCAGGAGCCATATATCGGTAAGTACCGATTTCAGAAGTCATAAGATCACATATATTCTCTCTAGCTAACCCAAGATCAGCAACTTTAACATGATCATTGTTTTTGGTAAGCAGTAAATTATCTACAAATTACATAATCACAACAGACTTTAACATTATATTATAAGATATCATTTGAAACCTAAATTAAATATCTCATTAAATTACATGCATGAATAAAAAAACAATAGAAAAATAAGTAAAAGGATTACCAGGCTTGAGATCACGGTGAATTATTCCATTTGCATGTAGATATTCCATTGCTTGTGAAATATCAAGAGCATAACTTAGACATTGTTCCAAACTAAAAGTTATTGGATGGATTCTCTTCATGTTTTTATAAAGAGAACCACCTTCTAAAAGTTCAGTAATTATCATCATTGGTTCCACAGAGGCTCCAATAAACTGTGTAACAAACTTAAATCATCAACTTGCTAACTTTGAAATGTAAAGCAAAAAATATATTGATTAACTTTAATTTGAAAAAAAAAATTGTAAAGGAGATAATTATTATTAATCACCTCATATTGATTAATTTTAATTATCTTATTTATGTTTTGGTAAATTTGTTTTGAACAAATATATACACTAACTTAAAAAAAAATACCTTGAGAACATTTCCATGTTGAATCCTAGATAAAAGGTTCACCTCCTTCTGAAAGCTGGCTTTACATTCTTCTGTTTTTTCTGGGAGTATAACCTTAATAGCTACAGGACAGCCTTCATACCTGAAATAATTATTTTTGGGTAAAAAATCACAATTCTTGAGTTAACAATGTGTATTAAAACTAAAATTGCAATAATGTATGAAACTCGAGCATCAGGGAACTAAAGACCCTTAACTATAAGATAATACTCCTTCTAAGAATCGGTCAAAAAAATATAATTAAATCTAGAGTTTAATTTTGATACACGATAAATGTAAAATACTTTACATTGATTAAAGTCAAACACTTTTTATGATATGAAGGTTATAATAGATTGGTGGTAAAAAAAATATCTTTACAAACAAATTAAATAAATTAAATATTATAGGTTTTATAAAAACTATTGTATATTTTATTAAACAACCTACTCTTTTCTTCTTCATATGTTTCTTTCACATCAAATGATTTTATATAAAACACTAAATGTGAGCTTCTCCACTACCAAAATTAGAAAATTAATTTGTCGCCTCGTAAGAGACTAACATCTTCCACTAAACTAACTCTTATTGGTTAAAATAACCTACCTTTACTCTTTTCAATCAATTACAAGAATGAAAGAAAAAAACAATAATAATGATCAGTGATATAATAAGAAAAAAAATCCATTAGTTATTTATTCATATTATAAATAATTATTACTTAATTAATATTGTAAAAATAATTAACAAAATAGTGGTGATCAAATAGCGGATGACTCAATAGATCTTGGATAGATTATGATACTATTTTAAAATTTGGGTTACAACTAATTTAATCTTACAAAATTGACTTCGTAGGTGGGGATTATCTACCACTTATAAACATAATTTTAGATCTTATATCATCCAATCTTAAACTCTTAACACATCCAACTACGCTGATGATTGGACATATGGAACATAGCCCGTGTGTTCCCTTGTGACGACCTGATAGGTGGCCCAATATATTTTTGAATAGGCTCTTATATCATCTTAGAGCTTAAGTTGAGTCTAACCAAATTCTTATAAGGCTAGTTTAACAACAAAAAAAAGTAATTTATAAGTGGGGCTGGACATTCCTAGCCATATGATCCAGTTTTGCAAAAGTTTAATTAGAACCAACTCAAACTCTAAGATAATATAAGAGAATATTCAAGATTCGATGAGCTATCTACTATCAGATCACTCGAGTTACACTCTAAATCTTAAATCCTATGCACGAGGGTGAGTGTTAAGATACAACGAATGAGATAAAATCTAAAAATAAGTTATAAGTGAGGACAATTATTACCTTACAACTCAATATTATCATAGTTAATTTAGATCCAACACAAATTTTAAGATAATATCACAACTAATCAAGATCAATTGAGCAACTAATTATCAATTCATCTGTTATCAGCTATTTGAGACATATATAAACATTTTTTCTCCAGATCTTATCTCATTCAGTGAGGACTCTTAACACCCCTTCACACGCAAGACTAGATGCCTAGAGTGTGATCCGAGTGGTTTGATAACACGTGGTCAAACAGATAAGTGATAAATTGTGATATATAACATGTTAAGTTTTTATACTGTACCATTACATGAAAAAGTCTAATCATAATTAAGTAAAACTAATAAACATAACTCATAGTAAGCAATAGGTACCGACCATCCTTTGTATACATAAGAGTATCCTCCTTCCCCGATCTTTTCACCAATGATTAGTTTACGACAATCCACAAGCAAACTAGGATGAATATCAAAGACAAAACCATCATCAAACTCTGAAGCATTATCAAGTGAGAGTTGGAAAAGGAGCATAGTGTTTGGGGCTGATGGGAGTGACGTCATTTTGCAAGAATAGTAGAGACAAATGCATAAATTACTAGGCTATATAGTATTTAAATTGTAAAACTTTCTATGTATTATATTTTCCATATAGTACGATTAATTAATTTTTTTGATACAATGTAATTAATATTTTTAACTAATTGATTATTTATTGTCCATATAGTACAATTAAATTTTTTGATAGTGTGTGACAGCCAAAATATTTCTTTTACCAAAAAAATATATTTTCCATATAGTACAATTAATTATTTATTGTCTTATTTTATGTTCTTTTCTTTCCTCTGTAAAATTATTTGACAAAAACAACTATTAAAAATGAGAGACAATATTCCCTAAAAAAAAAGAAGACAATATTGTTTACTATGCTAAAGTAAATATCCCATTATTTACAACAATTGAAAAGTAGACATTAATACTGATTAAGAGTATATGACAAAAAATAATTAATTAGTAGTGTTTTGTTTTATATTATTTCATTCATATGAATGGAATAATATAAAATAAAACCAATATTCTACTAATTAAATGCCGTATATAAAATCTTGACAAATGCTTTAGTGAGAATTCATATCTCAAACAATGATTAGTGTCTGCTAAACAACGTTGTAAACTTCACACCTGTAATAAGGTAACCTAACCAAATAATAAAAATTAATGACTTTTTTTTTTAGGAAAAAAATAAATGACTTAAAAATGACAACCCAAGTATTAATTAATTTCCATTATAATGTCGTCAACTTATCAACGTAGTAAACTTCACACCTGTAATAAGGTAACCTAACCAAATAATAAAAAATAAATGACTTTTTTTAGGAAAAAAATAAATGACTTAAAATGACAACCCAAGTATTAATTAATTTCCATTATAATGTCGTCAACTTATATTCATATGAATGAAATAATATAAAATAAAACCAATATTCTACTAATTAAATGACGTATATAAAATCTTGACAAATGCTTTAGATAAATTTGATTGGAGGTGAGAATTCATATTATGTGTCTCACTCGTTCTCAAACAATGATTAGTGTCTGCTAAACAGCTTTGTAAACTTCACACCTGTAATAAGGTAACCTAACCAAATAATAAAAAATAAATGACTTTTTTTTTTAGGAAAAAAATAAATGACTTAAAATGACAACCCGAGTATTAATTAATTTCCATTATAATGTCGTCAACTTATTGAATTTCAATGGAACCAATCATTATATATATATTAATAATTTCTTAAAAAATATATAATTTAGAATTTCAATAATTTCTTAAATGTTATGAATTTAATCAATAGTATCACAAAATATTGTATGATATAGAAGAATAAGGAGAAAGAGATAAAGGGAGAAGAAGAGAGTATACTGCATTACTTCACAAGTGTGTTCTTTACATGGCAATGTAGGTCCTATTTATAGAATACAAAAGTTGTAACTTACAATTACATGAAGAGCCATGAGACTAAATATCAATAGGAATAAATAAAGTTATTGAGTCATAGTAGTTAAGGAATATAGAAGGTCTAGGGACAATGGACATCCACATCATATGTTCATTTACTCATAACACTCCCCCTTGGATGTCCATGAAGGATGTGCCTCATTAAAACCTTACTAGAGAAAAACCCAATGGGAAAAAAATTCTAGTGAAGGAAAAAGAGTACAACAACCTTTTGTGTCTTAATCTGCCTCATTAAAAACCTTACCAGGAAAACCCAGTAGGATAAAACCATGGTTAAGGAAAAAAAGAGTGCAGAACACATTTTTGTCTCCCCCTCATAAAGACAACGAAGAAATTTCAATAATCTTTTATACTGGTTACTCAAAATCTTTACTTGGCGGTGACTCTCTAGAAAGATATGATCTATCTCCATACTCTTTTCAATAATTTTGATAAAATGTATTATGCAAATGAAATCCTTCAGGGAGTTTCATATATCACTATCAAGTGAGCCATACAAATATATTGTAGCACATCTTTCATATAATTTGAGTCTTTCATGTGTTACTAAACTTAATCAAGTATGAAAAAGTTCTTGAATTCACTTCAGTGAATATGTGTCTAAAGAATATATGTCTCTTAAAAATAAATGGTAGACATCGATCAATTCACTTCAGATGAACATATCAAACTCTATATATATGTATTTTACCATTCTAATTCTCTTTTCGCGGGAAAAATCATATATATCTATTTAACTTCACATCTTCGAGTGTGCGAACTACAGGTCCAAAGAGTTTGATTTCACCGGAACTGTCTCTTTTCATCTGCATATATTTTCTTTTTCTATAATCTTTAATAGAGTTTAACTCATGATCCTCATTATTACTTATCACATATAGCTCTATATTATATTCAAAAACACGTTGACGTTGACTTCATTTCGGTTCCATCTCATTCCATTGAGATCTTTCCTTCTTGACATAATTTATCAATATTTCATAAGTTTCAGGTACCTGATTAGTTCGTCTGGAACTGATAAATCAATTATGTCATAAAACTCTTTTAGAGTTTCTATATCCCCGTTTGGGTTATCATTCCTTTAAGCTTCTTTTCTTAGTCGAGGCTTTTTATATTTGGAACTGATTGATCTACCATGCTCCAGGCACGCTTGAGTTAAGCTTCTTTTGGGTTATCATTCCTTTAAGCTTCTTTTCTATGTCATAAAACTCATTCACATATTAGATTATCCGACAAGGACATCTATTTCATTTGGAGCATTAGCAGCTGATATTTAATTTATTTACCTTTGCAAATGAGTTATATCTTGAGGATCAAGACGAGACAATAATATTTCCTTTCAAATAATTTATTTGAACTTCAGGTTCACATTTTCAGTTGCTTATTATCTCCCCCTAATATTGGAAAAACTAATCCATCAATTGATAATCTGCCTATTGGGCTGTAAATATGTTGGCTCAACACAACTAATGATAGATGGAGATTCATATCAAATATATTTTTTCAATATTCTTTCAAGATTTATCTTAGTGCATTATATTGGAGCAATTGTGATACACACAACACATTCAAAATCCACTTAGATGAGAAATGTTAGGTTGTTAACTTAAAACCAGTGATAGATTAAAGGGGGGACATATATATATTAATGTGTTGGCTTGATGCAGATCAATATCTCAACATACAAGATTATTGATTCACAAAATAGAGTTTATAAGACATGGTCTCTAACCAAACTAGAGTTTATAAGGTATGGTCTGATAAGTATCACTCATACAATTAACTTTAGACGTCTAAAGAATGGATCTTCAAGTCCATTTTTATGAGCATATGCTACCAGTTGTTCAATATCAATTGACAAGTGATACTTATCAAATTCTTTCTGAAAAGTTCAGAAAATAAACTCTTCGTCAAATTTGTTGACATAATAATCTCCATTTTTTTCCAACTAGTTTTTGCATCATAATAGATCCAGGATAACCCAACCAGTCTTGCCAACGATTTGTAAACTTTTGGTTTACAATAATATATGATTCATTTATTCTAATCCATTTGAAATTTGAAACATGATTTGTAAACTTCTGGTTTACAATAGTACGTGTTTCATTTGTTCTTGTCTATTTGAAACAATAATGAACAAAATATATTATGTCAAAGTGAAGCTATATAATAAATATTATAAAACTTTTATTTATCTTTTGCATTACCAACAAATAAGACTTTATAAATCTATACATTTCTCCTGTGAGTAGTTAGGCAACACAAATTATCAATAAAATATACTTTTAAAGTTTGACATCTCCAAAGTTTATATTATATGTAAGATCAAAATCAAATAAATTTATTTCAAAAGAAAATGTACATATCTAACATATAATAATCTTGAAGGATTTAGAAGTAAATAAGAGAATGTAACTCATATAAGATGCTTTCAAGAATTATGTAGAAAAGAGTTTGTGCTTACTTACCTTGTAATTCATACCTTCTAGAAGTCTTATGCAATAAGAAAGAAGATAATCATAACCAAACGTTGATCATAGAATAAGGAAATAATATTGCACTTTTCAATCCATATAATAGGGACATGATCGTATCAAAAAAAATCTTTGATCAAACAATAATCACCCAAGCGATCTAAGTCCATACTAATGGAATTTTATGATCTTGACATGTATTGTATCAATAGTAGACTCTACTAAATCAATTACCATAACACAACGTTGGTTATATGAAACAAATAGTATGAACCATTCACTTCTGGGAATGACGTTCAATGTTACCTTTCACCATTTCGATCAAGAGCCACTCTTTGTTCAATTACAAATGTGACTAATCTTTCAAAAATATTCTTGAAGATACTCACTTATTTTGCTACTTCAGGAGCATTTTAAATGACATAGAAATAGACATATTGTCTCATATTTTGTCTTTAAATGTGTTGTTCTTCAGGAACTCTTTTAATTCAACACAATATTAACACAACATTGTTCTTAAATCTTAATCTATTAAAAAGAAAAATATTGGCAAATTCACAACTATAATATTTACTATTTAATTAGAAAAGAAATTATGTGGAGTACAAATTATAAGTGTTGAATGTGCAAAGAGATGACAAAGATGACAATACCTCTAATTTATGTGTTTTATGAGAACTCATTAGCAGCAAAAATCATAATCATCAAAAGTCATAATAAACTTTTACCATCTTTGCATGTATCATATAAATGATAATCTCTATTATATCAATTCTTGATATTATTTTCTCGATTTTGCTACTTTAGGAGCAAATTCAACTTATACTAAGATCAAATAGATCTTATATATTTAAATTATGAACAAATATCTAGTTCTTCAAGAACTCAACCACAAACCTTTATCGACAACGACAAAGGAAAATTATAATATTTTTAATTTGCAATCTTTCACAAATGCTTGATGTTAAATTATCAGTTCTTCTAGAACCATATCTCAAATCTTCATAAACAATAAAAAAAAAAAAAAAGTTTCATTCTTTGAGCAATCCTTCAAGGATGCTTTAATATTATATTTTAGTTCTTCAGGAACTATATCTCAGATATTTATAAACAGTGCTCAAGAAAATTCTTTAATCATAAAAATGATTAGTTCTTCAGGTACTATATTACACATGATCTTTATAACGATCAAGAACTTTTTTTTTTTAAACAAATGATCATTCTTGGTAGAACCAAGAGATATATACTACAAGTATAAAACAAAACATGTCATCTCCTACTGCATTTGTGTTAGAAAATAGTATCATTTGGGATAAAATTTCTAGTGGACATATTAATTACGGTGATAGAAAGGAACAAATTTTTTTTTTTTATCAAAAACAAAATTATAATATTTGTTAAGATAAAATGTTGCATGAATAACTAATAGATTCAGGGGTAATTTCTTCTGCTACTCTCTCTTTTTCAGTCTTATAGTACGTAGTATGATTCATATTCGAAAAACCAATATTCAAAAAGGCATGCTTAATAAGACAAAAAAAATTATCAACCTTTATATTTTCAATATGCTTAGACACTCCCTTTTTTTTTCTTTTCTTTCTTTCTTTCTTGGTTACCTTCATATCAGAATATACTATGCAACAATTTATTACTATTGACATTAGATTAATTTCTTATTTCAATACCATATTTTATCTATCAACCAAACGTAATCATAAGAAGGAGAATAAATCAAACTTACCTTTTGTTTTGACAAAGAAATCAAACTTACATGTAAGTATGTATATCGGACAACACTCTATGCTCCAAAATATATTTTCATTTGAATGAGAGCTTCGTGCTGATAACGTTTTATGAAATTAATCAATAGTATCATAAAATATTGTATGATATAGAAGAATAAGGAGAAAGAGATAAAGGAAGAAGAAGAGAGTATATTGCATTACTTCACAAGTGTGTTCATTACATGGCAATGTAGGTCATATTTATAGGATACAAAAGTTGTAACTTACAATTACATGAAGAGCCATGAGACTAAATGTCAATAGGAATAAATAAAGTCACTGAGTCATAGTAGTTAAGAAATATAGAAGGTCCAGAGACAATGGACGTCCACATCATATTTTCATTTATTCATAACATTAAAAAAATATAATTTAGAATTCCCTTATAAATTATAAGCTCTAATTAGAAAAAGTGAACATATAATTTATGCGATAATCTGTAAACCTACATTATTAAAAAAATATAGGATTCTTTCAAAAAAAAAGAAAATATTGGATAATAGCTACCATAAGGCTAAATTAGTCGTCTTTAAAAAAAACGCTAAATTAACCGAAAAAGTAAATTTATTAGATGTTTAAAAGTGTTGTGGCGTAAAATGATTGGATGTTGGGTATGATATCTAACAAAACTTTTGGGTATGGAAAATAATTTAACAAATATATAATAAATATACTGAAATTATAACTATAGGTTATAATAAATTAAAAACAACTCCTTGAAAAAAAAAATTAAAATCAACGGTTAGAATTAGGTTAAAAAAAAATAGTGTATTGTATAGACCTTGATACATATTAATTCTTATTTTTTGAAAGGTAAAGATATTAACAATTAATTACATTTTTTTTAACTTATTTAAAAAGAAAACAATTTTTTTAACTTATAAATATAAAATAGTAATAAAAACCAATTATTTAACAATAATAGAATTTATCAATTAAGTATAATCAACATTTAAGTAATTGATTATAATATTTTAATAATTATAATAGTTATTTAAATACTGAAATTTGAATTTTTTTAATCTATAACCAAGGGAGGATTTAGATATAATATTTTGCCAATAATCTAATGCAAGTTTTGAACCAGGTATGTGGAAGTGGAATGGGGATATGAATCATGCTACAAACCAACCAACTGCTTGGAAATCAGTCATAGGAAATAATATTGTTTATTTTTAGAAAACACATGATATATATGGATCTCATATATGGACAAGCTTGTCTTTCATGTGAAATTTTGATTGAAGAAATTACACTCATATACACATCAATGCAAATACATATCTGATTTATATATATATATATATATATA
>Ga0315914_1000132_pt1 | contig 69609 bp, 22 predicted proteins | sample MpolenodulesMG_FD_203920 | JGI IMG/M metagenome (GOLD analysis project Ga0315914, IMG submission 203920) | Medicago polymorpha root nodule microbial communities from Los Angeles, California, United States - elongated nodules | ecosystem: Host-associated > Plants > Roots > Nodule | place: USA...
AACCCAACATAGTAATTTTTTGTTAGAATGTATGCATTCAATTTAATTTTTTAATTTATAATAGAATGCACAAAACTTGAGAGAATATTTCTATTTTTAGGTTCCTTGTCTTGTGCCCTATAGACGGAAGTTAACATAACCCTTAAAAAAAATATTTCTTTATCCGCGTGACCACTCCAGTTGTTAGAATTTCTGTTAACCACTTCCCTTCACAGCATCAGTCGTGACAACCTCAAACAGGCAAACATCATTCACGACAAGACAACGATAGATAACTTCAAACTTTATTCAAAGCTTGATTATGCACTTGTTTATGTGTTCTTTGAATTAATATTATTGAAGTTACATGTCTACCCAAAAGTTTCTACCTTTCCATTCTCTTGAAATGAAACTAACCTTAACAAATCACAACTTCTCAACACTCTTGAATTCTTCTTTTATCAGTCTAAGAAGACCCTTTTGTTCTTTATTACTATCATCATCACCCTCTTCTATAAAACCCCAAGTTCCAATCTTTTTGAGACCACCCATTTACTCAACAAAATTGAATGACCTCAAAAAATGGCATAATTGGGCAAAAAACATTACTTTTTCAATTGGGTCATCTTTTGTTCAATCAGATAATGGACCAGACTCAACCATTTTGTGCAGAGAGCTAAAATGGTTCATTGAGGATGTTGTTGAAAATCACCACTCACTCTTTTCTCATATGGGTGATGGTAATGAGAGAGTGAAAATGAGGGCAGATATAGATGAACTATATTGTTTGTGGAAGCAAAGGATTGAAGAAAGGAAACCTTTTCAATATATAGTTGGATGTGAGCATTGGAAGGATTTGGTTTTGAGTGTTCAAGAAGGGGTTTTGATTCCTAGACCTGAGACTGAACTTATTGTTGATTTGGTCTCTGATGTTGTGTCAAAGAATGAGGATTTGAAAAGAGGGGTTTGGGCTGATTTAGGGACCGGAAGTGGTGCTCTTGCTATTGGCATTGGTAGGGTTTTAGTAGATGGTGGAAAGGTTATTGCGTCAGATTTAAGTCCCGTGGCTGTTGCCGTTGCAGGTTACAATGTGCAGAGGTATTGCTTGCAGGTTAGAAATTCAAGCCTTTTCAACCTCCATGTTTTATATTCTGTTTTGTTGTTAAGTCGGAATTATGCAAGTCAATTTTATTTCTGCAGACATAACAGTGAGGTGGAAAAAACGTAGATTGTCACGTCTTTGTTTAACACGTCCCTAAATGTTGTCTAACGTAACATCTGAACAACAAAGGGACCATTTTGATTGATGTGTTACAATTTCAGGAACGAAGCTAATTTGTAAAAATCAAGGACAAATTTGATCAATGGTTACAATTTCAGGGATAAAATTGCCTGAAGTTTACTATATTTGCTTAATTTTTATAAAACCTTTGCTTATAAACATACTGAAACTGGTAAAGACAAATTTCCACCTGCCATATGATTTAAATTCCTTTTATCCAATTTCACGGTCCATGTTTTTGTTAATTTTGCTTATGTCTTTCATCTCATGTTGTGTGTTAGTTTTGTTTTGTCTTCAAGTCAAAATCAGGAAAACTGAAGAGAAGTATGATAATTTAAAATCAGGAAAAATCGTTGATTTTCATATAATTGCCTTTCATCACATCTCACCATGTTCCCTTTAAAATGTAATTTCTTTGAATATGTTACTGCTTACAGTTCCACTCATGTTAATCATCATTTACAGGACAAAATTGAACTAAGGGAAGGATCGTGGTTGGAACCATTGAAGGATATGGAAGGAAAGCTTGCAGGTCTTGTAAGCAACCCACCTTATATACCTAGTAAAGAAATCCCTGGTTTACAAGCTGAAGTTGGTAAACATGAACCTAGAGTTGCGTTAGACGGAGGCATTGACGGCATGGATGCTCTACTCCATCTGTGTGATGGGGCTGATTTAATGCTGAAACCTGGTGGATTCTTTGCCTTTGAGGTATGTCCCTTGTTCTGAGAAAGTTCTCTCAAATTTCTTGTGTTTGTGTCGGACTTCTGCTTACTCTCAAAAAGGATCTAAATGGTACCCCCAAGCATAATTGGTCATATTGCAAATATTTTTTATGAACAGTCCTTTTAATAAAAAGATTTTAGTCATTTGTAATTCTCTAAAATAATAAGTCAATGCTCGTTAAACTAATTTTGCCTGAATAGTATCACCTAGCCAGAAATCAAGTTAACTTCTTAAAATAAGCATATTTCTTGGCAGTTCATCAAGTTAATTATAGGGATTTTCTTTCTATTGGTATCTTTTATTATATTGTGTATGTTGTTATTCGATGTCGATGTATATCTTGGGTAGTTTATATATGTTGTTTTAAATCTGTTTGGTCTGTTGGTTTAGAGACTTGGTTGGTTAGTCAGTTTTTTTTTTTTTTGACAAAAGCAAAATTAACTCATCATTAATAAGGAAAGGTTCAATACAAAAAGGAGAAAACCCAAAAACATGGTGACTAGCCCATGAACCAGCCGCCCTAGCTAAAGAGTGAGCAACCATATCCACTTGTCGCCGAATAAACTTTACCTCGAAGTTGGAATGTAGAGATAACTGGTTATTAATAACCGAAAGTAGCATGTAAAATTCAGAAACTCCGCTACGCTGAGACAATAGAGAATTTACAAGAGTGCACGAATCCAACTAAAAAATGACATTGTGCCACCCTTTGGTTGGTTAGCTAGTTAAGCTGAGATAGTTTGGGCATGTTGCCTATAAAAACAAAAGGGTAATTGAGAAGGAGGGAAGTCATTTGGTGAAAATTAGAATTGGGATTAGGGAGAGTCCTGAGTTTCTCTAATATCTTCTTGGGATTTTCATACTTTCTGTTTATTTGAAAATAATACATTCCTTATATTCTTCATCTTAGCCAGTTCCTGTCAAAATCATAGATTGCATGTTAGTTTAGAATACAAATATTAGCATTAATTTATATTCTCACTGAAGTATGGAACACAAAATACCTGACTTGTTTAAAGGTTTTGAAGCTACATACTACATAGCTATGTTAGTGATTCCTTGTTTCTCAATTTAGTTTTAAAGTGGTGACCCGTGAAATATTACTTGTGCAAAATGCTGCATTATAGAGTTGTCACGCCCAAGGTTTCATTTTAGCTTAGAATACAAATATTAGCATTAACTTATGTTCTCATTGAAGTAGGGGAACATAACATTTGTCAATTTAGTTATGGTTTAATGGTTTTGAAGCTACACAACTATGTTAGTGATTCCATGTTTCTCAATGTATAATTGATGCGATTTTAAATAATGGGTGGTTACAAAGAATATGGGTGTTGCAACTTGCAACTACTGGTATATGGGCTGTAGTTGATATATTTGCGAAAATTCCCATGTTAGTAACTTTGAAATTTTTCAATTTTGCACAAAGGCCGTGATATTGCAGCTGCTGTGCCTGCTTTGCGGCTTCTATTCTGTGTTTCTTATTTTTCCTACAAATAGAAATCAACTGCGAATAAATTTTTGTAGTTAGATTTTTAGGCTTAAATTGATCAAGCTTAAGTTTAATTGAGTTTAGTAGTTGCAACTGTTCCTCCTTATCATCAACTAATCAAAAACAAAAACAAAAAATTAGGGTATGGAACAGGACAGATCCATGGAGCTGCTATAATATAAGACAGTGGAAAGGTTTGACGATTTCAAATCTAAGGTTAGCTTCGGTAGATTTTAAAAAACCAGATCTCCTTGTTAGAATCAAAGACTGAAATCCGTCTCTTTATTCTTAGGATTTCAATTAACGAACCATATCAATTAGCATTTATTCTATTTCTTCTACATGATATTATAAATAGAGGTGAGTGTAGTCTGATTCAGACACACAGAATCTCAACTAGTTTTAGAATCCTAATCCTTTAGCAAATAATTATGATATATTGTGGAATATACAATCAACCATATAATCTTCACAAGTAGCCCAGAAAGTGGAATGCAGTTATATTAAACTTAAGCTTTCTTCATGCTATTGTATATTGATTATATGCCGCTTCTGACTGTTTCTTTCCTTACTTGTTATTACAGACAAATGGTGAGAAGCAGTGCAGGGAACTTGTTGATTACATGAAAAGTAATAGAAGTGCAAGCTTATGCAATTTGGAAATACTTGCTGACTTTGCTGGTATTCAAAGATTTGTAATTGGATTTCATCGATAAGCAGTTTAAATTACAAAATACAATTTTGGTAAACTAAGGTATCCTCGCACGCAACTGCAAAGACTAATCTCTCGAGGTAGTTGAGATCAATTTTAGAGGTCCGTCTCTCCAAAGATATGTTTTTCCATACGCACCAATATGAGATCGAACCCCTGACCAAATGATTAAAGGACTCAAATATCTACTATTGTGTGACACTGTATTGGTAGTTACAAAATACATGTTTTTTTGGATAAATAATTCTTCCTATTTCAAATTGTTTATTGAGTGAGACAAGCCATTTGCTACCAGGTTGAGGATGACAATAGCATGCTCCCAATACATAGAACTACCAAATTAAGTTCAGCTTGCTGAAAGCATCGTCACTGTGTTTCTGTGTTGTTCACATGACAGTTTTAACTAAGTTCTTAAAATTAAGAACCATTCTTATTTGGGTTTACTATTGAAACAGGATGGCATAAATAACATGGTTCTTAGCATTAATCCATTAAAGATTAATGCGAAGTAAATTTGGGTTTACTATTGAACTATTCTTATTTGGGTTTACTACTGAAACAGAATGACAAAACTAATGGAGTTTTTTCTGTAGAAATAGTTATCTTATAATAACATGGTTTTAGCATTATAGATTAATTTTTCCAAGTAAAATTAACAGCTTTGAATGTGTGATAATCTGTAGGATTTATTTTGAGTTCTTCCAATAATTGGAGTTTTTTTAAATAAAAAAATGGAGAAAGGGAAAAAAATTATTAATTAATAAAATGGGACTAATGATCATTTTGCAAAGAGGACATTTGAATGATGTAACTTGAGATCATAAGGTTTAACTTTTCCACTAAGCTAGCACCTAAAATTTTTCTGATAAGATAAGATTTAAAGTATGCATTCCACGAGACTTTTAAACGTAGACACTAACAACGTACAAAGTACTACGAAACTATATGAATTATTCCTTGTAAATTATGCCAGACTTGAGAAGAAGAAAAATGAAAGCCACTAGCAAACTAAGCTAAATACTTATTTTTTTAGCTTGATATGTCATGTTTGAATCCATCTCAACCATTGAGAATGCTTCCTACCTTGGCATAAATCTTACGATTTAATTTTTGTTCACAATTGGCTCTTTAATATAATGAATTGGTTACAGGGGAGAGAAAGGTGGAATTAAATCATTGTTGTCCCAAGCTCAATTTCTTAGAATTTAAGTTCACGATTTGCACCTCTTGATTTTACAAATGTTGTTGGGAAAAATTATGTAGGAAAGTAATGTGAAATAAATAAATTTTGTTCTCATTTGGTTTGTGTCTTGAAAGAACGTGGAAGACGTATCAGACTATCTACTTTGGGGGCTTAAAATAAAAAAAGATAAAATTAAGAGACACAAAGGGAAGGAACTCTGGCAGACATGGAAGCTTGAGGTACGAGGGATGATAAGGTGGATCTACTGAGCTTTCAACATCCAGCGGTAGTCAGACATGGACCATTTGTTACACTTGTCCGCCAAAGCACTCGCCCAGTATTAACATATATATAGACTACACTTAGACAGTATAACATCCACTTTAAATAGCACAATAGTCAAAAGTAAAAAATGTCAGAGGCTAATAACTCATATTTTCTTATTAAATATACACCATTATTATCGTTCAAAACCTTCTATAAAAATGCCTATAAAAGAGAATGCTGCTCTCACTGATTTCACTAATGTACAAACTATTGTACTAAACACCTTTTCTTTTCCTAAAAATATAATTTATGAACACTACAACAGAGACATACAGAAGACTTTTTCAGAAAAGGTGTGTCCCCCAAATGTTATGTCGCCCAAACCTTATGCCGACTTCCCAGCTGCTGTCCAGGCCTTATGGTCACTGCACAACCGCAACCATAAGTTTTTGTTTGTTTATTGACAGCACACTGTGAGGCAGGAAGCCATTCACAGCGGGTAATACTGATTTGAACTGCACTGCATATAGTATATATATGTATTCTGCTTCCCACATACAGATGTTGGAAAAAAGATGAACCGGAAGTGTGTTTAGTTCAGTGCATAATGAACCCGTTCAAGAAGCTGAACAACTTGGTTGACAGAAAATTGTGGTAGGAGCGGCTTCAAACTTGGTTTTACCGCATCAAGTGGTTCCAAAGACAAAATGTTATTTTGCTGCATATTTGTCAGCTCCAGAAACTGTGTCAACATGTCCCCGTCAAGTATCTTTGGTGCTCCAACCTTATATAAAATACATGTAAGCAAAATAAATGACATGATGCAATATTGTTTACTCAATCAATCTGGATTTCTGAACAATGAATTCAATTAAGAAAAGAAAAAGATGAAAATGAATTATGATAAGATAAAAAAGCCATGACCTTCCCCTCCTGAAATGCTTTCAGTATTTTTTAGAAAAGTTCAAAAAAATATTAAACTTGTAATCATATTCCATTCACCATATGAGCAACATGCAAAGAAGTAAGATACTGGAGTTGGGTAAAAACGTGAATAGCAAAGAAAATAGGAACAGCTTCCATAAAATGAACTAAAAAGTTAAAGTAGGATTTCAAAATTATTACAAATTTTACACAGCTGATAAAAATTTGAGGTAGAAAGATGTCACGCTGTAGGGGAAACGTACCAACATTGAATAATAAACTTGTAATCAAGTAATTAAAGTAGTGAAACTTTTAACAATACTTTTTATAAATATCATCAGTATTGAAAAACATTGAATGTCAAATTTGGACTAAATTCACTTCATAGTTCTTACTGGATTTTCACGGCTGCGAAACTCATTATGATCATTTCCAAGAACAGGTGCAGTCAAATGATGGACAGCAAGTCTTGCTTGCACAGCTTCTAAGAGCTCATATTCCTCTCTACAAAAGAAAAATTAGTTCTATCAAACATGTCAAAATGCAAACCCTATCCAAAAGGACTGGGGCATTATCCTAGGACTGAACACAGTATATATGTCAAGCGCACACGTCTAAATATTGAAACAGAACAATATGGTTCTGTGGGGAAAAAAACCGTTGACATTTACCTTCCTGAAACAAAGGAATGCACAATTCATGAAATGGCACACACTACTAACAAGAGAAATTCTAGTAAAACTTTGAAGTATGGATACTCATTAAAAAGGTGACAAACCCATACCGGGTACAAATTTAGTATCGGTATGCGTGCGGTACTCAATGGTACTCTCTCATTATTCCGTTGCGAATGAAATTTGTGGCTGTCTCATATATTAATATAATAATATATAGTTGTATAATATTATTTGAGTTTCTTTGTTGTAACAACAAATTTTTTTACTTTCTAATCTTTTATTGTGATGTTTTGTTGTGAATTAAACAATTTAACCATCTCATGTTATATCATATAATAAAAAAAACTATAATGTTTTTATTGCCGTACCCGTACCTTACTTTGTTTTAGAACGACGTAACCCGTACTTATACCTATGCTAGTAACACACTCCTAACACTGATATTGACTTAAATTTACGTGGGTTCTATTTCATAAGTGGTGGGATCCATTTTAAAGGTGGAGGCAGGACTCGCATGAACTTTAAAGTATGCAAAGAGCATTCATATCCCTCATCAGCGTGAAAGTATAATATTAATTGCTACTATATCATCATTTTCCAATGTTTCCACTTGAATTAAATCATCCATTGCAATGTGTCCAGTTAACACACACACCCACTAATCCTTACAAAACTGGCTTGTAAGGTGAGGACTACCCCCATTTACAAACATATGTTCAAGCCATATCAAATTCAACGCGGAACTCTTAACACACACCTCTCACGCCTAGAGCTAGACATCTGGAGTGTGACTCGAGTGGCCCAACGGATCTTGGATAGACTTTAATACTATATTAAGTTTTTATATTAGGTCTATTGAGAGACTTAAGAGAGAAGACTGAGAGTGTGTTTGGATGAGGAAATGTTTTGAGGGAATGTAATGTTTTGAGGGAATTCAAATACTTTGAGGTGAATTCCATTGTTCGGATAATAATTTGAAGAATTTTCAAAATGATGGAAATTTATGAAGTATTTGGTTCAAGTTAAATTTAGAGAATTTCAAATGACACCTAAAAGTTAAGAATTTCATTGTCATAATTTTTCATTTTGGTCCTCAAGTTTTTCAAAAAATTGCAAATTGATCCCTCAAAATTTTCAAAAATTATAATTTGACCCCTCAAAATTTTAACATTTACAAATTGACCCCTAATTTCAATTTTTCAATTCGGCCCAAAAAAATTGAAATATATAAAAGTTGCCAAAAAATGATGACAGTGAAATTTTTTATTACTCCATCCAAACAAAAGTATTGAGAAATGAAAATAATTTAATTGAATCATTTAAATTGCCAAGAATTCTAAATTCTTCAAAATTTTCCAATTACCTCATCCAAACACACTCTCAAAGTTTTTCTAGCTACCCCTACATCTAGTGATCTGACTCCCCCTCCATCGGATCTACTCTCTTAACTACAAAATCTACAGGTCTTCTCTCCACATGCCCAAACCACCTATGTATTTGTGTGGTGCCCTATGCTTTTGACATTAGCAATGTTGGCGAGTCCGTGATTCATAGTTCATAGATATGGAAATATAATAGTATTCAGTCTTAATCGGCAAAATTCCAGGCAATGACTAAACCACACCTGACAACTATTTACCTTGATATTTTTATAGTTGCAGTCAAAATTAATTGGTACCTTGATAAAGGGATGAAGATCATTATGCTTCCTAACAGAGTACTAACAAGAATAGTATTTTGCAGCGAGTCAACATTTGTCTTGGGGCCAATACCACCTGACAACAAATCATCAGCTGGAAGTCTGTATGAATATGAGCCCTGCAATACAAAGCAAAAATTACATTACCTAAAAACCAAAACTACACAGAAGCAAATTAGGGGGAGGGGGGACAAGACATTACTAAATTCACGAGCACTAACGAACAGTAGAAAAACGCATTAATGCCCCAAGAATAAGAAACTAATCCAAAGTACATATTACAGAACACCCAATATATTGTGCCAAAACACACTTGAATAGAGTGTTTGTAAAACAGGGAAAGCACACTTCAGTTATTGGAGAAACAGTGTAACTCCCCACAGCAATAATAAAAGATGTGTCATTTATAAGGAGTGAAATACTGCACCAAGACAGGTATTGGTCTGTCTTTGCAAGTGATGAAGGATATGGCAACATTTTCGAAAGAGTTTGGCTCATTTATAATATATTTTGAATAAAAAGTGTCCTTAAAGTCTTTTTCTTGGCAACAATTTCAGGATTACATACAAAGTGACTGTCTCTGGCATGATTCCCAGTACTGCAGAATAAAAAAGTCGAGGAACAATCACCTTCCGTGTATAAATCACATAAAAAACAAAATTAAGCTGAAAAAATTGAAAAACAACATTTTCTTCATTTGACACTGTCGAATTTGCGATTTCAATGTGTATAATAGCATGTAGAATAAATACAATAAATGTTAATTGACATGATTTGCTGCTAATTCAAATCCTAATCTATGATTTTAATCCTAATAATAAATATATGGATTTGATTCATCAATTCCAACAGAGATTTTTAAGAAATTCATGAACCAGACACATGCTCCAGCGCAACTCACAATCGCACAGCGCATAATAAATTTCACATCTAATAAATAATTAGTCGTAACTGCCTCTGTAGCAAAGCTGTCACTTGCAGATTAATTTACATTCCTGTGCCGATTGGGTAGAGTACACAGCATTTGCATTCTGAACTGCTGTTTTCAAATCAAATTTCTAAAAAGAAATGATAACATTAAATGCAAATTAATAACTAATATTCCAGGAAACTTAACAATATACCTTTCGGATGCTCACAGCTATCTCAGCCATGAAATAAGCACAGCTTAGTCTCAAATTGCATTCCGTACTTGCATTGTTTGGTGCTGGTGACCAATAACATAACATGTTTAGAATTTTGTTATAATGAATAATAATAATAATAATAATAATAATAATAATAATAATAATAATAATAATAATAATAATAATAATAATAATAATAAAAATAAACTAATTGCTTTAAGCATGCCAATAGCAACATAGGCTTTAAAAAATTGAAGAGCAGCCAATATAGATATTGCTCCCTATAAAGCATATCCACTTTCAACTAAGGTACAAACTGCACAATCCCCTCCAAATATAAAAAGTCGCGGCACTCAAACTGTGAAAAAAGCTAGCAACATATGCAAACTACAAAATTTTCCATGTATTTCCCAATGAAACTGTATTATAAAACCAGTAACCAGGAAGAACATTCCGTATAGTATGAATGGAAAAATATTTAACAAACTGGTTTGATATTTTTCCTAGACAACCAGAAGTTCATCCGTGAAAAATTTCCTTCAACTTAAGCGGTACTTTCACATCACATAATACACCTGACGAACTCCTCCATTTCAACCACCTAGCGTGGATTCAATGGTTTACATCTCCAATTTCTCCATCATTCTGTACTATAGACCATCATTGTGGTATGATATGATCTCTAACTTTCACCTCTACACTCGAAACGCTTCGCCTCTTGCTAAATTTACATTCCATATACTCTGTCTTGCTTCTACTCAAGCGAAAACCATATGCTTCTAAGGCTTGTCTCCAACCTCCCATTTAATTCTTCCTTTGACTCTCCAAGTAGGACTATATCATCTGCAAAAAAGCATACATCTTGGTGCTCGCTCTTGGATGTGTTCTGTAAGTACATCCAACACTAAGGTGAAAAGATAAGGGCTTCTTGTTCAACCTTGGTGCAATCTTATTGTTATGGTTTTCGGTGTCTCCTCCTTGTGTCCTCACTACTTGAGACCCCTTCATACATATCCTTGATAGCTCAAATATAGGCCACCCTAACACCTTTCTTCTCTAGGGCTTTCCACAAAATCACTCTAGGCACTCTATCATATGCCTTCTCCAAAATATGTCATTTTAGCAAATTGCACACGGATTAAGAAAGGTGGTTAATGTTGTACGGGAAAGAGAAATTATGAGTTAGTTCAAAAAATTACCCTATATTAATGGTATAGAAATGGGAAATTAGAAAAATTCAAAAGAGAGAGAATAATAATAGTAAGAGGTATAATAGTGAAATCAACATCAATATGTCATTGATACTGTAAAACGACATTTAAAATTATTTTTTTTGGCTAGAATGATATATATTGTGGGGATGAAAATGTCAATTAGGAAAAATGTTCCCTTACATATTTTTTAGTTAATTGTTTTGGGTTAATGTATAGTTTTGAGCTAGATGTTATTCTTACTTGTGATTTATATCTTTTATACAATCAAGTCATATTTATTTAATATAGTTTTTCAATATATTTTTTAAAAAAATTATATTAGTGTACCCGTACAATAGTTTTTTGGGAAATCTCGACCCGTACTCGTGCCCGGTACGTGCCCGTATCCGTGTAACATAGGTTACAGCAGTTTTGTTACTAACAGTTATGGCAGTTACTAGTGCCTCTATAAACGGAAGAGATGGAGTCATTTGTAACAAGTTAACATTTCTCAGTCAGGTGATGAAATTCACTCTTTTCTCTCTATCTCTGAAATTCAACAAGGCTTACCTTCCAAATGATCTGAACATAAAACAGCTATGCTTCCTTTACGATCTGAAACAATAGCCGTGTTATCATCCATGAGAATGCAATCAGCAACCAACCTCTGTGATGGGTCACCGTAGAGTTGCTCCAACTTTCTTGCCTCCTAACATAGAAGATACAAATTAAACAACTTCAGCATTGGAATTTCATATAAATGATAACAAAGTATCAATACAGAGGACTGTGATCATGATGTGTAAAGCATAAACATCATAAAATGATTTCCATGCCAAAGGAAATAAACATGTAGCCAACCCCATGAGAGAAAAAGCATAGTGTTGTTGCACAAAAGGAGATGAAGAGAGGAGCAAGGGGCACAAAATATATGGAACTTTATTTCAAGGAAATGAATGCAAAGGACAGTTTCTTAAATTAGCCTCAATAATTAATAACAGGAAATAAGCAAATAAGAATACACTACAGAATTGCTCTCCAATCTTTACGCATGCCTTTTTTTAATTATCAGTTAAAATTTGAATAATACAACAGAGGCAGTCATCACCACTCACCTCATGGTAAGAAAAGAAAAGGATACCATCACGATTATCTCCAACTGCAATTCTACTAAAATATGCAGTCAAAGATCTTATCGAGTAGCGCGTCCTTCCCACAGCATACTTTCTCACTCTTTGTGGAGTGTCGTTTGGGAAACCACAGACATAGAACTGTAAGAAAATAATTGAATGAGATGACTATGGCCAAATGAAGATACGAAACTTGCTTATGTGGAGAGAGAAAATTGAGAAAGGAAGGGATGGTGAGGAAGTAAAATGAATGAGAAACATGTAAGAGCTTTGCAACATACAGCATTGGCAGCAGATGCCAAAAAATAGCGATCAAGATAAGGACAGATCGCTTGTACAATTCCCTGCCATGTAGTTGCAGAAGCCAATCGGAACTGCCAAATTTCATTTTCATCAAGTTTGATGCCATCAAAGCTATTATCATCAGGGCTGCTGGCAAGGCTACTGCTTGATAGGCATAGCTGTTCAGGAACATGACCAACAATTTCATTGAACGGTGAAGTTCTTTGAGATGATGACCCTGCCTTCGAACAGAAGGTCATTGAACCACTGTCTGAATTTTGCACATGATCAATGCAGAGAACAAGCAGACGACCCTTGGCACTGCCAAAGAAGCATCCTATTAGAATATGGTAATCAGTGAAATGTAATTACCAAAATCTTAACTATGGAAAACTATAAGAACATATTGATTTGTTTTGCCATCATATATGCAGTAAAAGATTGTTGAAGTAAATGCAAAAATGTATATGTTTGCTACCATGAAGATTTTATATAATTTTGGAAACTTCACTTCAGGCACTTTATGCTAGTTATTATGGGAAAATAAATATTCAATATTTCTCTTTAAGTGGCCAAGTCAAGTTTTGTGACCAACATTCCAAATCAATGTGTGTCCTACACTTCGGAAATGGGTCCCACATAAAGTGGTGGGACCCATATGGATTTCACCCAATAAAATAGTCTGTTAGAGAGAGTGTTGAAAAGAGTGTTCTTAGCACTCCTCATTAATAAATTAATTGTTGACAAAAAGTAGTTCGGAATGAAAATTTTCTCAAACTATGACAGTTGTAATAATGTAATGTAACAAACAAGCCCAACATGCTATATACTATACCACGTTATATTAATTCTCAGTACCCTTTGGTTTGAATCTGTCAGAAAAGGAGAATGCCTATTGGAAAGTATACACTGCCCTTTCCAAGAAAATGTACAACGAGACTTTCATGAGGAAAAAATAAAAACAGTTTTGAATTTGAGACCCTGTGTTGGCAGGTGAAAGCCATGTGCCGATGCTGGTGGTTACTGATTTCTATAGGAAACTTACCTTGGGAATTGAGTGTCTTTTTTCTTCAGCATACAAATAATGCATTATTGCATGCTTGTGGGTATCAAAGCAGTCTATAATGCATGAGTCAAACTCTTCTTTCAGTGAGTATATGCATATACGGTGATGGATTCTCGCCATCGGAATTCTCAATTTTTTTCATTTGCAACATCTCAACCATGAAACTCGATCTCCTTTTTCCTTTATAAGTTTTTCTCTCGTTTTCTCCCTCATATTTGATGGTTTAAACGCTTCAATTGAGAAAAGTTGAGAGAATTTCAATGGAGAGAATCCACTCCCATGCATATACACTTCTTTAAAAGGAACTTGCAAGAAGCTCACTAGCAGTTTAGCTCATTTTAAGGCATAAAAGTCATATGCAACTCGTAAAAGAGGAGCAACCAGCAAAGTGATAAAAAAAGGGAAAGCAACTCCCATCATTTAGCATTTGATATACAAGGGAAGTTAAAAGACCACAAAAGCCTGATGCCATACCTCTCAGCTTCACCACTGGGGATTGCGGGTGGACCAGAATACAGACTAGTTCCAACCACAAGCACCTGCTCACTTCCAACCCTAATTAATTCCATGGATGTTGCTGTTTCTCCAAGTTCTAGTCTAAAAGACGATAGTACTGACCCGCTTAGGGGATCCACACAACATATGTCAGACAAACATGTACCAATACTCAGTTCGGTCCTCATCACAAGCAACATCTGACTTTCGTTGTGATACAGGACCTTCCGTGGAGTGCCCTTTAAATGAAACTTTCTCATATTAAGTCTCTTGCTGTAGACCATCTCCACCTAAAGCATCAAAGTGACAAATATAGGTAAGTCAAGATAGCAACACATACAAGAATCGCATACAACATAAAATCAGGAATGAAAACAGTGGTTGTTTCTTGGTGGGGAAGAAAGTTTGAGTGGATATAAATCAGTGTTATTACCAAAAATTTATATGTTTCTTGAGTAATGACTGCAACAAGACCCTCCAACAAAATTATATAATGCCCAGCATCTCATAATTAAACAATTGACAGTAATCACAATGGGACTTTTAATATGCATTTAAATCAGCAGTATAAAAGCATCTTCAACGCACTATAAGTTAAAAGAGAAAGAACAACCAAAGAAATAGTGGAATAGAGCAATGTGACAGCAATAATACTGTAATATGATTTTCTTACCAGATGCAAACTGTTTTCAGCAACAAATAATATTCCTTTTGGACAGTCAATAGAGCAAACAGGAGTTACATGTGAGGATGGTTGAAATGAGATAGAAGTATAGGAAATGCTGTGTCTTGCACTGTTCAACAACCAAGGCCTATCACTTAGTGCAATTATATCAGCATCAAGTGTGTCATCCAGGGGAACCAAGAAAACTGGAGTGATGCCAATGCGACGAATGGCAATCAATTGAAGCATGCAAGGAAGGTTCACGTTGATAGCCATGGTCGTAGAATTTACCAAATTTATAGAAGATAAAGCAGTGTCCACCACATTTATTGATGATGAATGAGACGGTTCGGTTGGCCACTCAAAGCGAAGGAGCATTCCGTTCCGCAATCCGGCAAGAACATAATATTTATCAACAAACACGAGTCGTACATCTTGAGGTATGCAAAAACTTTTAGCAGTCCCCGCTGTACTTTTTAATGAAATTGTTCCACAAGCAACTACCGTGACTCCACCATTCGGATCAAAAGACCAAATCTCCACAGAAGGCCTGTGGGTGCCAATAACAAATGTTTTATTGATGTCCACTCCACTTACAGCAGAAGCCATGGAGCTGTTATTTTCTGAAATGGATGAATTTGATTGTTTTTTTCCGTACTTTGTTCTAGGGATGGAAATGCATGATACTTCGTTCTGCAGTTCCAAATGTTGCATTTCATAAATTTCATATTGATAAGCCGATAGCATTCTAACCCCAAGGATAAACAAAAAACATGGGTTGGAGGTTGACACAACGATGAAATTATGCCCAACTGCCCCCAGACTAATATTCAGATTGTCTGGGTACCAAGATGTGCAAATAGGAGAGGACAAAGGGATGCCTTCAGAATGACCATCCTTAGTAGGCAAACAAAGCTTAACAGCAGATTGATAGATCTGAACAAGCAAACCATCACTCACAAGGCCACATGCCAAAGTACATACATTAGGTTGGAAACCAACAGAATCAGTCACGTCAGTAAAACTTAAGCCAACTGACAATATTCTGGTCTCCCCAAGAAATGATAGAACTAGAAAAGAATGATATTGATCTGAAATTTTCATTCGAACGGTCCAAGTACCAGCTACCCCTTCATATGTAGAAGGGGTTCTAAGTAGCTTTTCTACATTGATACCACTTTGAATAACCCTTAATGACCCCTCAGGTGTCACACCACAGCAAGCAAACATTTGGTCATGCTTCTCATCATGATAATCCCCAGATGTCACATCAAAGATCGGTGCAATGTTTTGAATAAGATTTGTAAAGCATAGCCTTCCATCTTTCAATTTCAGGACCACGCTGTCCCCCATTTCTACAATTGATGCTAGATATCCCTCCTTAACCCACAAAAGTTCTTTACAAGGTAGACCTTTATAGAGACACTCCGAGAGACTCAATTTAGGGCCATCGGAGTCAAAATAAACTTCAATCATAAAAAATTCTCCAGTGTCTACACAAAAGATCATCCTAGGAACTTCATAATTTTCAGGTTCCCAACTCCAAGAGCATATGTACTTCGGACCAGAATTAGTACCACCACTGTCACTGTCTATGCACATAGGATCATAATCACTAAGCTGCAACAAAGCACAGGCGGCAACACTAAAGCCTTCATCATCAAGATCGTGTAATTTACAAGAGTCGTCCACATAAGTCTGCTCTTCAATTGCATTAGGTAAAATGTTCAAGCAAGTCTTGTACACACATAATGGATTGTGAGGATCTCTAAGATCCATTAACAGAACATCACCAGCCCTGAATAGAAACGCAAGTCCCGAAGAGTTAGGAACTTCAACAATGTTATGTGCTAGAGGTCCAGCTTCAACATACTGAGAAATGACAGAGACTATATGTGCTTTAACATTCCATTCCAATAAGAGCAATTCATTTAGAAGAGCTCCCCTCCTGTAGGACAAAGAAAATGCATTCTTTTCAGTAAGCATGTGTTATGACAAATACAGCAGAGAGATAAACTAATTTTATTTATAGAGCAATTTTTAAGACTTGGAATAAACTCTTGACAATGGCCAAACAAATCAATCACCACACCTATTTAGAATAATAGCTAATACAGGATTCTGCCCCTTGATTGGTTGTCGGGAATCTAGTGAAATAAAGCACATACTCCAAATAGTACCACTAATACTGGTTTTCTGCATGGTTCTGGAAGTACTTGCAGTCTCTTCACTTTCAGAGGGATATATTATTCTCTGGAATTTAGCAGAAACCATCACATGAGTATATTTCGTCAGGCAAAGGAATGAATTTATCGAAAGAGAAAAAAATTAGAAAATACAAAAAATAGAATTGTAAATAGTTAAACTTCTAGAGGTATAGGGCATCGTAAAAAATACAAAACATTAGATCTTTCCAATTTTTTTGAAGTTCACAAAAAATCAATAGCTTAACCATAAAGATAACCAGACAAATTTGCCCTATATTTATGCCCAGTTGCCTATCAGATCACCTATGCTACCAGAAAACTGTGCTATATATGAATTTTTTCCAACACAAACACGAATGTGTGGCTTTTCTAAAATACAGGATGGTACAGTAGTTTTGGACCTCATCAATGATATCACTCCCAGTCATTGACGTTGACATAGAAAACAGAGCCAGCCGATCTTCATATGCACTTGCAGCTATAAAACAACCACTGCAGAAAGAGAACCAGAGGAGTTAGTATTTAGTAAAATTCACAGAACTTAAGCATTCTGTTTTAACTCTTTGTCCAATTTAACATTATTTGGTTTGATGTCAAACCATCGTGACTCTTCAACTAACAGCTCCGGCTTTCAGAAAAGCTGGATATTGACATGGCATATGGGCCACTTTATTAACCTAGTAGTCTATCCAAGAACCGTTGGGCCACCCGTTATTTGGTCACTCAGGTAATGCTTCAACATGTCTAGTCTTAAGCGTGATGAGGGTGTTCACATTAGATGTGATATGACATGAAAACGTGATATTACCAATGAGCATTATATAATTAATATATATATATACACACACCAATAACATACAAAGATTCAACTCTCTTGCACTTAAATGTGATTTTAAAATTTCAAGTAGATTTTAAATGCATTGTAGGTTGTGTCCATTTAATATGAACGTTAGTCCTCATCACGGTTGATTGTAGACATCGGGACATCTTATCAGCCCTATGACTTGTTTATTATCAATCAAAGTAACACTCCATGCTGCAAAGGCCGGGAGTTTCCCAAGCATGGTTTAGGGGATAACATACCATTGCCAGATAAAATATTGGAGAAAAAAGGGAACAAATTCAGGGGATGACCATAGACAAATTTCTGGGGCTACACTGTTATTTGCAATATATAAAGCAACTAAGACAAGTTTGCAGAATGGCAGAAAGACACACAGCTAAGGACAAAAAGAAATACAATATATATGCCTTCCAATAAAATTTCCGACTAGAAAAGAGATCACCTAGAATCAACTGCCAGCATTCGTCCCGGAAGATCCCGTATGTTTCCAGGATTAGATAGTTGAACATGTGTTATAGGAAAAAACCTACAACAATGCATAGCAAAAAATGAGAAAGCTTAATAGGGATTTAGAGCTTCATTGTTTTCCAAAAAACAAATGTAGTTAATGCTTTTTTAATAATAGTTTTTCATACTATAATGATACGCTGATGAGCCAATCTGAAAATACACCCAAAATAATATGCAGTAACAATCCAACCAAAAAGAGAAGACAGTGAAAGAAGTGGACCTGTTCATTTCATTGCAAAATGTGAGCAATGACAGCTTTCCGGAATCCGATAAAGCAACCAAGAGGTCTTTACCTTGAGTCTACCAAACAGAGGGGGAGAAAGGGAACTCAATAAATCCAATCTTGTCAAATATCAAAAACAACTACTTCCATTCAAAACAACTAATATTTTATAAGGAAATGTGAACTCTGTTGACCAAGGACTGTCTGATTGATGAAAATATTTTGTTTGAATAAAACAAAGCATAAGATCGACGCACAAGATCTGCTATAAATTAAGTTTGTGTCCAACATGAAACACTGCACACACAGAGTTGACTAATCTCTGCAGTCGAAATTCATTTACATTATACAATTATTGTGCTACAAATGTCTTATTTTTCTTTCTTTGCTTTTTTCATGTGTCCGTTACTCCGTTCGTTATGGGATCGATGTCCTTCCATTAACTTCTTCACATCAAACAAAAATATAACTTATATTGATCTATCTATATTCTTATTCTAATAAAAGTCTTTTGCTAATTAATCATCAATCATAAACGCTAGAATTTCACATGTTTTTAATGAGGTTTGAGACTGCAATTTGGGCTCAATTTCGTATTGACGAAACACAATGTTGTTAAATAGCATCTATATACCGTCATATCATAGTGAAATTAGGACAAACCGTTGTTGTTTCGCGGTCCGCTAATTAATACAGAATGTTGTCAAATAGCTGATATGGTGGTGCTATAGCTTTGTTGCATAGTGGACTTTGAACAATCCACTATCCGCAATTGACAACATTGGCAAAACAGCAGATATCTTGAAAAACCTCACCCTACTAATGGCAACCTAGAAAATATAAATCAATCAAATTTACTAATGCCATCACACACACCTGTGGTTGACGGGCTCGGAATTTGTCATTCCATGGCAATACAGCAAGATCTTTAATGATACCAAAAACAGGCTGATCACAAACAGTTTGTACATTCCCCTCCTCATCAATCACCACCAGCTCTATAGATGTCTCCTGAAATCATCACAAACCAATAACAGTAAAAATTACATAACCAATTCAATTAAATTACACTAACCATGTATTAATAGGGTTTAGGTTCCAAAATTGCAAAGCTAACTGAATAAAAGTGCGAAAAGGGGGAATAGAGAAAAACCTTGCCGAAAACGACGTCGTTTGAGGAAGGAGAACGAAGGTGAGCGTAGAGGACCTGGAGAATGGCGCTTGCTCTGACAACACACTTGGAGAGATAATAACGCGAAGTAGAGGATGATGAGGAAGAAGGACTTGACTTGGCGGAAGAGCATTCTTGTTCGGAAACCGCCATTAATTCACGATTTGAAGGTTTTCGAGTTAGCGATTAATACGATTGGTTGTTTGTTGAGAAAATTGAGAAGGAAGAAGAGGTTTGGAATAGAGAGGGTTCATTGAGAGTAGAGAATGGTGTGATGATGATGGTGATGATGATGATGCATAGTGTATTGAACTTGGAAGCAGAGCGGTAGAAGGAAAAAATGTAGAAAACACACGACACAGGTTTATATGTATTGATTGAATTGATGCGTAACTTTCTCTTGGTTTATTTTCTCTACTTTTTCATGGAATACATAAAATAAAATTTAGATAAAAAAAAATTAGAGAAAAATTTAGATAAATTGTTAAACCAAATTTTTTAATATGTTACTCAACTTTATTGAAACACAAATCATCCCAAGAACCCGAGTTATTGGTCGGCCGAAATATAAACTCTACTACTAAAAAAGATACTGTTTAAAAATTCTTTGTCGAATCACGTCGTCGATAATAGAAGTTGAACATGTAACTTTATGAATGAGTCGACTATTAATCAACTCAATAGACCATCGTTGTCTTTTCTTTTAAAATTTATTAGATTAAATTGCGTTTATATACTAATTTTTTACGTTTCTTTTTTATTTATACTAATTCTTTTTACAAATGAAGTAATATTTTATCTTTACAATGAAAGTAATATTTTAATTTCAATGGGATTCTTGGAGTATATGATGGCAAGAGTGGGGATGCGTGCCAAATGGATGGTATGGATGAAGGCGTATATTTTCGGATGGAGTATGCCCATCCTTGTTAATGGTAGTCCGACGGTTGAGATTGATATCCAAAGAAGGTTGAAGCAAGGAGACCCTCTAGCTCTGTTTATACTCCTTTTGGTGGCGGAGTATTTTAGTGGGGTGATGAGGAACGTGGTGAATCGTAATTTGTTCAATGGGTTTAAAATCAAAAATGAAGGTATGGGAATCTCACATCTTCAATTTGCGGACAATACTTTATGTATAGGGAAAGCTTCGGTGGATAATCATTAGACGCTTAAGGCATTGTTGAGAGGGTTTGAGATGGCCTCGGGTCTCATAGTCAGTTTATGTAAGAGTTGTTTGCTAGGGATTAATGTGTCTTCGGAGTTTATGGGTATGGCATGCAAGTTTTTAAATTGTAGTGGGGGTGGTGCCGTTAAAGTATTTGGGGTTGCCGGTGGGAGTGGATCCTTTGAAGTTTGTCACATGGGAGCCTCCACCAGAGCGACTTTCTCAAAAACTTCAATCATGGGAAAATAAGTATGCGAGTCTTGGGGGTCGTATTGTTCTTCTCTGTGCGGTGATTAATGTGATTCCCATTTTTTACTTATCCTTTTTAAAGATGCCGAACAAGGTTTGGAGGAAGATTGTCGAGATTCAACGTGATATTTTGTGGGGAGTGCTGAGGGGGGGAAGGAAGCTTTGTTTGGTAAATTGAAGGTTAGTTTGTAAACCAAGGAGTAATGGAGGTTTAGGGATGAGAGATATTAGATTGATAAATTTTAGTTTGTTGGCAAAATAGAGATGGAAATTGTTACAAGGCGAGGAAGGTTTGTGGAAATAGATGCCTATTGAGAAGTACGGTACTCGGGTGTGTAATTTGTTGATGGAAGGTGATGGTGCTTGGCCAAGATTCATCTCTAAATGGTGGAAGGATGTTGTTTATATGGAGGAGGGGGTGGGGATAGGTGGTTTAATGCATAAGTCATCAGGAAGGTGGGGATTCAGCAACTCAGCTAATTTTTTGAATGACCTGTAGAGGGAGGCAATTTAGTTTAGCCGGAAATACCCAAGACTATTTGCAATCTCTGATAAAAAGGAGGCTTCGGTCGAGGAGTGTAGGCGAGTTTTTAGAGATCGGGGGATTGGGATTTTATGTGGCGAAGACCTCATTTTGTTTGGGAGGAAGGACTTCTTATTAGGTTGAAGGAGGGTTTGGAGGGGCACATGTGGGTGAATCACCCGGATAGATGGGTTTGGAATTTGGAGGAGGAGAGGGTTTTTCCAGTTAAGTCTTGCTATTTGAAGTTGAGGATGTTATTGGTGGGTGAGGAGGAGTGGAATATTGAAGAATTTAGAGTTTTCGAGAGTATTTGGAAAAGTAAAGCTCCTTTGAAGGTGGTAGCTTTCTCTTGGAAACTTCTTCTAGATCGGATCCCTACTAGAAGAAATCTTGCTAGGCGTAATTGTTTACCGCCGAAAGTGTCCTATAGGTGTGTTTTGTGTGGGATTACGGAAGAACCGGCCAACCACCTTTTCTTACATTGCAGCTTTACGACCAAGGTTTGGACATGTGTAATGAGATAGCTTGATTTCTCTTTTATTACTCCTCCGAATTTGTTTGTGCATTGGGCTTGTTGGAGTAGTAAAGGGAGAAATAAGAGGATTTGTAAAGGTTTGTGGATTATTTGACATGCAACTATTTGGGCTATTTGGCAAGCGAGGAATTATTTGATTTTCCATAACGAGGAGAAACAAGGGGATGAACTTTTACTAGAGATTTTTGTGCAGTTGTGGCGGTGGAGTTTGTCTAGACTTAATATGCAAACTTGTTTATGTTATGAATGGAGTTGGAATCCTCAAGAGTGCCTTTTGAGGAAGTAGTTGGTTTGTGTCTCTGGAAGGGCATTTTTAGGGGTCTAGGAGTTTTTTGCTTGTTGTTTTCCTTTTAGTGGCCTTTTTGGTTTTGGATCCCTGTTGTTTTGTTGTGAAGCGCACAACATGTGTGTTTTGGGGGTTGGTCTTGAGGCCTGGGTATGCTCGTCTGGGATTAAAGAGGACCTCAGTGCCTCGGTTGAGTTTTAAGGGGCTGTATAAGTTGCTGAAATCCTTAACAGTGAAAATGATGAACACTCTATGTATGAATATTCATGAGGTAAAAAAACTAAAGTTAGTAGAGGAGAGACGTGAGAATTTCCTTCCATTTGAACATAAATAAAATGATTTATCATCTCTTGTCAAAATTATAGTTGAGCTAATGTTTGAGAATATTATATTTATTCAAACATGCTGCAATACGAGATAATATAATTAAAAAAGTGTTAAGATTGTATAATGATTAATATTTGTAAAATTGTAGTATCATGTATAAAAATAAAAACACTAATTAATTATATGTCTGAATCAATTTTGACAAAAAAATTACTCATTAACCAAACATGAAATAAACACACACGCAAGCATGCACTCGCGCGCGCGTCCACGCACATGTGTGTGCGCGTATGGTCTAAGATTTTGAGTAAAGACAACAGTTAACTCGTTCATGTGATACAAACACACCTAACATATTTTGTATTCCTAAATGTCACTAATTTTCTGCACAATTTAGGAATACATAAAACTGTGTAACTATAATCACAAAAACCAAGTCATAAACCATCATATCAAGTTTAACACCATCCAAGGCACATTATAATCATAACATGGAAGACAATAAACAAATTATATGCATATACCGTGACTCGTATTCAAAACAGTCATGTAATCACATAGAGGTAATGAGACAGACACCCCATATAAGTTATCCATCCCCAAGACAAAGGGAATGAGGTCATGACTCCTAAGACAAAAGGAATGAGCTTTGGGGTTACTTCAAAGTGGATATGGGTCTTTACTTTAGAAATAAATCAAAATTTAATTTGGTGTCCCAATCCACACTGTAGTTCCCAGATAATCATCTTTAAAATTTTATTCCATGGTGCATAATTGAGTTGGTGTCCATCAAATGCACAATGCTTTGATGGAGAGTACTTGACGAGTCCATCAAATTCTTGGGACCTCGGTGCAATTTTTAGTCATTGGAACTAAAAAGTTCATCAGCCAGAACTATCATTTCACGGCTACTATTGTGGATGAACAGCCTTTTCAGGCAAATATGGTATGGCAAAGAATATCATCAGTGTCATGCTTTAAAATTGTGCTGAGTGAAAGAAGGAAAGAAGTGTAAATGAGAATGCAAAATATGGAAAAGGGATCTTAGTACTTATTGTTATCTCAGGGGAAATATTAGTCTTAAATTGGCGAAAATTATATTCTTGAATCAAAATATAGTTCGATGTTGTTGTGTTATTGCTTGCTTGGTGTTTTTAAGTTATGTTTTTGCCCAAATCTAAGTTGTTTGATGGGTTTATGTGAAAATGATGAACAAGAGCATGGGAGGGGGGGTATGAGTACCTTTTTATCAAAATTATTGGCTTTTAGATTTACTGGTTCTTGAAAAAAAGTTTTTTTAATGTTAGTTGAATTAAAAAAGCTTGTTTGGATGAAAAAAAATATGGATTTATAAGTTCAAGTGGGTGAAAATAAAGTTGAAGGGATTAATGTGATTTGGAAGATAAACAAATGGGAGAAAAGAAAAGTGCAAATGATTGTACCAAAAAAAAAAAGTGCAAATGAAATTTCAATTTGACTATGTTTTTTTGTTATGTTATGACATGCTCACAGATTAATACACGTGGAACGGAAAAACAATGAAAAATACAATTACTTACACATTTAGCGTGCCACATCAGCCAAAAGACCCACTCATAGATTTGGGGGTGAAAACCAAATAATCTATGTTTTGCAAAGGGAAATCTCTAACTTTTGTGTATGAGTGAACCAAAATTCATCAAAATGGCAAGGAGATAAATAGATATTAACCATGGATTTTAAAGTATAAAAAATCTGTCAATTTAGTCTATAACGTATATAAACATTTGTAAATTTAGCCTCTAATATCTTATAACAAAAATTAAATTTCAATCTTTTCATTGCAATTGTTCCTTATTCCATCATGCTGATTTCAAACCCAAACTCATATTGGTAACAATTTTTAACTAAAGTGACGTAATATAATATGATTAAAGATTAATTTATTATATTTTGTTATTTCACCGGACATTCGAACCACAAACTAGACCCCACATGCCGCGGTGAAAAACAACAATTAAGTAAAATATTATAATTTTTGCCAAATACAATGCAAAATATTATACTTTTATTTTGAGCAAAAAACATTATAGGCTTAATACATCATTTGATCCCTTAACTTATTTTTTGTTTTTATTTTGGTCCCCTAACTATAAAGTGTCTCAAACTAGTCCCCTATGTCTTCTACCGTTACCTCTTTTGGTTCTCTCTGTTAATTTTTAACATCAAATGTCTAAGGTGAACCATATTTAAAGTGGTCCACCATAAACCTTATTAAATTTTTAAATTTTAACCCTTTGATTTTTTCTTTAAAAGCGGATTCTTGGATAATGTAGGGTCTATTGTATTTTATTATGAACCACTAACGCCTAATATTTTCTCACTTCTCTTCATCTTCTTCACCATCTTCGTCAATCTTCAATTAACCCATAAAAAAAAACTTGGAAAAATCCAAAAGAAGATAAAAACATAATTTTTTCTTCAAATAAAAACATAATTTTAGTCCCCGTGAGCTTAGCTCAGTTGGTAGGGACAAATACATATTATATGCAGGGGCCGGGGTTCGAACCTCAGACACTTCACTTCTCTACATTTAAAAAATGTGTGAGCTCCAGCCACTAGGCTACCTCAAAAAAAAAACATAATTTTAATCTGTTCTTGAAAAAAAAAAAAATTGAAAATTACTACCACACCATCTTCCTTTCGTTTTCCTTAACATTCTTAAAAGAAATTTCTACCCAGAACAAGAACCATAATCATCATCATCTTCATTTCATTCATTTTTCAATCATTAGTACTCATTGTTCCTCAACAACAACAACAACCAAAAATCATCATCATCTTAATTCTCGTTCTTTTTTTTTCTTTGCAAAAGATTCAAATTTATCTCAAATTGCAGTTTCCACAGTATAATAAAACCAAAATACATAGAGTATTTAGTATTATACACAAACAAACCATGACATTCAATACAACTTGGTACTCAATAACAGCTACCAGAACTTGTAGTAAGACTAACAAAAACTTCTTTAGCATCAACTTTCCTTCCATATTTCTTGAGCCCACTCTTATTGGTTTCAAGCTTGCTTGACTTATCTGATTTTTTGACAGACCTGCTACGATTCAAACTACCAGAGTAGAGAGATTCAAATTCAACCCTTTTTCTTTTTGACTACTTGCTATTGATTTTCGGATATCAAATCATTGTTTGGTTTTGAATCGTCAATCTTTGAACTCTCTACTTTTATTCGTGAAAAGGGAAAAAATGAGTAAAAACCCCTCGAGGCCGTGGATCTAGGGTTTGGTTTCGAAAAGGGAAGGTTTGACGCACCCTAAACGACTACGGTACTTCGTGGGAACCTCTTGCCTAATTTTATCTTGTGTTAAGTTATTTGCTTATTTTTGAAAATAGTTGCCTAAATGTCTAAGTGAAAGAATGGAGGGAGAAGAAGCATGTTTTTGTTATTTTTTATTTGATTGAGAAGGATTGGGTCATTTGCCTACTTACCCACAAGTGGGATCAAAATCAAGTAGTTTACTCTTAAAAATTTATCTCGTGGGTTGGATTGATTTTAAAGTTTTAAAAAATATTTTAAGAAGAGAAAAGAGGCCTCAAAGGCATAAAAGGATAAAAAAAGTGAAGTTGTTTCATTTTAATTAAAAGAAATCCAAGTCTAATATAGATATTAAAGTTGCTTAAAATTTGATTAAGAAAATAAAAGGAAAACAAACTCTTGAGTTAAAGTCCAAGGTTTCTTAAGAAAATATTTTGAAGTTTGATATATTTAATTTTTCTGGTAAGAAGATTTTTCTAAGCTAACGGTAAAAAACTAAACGTTTCGACGTAACGTAAAAAAAACAAAACGTGAAAGGAATTACCAAGGATGTTGGATCCCATGTAAAATTCTATCCCAAAATTACTAGTTGTTCATTTTTAGGGCTCTCAATTTAGTCCAAAAAATTACCTAGTTTGTCACTAATTCGTTTGGTCCTCGCTCACGGTCATAACATAATGCGGTGAATAAATTATGGTGTCAGTGCATTTTTATCATGTGAGTATTACATTATCCCTAAATACATGCTAAAGCTTCAAGAAAAAGTAAATGACAAGAAAAATAAAGTGCATCAAATAAATTACATCAAATCCTATTATACACACTAAAAATTTAATGATTATAAAATAAAATGACAAAACTTAAATACGCATGGGATGATGGACAAATATAATGCAAAAAAATAACAAAGAAATAAAAAAACAGTAAATAACAATTAACACAAGGCAAAATATTTTTTGTGAATTTAGAGAAAAAAATTTAAGTGAAAAAGGTGCAGGAAGTAAAAACAGTGGTGTAGTTAGCAAAAATGTAGTGAAAAAGAAAAGGAAAATGGGCTCAGACTGTATAGATCTGGGCCGTCTGATGAATCAGAGGGTCCAAATTTAATCACAGTGAAATATCATCACAACCACCAGATCAAGATCAAGAAGTTAAAAAAACGAAGGAACGCAGTGACCTAAAAAGGTATGAACAGATACACACAAAGAGGAACAAATAGCATGCATGTGAATACACAGAGGGACAGATCATGGCCGTCAAATCTAAGATCTGACGACTCGGATTAAAAGGCACACAAGATACTAAAGAGATAACACATAGGATATTAAGGAGCAATATATATATGTTTGTTGGAAGAAAAAAAAACACAAAAACAAGACCTCTTCTCTCTCTAAGTTAAACTTAGAGAGAGAGGCTCTCTTCTCCTACCACCAGCGCCGCCCTATAGGGCTTTCTTCTCTGACGAGGCACTTTGCTCCGACGCGGTGGCCGGTGGTGACACCACCGTGTCGGAATCTAAAACTCCACAGTTTTAAAAAAAAAATCACATAATTAGAGATCCTCTTTCACCCTAAACACGGATCCAGCCTCAAAAGTTCAAGAAAACACTTTAAAAACCGTATATTTACATAAATAGAACACGAAAATTACCTCTTATCTAGTTCAACACAGTATGCGCTTCTTCTTCTCCGATTTCAATCTGTTTAACGATTTGTTTCCACCTTCTTTGCTTGAACTCGGTCCGATCTGCTTGTATTTGTCTCTGTTTGGTTCGGACTAAAGCTCCATACACACTGTTCTCAGTATTCTGTGAGATCGGAATCGAAACAACTTTGATGATGGTGCTGGATCTCGATTTGGATTTGAGTGATTTGTAGTGGTTTTGAGTGATTTCGAAATAAACAATTGTTGTGGTGTTAGTGTAGAGATTCGAAGTTGTTCTGAATGAGTGTGATTTTCGGAATTTGTGATGTTTGGTGATAACTTGTCTTTAGTTTTTGGAGAAAAGAAGATGAAGGTTCATGATGAACCTGTATGAATGTTCATGAGTTCTTGGAGAAATTTTATGATTTTGGGTGTTTTGATCCAAAAATTCACGAGAGGGAAAATGAAAATGCGTTTGTTTTGATTTGATTGGACTGAATAGTGACTCTGATGAGTGAACAGTGCAACAATAATGACAGTCTATTGATAGACTGTCATTTTAGGGTTAGGTTGAATAGGTGCTGGCTTGTGATTGGTTTGATTGGATCACACCAATCAAAGGTTGACACATGGCCTAGCTTGGAAAGAAAGAAAAACTCTGGACAACTTTGGATACTTTTCTGGAGAAATAGAATATGGACAAGTGCACAGGACTAAAGACTAAAGGACTATTTGACATAAAAATATTTAAAAAGCTCAAAAGAATAAAAAAATAAATAACAATGAAATAAAATATAAAAAACGAAAATAACAATAAAAAATAAAATAAACTAATAAAAAAGAAAATATTAAGAAATAACAAAAAGTAATAAAAAGTAATTAAAATTGTCCCTTTCGGTAACCAAATGAGGTATTTTAAAATACCTCTATGTCGAAATTTTGTTTGAGACGACAAAATTACTCGGCTTTTAAAATGCAAATAAAACTTTTAATTAATCAAAATACGAATAAAAATTAACTGAATAAAAAACGATTTAAGTTTCTAAAATACGAACAAAAATGTTTTAATTATCGAAAAACGAACAAAAATGGCTTTAACTGCCTAGGATACGAACATAAATATTTTAATTATCTACGACACGAATAAAACGTTTAACTACTTAAAATACGAATACGAGGAAGCTTAACTTTTTCAAAACGAAGCAATGATTTTAACTGTTTAAAATACGAACGAAAAAAGTTTTGACTGATTAAAGTGCGAATAAAAATACTAATTGGTCAAAAATTAGGGTATGACAGACTCTCTTCTACCCTTTTCTCTTTGAATTTGGATTCAGACTCCAAAGGAAGAATATGAGAAAGAATTCAAATCGAGATTTGAATTCGGATTCAATTGGTGATGGAAATTCGGAATCTGATTTTTGGGAAATGGTGGATTTTAATTAGCATGAACTGGGAAATGAGGTTTCGAGAAAAGATTAAATATTGAAACTTTGGAGGGAAAAGAGAAGGATTTTGAGGTTGGTGATGATTGGAGTGATGTGATTGAACGTGGAGATGGTTTTGTGGAAGAGAGAATTGAGATATGGAGATGAGTCGTGAAGAACGATGATGATGGATGAAGAAGGTGGGTGATAGGTCTCATTTTTGTGTTTCAATTCTAGATTTTTTCTAAGTAATTGGATCCAATTAATTTAAGATTTTAGTGAAGGTTTCAATAAAAAAAATGTGGTTTGTTTCTTCAAGTTTTTTTGGGTTTTATATGAACATAGTGTTGAAGATGATGAAGATCAAGAGGAAAAATAGGGAAGGAGAAGAAAAACATGAAAATAATTAGATATGGATGGTTCACTGTAATATACTATGAACCTGCAATCAAACAGTTATAATCATATTAAAAATATTATACATTAAAAAACTAATGGAGATAATCAAAATAGCAAACGACAGAAGATTTACGGGACCAAATTGAGACACTTTACGGTTAAGAGATCAAAATAAAAACAAAAAATAAGTTAAAGAGACTAAACAATATATTAAGTCAACATGGAATTTTGTGTAAGTCTTGTAAAAAGAAAAACAATTGGGCAAGAAACATAAAACAGAGAAGAAGGGGGTGGTATTTAATTTTATTTTATCTCAATATAAATACAAATCTAGGGTTAACCCTGTCACTCTTGCTTTGCCTTCAGAACCAAAAACCAGTGAGAAGCTGACGGCCGCGCCTCACTATCTTCAAGGTAGCTTTCTTCTACTTTCTGCATTTTTTCTTCTTTCTCAATCTCTCTCGTTAACTAACCCTAACTCTAATCATTGAATTATCCACACAGCCATGGCTGATGAAACCGTCGCTATCCCAGTCGAAGTTGATCCCAATCTAAACGAAGTCAAGCTCTTCAACCAATGGAGCTTCGACGACGTTCAGGTATTCTTTTCTTTCTATCACTGTTGATTCCAACCTTTGATGTATTATTTGTTTGCTATCTCGTATCGTAGAATCTGAATCTCAGAAAGCATTTCAATTTACACTATTTATTTTTCCAGTTATAAGCTAAACTCTATAGCAAAAGATATAATAAAGTATGATTATTTGGTTTAATTTATAAGCTATTTTCCTAATTCATATTGGAGAGCTTGTGAAAATCAGTCGAAAACATTCCCTACAAACATGCCATAATTTTTTTTTTATTTTCAAGTAACTCATGTCGGTAGATAAACTCAAATAAGCCAATCTAAATAGGTCCTTAGTGGGTTTTTATTTTATTTTATTTTATTGTGTTAGAAAGTGTGCATTGTGTTTTAGTAATTAAAATATGTTGTGATTAATTTTGCAATTTTTGTTATACCAGATTACTGATCTGTCTCTTGGGGATTACATTGGAGCAAGAGGATCCAAACATGCAACATATGTTCCTCACACAGCTGGTAGGTACTCAAAGAAGCGTTTCAGGAAAGCTCAGTGTCCCATTGTTGAGAGGCTCACTAACTCTCTCATGATGCACGGTAGAAACAACGGAAAGAAACTCATGGCTGTTAGAATCATTAAGCATGCCATGGAGATCATTCATTTGCTAACTGACCAGAACCCAATTCAAGTTATTGTTGATGCTGTTGTCAACAGGTATGGTGATACGTCTGTGCATTTTGTTATGTTTCCCTATGGTTGCCATTTATATAATTGATTGATGTGTCTTTTTAGATTCTTAGTTTAATATTGACTATTGAATGATTTGAAACTGAGATGACAAGTTAAGTAACTTCAACAATATATACTGTACTGTGAAAAGTACTGCTGATTTGTTTCATTATTTTTTGAAATTGAATTCTTGATGTGGTAACTGCTTAACATGTCTTGATTTGGAGAATGGAATGATGATTATTTGTTTTCCTATTGGTTTGATTGCCTGGATGATGGCATTTTTTGTATTAGCTCTATCTGACCATTCTCCTTATCATTTGTCACTTTAATTTGGTTTCTTGTGTATTGTAATTACTAATTACATGGCTGAACAAGTTTTTTCAGTTGTCTTTTTATGAACGATAATAAATCACCTAGAATATTTTGATGGTTTATGTGTTTGTTCTTTAAGAATTTTGACTACGCATGTTTAAAAGGTAATATCAAACAAGCATGACACTGTTGTATAAACTCTGATGTAGTAAACTTGACCTACTTACTCATTCGAATTGGGAGGATGAAATGATGATTTACCGGTTCCCTATTGGTTTGATTGCTTGCATGATGTCATTTTTGTATTAGCTCTATCTGATCATTTTCCTGGACTTTGTTTTATGAACATATTTCCCTCAGTAGTAATAATACATGTGAGAATTTCTGATTTTTTTCATTGTGATGCTATATTACTTGAAGTTTGTTTATTCTCACTATGTTTGGTTATTCACATGAAATAGTATGATAGTTGAATTATTATTAATTGGTATATTGCAACTGTTTTTTAATTGTTAAAATTGGGAGCTGTTGATTGGTTGAACTAGAGAATGAAATGATGATTTATTGTTTCCTATTGGTTTGATTGCCTGGATGATGGCGTCTTTGTATTAGCTCTATCTGATCATTCTCCTTATTTGTTATGTATAAGCAATCAAATATATAGGCTGTGTTTTAAGATAATACTTTCCATGTTATAATGCTACGAATATTTTGTGATGGTTTGTTTTGTTCTCATTGTGTTTGATTAATACATGATAGAGAATGATAGGTGGGTTTGTTATTAATTGGTATGTTTGAACTATTTTAGTAATTGTTAAGATTGGGGGCTGTTGATTGGTACCAGACTGTAGAATGAAATGATGATTTATTGTTTCCTATTGGTTTGATTGCCTAGATGATGGCATTTTCGTATTAGCTCTATCTGATCATTCTCCTTAGCTCTATCTGATCTTTCTCCTTATTTTGTAATTTGTAATAAAATTTGTGGATTTCATTTCAGTAAATATTTTATCTTGGTAGAAATCATGCATGGAATTTTTATTGCGTAAAGTTTGTAATTTGTACTTGTACGAAAGGAAAGCAATCTGGATACTTGCTGCAAGTAGTTTTTACACAACTAGCTTTTGATTGCTGGAACCCGAGAATGAAATGATGATTTATTATTTCCCTATTGGTTTGATAGCCAGGATGATGGCATTTTGTATTAGCTCTATCTGATCATTCTCCTTATTTTGTCATATTGTAATCAAATATCTTGAGTTTGTTTAAAAATATTTTCCCCTTGTAGTAATGATGCAAGAGATTTTTAACTGTTTGTTTTTTCTTGTGATGTTTATTTCTTAAAGTTTGTAATCTTTTCTTGTGGTAAAGGAAATCAATCTGTTATCATAAAAGAGTTTTTTTATTGTTCTTGAGAATGAAATGATGATTTATTATTTCCCTATTGGTTTGATTGCCTGGATGATGGCATTTTGTATTAGCTCTATCTGATCATTCTCTTAATCAGTAATACTTTTTTGAATATTTAAGGAATTTGAAAATAACAGTCCTTCACCCTAGATGGTGCTGTGTGTAATTTTGGTAGGATTCAGTTAAAGTTATGTGTTTTTTCTAACATATGTTTGTGCCTGTTTAATATGTTGTTTTTACGTTTTTACTTTCAATGTCAAAAGTGTCATTTCATTTCCTCCTTTCAATGTTATGTGCTGAGATACAAAATGCTTATTAACAATTAACTGTGTATGGTCTTATGTGATAAACTTTTTGAATGAGAAACAAATTGTAAATAAGGTTGTTTACATGATTTTATTAATTCAAGCAAAAATTGAGGCTTGGATCATATTTCCTGACCAGTTTTAGTTTTAGGATATTCCATCTGATTTGTTCAATTATATTCTTTTATGTAGTGGTCCTAGAGAAGATGCGACCCGAATTGGATCTGCTGGAGTTGTTAGGAGGCAGGCTGTGGATATTTCTCCCCTTCGTCGGGTTAATCAGGCCATATATCTTCTAACAACTGGTGCGCGCGAAGCTGCATTTAGGAACATTAAGACCATTGCTGAATGCTTGGCTGATGAACTTATCAACGCTGCCAAGGGTTCATCCAACAGGTATGCCACCATTATTCAATCTTTGTAGTTTCCAATGTACTGAATTTGCTTTCTCTTGGATCTTTCCTTGTTTGGTTCTTTGCTAACAAAATGTTTCATTTCAGCTATGCGATCAAGAAAAAGGATGAGATTGAGAGAGTTGCCAAGGCCAATCGTTAAGCATCATTTGGAAGTAGTCTTAGTGATGAGAAATATTTTATTTTTGTCCTTGTATTACATTTTTATTTAACATTGTTGTTTTTAAACATGGTGTAAACCTTTTACTGGTTTATTTTGCTCATGTTGAATTGACTTGTTATGCTCAATTTTGTTGCTTAGTCTATGACTGTTTCAAGGATCATTAATAGATTTTCTTGCACCGCCTGTGGTTTTCTACATTTCATGCTATTTAGGTAGTTTGAGTAATACCAATACCAGTTTTTCCAAGCTGACGTGTTTAAGTATTGCTCGTTGATTTTCATAGTCAAGGTTTGAAATGATGCTGGTTGGGATTTTCGGTTATAGCTGCCGAGTAATTTTTTAGTGCTGTATAACAGAAAAATTTAAGTAATTTCTTCAGATTATTTCTGGGTCTGGGAGCCAAGGAGACCAAAATTTGACATGAAAAAGGCAACAATGTCAACACCATGCTTAAATACAAAAAAATAATGGTGGATAAAAGTGGAAATGTAGAGATAAAGGTGGAATGCAGAGAGGATCTTGGTTACAGCTTGGATCCTATGTTGTAGCCTTCTCTAAAAAAAAATTGTTCATGAAAAAGAGACCCAAAATTTTTAGTGACACTGTCGTTTTTATGCAACAAAATCACCATTTTCCTCGTGGAGAAACGATGAGGATTATGAGAGAGAATAACGAGGATATTATGAGAAAGAGAATAGTCAATCAAAATCGGACAAAAAATTAATACAAAATATTCTCGAGTCAATATATCTCTCCTCATGATCGGTGTTATACATGTAATGTCATTTGTTGTCAAATGAAGAAAAAAATGTTTGCAAGTTGAATGACATAACCATTATCAATTCTGAGTTGGCGATGGTTTCCACGAAACATTTTGGAATTTCGAAAAGTTTTATATCAATTTTTTTACATTAAAGTTGTCATCCAATCGAAAGAAAATATAGAATTCTCTTACAATAATTCGCAATATTTTTTTTAGTTCTTTCACATTATAAAGTTATTCAACCGTTAATTTTACTAAATACTAAAACCTCGATCAACTAGTTTATCCGTTAATTTTATCTGTTATAACTCATAAGTTTATAAGTCAATGACTATAAATTTATGCTGAATCTATCAATTATTTATTATTAATTATCACACAAAACCTTTATGATATAATTGCTTTTAAGATATCATTTATATCAACAATGAATTTGTTCATATTTTCGTTACAAAGATTAACGATGATAAAAACTTGAGGAATGATATTTTGACAACCAATCTTCAACAACTTTTAGCAATAACTTTTTCCCTTTTTTTCATTGGACAATAACAATAGAGAGATAAAAAAGGAAGAAAGAAAATAAAAAGTACAATAAAAATATGAGAAAGAGTTATTACAAGAGTTATTAAAAATGGATGTTTAAATATCATTTCTGTAAAAACATTTCTGTAAAAACTTTGTATCAATGATATAATAACATTTTTTACTAGTTATCCGTGTACACCACAGTACGTTAAGAAAATAATTAATAAAAGGGACAAAATTTTGAAACTATGTAAAAATTGATAATTTACACTTTGGGATTTCATTTTCAATCCGAACCGAGGAAGAGTGAAAGAAAAGAGAAGTAGAAGAACGTTCTACGATTTTCACGAGTCAAGTGTGTGTCACTTCAACATTTCCAATTTTCCATTCCCAAAACTGAATCAGAAACTGAAATTGTTGCATGCGAAGACCAAGAACTATGAGACCAAATATCGTCACTGAGGTAATTTCATTCCTGATCCTCGCTAAATCGCTTATTGCTATAATTCATTTCTAAATTTACAATCTCTGAAATGTAATTCGCTGTTTTTTCTTTAAGAATGGTTAATTAGGGATTTTAGTCGTTCTTGTGTTGTTCTGATTTCGATTATGCTTAATTGAGCAGGCAGGGTTGCCAACTAGGGTGAATCAATGGTGGGAAAGCATTCCGTTTTTCACTTCTGCTGTTGTTATTGTCTGTGGAGCTATTTACTTCGTTTGTCTTCTGGTTGGTTATGATTCCTTTTCCGAGATTTGCTTCTTGCCTTCTGCTGTTGTATCGCGATTTCAAGGTTATACTATACTTTATTCTTCAATATCTTGCATTATTGTTCAGTTAATATAGTTTAGAGTTGTTAGAACAGAAACCATCAACAGAAGATTAAAGTAAACGAAAGTAAAAGACAATGGACCCGATCGATCTTTGTTAACGTAGTTCAGCCAATTGTGCCTACCTCTGCGACTATAGAGAATTTATAGTTACGTTTGTATTTCTGTGATGATAATTAGGGGTTTCAGTGTTACAAGCAATATATATAGTAGTACTACGATTTAGATTACAACAATACCCCTGAACCGTCTGCCTTTCTTCGGCGTCTTTTATATATATATAATGAGCCACACTCAACATTAGTGGACTAGTGACCATTTTACAACTTGGGTGATTTGAATACTGTGTCTTGAGGTTATTATAAGGCCATGCTCTGACCACTGAGCTAGCACCTCAATTGTTTTCTAAATAGTTTTGAATCTTGTGCTATTGGTTTGTAGAATTTGCTTCAATTTAGGGATTGAGTGCTTGTGTTTTATGCAGTTTACAGGATTTATACTGCCATTCTTTTCCATGGTTCACTGCTTCATGTTCTCTTCAACATGATGGCTTTAGTTCCTTTGGGCTCTGAGCTGGAGAGGATCATGGGATCAGTTCGCTTGCTATATATCACTATTTTGTTGGCTACAAGCAATGCTATTATCCATGTTTTCATAGCACTGCTGGTGGCATACAATCCTATTCTTACGAATGGTTATCTCATGAATGAGTGTGCTATTGGGTTCTCAGGAGTTTTGTTTTCGATGATTGTTATAGAGACAAGCCTGAGTGGAGTTCAATCGAGGAGGTTGGTTATATAAATATAACTGCTGTTGGGGAATTCACCACTATTGGCAATATGCACTTTAATAGATTAATAATTAATCAATAATAACCATGTTTTTCTTTAAGATAATTTGGTAGAAACCACGATTTGCAAGCTGTTCAAGATGCCGAGTTAATAATATCATGAAAGAGTGTTATCATAAAAGATTATTTTAAGAATGCTAAAATATGCTTCTCATTGTTAAAATGTGGTAAGTTTTGATTTTGTTCCCTATTTTGAAGTCCAGACAAAAGTGGTGTCTCAAGACCCTTACAACGGACTAAAAAATCACAGTTTCTGGAAGTAAAAACGGATTAAAGTTTTATAGGATCATATACCAAAATTTGCAAATTCTTTAGAGACCCAACACATATTTAAGCCTTTTGAGAGGGTTTATCTCAGAAATGAGAATTGAGCGATGATAGACATTTTATCACATTTATTTATATAATTTTGCCTTGCAGTTTACTCCGCAATGATTTTCTTTGCTTGTTTTGCTGAAAAAGACAACATTTTAAGATATGCTATGTTACAAATCGTGAATCTGCAAGGGTTGACTAACTTTTTTCTATTCATTTTGCAGTGTGTTTGGGTTGTTTAATGTGCCTGCCAAGTGGTTAGTACAATTTTTCATTAATTATGTTATTAGTGTATGAAAATATAACTTTTTTGCTGCTAAATCCCTGTTTAAAATTTATTTGTTAATAGTCCCTGTATTTAACAAAAGCAATGCGTTTTTAACCCCTCATCACACCAGGGAGGCCGAGATTAACAGAATATAATTTTTTTTTTTAATATAAGGACTATAAGTCAGTACAATTTTAATAGGTACACAATATAATTTTGTTATATTTATAGGGGCAAAAAATATGGTTAATTTGTATAGTTTTTAATAACATATATAATCTAGCTAAATCCTTTTTATAACAACTGGATTTTGGGCATATTATGTTTTAGGTATGCATTTTTTTTGTTGGTAGTGTTCCAGCTCCTCATGCAAAATGTCTCACTACTTGGTCACCTTTCTGGCATTGTATCTGGGTTTGCATGTAAGATTTCTCTCTTTTGCTTCTTCCTTTTTACTTTTCTATCTTTTCCAATAACCTGAACTACTCACTATTAAAATGTGATGCTTGTTGTTTCAGATACATTTGGCTTGTTTAATTTCCTCATACCTGGGACATCATTTTATTCTTCAATTGAAGCCTCCTCCTGGCTTGTAAGTCTCTTTCTTGAATTTGCTTTTATAGCGCACAAAGATGGGAAAGTTTGCGGTCATTAGTTGCACTTTGCATGATATTAAGGCGCCGATAGGGACTTGTGTCATTACTAGAGAGAAAGAGAGATACGCCCCAATTACAAATATTGAACACTGCAGAACTTCGAGGGTTTGTAAGTTCCCTGTTCGAAGGCCCAATTTCACTCTCAGATGACTAGCCATATCTTCCTCTCGACCCCCGTTCTTATTTATTGACAATGTATTATTTCTTTAATTATCTCAACCCCCAACTAACTAATTGATTAACTAGCCGAGGGGGTTACCTATCAAGTTCTAATCGGTTGTTCCTAGTCAGTTGTTTCTTTCTGATTGCTGTCAATATTTTCCCCGACATTGTGCAGGGTGCAATAGTTTTGTGTCTGTGTCTGTTAAGAACATGCTTTGCCTGATTAGCTGATGGTGAAAATCGCTACAAATTAAATTATTTAAAAGGTTTCAGGAACATGAACCACTCAAGCAGTCAGTAATTTTCAAAGAATGATTAAATATTTAACCACATTGATTCAAATTCAATTAACCATTGGAGTTGTTAATGTAATCTCCCATTTTCTGGAGGCTAATTGAATTCACAAGATGAATTGACGTACCGAACAAGTTATAATTGACTGGAGTATAAAAAATTCTTTATATTATCATATCATATTAAGCACTTTCATTTTAGAATGAAAAAGAAAAATGGAAACAAGCATCCAATAGACATCCATTTTTTGAAAATAAATGCATATTTATCAATATCATCGCATATGCGGACCTTCTGTAAATGTACATGTTTTTCCTTCACTTTCAGTCATCATGTGTGAGGCGTCCGAAATTTATTGTTTGCACGGGCGGAAATCCTTCGGGCTATATCCCTACAAATACAAGCCCAAATTCAACCACTAGGTAAGTCTGTGATTTCCACACTAAACCTTACTAATGGCACTAGATATCTAGCAATCCTCATTTTAAACATGCATTTTCATGGGGCAGTGGAATCTTTTCTGGGAATATTTGGAGGAACCTATCATCATTGATGCCTCAAAGAGAAGCGTCTACTCAACCTCAGGTATGTGACTCATCTTGTCTCATGCTTTTGGTGGTCTCTCAACTCTCAAGTAATCTTGCACTTGTTTGCATTGCTCATCATGTGAACAAATGCTATGAAATTGGTATGCAGTACGTTCATGAGAAGCCTGAGTACATAGAGCTCTTACATATGATATTTGGATCAAGTCAGTTTCTGTAGAGTTAATTTTGTAAAAGCATGTTAGTTTGACCTTGATTGTCATGTGCAATTTGCGAAAACAAATGCAATGGATAGTTATTCTTGTGTATATTACCTGTTCGCTATTCGTCTAACTTGTGCAAGTATAACAAGAATTCGTGTACATGATATTTTCTTTCTGTCGGCTTTTGTGTTTACCTCCTGCCATTCCTTTGGCAAGCTAGTTGTGTTTCTCTCTTTTAATGCATTAATAGTTCTTCTTCAGGAGATTTTCTGAAAACCCAAGTAGCTGGTTAGTTTTAAGATTTTCTGACCTGTTTTTATATTTTTAATCAATCTTTCATCTTTAAATTTTTTTCATTCAGATTAATCAATTTATCCATGGTCAATATAATGCTCTAACAGCAGCAACTGCTTTTTGGAATATAACAATAACGTCGAGTGCTCTTCTTATCATAAAAAATTCACCTCATTCTTGGGAATATTGAATGTGACATAGCATGATTTTTCCTTTTCACTTGAATCATATGTCGTCTGTCCATTTCAAGCTGTTTATTAACTGGCTTTGCATCTTGTTGTGCTTGTTTGTTGGCAATAGCAGTTTTGCAAGCTCAACCTATATCCCTACCTTTTATGCAAGACATAGTTAATTGCAAGTTTCCATTGTTTTTTCGTGTCTATATTCTCCTGTCAGCTGGAGTCATTCATTTGTAGATTTGACTGTATTATGCGAAACCCTGCAGTCAGTTGAGGACAGTAGGTTCCCTGGGAGGGGAAGGACCCTTGCTGCTGCTCAAGGTCAAACTGCTTCTGGTTTTCATCCAGATTCAAATCTTCAAGCCAGACTCTTAGAGGATAATAGTCCCAATCATCTCTCAGATCCAGCCATTCTAAGTACTAGGTATGAGGGACAGTTTTGTGCATGATTGGTAACTTATGGTGGTTGCTTTATTGTCAGTAAAATTTTAGGATGCAAACCACAGTCATCGTTTTCTTTGTAGTTTGATCGTGTTCTCGCTTCTTAGAGTATTAGATATAGTCTGATATAGTGTTTTTTTTTCCTAGGAGTATCAATTTCAACTTGAATCCTACAGTTAGATGAGCTTGGGTTACAAATTGGTTTCCTGTTTGCCATGGACAATAATAACTTGTTTTCAAAGTTCATTTTTTATTATTTATTTTTTATAATGATTAATTCTTGGAACATATATATTGGTGAAATTACATATCGAGTATATTTATTAAAAACACAGCATTTATCTATTTAGCTTTTAATTTAAAAAATACTAATTAACATGATTTTCTATAAGCTAATAACTTAATCCACAAATAGTTCTAGTTGTATGTCCATAACCATTGGAAATTAATATTTATGCATAATGTTGTTAAAAAAAAAGATTTATGCATAATATATGGCTAACTTATAAACGTCACATCTGCAGAATAAGAAATAAGAAATATACATGATACTGGTTAATTTATAATTATATATCCGTTAATGGGTTGCTCATAATGTTCAATGCTTGATTTCCAATTATATCAATGAAAGGGTTCACTGACTTCTAAATTGGTTGATGGTTAACCATTGCTTGCTTGCTCAAGTTAAACTTATTCATCTGGATTTTACTAGGTTCGGGTTCCTGTTTTTTAACAAACATGTCATTTAGTCTCCTTGTCATTATCATTGGAAATGGGAAGTTGGGAACTAAACATAGTATGTTCACTGATATTATGCTATAGTATCTCTTGCTTGGATTGATAAGTTTAACTTAAACTGCTATACTTTAGTAGGATAGTTTAGTAATAATATAATATTATTCAAAAGTTGGTGTTCATGTCTGAAATGTTCACTTAATTGTCTAATTTTATTCAGGCATCCAGTCGATAATGTAGCTACAACAGGAACAGCTGTTCCACATCATCAGGTATTTTACTTATTGTGTTTGAAATTTTCTTGTTTTCTTTATATAATCTGGATATTTAATATCATTATTGTTTCCCCTATGAATGCAGGGAGCAGTTGTTTCAGAAGAAGAGATTAAGAAACTTGTAGCAATGGGCTTTGATAGGGTAAAAATCAGTTTCCATATCTTTTAAGTGATCAAGAAAAATGGCTTGGACTTCATAGAAAGTTTTTCTCATCTAAACAATTAAGTGTATAAATTTATCGTTGTTTGATCTCCTTCTGGGTCCTTCTTGCCTTAATAATTTGATTCTCATCTAAACAATTAAGCGTATAAATTTATCGTTGTTTGATCTCTTTCTGGGTCCTTCTCGCCTTAATAATTTGATGATTAGATATTCTATTATGTATATCACTTATTGAACTTTTTACTTGACTGGTGTGGTATCATTCATGTGCATGTGCATCAAATGTACATTAGAACCTATAGCTCAATTTTGCTTTTTATGCGTTTTTTTTGGTATGCTTTCAGACGCAAGTGGAAGTAGCGCTGGCGGCTGCTGATGGTGATCTTAATGTGGCAGTGGAAATACTCATGAGCCAACAGGTCCTAGTTGAATTTCTTTTTTCAATTATTTGTAATTTTTCTCATTTACTTAGCTATTTGTTTCTTGATTCTTTTTATTGATAATGTTTTGTTTGTTGGTCTATTGCATTTACAGGGTTAATACATGAAAGCTTATCTTGGATTCCCAGAGACTTCCCTGACACTGTTGTTGTGCTTGTTAAATCTTAGACTCCATCGCTAACAATTTGGTGACACCTCAAAACACATATGAACAGAATTGAACATGTGTAAACCACATAAGCGTAGTGTATTGATGTATAATAACAAGGTTGAATATGATTAACTGGAGTTTTGCAAATAGAACTTATAGAAGTTTGTGGTCAAATTGTAAATATTCTGTTGCCTGCTCACCCATTCTCTACCCTCGTCTTCAATATGACTGTTTTATATAAACTATAGAGAACGCCGCTAATGCCCATGGCCATTCAGTAAGCTGAAATAAAACTTCGATTCTGTAATTTAGAACTTCAATATGGAGTGTAATATAGAAATGAAAATGGCCGGATAACACCTGATGATATGGAACACAATTGAGTAAAATTAAATAGTAACAGATGTTTAAAAAATTTGAGTAACAACCGTGTGTAAAACTAATTTTGTTTTTCACCATTGATCAATAAATTTTATTATGGTTTATTTGATTTAATGACGACTTATTGATTCAATGGTGGAAACAACCGTGTGTATGGCACAAGACTTATCTTGTACATGATAGACTTAGCCTTCAAAATAATCTAACAAATACAACTTTTATTTTGCAATTCTGAAAAATTAATAATTATGTATCTTTCTATTCTTTTTTCTACAATTTTTGTATATACAGGGATCAAAATTTTGTTTTCTTCAAAAATAAAAATTAAAATAAGCTATTTTTATAATGTTTGATGTCATTTCCTTTCTTTTGGAGTTTAACTATTTTTTATTTAATAGTTCAAATTTATATAAAGAAAAATCGTTTAAATCAAGAATATAATGAAACATAAAGTCATCCCAATAATATGTATTTCCTCAATATAAGTATAAAATATTGAGGAATGCTAACGACACTCACTTTTGAACACTCTCTCTAACACTCACTCTTTTATTGGTTTAAATCATTATGAGTGTACACTTTGGAAATAGAACCCACACAAAGTGGTGGGACATGCATGAATTTCATCCAATAAAAGAGTGAGTGTTAAAGAAAGTGTTCAAAAGAGAGTGTTGTTAACATTCCTCATAAAATATATTATTATAACGAAAAGACAAACACTTAGCTATCATTCTTTCAAAAAGGAAAGAACGTGCCTATCTATCCACTTTACTACCGAATTTAATTGTATAGGCACTAACGTACCTGTATATTTGTTTTGTAAAAAATAAAGTTTAAATTCTTTCTATTATTAGTGGTGTTGTTTATCTTTAAATGGAATTTAATTAAATTTTTTAATCAATAATTTAAATATTATAAAAAAACTGACACCAAAATTATGTATGAAGTTTTAAGATTATATACTAAATGAGTTTCTTTTGTACGAATGCCTTTAAATCTCGTGATGCATACACCGTTGTCTCTTTTTCGCACATTTCATTATAAAATATGCAGATTTATAGTCTTTGAAATGAAAACTGAAGTAGCAAATTTGCTAGTGAGTTGTGAACTAGCTATTTGACTCCATGCTACACGTTTGCTGAAAAAAAAAGATCCACAGCGACATCACGTTGATATAAAGATTCACATAGATCCAATCAATAAAATGGACATACCACAACATAAATGAAGGGAGTACTATCACATTACATATGAAACAGGTTGTAAAAAAAAAAAAGCTGCTTCCAAAAATTGAGACCTGATTCTAAAATGTTTCGACCAAAATTATGCGAGGCAATTTTCACATAAACAACCAATAAGATCCCTAAGCCAGCCATCAAAATCAGAGTATTTTCATCAATATAATCACAACTACATCGAGGAAAAGTTCAACAAGTCAATCTCTTTCCACTTAGAATACATTAAATACTATATTATTGTATTAAAAGAAACCAACTACATGCGCTAGTTTTTCCATTTGCTTGTGGGTTTTAAATTTGAGGAAGGAAATTAGGCATGATTGAACCTTTAGGTTCTATCATGCTAAAAAGAGGAAATTAAGGACATGTTAAACATATAAAACATTTTATAGTCGTTAAGGTTTTTTATTTGTTCAACATGTCCTTTAAACGTTACAATATCCATAATTTCCTTCTTCATCAAATTAAAAACCCATAAGCAAAAACAACTAGCGTATGCCATATTATAGTTCTGCAGTTGTGGGTTGATTTCATGAACCAAAGGTCCAAGTCTTTCCGCGCGAATCAAAACTATTTTATTACTTTCTCTCAACTGAAGCGTATTAAACTAAGCAAGTCATAGATAAACACTAAAGAACACCATGATCTGAACAACTGACCCACATCACAAATAATGTATAGATAATTTTGTAGATAGATAGATTATCAACAAACGTAGACCAAGAATCAGGAGGGGGAAATCACCTCAACACATTCTCAAATTATAAACTTATAACTGCATTAACATTAAAAAGTACAGCTTAACCAAAATATTCCAAGTCGTAAACAAATCTTCTGCAACTCATATCAAACAAGAAAATGTTTCTCAGCTACCAAAAAGACTAATCCAGATGTTACTTTTGGGAAAGGGAAGGTAAATATAAATTGAAGGGATATCAAATGATCAAAAACCACTAGCTTATTCCCAGCCAGTTGCTTGGATGGACTCGACTCCAGGAGCAGGTATTTGTTGTGGGGCTGGAACAGCTTCACCCCAATCCCCCCCTGCAGCTGCAAGACAAATCTACATCAACAAAACATGAATACATTCTGAAAATAGTTAAATCAATTACACATGCGACATCAATTTTATCCCCTGACAAATCTTAAATAGAGAAAACAAGTTAATGAAATAAATGTTGGCGTAGTAAGTAAAAACAAAATTAACAAATGCCAATGACAGGATTAGAGGAAATTTGAGATATCAAGGTAAATCAAAGCTGAGAGAGATCAAGGTAAATCAAAGTTGAAGGGATGTTCTAAATTTTTCTGTTTAGTCTAAATTTTTTTAAAACGCCATATAATCAATCAAGTACCAGCTTCTGGGGCTGCCCAGTTGACAGCAGGAACTGCTGGAATAGGCTCTGGAACTGCATCATTCCATGGTTGGTCGATAGCAGCAGGCCATTGTCCATCATTGGGGATAGAACCTGCATTAAAGTCAGCAATAGCATAATCTGGTGCAGGAACTTCATCTTCCTCTTGCTCCTTCGCCTCCTCAGGTTCTCTATAGAAGAACAAGTCAACCTACATCAAAGAAAACCCAAGACAATAATAGACTTGATCAAAACCTGCCAATTCAACCGATGGGGACATATGGATACTTCACATTTCAGAATCAACAACACATACACAACAGTAACAAAAAGAAAAAATAGTTTACCATGACATCCCACTTAAGGCCAGGGCGAATAGTTCCACGCATCTGCAACACCATCCTAGCCAAAAGCCAAAACAGACATCCTATACTGTGCTTGCCCTTGTTGTTGGCAGGGATTCCAATGTCGACATATCGCATAGGCGAATCAGTATCACAGAAAGCAATTGTTGGAATATTTCCAAGAGCAGCTTCCTTTATTGGCTGCACACAAACAAAAACATAAATAGAATTTAACAAATTTCTTATACTACAATATAACACTGAGAGACAAAAGCAGACAATCTGGTTATTGGGCTTGGCTTAATTGAGCTAAACTAATGTCATAAACACTTGTAAACCAACTTGGGAGAGGCTTAAGACATGTTCATATTCTGTTTTCAGCTTATTTCCATAAGCTCCACACAGTAAATTATTAAAACAGCTTATAGGCTCGTAATGAAATAATTGAACTCTATTTTATATTCTATTATGAAAATAGTAATAATAAGTGCTTATATAGAATATGAGGTTATGCTATAAGCTGCAAATCAAATTCAAAAACCAATGGGGCTGTTTGGATTGACTTATTTGAGCTTAATTATTGTCATAAGCACTTGTGAGTCTGTTTGGGAGAAGCTTAAGACGTGCTCATAATCTGTTTTCAGCTTAGTTCCATAAGCTCCCCACAATAACACATGAAAACAGCTTATAGCTCATAATGAAATAGTCCAACTTTATTTTATATATTCTACTATGAAAATAGCTTACAGCGTATGATAAGTGCCTACATATGAATAAGCAGTTATTGTATAAGCTGCACATTAGACTAAGATGTTTATCCAAAACAGGGACAAAGCTAAAATAAAAAAACTTGCACAAAAACCAATCAATCAAGGAAAATACATGCATAAATGCATAAATATAAATATAAAATACACAAAAATTTATCATATAGCATTGATACACAAAATGAGAGAAATTTAAAATAAAAAACTCCATATATAAACCAATCAATCAATATGCATAGAATAACAAAATGGACAAAGAGTGAAACCTGATGATCAGTTCTTGGATCAGTGAGGATAAGAAGCCTAGGCTCACTGAATGAAACTTGCATCTGATTGGTAAAAGTACCAGGAGTGTGTCTTCCAGCAATAGCATTGGCACCAGTATACTGAGCAAATTTGAGAACAGCTCTCTGTCCATAAGGTCTAGCAGATTGAACAATGATATCTTGTGGGTTTTCAATTGCAACAATAACCCTAGCCGCAAGTTGAAGCTTTTCCCAAGTTTTTCCCAGATTTATAATATAAATCCCTAGATAAACAAAGAAACAAATTCACAGATAAAAAAAGATTAATTTTTGACTACATTTTAGTGAAATTGGATAATTTAGGGTCTGGAAAATGGAATGTTACCATCATTGCGGCGCTTGAAGATGTATCTTTCCATCTGAAAGTCGCAGTTTTTAGTACCGAGATGGACATCGGCGGCAAGCATCATCTGGACATCGGCTTCTTTCTGAGAAAGTTGACGAGGGGCAGCCATGGTGGCGGAAGTAGCAGAGTGAGGTTGAGATTAGGGTTATGTATGGAGCAACTTCAACAGTTAGGGAAGAAAGAAGATTTTTATGTTCTTGGTTCGTGCCAAAATCCGGCCCAATACTAATAATGGGCCCTAAAACCCAAAATATGGATTCATTTTTAAATCAGGATTTTTATAATATATCATAGTAAAGTAATAAAAAGTAAATAAAATATTATGCTACCAACATAACAAATAAATTAAAAGAATTAGTTGTATTAAAAAAAATAATAATGATATATTAATACAATATATCATACTAATAAAAGTATATATTAATATATGTATGTAATTTGGTTTGATTTTGAAAAATTGGTTTAAAATCAAATCCGAGTTGTTTTCATAAAATGATATCCTTGCATATCCAACGATTTTCGATTTTGTGTGGTTTTCAGATTTTTTAATCAACTTGCAATTTTATTTGTATCATTTTAAATTTGACCACTTGTATCGCCACTCTAGTGCCACACTTGATGGATTGTATAGATGGTACCACTTTAATTAGAGGGGACGTGAGGTATATTAATAAGTATCTGTGTTTGGATTTTCAATGTACTTTTTTGTATTTTAAATGGTTCTTGTTGGTGCAACTCACTTTTGCACCTCAAAGATGATGTTATTGACTTTACACGCCACTCACACACTTGATACATTTTTTATCAGAGAAGAAGACGAATAACCGAAAATATGAAAGTTGTTTGAGAAAGTTTTGGAGAGAGAGGGAGAAAGAGAGAGAGATGAAAGCATTCTTGTGAAATTTCTCTATTGATCAATTTACTTGTGATTCTCACTTGTATTCACTATCTCTGTATATATTATTACATACACTACCGTTGTTTATACACTTTACAAAATACAACTGTTACTTAACACAAACAGTTAAAACTAACTAACACAAAGCATTATGAACTCTAACTTTTCTTACTTTAATTGCAAGCAACCTATTATAATTGGCTAAATTGAATTACAACTCAGAGCAATTCCTTCATTATTCCTCCTACATTCTACAATAATAAGCTCATTTTCTTCAATTCCCTCTTCTCAGTTTTCACAATATATATGAACTACTTACATTTTAGTGAAAATAACTTGCAAATTTCTTCACTTCTTTAAGCTCTTGGGTTTACGTGTGTGTGCATTAACCTTTCTTTTGTTTTTTTATCTTGCAGAGTTCATTACTTTTGGCTTTTTACTTGTACCTAGCTTCTTGAACTAGAATGGATAATCAGAAGGGAAATGGTATCAATTTTGAGCCGTTCATGTTGACAATTGAGAATATCTCAAAACAAAACACCAAGAATCTTCAATCCAAGGCTTTCCGAATACGAGGTTTATAAATGGTACCTGCAAATGAACGAAGACTTAAATATTCAGTGTTATCTACTTGTGGATTGCTTGTGATATAGTACTTTATAGAAAAGTGAAGGATATGAACTTATTTGTGGGATGAACTTTATTTTGCTGAAGGTTCTCCAATTTTCATCATTTGCTAATTATGGGGGAAAATGGCTTTGGTGATCGAAAATATTTCTTCGTAACCACATTGCAATAACATGCTCATATGCTTCTTGATTTAGTTTGAGTATAAGATATGATAAGTGGCCAATTCTCTAGTTAGTTGGTTTGTCACTTTTTAATGCACCAAAAATTAAGACATGAACAATCACGTAAAGTCAATTTCATCTCTCGTAATTATACAATATAGAGTTGTTAGTTATCTTAGCAAGTTGCTTAGAAGGTTAAGATATTATTAGTTAGCACAATTAGCTCTACAAACTGCAGGATTATTCATGTATTATTTCACATATTATCAATTACTATATTACCGTCAGAGTCTTATGCTCTTTTCTTTCATATGCATATAATCTAGAATCATGAAATTATCTGAGTATTAATAGAATACTTTTCCCTTCAATTTAATTTATACTACTAACATTTTGGTCCTTTTTATGATTATTTCACAATATAGGGCATTATATGTTATTTTTCATTTCCTTTTCTTGTTTTGTTGTACTTTTGGCCCTCATTTTTTTTTGGGAATTTTGACCCAAAGTTTATCACATTTCAATTACGGAGTCCCCACTTCGATTTGCGCAGATTATTTGTTTTTTGTTTACTTTTTTTTGAATTATTATTATTCAATGTGGCCAAATGATAAAGATGACACGGCATTGAAATTATTTTCACTAAATAATTTGTTAGGGTAAGTTTTGTGAGGGTTAAGAGGAGTAACGTTTGACAATTAGATACTACTATATGAATGACAGAGATTAAAACAATTAGTTTTTTTTGGAGGGAAAAACAGTTAGTTCTTTATGTGGCTTTAACCCTTCAAGTATCACGATTATGCTCTTTTTGGCTTCCACATATTTTTAGTGGTTTTCACCCTTATGTTTTTCCTTTGTGATTGTTTGATAGTTCTCTTTTTGATTTTTTCCTCAAATTTACATTGAGATAACATCGTTTATTGTAGTGTCTCAATGTAGAAGTCTCTTGCTTAGAAGATTTAACTATGTATTGTTGTTTGTACGGAGGCAAGCTAATAAGGTTGTTCATAATATTGCAAGAGCATACTTATCACACCCTAGTATCCATGTTTTTTATGATTTACCAACAACTTTGTACGCGTTATTTATGAATAAAATGAATTAATCTTGCCTCTGCTAAAAAAATACATCATTTATTGACGTGGAACTCACGTCTCATAGTCCATGTGATTTTTCTTTCAAAATTTAAAATTAAGAATGCCAAAAAACGAGCTCCTCTTTGGTGTTTTTCTTTAACTTTAATTCTAAAGAAAAGTCATGTTTGTTTTGAGAGTTGGGTGACACGTCAATAAATGATGTCATCTTATTGTAAATTTTGGAGGAAATTGGGAAGAAGATTATCATTAAATAAGAACAATTTTTTTTTGCAAAAACATATTTTGAAATGTTTTTTGAAATCTTGCAATGAAAATACTGTTTGTTTATACAATAAAAAAAAATATGGAGTAGCAAACCATCTCAAACTGTAATTTTTTTTTGTATGATCGATAATTTTAGTGCATAACCACATAAATTATTTCCTCTAAAATAGATGGTTTCTTTGAGCTACATAAAACAACAATAAATGACAAAATTCTCCCTTTTTTTTAATTTATTTTTAACATTGTTACATTTCCAAACCTGAATTCATATGGAAGAATCTCCGGTTGAGGTCGAAGAGGCCTTAATATCATCATATTTTTTTTGAGGGAGCCTTAATATCATCATCTTAAAAAGTAAAAATTATTAATAAACATTAAAAAGTAAAATATATATAACAATATTAAAAAAAGTAAAAAATATATAAATACTATTTGTGTAATTTTCCCCTAAAAAGGAACTTTTTGTGCTATTTTTAATAAACAACTCATTCTTTCTTTCTTTCCTAATTTTGTAAGAACAAAGAAACTAGTGAAAGCTGCATTAGGTTATTTCCCCTAAAAATGTTTATTTAGAGAACCCTAAACCACTAAAAAATACAAGAGAACTTGATTCCTTACTCTCTCACTCTTCTCTCTGTGGGTTTCGCTCCTCCTTCGAGAGCTACGTCTTTCTTATTACCGGTAACCTTAACTGCTTCTCCTTTTGTGCTTTTGCTTTCTTCTTCACATAATAATTATCGTTATTAGCTTTTTTTCTTTCTTTCTTCCGTAGTAGCTATTCTACACTGTTATTACTGATAATGAATGATCGTATGCTGTTTAAATTTTGTTGATCAAATGCTTTTTGTGAATTCTCTCAAACTCAAATTTGTTATGTGAGAAATGTTCTGTGGTCACACAAATTTGACATCTGACACTATAAACATACAGGTTCGGATGGGGTTTGAATTATTTTCTCCTACCTCGGATGAAAAAGTAGATGTTGAACATTTATAAGTGAGAGCACCCGTAAACCTAATACCTTATACCTTAAGGTTTTAGGTTAGTCTAACTCACTTGTAGGATTGTTCAAAGCTCAATGTGATGATCCCGAAACCCCATGACCCAACATATTTTGTACATGTCGAGCACAATATCACGTTTTGCGTGTCCAAATAATAGAACCATCCCTCCACATCGAAAACACCGTGTGGCACCGACAATTCACAATGAAAGTGTGTGACTCTGACACTTCACATTGTGAAAGAGCGTGACACTAACAATCCGACATAGAACACCGACAAAGAACACCCACACATACATGTTGCATTCAATCACATTTATTTTCTCATATTATTTCCGGTATTTTCATGTGTGTGAGGCGTCTAGATCAGTGTTGGTGCTTCGTAGGTTGCTTGTCACGGTTAATCAACAATCTCTTATAAAATTGGGTTCTTGAAGGGTTTGTAGGAATGGAGGATCAACAATCTAGGTTTGATATGTTTGAGAAATTCTCATGGAAGGTTGAGAAATTCGCTCGAGTGACCAGCATCGAGAAGGTTTATTCCGAGCCTTTCGTCCTTTGCGGCTATCCATGGTATTTAAATGAATGAATTCATACATGTTAGAATTTATTGAATAAGTAGATTTTGTGTTCTTTGACACCATTTATATTAATTGCTTTGGTTTTGGTTTTAGGAGGATTCTTGTTTACCCATATGGGAATGAGAACAATACAAACAGCATGTCAATTTATTTGGATACTATGCAATCTCCCAATTCTTATCAGGGAGGGACCAGAGATGTGACATTTAGGCTTGTTGTATTTAATCAGTTCGATAGCACCATGTCAATAAAAAAACGTATAATTCCTCCTCTTTCCTTGTCTGTTTCATTTTATTCCCTTGCTTTCAAGGTTAAGATAATGAGTTTAAATGGAATACACTTACATTGTAATTTTTTTTTTTTTTAACTCATACATTCAGTGTATGTAAGTCAATCAGAGTCCATTAAGTCACTCTTATAACTTAATCTTTTTTTTTTGACTGAATCTTGTAACGTAATCTTAAATCAATGGTATGTAGTGCCCTTGATCTCCTAATGTTTATTTTCTCAATTTTTGGTCCTCTATTTTGGTATTTTTATTTTATGGGTTAAAGTAGGGTGGAACTCTTGTTTCCTCCCAATGTAATACAGAGGTTTTGTTCTGATTGAGTTTTAGATATTTTATTTATAAAATTGCATGATTTCATTTTTCACTAAAGTCAGCCAAATTAACTCTTCATATATGAACTTGACAGAGACTCATCATGTGTTCAGTGAAAGGAAGAGAGACTGGGGTTTCACATCTTTCATGCCTTTAGTTGAGCTTCATAATCATCGCCTGGGGTTTATTGTGAACGATAGTTGTATTGTTGGTGCTGAGGTTTATGTTCACAATTCAAGATATGAGAATGAAATGAATCGAACCAGCAACTTAATGGCTTCACTATTAACTAACTCCATAACATATGGTAGTCATATTAGTGGTGGATATATGGAAGTCCCAAGGCCTGAAGCCCAAGTCCCAAATCTGGAATCTCTTTCCGAATTTCCTATATTAGTTCGTACTGAGCCTACAAGAGACACTGACATGGAATTTTTCAAATACTCAATTGGTGAGCGTATGGATTTCATGGGTTTAGGGCAAGTGGAAACGTATTTTGTTCCACTACTAGAGGAAGCATGTTCTCAACATCCTTCACTTATTGAGTGTCAGCAGAGGAGAAGTCGCAGGTTTACTGAATGGGCTTTCACCGCTTTGGGCAGAGTTCTTTATTTCCTTAAGACTAGAAAGGCGAAAGACATGAACGAGCAAGCTTGCAAGGATCTTCAAATTTTATGGGAGGAACTTGAGATATTTGGATTTGATCTGGCTTGGCTAGAGCCTCATGTTCAATCTGCTTTAAGAATGAAAAGTTATGTGGAGAAAGCTGTGCAGATGGAGACGCTGAAGAAGAATGCGGTGGGTATAGCGTTGGAAATGGAGAGGCTTAAGACAAAATTGGTTACTCTTGAGGTAGAACTTAACATAGCAAGAGACTTGTTGATGGAAGAAGGCTTCAATGGGAGAGATTTGAATGTTGAACTAGGATATGGGATACCATAGACCTCTTTCTCTGCATTAACATGCATGTTTATATGGATGGATTTTTAATGTCTTGAATAAATTGTGACTGCTTGTCTATCTCTCTAATAATACAATGTTATTGCAGATTCATCTGTTGACAATTGAAGCCTATTTATTATATATATTCAACTATTGTTCAGGGTTCAATGAGTATGATATCTTTTGTTGTTGATCCATCTCAGCACAATATTTTTTGCTGTTTTCACATCATGAGTAATTTCTGCACACATGCTGTAAGATTGTAGCCTTAAAAATAAGTTAATAATGTGGGAAAACAGGATAACTTATTAGACCGTATATCGAAACCACTGTATTATTATCGACTCAAACTTTTCAAGAAGTCAGGTACTAATGGAGAAGTACTTGCATAATCAAGCAATCAATCTCCATCTTCTTACGGTACACATCACATGGCAATATCGCGACAGGAAAATATTTTAAGGCAGAGGAAAACCGAGGAAAATGATCATTGCGAATAATGCATTGCCATTTAGTGCATTTGTTCATTTCAACTACATTTTAAGTTGTGTGATAGCTCTTAACCCGATGCTGCGATCCTCCAATATTTTAGGATCCTATTGCGACTCAACATTAGCCACCTTTAAGAAACTTCATTTCGGTTCGCTATTTGTGCAAACAATTTATTTTGGTTAACATGTTACGGATGGGGAATATTCAACAACTTAACTGATGGCATATTACTCTTAAGTTAACCACACTTTTTTTATCCACAAGACTTAAACTTGAGAACAACTTAACTGATGCTACTATTTCTAAATGAGTTTTCTATCCTATGCAATACTCCATTGCATAGGTTATGACTACTACAAATGATAATATTTTTATTAAAACAATTATTTATTAACAAATTATGTACTGTATATTTAATATTAAGTGCGCAAATTTCCCCCTCAAAAAAATTAAGTGCACAAGTTTCGAGATAAATTTACTATTTTGACTTAAGCTACAGTATTGCAAGTTTGCACATGAAACATGCACCGTGGAAGACCATAAAGTCCATAACACAGATTCTATGTAGAGTAGTACTAGATTGAAGAAATTCATGAACTTGCTTGTGGCTCCAATTTAATGTAACTTTAAGAATGAAGAAATTCTATGCACTAGATTAAAGGGACTCACGAACTTCATTATAGTCACCAAAATAAAAAAATAAACGATATACAATTAATTAAATTAAAATGGCCAATAAATATGCAGTATAGGTAATTGTAATTTAATTGTAATGCAGTAATGTCACCGTTACTCAGCACAAAATCCTCTCTCTATATATAGCTGAGCAGGGCTGCAAGTACCTATATTGTAAGTTATATATTGATCCTATTCTTATGTGTGAAGGGTACGATGAGTTTTACTTATGTATTCTGTTCTTAATTGATACTGCTTTACATACTATGTATATTTGTGTTGATTTTAACTTTGCATTTTTTCCCAGTTGTTTCCAAAATGCTTTTTATGAAATCTCCAACCAAATTTGTTCTCTTATAAGATAATTTGTTTTGTGTGTGTGTGTGTTTAGTATAGCAGAGACGGTAGAAATGGAGCATGAACAATCTAGTGTTGAGAAATTTATATGGAAGGTTGAAAACTTTTCTCGCTTGAAAACCGACGAGGTTTGCTCTGAGCCTTTTGTTGCAGGCGGCTACCCATGGTATGCCATTTGAATGAATGGATTCTCACGAGTTAAAATTTATTGGATTTCCAAGTATGCACTCTTTTTACATGATTTAGTGTGTTTTATCTGCCATGGTTTTGCTTTAGGAAAATTTGTCTGTACCCAAAGGGGGATGGAGTAGACGGCTACTTATCAATTTACTTGGAGGCTGTGAAAACTGCTAATATGTCTGAGGAATGGAGCAGAGTTGCGAAATTCAAGTTGCTTGTACTCAATCAAGTCGATACCAACAAGACAATTACAGAAGGTTTTTTTCTTTCTCCTTCTCATTGTAAACTTAACTCTACCTTTTTTAAGTAGATACCTAAAAATCCACAAGATTTCTGTCAATGGTATGAATTAATTTTTGAAGAAATCTTACGGATTAAATCCACAAGATTTCTGTCAATGGTATGAATTAATTTTTGAAGAAATCTTACGGATTTTAGTACTTTATAGGTTTTAACATTGACAGAAATTTTATTTCTTAACGTAATTCCATTGTGGAGTTACTTTTATTCATTTCATACAAAACTAGTTTGACTCTTGATATATGAATTTGCCAGATTTCGGTGACTGTGAGTTCAATGCAAGTGAGAGTAGTTGGGGTTTTGATACTTTCATAAAGTTAGCCAAGCTTCGTCATCCTAAAAGAGGGTTTGTTGTGAAGGATGCCTGTATTGTTGGTGCTGAAGTTTATGTTTGTAAGTCAACACATGAGAAACGGTTAAATCAAGCAGCTAACGTAACTGTTTCCCTAACATTTGGAAATCCAACAAGCCATATGAAAAGGGAAGTCCCAAGGCCAAATCCTGTAGTTCAAGACCCAAATCTGGAAACTATTTCACCGGTTTCAACACTTGTTTGCGCTGAACCTACTAAACATACTGATACAGAGTTGTTCTCACCCTCAATTGAAGAGCTTACGGATTTCAGCAGGGTAGAACTACAGGAAATAAGATTTGTTGAGCACCCGTCAAAGAGAAGTTGCAGTTTTAATAATCTGGCTTTCTCCGCATTGGGGAGAGTTCTTTATTTCCTTAAGACTAGAAAAGTGAAAGACATGAATGACCAAGCTTGTGAGGATCTTCAAGTTTTATGGAAGGAACTCTAGAAATTTAGATTTGATCTCACTTGGCTAGAGCCCCATGTTCAATTTGCTTTAGGAGTGAAAAGTTATGTGGAAAAAGTTGTGCAAGTTGAAAAGCTGAAAGAGAATGTCGTAGCTCTTGAGCTGGAAACAGACAGGCTAAAGGCAAAATTGGTTGCTGCTGAGGTAAATATTGTCAAAGAAACAGACTTGCTGAAGGCAAAAGGATTTGAAGTGAGAGATTTGGATTCTGAATTGGGATGTTGGAGCTGGAAACCATAGAGATCGATAGCCAAATGTGGATTGATTTCAATAAACTCAAAAAGTGTTTTTTTTAAAAAGTATTTTATGAAAATGTGTTTTCTGATCTGGTTAACATACCATACCTTATTTCCTTTGGTAGTTTTTTGGTTTGAAAGTTTCACATTTCATATATCATGAGTCAAACTATGCTAGAGAAAATTTCACTTCCTTTTGAGCTGATAAAGTTGTAGGTATTCATGATGCCGATATCTTTCATTATGAATTTATCTTTTTGAAATTGAGAATGTTAATGAATGTTGTGAATGGTCAAACCATTTTCTTGTTTAAAAATGTACTAATACTCTGCATAGCTCATTAAATTTATATAACTAGTTCGTTTTATGACTGATACACTTGCAATTGGAGTGTAGTTTAGCTTCGTTGTATAATTTTCCCAATTTTCTTCCTCTCCCTTAGGGATATATTCATCTCCTGAAAATAGATCTATATAGCCAGGACCAACATAATCGACCGATAGAATGGGACATTACATTTACTTAACACATAAACACAATCAGTTAGATAACAGAGGAGGAAAATACACTCAATTCTTGAAAAACAAGGCAGTGATATGCTAAGGTGCATAATCATTTTTTTATAGGCTTTCTACACTTAACAATTAAGCAAATAAACCTTAGCTACTACGAAAAACAAAATGTTGGTGTTGCATAAAACAGGCAGTGCCTGCTACTTTGCTTTGGTCCAATAACACTTAATGATTATGAATAACACCATGTCAATAATGTCATGCTTCTATAATCTTGTAGCTATTACTTGATATAAGTTCCAACATTGCCTCATTTAAATCAGGAAATTGATTATTTCCATTGAAATTCTTTGAATTTTTCTCAATTGCATCTCTACCACAAACTCAATTTCTTTTTTTCTTTATAACTTGATATCTCTTTTTCTCTCTCATATTCAATGATTGAGATGAAACAAATTGAGAGAATTTCAATGTAGCAAATTCATTCCTCATAAATCAAGCTTCCAAATTTATCATTTTTAGTATCTTCTTCAACCTGTAAAACAATTACCCAATCTTCAAAGGCTTTGTAAAAATATCAACAAATGATTTGTAAAAAAATATCAATAAAATCTTTCTTGATGTATAGCATTGCTCTTTATTTCAGAGGCTTTGTAAAAAAAAGATTTCCTTTTTGTGTTGGGATTATGTGTATAGTTAATTTTGATTCTAATGTAAATAAATGGTCTTCTTGATTATACGTAAGTTGTATTTCACTATGTCAATGAATTTATTCTTGCACTAAATGTTTTTCCGACTATAAATTTTGAAATTGAACTTTTCATTTAGAAATTGCAAGACATGGACTTTATTTAAAGAACATAAAATAAATTGATTTGTACGCGAGGCTAGGTTTACTAAGGGTGTTCGCGGTGCGATTTGATTTGGTTTGGTTTTGAGGCTAAAAATTATCCGAACCGCAAGATAAAAAAATATGCAGTTTGGTTTGGCTGGTGCGGTTTTTTTAGACAATATTTTTTTTTTGTTTCCAACGTTAAAATCAAATTAAAAAGCTAAAACACAATATATTTCAACAATGTTTTAAATTTCACCCAACATTACAATTTTATTTTCATCCAACAATGTTCCCAACTAAGTAGACCAAATTAAACATGGGCAAAAAGTAATTCAATTTCGTTAGAAATACAAAAGACTAAATTTTTTTCGTTCCCCAAGAGTTCAAGTAACACATAAATACATTTTTGAAAGAAAAAACAAAGAATAAAATTAACAAGAGAAAAAATATGTCATTTTATTAAAGTTTTCATTGAATTTCTAGGAGTATTGGTCTAGGTGATATATATTTAATTAGTGTTTTTCTTATATTGCGGTTAGATCTGGTTTGGTTCGGTTGATAAAATCAAAACCGCAAATCAAACCAAACCATGCGGTTGAGTAAAAAAACTGATTCGAATACATCCGAACCAAATACAGTTTTTTGTGGTTTCAGTTTGGATTGCTTCAGTTTGCGGTTTTTCTATTGGATTTGTTCGGTTTTAAACACCCCTAAAGTTTACCATAAAAAATCACTATCAGAGCGCAGTGCTATTTTATCGGTTAAATGAGTGGCACGTTAGAAGTTAAAAGATGAAATAGATTTTGTTATCTGCCATACATGATGTATGGCCAGTGATAGATGAAGACATAATTGAAATAGTAGGACTATACTCTGGTTTATACTTCTTCTCGTCCTATTTACAAGAAATAATTGACTTTTTAAATTATATGAGTAAATTACACTCCCCTCCCCTCAAAGATGCTTGAATTACACACCCCTCCCCTCTTGTGTTAAAATATACACTCCCCTCCCCTGAAAAGAAAAATTTATACTTCCATCCCCTATAAGATGTTTGAATTACAACCCTCTCCCTTAATAATTGAATGTGCACTCCACTTTAATCTATTTTAACTTAAATAAATATGATTATGATATATACTAATTTTAAACCACCATTTGAGAAAAATAAATTCGTTTCTTTATAATTTAAATGTCAATGATAATTAAATTTAAATATTTTGCTATTAATTTTATATTTTATAGTATAAAATTAAATTGTAAATAACCATACTTTATTGTCTTTAGTAATTTTTCACATGTTTTAATTTTATTTTGGGTTGTTTCATATTTTATATTAGGGTTTAAAGCTATATGTTAATGAAATTGTCAATAAATAATAGCGAAAAATATGTATTCAAATTTTGATTATATTAAAATAGACTTGTAACATTTTTTTCCCAAAGTATGTTAGATTATTTTTGTTCTAGATTATTAGAAATAAAAAAAAATATTGAGGGATTAAAGTGTAGATTTTAACATAAGATGGAAGGGGAATGTAATTCAAGCTTCTCTTAGGGGAGGGGAGTGAAATATTTTATAATATATTTTGAATAAGAGGGGAGGAGAGTGTATATTTTAACATAAGAGGGGAGAAGAGTGTAATTCAAACATCTTTGAGGGAAGGGGAGTGTAATTTACTCTTGATGTATCTAGTCTATATCTTATAAATAGTACCGAAGGGAGTAATATAAAACATTCACTGAATCCGAAAAAAAAGAACATTTGCTCCCCTAAAAAAAAGAACATTTGCTTAAAGATCAAAAAAAATATTATTTAAAAATTTATTTGAGATCGGAGGGAGCATGTAATTAGAACGACGATTAAGATCCTCTCTATTTTCTCTCTTCTAACTATTAATTTTTCTTGATATTTTGGGTTGTATAAAAAAAATGTACTCATTTAATGTCACACTTTTGTACTCCAAAACTAATATATAATAATGGAGGAAATGAAGATCATAGAAAATAGAGATGAGAGAGAGAGTAGTGTACTTAAAACTGGAGAGTTGTCCATTTATTGGCATTCTCATCACAAAATAAATAAATAAATAAATAAATTGGGGTTTGAGCCCTCTCATATTATTGTAAGTTGTGCCTTGCCTTCCTCCACTTACCGGTAATTGTAATGCACTTAATTACCGCTTCTGTTGCCTCTTACGTTACTCTATACAGAAACTACCATCTCTATTTCTTGAGGATATATATGCCGCTGTGCAAGGCTTCCATCACCTGCATTGATTTTATGCTTATGTGTAACGAACGGTACAGGGCTCTACTGTCTTGTTATTCTAGTATAAACGTTTCACTTTACTTGATGTATTCTGTACGTTTTTTTTAATTAATAGTATTGTTTGTTCTTAATTGACCGTACTTTGCTGTGTCAAATTATAAAATTCATGTCAGTTTTCTATTCATGTGTTTGTTCTTGTAGAGTTTGGATAAATGGAGCATAAAGAATCAATTACAGAGATATTTGAGAAATTTACATGGAAGATTGAGAACTTTTCTCGCTTGAATGTTGACGAGATATACTCAGAGCCTTTCATCTTTTTCGGCTATCCATGGTAAGTTATTTGAATGAAAGAATTCCTACACGCTCTTTGACACAATTTATTACATTTAGTGTGTTTTGATCTTATTTGGTTTTGCTTCAGGAGGATTCTTCTGTTTCCAAAGGGAAACCAAAGTGTAAAAGGCAACAGCTTATCAATTTATTTGGAGGCTATGCAAACTGCTAATACGTCTAAAGGATGGAGCAGAGATGTGAAATTTAAGTTACTTGTATTCAATCAGGTTGATACCAACATGACAATTTCAGAAGGTGTTTTTCTCACTCACCATGCAAAATGCCAAATATGATTACATTTTTTAGTGCTTCATACTTCAAAGTATGTTTACATTTTAAAAAAGATTTCACTAAATAACCGAATTGACTCTTGATACATGATTTTGCAGAAAGTGACCACGAGTTCATTTCAAATGAGGATCCCTGGGGATTTCTTTCTTTCATGGAGTTAACAAAGCTTCATGATCCTAAAAAAGGGTTTATTGTGAGCGATGCATGTCTTGTTGGTGCAGAAGTTTTTGTTTCTAAGTCAGCACATGAGAAACCAATAAATCAATCAGTTAAGTTAAATGCATCCCTAACATTTGGCTGTCAAACAAACCATATAGAAGTGAAAGAGTTGGTTTGCGATGTACTTACTAAACAAGCTGATGCAGAGTTAGTGTCTGCTGCATTGGGGAGAGTTCTTTATTTCCTTAAGACTAGAAAAGTTAAAGACATGAATGAACAAGCTTGCAAGGAGCTTCAAGTTTTGTGGGATGAGCTTGATAAATTTAAATTTGATCATACTTGGCTAGAGCCACAAGTTCAATCTGCATTAGGAATGAAAAATTATGTGGAGAAAACTGTGCAGGTTGAAAAGCTGAAAGAGAAAAAAGTAGTTCTAAAACTGGAAATGGAGAAGATAAATGCAAAATTGGCTGCTGCTGAGTTAAGTCTTGATGTAGAAAGAGACTTGTCGAAAGCACAAGGCATCAAAGAAAGAGATTTGGAGTCTGAATTGGTGTCTGGGAGTTGGAGGCCATAGATCTATAAATAAACATGGATTTATTTCAATGAATGCAGAGTTTTGTCTTTTTAAGTACTTATATAATTGAATTGTACGTTTTCCGACTGCATTGTTATTACATAGGCATATTTGATCCAATGGTCTCCTAATTAATTTCAAGTTTTCATTTTAGTCCCACAATTAATAAAACATACGTTTTGGTCCCTCACTTAATAAGGTCTATGGTGGACTACTCCTAAAGTTGGTTCACCATAGACCTTATTATTATTTTTTTAATTTAAACCGTTTGATCTAGTTTTTTAATAGGATGACCATTGGATTACGTAATGTATTTATCTTACGGTGAGTCAACAACACCAAATTATTTCTTCATCTTCTTCCCTCAAAATTCTTTATCATCTTCACATAATCTTCAACATCACCTTTTTTTTCTTTTCAATTTGCACATCTATCTTTTTTTTTTTATTTTTTTTTTTATGAAAATAATCCATTTCAAATAAGCTTCGTTTCAAACAAAAAAAAACCTAGCTAGTATCAGATCTTAACCCTTTTGACTTTTGTCGCGAAAATCCAATTTTAAGCTTGACCCATTTTCTTAATCGGTGTTAATTTCACACCCATGAACTCAATTTCATTGATTATTCGTAACAAACAAACTTTGTAAAAAAAGGGTTAATAATAATTTTTATTTTTTTTTAAGAAATGGATTATTTTGAACTTGGTTAATTGTTTCTAGGATTTCTATATGAAATGCTTGATAGGGTTGTTGATGTTTTATGAAGTTGGGGTTTGAGTAGAAGATAGTCATGTTTTTGTTGTTGAAGTGTTATTATACGACGTTGCTTTGTTTTTTTATTTTATATTTTATAACAACATATATTCCATAACCTACATGCACAAAACACATGCCTCCCCCCATTACCTACAGTACCGAAAAAACAGCAATAACAGAAAAAAGGAACAGCTGCACAGAAACAATACAAACAATAGCAGCTCCCTTTAACCAAAACAGATAACCCAAGCAAGCCAAAAACAGTCCAACCGCCACTGAATTTGTGTTGTTTTGAGACTTTCATTGTTTTGTTGGATTTTATTGTTGTGTTTTTGCAATGTTTGATGATGGACAGAAAGTCGATTTGTACAAGCTGTTGATTGTTGTTGACAGGAAGGTGGGTTTGATACTGTTTGTGAGTTGTGGGATTTGGTTAGGGAAGAATGTGGCTTAGGTGATGAATATGATGGGGAGTAGGTTTTGTAAAGAGAGGAAGAAATTATGGGTTTCTTCTTCTGGAAGAAGTTATGAATATGATGGGGAGTTGGTGAAAATGATATGAATATGATGGAAGAAGAGTGGGGAAGAAGATGAAGAAAGGGAGAAATGATTAGGTGTTGTTGACTCTCCGTAAAATAAAATACACCTGCGTAATCTAATGGTCATCCTTTTAAAAGAATAGATCAAACGGTTTAAATTAAAAAAAAATTAATAAGGTCTATGGTGGACCACTCTTAAGGTTGGTCCACCATAGGCATTTGGGGGGTTAAACTTAACAGTCAGGATTTATTTGACAAACGGAGGAAAAAGTGAGGGACCAAAACGTATGTTTTATTAATTGTGGGATCAAAATGAAAACTTAAAATTAATTAGGGGACCATTGGATCATATAAGCCTATTACATATTATACCTAAGTTTTGGTTATTTTTGGTTTGTAAGTTTCATACTATATTACTTAAATCATGAGTGATAATGCTAATGAACATGGGATCTCATCTACGAAGTTTTTAGTTTTCTACCCACTCATGAACTTATGAAAATATCACTTCTTTTGAACTTATGAGATAATAAAGTGCCAGGTTCTCACAACGCGGATTATTTTTTGAAATTGAGATTGCCATTGAATGTTGCGAGTTGTGATTAAAATAAATTATTTAGATAAGGGATAATGATGGATTAAAAGATAGATATAAATAATGTCATCAAAAGCTAATGTCATCCAGGCGTAATCCGCACGCGTGTGTACTCCTTCAAAATTTTATCCGTCTCTAAGCTAATTATCTATCTCTCTTAATTTTACTATCTCTCTTCATTAAAAAATGTAAAAAAATAATCAAGAGATATAAAATTCAGAGAGCGATAGAGAATTGGAAAAGGGAATGAGAGAAAAAGAAAGGGGATGATCCAAAGTAGTTAGGACACTGGACTAGGATGCAAACTTTTTTTTATCTTAATAATCTTTTTTCGCTTCAAAGAGTCTTTTATATCCTAGTTAGTAAGTAAAACTAACACAATTTAAAAAATGAAAATAATACATATTTTTAAAAAATAAACAAATTCTAAGGGTAAGTCTGTCCAGAAAAAACCTTTGAAAAAAAGGGTTAATAAACTTTATAGTATATTGAGACCAAAATGACAGAGCCACATGTCAAAATAAAAAATGATAATTAGTTGTAGCCTTGTAGGTAGAACCACTCATAAATATCCGAGTTGTTGAATTTTCTATTGATAATAATCATTAGAAAAACCTTAACTTTAGACTTAAACCATAACCAATCAGACCAAAACGATGTTGTGTACCGGTCTTTACCCAAATGAAATTGCTCGCTCACAAGTGAAATTCCGAAATTGTTCCAACGTGAGTTAAATCACGCTAGTGTATTAACCAACGTGACTTTTAAGTCACGCCTCAGTGTTATTTAAACACAGCAACCAATTATTATTTTTTTGAACAAGAACAAATCAACCGATTGAATGAATTGGAATGTTTCTGGAGAAGAAAGAAACCTTTAGAACGAAACTTGTTGAATAATTCAATTGTTCGCAAACCAAGATCAATTTGCCTTTAATTGTTGAATAATACCACCCCCTTGCTCTTTGGGCTATCAATTTGCAAACCGAAATCAATTTGCAACGATGTGCTAGCTTACCTAAATTTGAAACACAAACACTTCCCATATATGTATGTGTGTATATATATATTCAATTGTTTGCAAATCGATATCAATTTGCAAAACATCCCAATTTTGTTGAATAATTCAATTGTTAACGCAACGTGAGTTATTGAGTAAAAGGTTTTTGTTGAATTGGAATTCAATAGCATGTGAGAAAGAAACATTTTGCATTGAAAGTTACACAACCGATTGGAAATAACACTTTAGAACAATAACAATTTACATGGGTTTGAAGGAGAAATGTTTTATTTCAGCGTGAGTTAACTTACCGCGCCTTAAGTCACATTGCTTTTAACACCTGACTTAACTCACGTAAGGGTATTTTGGTCATTTCACTTGGGAATGAATAATTTCATTTGGGTAAAGAGCAGTACTCAACGATGTTTTACTACCATTCCACTACTCACTTCAGGAAGTTTTACCCCACACCCTACATTTATACCTTCACCCTAACATTTTACTCAAACTGTCCAATTTACCCTTTCATATAAACTAAAACTTAATAATCACTTTCACGTTCATCCCTGTTGTTCACCCCACTCTTTTCAGAAAACATTTGCAGAGAAAACCAGTACATGCATTACAGAACCGTTCCTTGGTGGAAAATTTTCGGATTTTGTTTTTCTTTCACTGAAATCGACATTTGTTACCGGAAATTATAGATTGAGGTCTTCTTACTTTGGTTCAATTTTTTTTATCAATTCTTTGCTATTTGTCACCGGAACCGTTCTATTCATCAATTATAGATTTACCAGAACCGGAGAATCTATTCATCAAATCATTCAATATTTATATCTATCAATTCTTTGGACATTTGTTACCGGAACCCTTTTTTTTTTTTAATTCTATGTTCACGTTGTGATTATGTATGGTTTGTTGTTACAAGTTTATGGAAATTCATATGTCATGAGAAAGTGAGGGTGAACTCATATTAAATTGAAAGTGGGGGTAAAAAACTAATGGAGAAAGGGTTAAATTGAAAAAGGGTAAAATTGAAATTCTTGAAAATTTGTTGGGGTGAAAGTATATGTGTAGGGGTATAGGGTATAATTTCCCTCACTTCATCACCTCCTCCAATTCGAATGTTTAGTTCCACCCCCACACTCCCCCATTAAACAACCCATATTTATTAACCTCCAAGACCACTTTTTTTAAGAGGGATAAATTAAAGGCTTTTAAATTCCCCACCCTTGAACCTTTCTTCTCCTTATGTAAACACACTTTGTTCCAATGATCACAATAAATTTTACGAGTCTCTTCACTCTAATCCCACAAATATTTTCTTTTTGAAAAAGAGACTCGGTTATTTTAGTACAAGAAAAGAGACTCAATTTAAAATATGATAAATGAAAGAGTTTTAATTTCACTTTTTTAAACTTTGGTCACGGTACGTATATAGTCGTAAAATACCCAATTGGTCTCATCTCAACTATATGGAATGTAACAATATTTTGTGAAAATTATTTCATATATAGAAAAGTGTTATCCTTATTTAGGTCTATGTAAGTATAGGTTGATTATGATTTTAGTTCCATCCCTATAATAATATCACGGACCAAAATAAGGATTAACCATGTAAGTGGAAGTCCCAAGGTCAAATCCAGAAGTTCAAGACTCAAATATGGAAACTATTTCACCAGTCTCTGCACTAGTTCGTAGTGAACCTTCTAAACAAGCTGATGCAGAGTTGGTGTCTGCTGCATTGGGGAGAGTTCTTTATTTTCTTAAGACTAGAAAAGTTAAAGACATGAATGAACAGGCTTGTAAGGAACTTCAAGAGTTTTATGGGACTAACTTAAGAAATTTAAATTTGATCTTTCTTGGCTAGTTTTGTGGAGAAAGCTATGCAAGTAGAGAAACTGAGGGACAGTGTGGTAGTTCAAGAGCTGGAAACTGAGAGGCTAAAGACAAAGTTGGTTGCTGCTGAGGAAAATCTCGACACAGAAAGAAACTTGTGAAAGCAAAAGGATTAAATGAAATAGATTTGGATTCAGAATTGGGATGTGGCAGTTGGAGACCATAGATCTGCAGCTAACCATGGATTGATTTCAATGTCTTCAACTATTTATCTTAAAAGTGTTGTATGAAAATCTGTTTTCCAACCTCATTAACATATCAATCCTTATTTTCGATTGTTTTAGTAATGATGAGAGTATAATTTGTTCTGTGTCGTGTGTGTTCGAAGAATATAAATGAAACACAAAGCAAATCATTAGTTGACAATTGTTCTTCATTGCATTTAATTTATCGACAATATTCATTTTGCTTATTATAGACCATCAAACGTCTTGGCAAACAACTACTACGTTCATGCACACTAAGCAGCAAATATGATATTGCATTAGGACCTAGAATAAAAAATAGCAACAAGAAGAAAAGTTTGGTTCAAGTCTGGTTAAAAAATTTAATGTGTTCCCAATGTTTTTATTTTATTTAAAATATTACCTTATGTTGAAGTGTAGATAAACTAAAAGAACTCATAAAATGGATTCAAGCAAAGTAAACGATGACAAAACTAGATTAATTGTAATGATTGACGACTTAAATTAGAATTGAAATTCGAATCCATTGCTGGAATGTTAAAGAAAATCAATTTGGAATGCATACTTAGTTTATGAGAGCTTGAATATGGGTCAAAATGTTTTTCCACTTGTCCTAAGCTAAATTCTTGAAATCCATATGCTCATCAATTGAGGCTGAAAGTAATTCCACATGAGCATGTCTTCGCTTATTGAGTGTTAGCAGAGGAGAACTCGCAAGTTTATTGAATGGGCTTTCACGGTTTTGAGCAGAGTTCTTTGTAATTTCCTTATGACAAGAAAGGCAAAAGATATGTATTATCAAGCTTGTAAACTTGAGACATTTAGATTTTGTCTGAGTAGTCTAGAGCCTCATGTTCAATTCCCCATCTTGAATGAAAAGTTACGTGGAGAAATCTCTGCAGATAGAAAAGCTGAAGGAGAATATGGAAGTTCTAGCTTTGGAAATGGAGATGTTTAAGACAAAGGGACTTGTTGAAAGAAGAAGGCTTCAATGAGAGAGATTTGAACGTTGAACTAGGATATGGGATGCCATAGACCTCTTTAGATATGTTAACATGCATATCTATATGGATGGAATTTTTGTGTCTTGAATAAAATGTTACTGCTTGTCCATCTCTCTAATAAATAAAAATGTTACCGCATATTCATCTTTTGACAACTGAAGTCTATTTATATATCTCAAATTGTCATTGTCTATCCAACTCTTGGTGATTTAAACATTTTGTTAGTTTGACAATTCATGAGAAAAACACAACCGGGTTAATTTGATTATTTATTTTCTTTGCAGTAGTTAGCATCATGTTCTTCCAGGGGCGGATCCAGACTTTTGGTATATATGGGGCTAAATTTTCAAAGAAAAAACAATGCAAACTATATTAAAAATAAAAAATAACATTGTTTGATATAATACATTACAATAAAAATATCGTCTCTTATCCATTTGTTAAAAATGAGCTAAAATGACATCGTTGCTAATTGTCAAAAGAACATCTTTTTCTATATAAGTTACAAGATGGTCATTTAGCACTGATTACCCATTTTGTTACATAGGTTACTCTTCACAACTTTTATAGCTGAAAAAACATGTTCAATACTTGCAGTTGCTACCAGCAAAAGCAAAGTCAATGTCAAAAGTTTATAAACCATAACAAATGTGTTGCATTTATTTGTTTCCACAAGTTTTGCACAAAGATCTAAAAGAAAACTCTTTCAACTTAGCAAATTTTTTGTCAGATCGAACATTTGTAGTATAATTCATAAGTTGATGGCGTAACGCCACTTCCGACACATCTATAAAATCATTTGGATAAAACCCAACATAAAATATACTGTAAAAGAGATAGTTTACTCATTTACTGACTTGTTCTTGTGTTATATCTATCATAAAAAAAATAAAAAAATAGGGAAAAGGCATGTGCGGCTTTAGCCCCACATAGCCTATACATGTATCCGCGCCCCTGGGTTCTTCCATCGCACCTCAACATTAGCCACCTCTAAGAAACTTCATTTCGTTTGCTATTAGTGCAAATATGTATTTTTTTTGCTAACCATGTTATACGTGTGAATTTGTATTTATCAATGCATGGCTGGTCTTTGTTAGATAATCTGACTAATTTAATTTTAGCACGATCTCCTCTCCCAATCACATCTTTTTCATTCCACAAAACTTAAACTCAAGATTTTCGAGTGCAAACATAGCCTCATAACTCATTCATTTTTGAATTGTTAACTCACAATGTCTTTTTTTATTTTTAAGAACTAACTGTATTTTTTTTTTATTTTATGAAATTTTGATTTTGATTAAAAGTATAATGTAGAAGTTTGTGACAATCAAATCATGACAAATCCAACAAACCATGTTTATTCATTTCAATGCCACAAAAAAATGTAACAAATATAATATAATTCTTATTTTTTTTAATGACACCAACAATAAACATTGCTATAGGAAAATTTGTTTAAGAGATAATCGGGATAGTAAATAAGTCAGCCCACAATCGCTTATTCCCTTTGTATATAGTACATAGATAATATTGTTCATATTGTAGTGTGGTAGTTCACATTTTAATGGGATTTAACTACTTTTTTAATTAATAATTTAAATAATATTCTAATTTAGCTTCTTCAAAAATAATAATTTAAATAATATTATAAAAAGGATAAAATACTAAATAAAATACTTTAACTGAAGGAGAAAATTGGAAATGGAAAAAGACAGTCCAAATTGATGTATTTTCTATACCGCCGTTGTCTGACCGAGTTTGAGCTTCAGTCAAAAAGATATATATTTTTTATCATTGAAAATAATATATCAATTAATTAATTTAATCATTATCCAAAATCCAATAAACTATCCGAATATTTTATTTCCGGTTCTATCCACTCGCGTGCTCCAACTTAAACTATCCGATCCGTTTGTTACTTGATATGATCCACGATTTACTTAATTACTTAATTCTTAAGGTTACTTCGAATCCTTTTCTTATCACTCCCCCTTCTACTATCATGTGTTAACAAGCCTTTATTGTTTTCATATTTTCTTTCTGTCCATTCGGTTTTGAGTGGTATTTTTATATAAGTGTGGGGCACTACTCACAATCAGGGGTGGACCTGAATAGGTCCTCGTGTGGCAAGTACCACACCACTCCAAGTTGATATTATTTTTTTGGGTCCACAAGCCCAGCCAAGTCCAAAACAGTAGGGTGTTCAAAACCGAACCAATCCAATAGAAAAATTGCAAACTGAACCAATCCAAAATCTTAAAATACTGCATTTGGTTTTGATGTATCGGATTCACTTTCTTTACTCGACCACATGGTTGGTTCAGTTTGTGCTTTTTATTTTACCAACCGAATCAACCCAAATCAAACCACAACCTAAGAAAAACACTAATTAAATATATGTCATCTAGGCCAATACTCATAGAAACTTTTATAAATGACATATTTTCTTTTGTTAAGTTTATTCTTTGCTTTTTATTTCAAAAATGTATTTATGTGCAATTTGAACTTTTAAAGAATGATGAAATGTTAGTCTTTGACATTTCTTGCATAATATAATTACTTTTTGTCCACATTTTTAATTTTGTCCATGTTGTTTAGTGAAAATGAAATTTTAATTTTGGATAAAATTAAAAACATTGTCGGAAACATTGTTAGAAGTATGTTGTGTTTTAGCTTTTTAACATGATTTTAATGTTGGAAACAAAAAATTGTATTGTCTGGTAAAAAAACGCACCAACTGATCCAACCCAAACCGCATTGGTTTGGTTATGATTTTATTTTAAAAGTCAACCGAACCAAACCAAATTGTATGTTTTTTTATCTTGCAGTTCAGATGACTTTTAACCTCAAAATTGTATCGCAAACACCCCCCATAACACAAGTATGATGTAAACACTTTCCCTCACTTCCCGCTCCAGCAAGCCCTTTTCGTTGTTCTTTCTCTCAGC
>Ga0315914_1000133_pt1 | contig 69317 bp, 37 predicted proteins | sample MpolenodulesMG_FD_203920 | JGI IMG/M metagenome (GOLD analysis project Ga0315914, IMG submission 203920) | Medicago polymorpha root nodule microbial communities from Los Angeles, California, United States - elongated nodules | ecosystem: Host-associated > Plants > Roots > Nodule | place: USA...
CAGTTATTCAACGTAAGGACCGAAAAAGTTTTTGAAAACAAAATTCAACCCCCCCCCCCCCTTCTTGTGTTTTTCTCACCTTCATAGCCCATTGCCTCTTCCAACGCTCCTCAGACTCCCCAATAAATTGGTATCAGAGCCCTAGTTAGGCTCGATGGGGGAGTGGGAGCGGGATCCTAGTGTGGATCAGACTAGTGATGTGGGTGAGTCACACTTGAGGGGGGGATTGTTGAAAATCAAGTGTGAGTGATTATGTCAATCATCGACTAGAAATGAAGGAAACCTTGGATATATAAGAGAGGAGACACATATACCCGATGTCTTAAGATTTTGGGTAAAAGTGTGGTGTCTAAGTCTCTTAGTGATCTTGGACGTTTAGCCCATTGCTGCTCCTGGGGTTCCCCAGACTCCCCAACATCTTTAATGTTTTGATGATAACAATGTATGAAAGAACAATTGGGTACTCTAATGTGTGTTCAAGTGTGCTGGACCACATAATTAAATTCTTACTTCAAAATTAAGTTATTGGTTCTAAAATATCAAGCTCTGAATGCAATGAAACCAGATTATGATGCAAGCAAGTTTTGATGGACACATCACTCTGATCAGTTTTGTCTTCTTCTAAGGGAACATTAAAAACAAACAAAGTTTTTCAAGATGCAAAGTATTTCAAACTTGATCAAAGATTCTAAAGGACGATTTGCGCGTTGGCACCTCTTCAAACAACAACTCTTTTATTCTCTCATATTTAAGGGCTTGAGTTGTTTTAAGAGCTTAAGAGACTTCACGTGATTTTACAAATGCCAAAACTCTATCAAATTATATAGCGCAGAAACACTTAGAAAAATTCTTACAAATTTTCATATCTTAGAATTTTGTGTCCCAAGTCATTTGAGCTTATAGTTAGTTTACTCTCTGAGTACAAATTGTATACGATCAAATTTTATTTGTAAACTCTGATCGTAGAAGTCCTCTTGTGTGAGGCAAAGAAATCGTATACATGTGTGTGTAATTAATTGTAATCTTATGTGATTATAGTGGAAAATACCTTAAAAGTGCAAGAGAATTGTATTAACCTCAGATTTTGAGGTGAAACATTGATCAATTTAGTGGTTACTCGTAAAAAATATCAATATCAAAGAAATGACTATGTCATAGAAAGACCAAGCCATGACCAAAAGCTATGAAAGTCAAGGACTAACTGTCCATTTTCATTTTTATTTTAACTTTTCTCGTGCTTTAATTTCATCCACGTTTCCTTTTGATGATATCATAATTTTGATTTCGAATTACATTGACGGTTTAGCTTCAGTTGTCCTAGAAGCTCCCAAATGAGTTTGAATTATTTTCCAAATCCTTGATTTGGAAGCGCATCTTGTTCTTCTTATTTGATTGACATTTACTTTTTTTTTTGAAAGATGATTGACATTTACTAATCTGGCCTATTCACGGTTTGGGCTTTTTTTTGTCTTAATCATTCTTATTTTGATCGATCGGTCATAGTCTATTAATTTGGAGGAGTATTAGGTGGTTTTTTACAACACGTCAAAAATTGATTTTGAATAAATTCAATAGAATAGATTTTAACAATAAGTAAATTAAATATAAAGTGATTTATATTTATATATTTTTTATATGAAAGTGAGTTGAATAATATATGCAAGTCTAAAAAATCAATTCTAGAGGAAAAAACTATAATATAAAATCAATTATATAATTTTAAAATCAATTTTGATTTCTCCAAAAATGAAACTAAATATAAACTTAATGGTTGTTGATTTAAGATTTATGACTCTATTTGAGAGAAACAAGCTTGTAAGACATGTTCAATACACTCTTGCTAGTTTGGATCTCATCACAAATCGAGATGCAATTGTGAAGTAATAAATATGTTTTTAGAACCATGAATCGAATTTTATTATGAATCGTAAAATATATTACCAATAAAATATGATAATTTTAAGTCAGAAAGAGTGACACGTGACACTGAGAAACTAAAAACGATTCAAGTTTTTTTGTTTGTTTTAAAAAAGCTAAAATGGATTAAATTATCTAAAAATTTAGTCTCTAAAGCACAAGAAGTGTCAGAGGAGAAATAAGAAAAGAAAAAAGTATATGTTACATCAAGTTTTCCAAAAACAAAGAAAACTAGCGCCAAAGCCATGACAGAGTCGCCTAGGAACACAAAAAACAGAAACGAGGGTTAAGCGACCATGTGTGGTAATTAAAAGCAAAATTATGATGATTGTAACTTAATTTTGTCTATAAACTGATGAATAAAATTTTCCTTTTGTTGAAAGACTCTCGTGTTCTTCTGTCATGCCAAACATCCAAATACAAGAGAGGCATTAGACATATCAAATAGAAAGTAGAAGAAATGATTTTTAAGAAGCTACCAGACTAACATAATTGAAGAATATGTTAACTGCTTGACCGAAGCCAATCCTAAACAAGTATACTAAAATGATTTAAGTTATAATCAATAATCAAATGACATAAGAAATAATGGTCAACTATATTTTAATATATGATTCGTGGCCAAACTAAATACACCAAGGATTCATATCGATTAAGTTTAATTTGTTTTAAAGAATCGAGATACAACTCCGAAGTTATAGTAAAGATATTGATAACCATGCTTTTAACTTTCCTTAGACATCAAGAAAAATTACTTAAAGAAAGACAGATAACAAAACTCAAAAATTAACACCAAGAAAGTAAAGAACATTAAATAGAGAATATATATATTAGAAAAAACACAAAGCAAACCGATTTTCATATTCCGAAATTCACTTTCGTTTTGCAATATATATGAACATGACAAACTTAGAAGAAAAAACAAAACTAACTTTTAATATTCCAATATACTAATAATTTTCATGATTTTCATATTTCTCCTCCTATGATAAGTACCTTACAATTCTACCGTTATGTGAATGCCTTTAGCGAAAAGGTAGAAACCACAAAACATTAGCAAAACTCCAAAACATGCAATCCATAATTGCCTTTGTGGTGGTTGAGTTGCAATGTGATATTCATAGCTGATGGACCACAATAGCAAGAAGATTCAATGAGAGAAATAATTATGTGCATTAATCGGTTAGTTTGAGGTGTCCGAAGAGCAATTTTTAAAGTATAACCATTCAAATTTGTTTTTCTTTTGAAAAATAAATGTTCCTATTTGTTTTTAAATAGAGGACGTAAACGACCTATCTTCTAAACCAACTATTCACACCTCCCCTTTCTTCTCACTTTATTTTTTAAAAGTTGTAGTTACCCTCCTCACAATTTTAAAAAATTCTTTCTTTCCCTTTAAATTTAAAGTGCATACACATAAAATATTTTTACTATTACACCCAACGAGAGACCATCATGTTTCTATGTCATACTACTAATTCTAACTTTTTTTTACCAAAGTTGGGTGATGTTGCAAAATAATAGATTTTCATCATATACCAATGTAAAATTATTTTACACTAACAATGCATATCATTAAAATTATTTTTAACTTTAATCTTTTCGAAATATGTATTTCTCTGAAAAAAAAACATGTTTTAAATGGAATATCAGTAGATTTTGTCAACAATTTGTCATGATCAGAATTTGAGTGTTTATCTGAAAAATGAGTAACTTGCCTCTTTTTTCTTTCAAGTATGCGGGTGAGCCGGTAACTTGGATCGTGGTTTCCTCATGCATTATTGGCATGTACCAAGTAAGAGGAGGATGATCCAAGTACGTAAAATTGGGTCAGGGTTACCTAGTTTGGTAATGGCTTAACTTAGGCTTAGAACTTTTGTCAAATCTCTAGGAAGTGGTTTAGGACGATCCATCATCTTTAAAAAAAAAATTAGCTCGTAAGGTGAGGGATATCACTATTTACAAATATCTTATATTAGAACTTTTGTCAAATCTCTAGGAAGTGGTTTAGGACGACCCATCATCTTTAAAAAAATTAGCTCATAAGGTGAGGGATATCCCTGTTTACAAATATCTTATATAAATGACTTGATTTTTTCCCTCTCAATTCACTCACTATTAATTCTTGGTGAGTGTTATACACAGTGGATACGAGTTAAGATCCTCTCCATTTAATCTCTTTTTCATTCCTTCCACTTGGAGAGATATAAACACAAAAAATCTTGAAAATAATTAATGTTGATGGGACCCATTTAATGATAGGACCCACCATCTATTTTTTCTATCTATCTCTTTCCTAATTGCAATCTCCATTTATTAAAACAAATGAAGAGGACCTAAACCCAGTAGATACATAACCTTGAACAAATAGACTCTTACACAACATTATGATTTTTAATTAGTCTTAAATTCATTTTTTTTTGGATACACTCACTATTAATGCTTGCTGTGTGACTATACATGGTGGATACATAGCCTTGAATGGATAGACTCTTACACCATATTATGATTTTAAATTAGTCCAAATTCGTTGTTAAAAGTTGGCTTGTAAACTTATGTCAAGTCTTATATCTTTTCTACATGGAATTTGAGTTTATCACAGTTAGCTGAACAACAAAAACATTTTGAAAAACTTTGAAATTATAGAATTCTCCATACTGTATTTTCGGAAAACTCAAATTTAGAGCTTACATTTTCTAGATAATATTCTGAGATCTTTTTTATTCAACACATTTATGTTCCAAAAAAAGGATACTATTTAAATGTGATTGTTCACAATTTTTGTTTGTGCAATCTAATTCGTGTCATTGTTGCTTGCAATATTATCCAACAAAAGGAAACTAGTGGCTCCAGATGTTGTAATATTGATGGTTTTTTTAAGCACTTAACTTCATGAGAATCAACCCTTTCTTGAGATTGCCACAACAAGCAGCTTCTCGAGCTAGATTCTTCATTTGAGTGCATGTATATACTCTCTAGTCTCCTTTAATAATGAATCCCTTGTTTGAAGAAAGAATTCACCTAAATTGAAACTTCAGCATAACCAAATGCAGTGATGATCTTCTAGATTGTCCTCCAATGAGAAACTTTCTCTTTACATATAACTTATAAGGGTTCTTGTAGCTGCAACACTTTACTTTCAACTGTAGAGGATCCAGTCTGCCAATAATGGCATTTAAATTTAAAATAATTTTAAACTGAACTACTCAAGTATAAGTAATAAAAATAAATATAATATATTATAAAAATGTTTTAATTTGTCCAGAGGGGGAGGATGATTAAGAGTCTACACACACAGTGAAGCAAGCAACACAACACACCTTAATTTGCACCACGAAAAAAATAAAAAGAGAAGAAAAGACAGTCAAATTCGTCAACTGGTACAACATAACCATAATGGCGATACGATAAGATACAATACAACCACCTAGAATGTATGTTAATAGTAATACACATCTCTATCCCAACGGAGAGACACTTGTTTCAGGATTTAACTCCTCTAAAGTGAGTAGTTTGTATTGTTTGAACAAGTGAACAAAGATCAATCAGAAACTGAGATAAAAAAAAAAAATTCTAACCCTGCTGTACACACGTGAGACGCAAAACAAAAAAGAATGACTAAGGAAGAGATGCTCTTGAACTTTTCCACGAATAGCTCCGCCGTGTGAGTTGAGGTGTGAAGCTAAGTCCAAACATCTCCTTGAGGGCTCGTCCCTGCTCTGAAAACCTCACTAACCTCGCAACTATTGCAGCACTCTGCATTACGTGGTTCATATCAGTGTTGCACCATAAACGGTCTGCTAGCTGCATTCTCCTGCGCTTTGAATTCAATCCAATGCCCCATTCGTTAAATAGCCTTTTCCTCTCTTCCTCAGAAAGCCTCTTCCGCATAAGCTTCATAAGCATTTCTTTCTCCCGCCGAAGAGCTCTCACACTGTGTCCCAAAACAAACACATGTCAACACAGGTATACGAGTAAACTATCACTTAGATTCTAAATATATCACATACTGAAATAAAAGTAGGAATGACAAATAGTGAACCTTGAAGTTAATGTGATTGTCTGGCTGTCTTTCTCAGACTGGTTTTCATCAAAAAATGTTTCTTTTAGGAAGCATAGTCTTCTAAGCTCTACCTCCATGTAAATGGAATCTGTTTGTTCACCCCTAAACAAAAGAAAGAAGTAGGTCCTGTGGGTTAATGGTACATAGCAAGATTGCCACAGTTCAATTATCTCTTTTTGCTGCCTCTTGAACTGCAGAGACCAGTCTAAAGGAGTTCCTGGTGCCTCCTGCATTGGATCAACACCTACATCTTTCACATTCCTCAGTTTTCTATCTGTCTCCTGACCCTGCAATTCAGAAAAGGATGTGGTCAAAAACATCGTGAAGCATCAAGATGTAGTGGCATATACAAGTTCCTGCATATAAATATAATCATGTCAACCAATATATCCATGTCTTCTAATATCCATGAAGCCCAGGTACCTAGTACAGACACAGATTCGATACTACATGGATACAAGCAATTTTTAAATTCAAGTTACGACAAGTCCTATATATGGCAACAAAATTTTATAGAAATATCTTTTTTAGAGGATATAAAAGAACTTATGTAGATACAAAATAATTTTAAAGGAGACATTGATCATTCCTCATTAATGTATAACTACAATGTACACGATTTACAAAAAGTTGTAATCATAAAAGACTTGACAGATTTCACGAAAATATAAATATATGTTAATGTTGTCGCTGGCACAAAAGTTGTAACAACAAAGAAAAGGGAACTATGGAGGCTCTCTATATTTACCGGAGGGTTTCTTTTCTTTCAAAATATAAAATAAATGTTATAAATAATGCATTTTAATCTGTAAATAAATGTAAAAGAGTTCTAAAAAAGCAATGCTCCCACTCTATCCTATCAGCATCCCACCCCTAATGAAGACGTATCTAGCAATGCCACATCAAATGTATCCAAAACGTATCCAGTAACATTTAAATAAAATAAAATAAAAAATCAGATACTTGTCTGATAGGAGTATCCAATACTTTTATGATACATGTTCTCTTCAGAAAAACAGAAAACAGCATATGAACTACTTCGGTTACCAATGACAGAGAATTAAAAGATCATTAACACTTCAGTTGAAATTCAAGAAACAATAAGGCAACTGAAATTATTTATTCTCACCTGACCATCAACAAGCTGCTTTTCATATTCAAGTTTGACCATTTCTTTCATCCCAGCAACAAATGTATGGATGCTAGTAATGTCCTCATCACCAGATGATCTCAAGCTGTTGCCTCTAAGGTCATCCACTGACGGACTTCCAATAGAAGACTGAGAATCGTTCCTTGAAAATCTTGTTGAACCATCTAAATTTAATGGGTTGAACTTTCTCCATAAACCATCTGGTCTTCCAGGGAATCCTTTTTCAAACCCATTGAATGGTGTCCTCTCCATTTCTCCCGTCTCAGGGGAAGCAGTCATGTGATGCTCCGAACAACTCCGGCTTCTAGTTAATTTGAGATTTCTATAATTTGACATGTTTCCTGACATGGCATGTAGAGATTGTTCATCATGGCTGTCTTCATCCAAATGTGGAGACATTTCCTGGCTTGTTCCATTTTCCCCTCCAGATACTGTCAAAGCCAAATCCCCGTTGTCACTTAAGGAAGGATCAAGTAATTCTGAGTTGTCTCTACTTGACTCTTCCAACTCGACGCATCGAACTTCTTTGCAGTATTCATCAAGGTCTTCTTCTGTACAAGCAAAAGCTAACAAATGTATAATGATCGGACATCATTCAATTCTACTCAAGAATACATCATCAATTTTACCAAACTACTATTTATGATACATGAAGGAATATGAAAGGACTTTACCATCTTGAATACTTCCACTGTCTCCACCATTATAGTGAGGATTGTTGAACTCTCTAATGCTTATGTTGGGACCACAAATGCTTGATGACTCTGATACTGAACAGTCATCTTCCCATAAATCTTCTCCTTCCTACCAAATCAATATAATTATTGACATTAATGCAAGGCAGAACAAAAACGAGCAATACAAATTTAGAGGCATAAACTCAAACATAATAATAGATTTTCAGCTATTACGAAATGTGAATTACTTTTTTAGATTTTTGCTCCTTTCCCACCATGCGCAGCAAATCCTCAATCCTTGATTCAGCAAGATCACGTTGCTTAGTTAGCTCCCTAATCTCCTTATCCATCTGAATAATTAAAACTCATGTTATCAAGATTTAAGGAGTAAGGAATATGTACATGATCAATGATCAAGACTAACATTTAGCATAAGAATTCAGACAGCAGATTATTACCTTTTCTATCTGTTGATCTTTCTTTCTCAACAAAGCTACATAATCAGTGTTGGAGGTAGCAGGAGTTTTTAACTCGCCTTCCAACCTGGCCAACTCTTTTTGCAATTGCTTGACCAAGGCCTTATCAGACATCACTACATTAACTTGTGCTTTAGTGGTAACTTCTTTTGCACAACAAGCAAAAAGAAGTGTGTTTCTAGTTTGTTCAACATGACTCCGTGCAGGGCTCAAAGTGCAAATGATAGCTGTTCTAGCATTGCCACCTAAGCAAGGCTGCAGTATGCGTGTCAACTTAGAATCTCTGTAATTGATGTGTCCATGTCTTCCCTTACTGCATTCAGACACATTATGTTAGTGGAACTTCAAACTTTTCGTAGAAGAAAGAATCAACATATATTAAACTTTCAAGGGTGAAGTGAACAACCTAAGCTTACGAATGACGGTTGAAAGAGTAAGTAAACTCCGGTTTATATGACAACCTTCTTTCAACCTCACCCCAGCCGACGATACTTGTGATGCACGCTCACTCCCTGCCAAATCAACAAAATTCTGCAGAAAAATAAAGACAAATTATATAAATATATAATCTAATATTCGATAACCATTTTATCCCCTGAATAAGTGATGGATGTAAAGAACGTTAACTTACTACACTAGCTGATAGGGTGGTTGAGTTTCCTTTGCCCAGAAATTCCCTGGCAGAACTTTCAATGGTCTGAAAGGTTAAATAAAACACTATTAACTGAAGTCCATCAGTAAGAAAAATAAAGCACTATCTTTAAGCAGAAACATACCAATCTGATAATTTGGTGAGATCTTGAACTCTTTTCATTCAGGTATGTCTCTCCTACTTGTCTCTGAGCTGCAATAATAAGGTAAACAATATAATCAGTATGACAGCAGAAAATGACGGTTCATTCAAATTCTGCTACGCAATAGTGCAATAGTGCCGCTATAGTCACTACTTTTCAACATTTTGTATTTAATAGCGTATCACATAACAATAGCGACATATTCCAATTCCGCTGCGCTATAGCGCCGCTATTTAAACTTGGATAAAATGGTGTCGCTAACGACTGACTACCATATATAACAAGAAAGCTATGCAAATTCCTTTACCTTCACAAAAGGACAGGAGCTCTTGAAAATGCCCCCAATCCTGTAGAGTCTCCTCTGTAAGTTTCTCTAGAACGGGTCCTCTCTAACAAAAAGGGAAAACAATCATGATATAATTGTTAATTATGCAACCTTTATGTATTAAACTTGTATCTAATCAGTCCAACATATTTAAAAGGCATTCACCTCAGGATCATCACGCAGCCTAAGTGGAGTGTTGTCAGTGCTGAGAAGATCTCTAACAATTTCATTGTAAATCTCAATTGCTGAGAACTTCAATGCAAATGCTCTTTCTTCATGCTAAACAAGTCAAAGCAGAACCTTGTGTTAATAGCACTATGTAATGTTAAAAACAAGAGTTCCAGAGAACAATGATACTGAAGCGTTTGACATATTATAAATTATACAAATTATTAATAGTTTAATTACCCTTTTTGCATATTCCAAAATATCCGCTACAGCAAATTCAGTTATTCCAACCATAGTATATGTCTTTCCACTGCTTGTTTGCCCATATGCAAAAATACTCGCTGAAAGAATGTATAAACACCTATGTTAATCAAAAAGTGGAAGGTGGATCTCAAGCAACTAGCCAACATACTAATTTATACTCACAGTTAATTCCACCGACTACTGAAAGAGCGATTTCCCTAGCTCCTTCCTCATATACCTGCCTCGTTTCACAGTCACCCCGAAATACTCTGTCTGCCACCAATCACAACAAATATTCAGAAAAACTCTGTTCAAGATAAATTACCATCAATCTAATGTGTCATAATATAAAAAAACTCAGAAACATTGTCATTTAATAACTATGTAAAATGCATTTTCAAGTATAACAGATTAAGATCGACATAAATATCCAAGTTTGGAGAAGAAAAACAAAATGTGTTTGACAATCGACAACTTACCAATTTATGTAAATTGATTTAGCCAACAGGCAAATAAAAATTGACCAGATGTTCATATCAACATTGAATATTTTCAAAAGTTAAGACCATGTCAATTGGGAAAAGAGTACATCTAAGCAAGGGTGAGTCAAATGCAGTGGAATCTTTTGTGAGTCTTAATCCTCGGTTCCAGGGAGAAGGGGTTTTGATAATTCCAAGTTCGGCTGGGTTTGGACAATGATTGTTCTAGTCAAGATTCGAAACAGTAAAATCTGAAACTACTTAAAATACAACTCTATACAAATTTCAGAAAAATAAAGCAACATTTAGATTTGAAATAGAAATTTAACTTACCAAATGTGTAGGCACTTGGAAACGTAGAACCTTCACGCAATGTATTCCGGTACAAAATCGTAGTATCATTAATACATTCCCAATCTGCAGATTCATTAGCAGAAATTTCCTTCTCATTCAAAGGCCTAAGCCTAAGTAACACAAGAATCTTCTCTTCACAACCACTAACTCCATTCATCTTCTCCCATTTCGACAACTCTTCTCCAGCAATAGCTCCCATTTTCTCACACTTCCAAACCCTCTTTCCACCTCAATTAACAAGCTAATCCCATTTCAAAAACAACCCATGTTTCCTAAAAGAGAAAAAGCGAAACGGGTCATTATTAAAGTGATTCTTCATTTCCTAAAATGCAACACATTTAAGAGAAAAGTTGAATAACATAATCATCATAAGTTAATCATAATGATGGATTTACCAAACGAAGAAGGTAACAAAAACCCATTAATTGCGGTAGTTAATAAAAATTAGACAATATCAACAACAACTATCTAACTTTAGATTATATCCAACCAAGAAAAAGAAAGACCAAAGACAAAAACAGAATGCTAACTAATTACGTTTTTATCATAGTTAGTTGGCAAATATTATCACGACCAAAAACAAGACTTCTGTTATAAGAGAGAGATTATATCATAATCATATTTATAATTTATAGTATGCTTTAAATTAAAAGCCATTCTTTGATACAAAGCTTGAAACAAAGAATAGAATAATAAAAAGAGAAAAAGTGATGATGGGCCACACCAGAACTCATGTATTTGAAACCTTCCTTCTACAGTAACCAATTATGATTTTTAGAATAGAAAACTTTTTCTGGCAGCGACCACCTTAAACAATGCTTGAGAACAAAGTAACAGATTTTTTACTGGTCCCTAACATAACAGGTCCTACCTTCTTTTTCAGTTTTCACTATACATCTTCTTCTCTGTTTTTTCAAAATCCTCGGTGTTTACGTGTCAGTGTCTTGTCTGGTGTCCGTGTTCGAGACATTTCAAATCAAAGCTCAAAACTCAAACTGAATCATTTGAAACTCAGAAAGTAAAAATCCAATAGCATTAAAACTTCGAATTTATTAACCGAAAAGGATGTATAGAATTAAATCGTTACCGACACACCGAGATCATAAAGAAGAATAATAAAAGAAAAAGACAGATACATCATGAGAAAAATACTACACTTACTAGTAATAATAAATAAATTAATAAAACAGTTGAAAAATATGAAACAATTCACGAGCCACGATCTGAAAAAGAAGTAACCTACCAAATTCAACACGCAATGTGAGTGAAATGAGAGAGTTTTTTTTTTTTTTTTTTTGCGCTTTACACGATCATTTTTTGGAATTGATATGAATCTGATAAAGTGTCACAAATTCTTCGATGTTTCAGTTTTTGTATATATTATTTTATTTTATTTTAATTTGACTTTTGTTTTGGCCAGGTGGGAAAAATAAAAAAATAACAAAAAATATGTAAAAAGACGAATATGACCTTGCTTTTGGTGACTTTGTTTTGGATTATCGAAGAAAAAGGTGTAGCGATCACGTGACGGTGGAAACAGATGGAAGGTGCTGTGTGGTGGTAACGTTACATAGGTGTAAGGGACTGTGATGCAAACGCGAGTTAGGCGCGTGAAGAGGTGGGGACAGAACTAACTTCTACCCACTAGCGTTAATGATACTGGTTATTTGAAACCGTCCATACAGATTGAAAGTTGAAATTGAAGTTTATAGATGGAGTGAGTGAGCATGGAAGCACGTTTGTGTTTGGGGTTTTGTGTGTGTAACAGTCACTGCAGTTAAGAATGTGGTACAACTTCCAATTTTTTTATTTATTTTTTCTACTATTTCATCGGTGAGTTTAAAACCAACTGCATTTTTTTAATGAAAAGGAAATGAATTTAATACGTCATATTCATAAATTTTGTTGACCTAATTCAATTGACAATATTGATATTTTAGATTTGATATTTTGACTTGAATTTGTATAAAGAACTGTGTAGTTGTGTATGAGTTTCACATGATATTTGCAACTTTGACTACAGAAAAGAAAAAAAAAATATAGCATCAATGTAAAAAATTTACATTATCAACACATCACAACTAATCATGTGTCTGGTTTTAGTGGTTGTATATTAAGACGAAGTAAGATTTTAAGTGTTCAATGATCATAAAAATACTATATTTTTAATTAGAAGGATTTGACATGAGACAACGAAGATGGACAAAGTTTCTAAACGACCATGGTTTGTTTTAGATGGTTGGTTTATGTTTCTTCTTTACTTCTCTAATTTTGAGATAGTCTCAATTTCTTCCCTCTTTTTTGGAGAGTTCATACTACTATGCTCAGAGTTCTTGCACTTTAAACAGAGAACTTCGGTTTCCTTACATCGGCTAGTGTCGCCATTTTCTCCGTAATTCTCACATCTTCACCATTGTTACAAGTGTTCCAAAATGCCAGCAAAGGGTTTGATGACATCTTCACCAATGTTATGAGTGCCGCTTCGACTACTAACCATTTTCATTATGACAAAAGAAACAAATGAATAGTCAAACATTATTCAAATCATACGCGAGAGACATAAAAGACTTATGAAAGACTCTTATTGATAAATTAATAAAGACAAAATGATATGAAAAGATGATTTTTTTTTTCAAAAGATGTGAAAAGTTAAATTGTTAAATGGTTGTTTGATCACACACATAGAAAAATCTATATTTTTTTATGAGTAGAAAAAACTATATTTAATAGTGGTGAAAATGAAAAAACGATACAATAATTTTAAAGTATAGATTCACGCGGAGAAATTTGATCTATAGATATTTAAGTGACTTATATTTTTAAGTTATAAATAAGTATATCATTTGCACAATTTCTAATTTTTTGCTTAGCAATAGCTATGAAATTATTTTATCACAAATATATTAATCGATTAAGAATAGCTTACTAATCAACTTTTACCTATTAATCAATTTTCCAACTCTTATTAATTAATTTCCTGCTATTAATTGGTTATCTGGCTAATTGATAAATCTTATACTCTTCTTAACTAATCAGCTTTTCTAATCGCACCAATCAATTATTCTTAACATATTCATGAGTTTTAGTTCACTAATCGATTTACCTATACACATTAATCGATGTTACACACAAAAAATAGGAACATAATTATCAAACATCACATAATCAAGGTGTATGTTCTTAGGGGAAAATATGTGCCTAGATTTTATGGTTAAAGAGGGTCGTATATGTGCTTATTAGAACTGTCCACAGCCTACATGGAGTCTCACATCCTAAGATATATGCTTGAAACATAATTTCTACTTTGTTTTTCTTTTCTTTCTCTTTTTGTTTTGCCACCTTACTTTCTAACACCTAAAAAAACATCACATAGTCATCAACCATATATAGCAAAATAGCAAATCATCAATACAACAACACACAACAACAACATATAAACACATAGTTCAGTAAATATTCATAACATGCAAGATTTTATAAGTGACTCATCCTTAATATTCTTTTTTTTTTGTTGACAATAACATCCATAATAAAATTAGAGATTGAAATATCTAATTTATTATTGATACATCCATGGTATTCTTGGAAATACATTCCTAAAACATTATTCCTCGAACAAAATTCCAATAACATTATATTCATGAGTACTTCAGTATAATTCTATAACTTCAAAGTTAAAACAAATATCCCCTAAGTTTAATATTTAAATTTTCACGTCCATCTTTATCTTAGCACCATTACCATATGTTTCGGCGCAAATGTAGTAAAAAAATATCCCACCGCAAATCAAGCTCACGTTTCACCCTACTATGACAGGCAAACTTTTTTTGGTTACATTAAACTGTGATGTGACAGAGAAACTACAATAACATTTGACTTGACAATGTTAATTGATCTTTAAATAAACTTAAGTTATCTCTAATTATTGACATTGTTACATGAGTCATCAAGGTGCAATCAACCTAATACTAATAGGATAATTGTTTGTAGGGTTGAAAAACAACCCTTCCCTCCCCACTAGCTGACAATGGCATAATGGAACCATAGTCCGGAGCATGTGTTATACGCACCATAAAGTGGTGACAAAAAGAGAAAAACGAAACTACAAAGGATCGTCGTACATTTGTTGGATGAGTTAAAGACAATATTTCTATTGATTGTTGCACTGGCCTAATGGCTTATTGCATTTTGGATTTTCTCCTTCATATTGAAGGACTAAGAACTTGCAAACTGAAGTGACAGATAATGATTTATGCAAGATTAAAAAATTCCCATTACCACTTAGGTTGAGTTCATTTAACATCAAACTTGAATGTTATTCATATTCACTTGTATTTTCTAGTTGCTTGCTAGCTAGAAAGAAAAATGCTAACAATGTATTTTCCTTTTGAATAAAATTTGTGAGTTTTATGTATGCGTTTTGCCGATAGACTATGTAAAAGAGGACAAAAAATTGTGAGTTTCATCCAGAGCTAAATTTTTTATTTAATATGATTGATTACATATACTTTTTACCAACCCTAAACTCTCGCATATCTAGTTATTCAGTTATGCTGAAGGGTAGCATTTATATTGATACAATCGCAATGATCAACTTAGTAAAGATAACAACTGCATGGAACGCATTAAAATAATCAAGTAATTCTATGAATAGGACGTTCACTATTAAGGTATGATCACTCGTTATATCACTCACTTACTAGTTATCGACTAGCACCCTTTCATACATTGACATCAGAGTGTCTTTACATGTACACCCTCTTCGCATACAAAATGAGCATACAACCAGAGAAGTAGAATGATTACATCACCAACTCCAATAATCCACCTCGTGTGTTCATACACACAAACATGTGCATAGGCTAATACATTTTAAATTGTAACTTCATATAATATAGTCACTTGTTAATGTACGTGTATTTGCTTAGAGTGAAAGCAAAAAACATATGTTTCTTTGATGTTTACTTAGTCCCATGATCAAACAATGACATTTTTGGATATTTCAAATTTAGGGGTGTACGTGCAATAGGCTCAAGACCCGTTGAGGGTGATTAGTGAATGAAGTTTACTAACTAATGAAAGTAAATTAATTTCCAAGCTTGTTATGAAGTCTGACGTAAAAAAAGCTAATGCAGAATTCCATAACTAACGCCTTTGGTGCAGCACATGCAAAAGTGCCAAGAGGCTGAAGAAAAAGCAAAACTTAGAATAAAGACTAGTAGGGCTTTTATAAAGAGATGAGTTTCATACTTTCATGTGGGATTTCTGGCATACAACTCCCAATATTTTTTAATTTACTCAATTTCATTCTTATTTTGTTTTTATAACTTTTTTTTACACGAACTAAAATCACTTTAATAATGCTTGTTATAGCGAAAAATTCAATTACGAGTACATCCCAAAGAGTGTATTGTATTGTCTTGGTAAAGTCTCGCTTTTTCCATCCCACCATCCTTTTTTTTTCCGCTAAATGAGAATCCTATGATGGGCATGTTTTGTGAAATTTTTACGGTGTTATTTCTCGCTAGAAATAGCGGTGCTCAAAACACTTATATCTTGTAAAAAGTTTTTAAAATTGAAACTAAAATTAAAGACAAAATTGAACATGTACTTTGTGTAAATTTATTCAGCACTAGCACTCAATCATAATTTGCCAACACAATAAAAAAAATACATAATTGCTTTTATTTAAAAACTCCATAATATAACAAATGAAATAGTTATGATTGAATTTCAAATGAAGGTAACCCCTAAGAACTCCAAATAAGTGCTGTACACGTTGTAACATATTCATAATTGCTCAGCTTAGTTTCCTCTCTTTTGATGTAGGAATCAGAATCTAATTCAATCAGGCTTTGAAGTAAAGTAAGTGCAGTAGTGAAGTGAGTAGATCTTGTTTCAAACTTTATTTTTACCATATAGATAGATAAATCGATGAAATGACAAAAGCAATTAAAACTCACACACAAGTGAATGAGTCAGAGTTCAAATCCCTTTCACAATGTTCTGTCTAACAATTTCAATAAACTTTATGGTTTATATAAATAGTAGACAATCCATATCTACTTTGATTTTATCGTCCAAATATTTTATATGTTTGTTTTTATTTCACAACGAGAATATTTTTATTTCCTATAAAATATAAAAATATTTATTTTATGTTATATGTGTTAATTGTTTTACTAAATCCAGTTTGTCAATTTTAATTTTTTTTACTAAATCATGTCATCTGCATGTGCATCAATTAATGTACGAATAATTAATTTTTTTATTCGTGTATACCCTTTAAGATATTCGTCATGTACTAGTTCGTGGTAAAATTTATATTTAATATCTTACATTTATAATTTTGGTCGTCCATAATTATATGTAACAACGTCGGATAAATACACTATTAATTTAGAATAAAACAAAAAAGCAATTAAGTGTTAAAAGGTGTATAGTAAGCATTTTGATCAAAGGGTTGGTAAACCTTTCTCCAATGGTTCATATTCATTTTTGCAAAAAAAAAAAAAAAAAAACCTATTTAGGTCTTCCACTATAGACGGAGCCGTATATTTGGGAAGAGGATTGTCTCATGTTACTTTTTCCCCATGTGTGATCATGACCATCTATTAAAGATGTGAGATAACATGTTTTAATATTAAATAAGGAGAGAGGGTGTAATTAATAATGAGATTTAATAACGGCATAAAACTACTGAAGAGTTTCTCATCAGAGGGATCCTCTCCCCATATATTTGGAATCATGGAGGGTTAAATTTATTGTTCAACCTTTAAATATACTTTTTGCAAAATTACCACTGAAGATCGTAATTTCCCCAAACCCACCTTGTGTGAAACTTGAATTCAAACATGCACTAAGAAAGTGTATTCAACAGAAATGCAATACTAAAGTGAAATGTGCTTTATTTAGCCTCAAAATTTAGATTACTTAAGGATAGGAGAATCCTGCAGTCATAAAGCCAGTAAATTGTTGCAGTTTATATCTTCATTAAACAACGGAAATCTTCGACTAATTCATCACCATGGGTAATCCATTCACTCAAAATTAAACATGTAAATAGATTTGCAAATACAGAGGAAAAGGAATAAAAAATATTATTTTTCGTGATAAATAAAAGGATTGTTTTTAATCAATAATACTACTTTTAAAATTAACTTTTCATGTCTCATAAATCTTGGCTCAATTGGCAAAAATGCCGAAATTGTTAAGCTGGACATTATGACCGCGGTTCGAACCCCGGTGCCTTCACTTTGTGTGTGAGTTTACGATGGTTTTGCCATATCGTCTATCTACAAAAAAAAAAAAAATTCATATCCATCACCAAAAAAAAAAATTAATTAATTTTTCATATCAATTTTTTAATATTATCATTTGTAAAAACTAGACTGATATTTTTTTAATAATGTGTCAAATGGTACAAGAACTTTTGAGTTTAAATTGATAAACAACACTGATTAACAATAATTCCGCCACTTATTAACCTTAATCCCGCCTATTTTAAAGGGTTTAAAAAATCTTTGTAGAGATTTAAACTAGCAACTTCATAGTTCCATCTAAGCATTTTGACCATTAAACCAATAGTTGTTTTAGTGATATAATTTTGTTTCCACTGCCTAATATAAGTTGGTTTTGTTTAACTAATTCCGCTATGGATTAACTACTCACAAGCCCACTATCAGTATTATTTGGTGCATTAACCTCACTAAAAAAATTGCAAATGTCTATCAATCCTTAAAAATACTCACGACTCAAAAATTAGTTTTAGGAGACCCCACTCATTTCAATGGAAAAACATCTGTAGGGATTAGCTTGAATAGTTTTCATTTCCATGAAACTACTCTGAGAAGGAGCAACATGACCAAATCCATGTAAACTCTGATTAGAACAAGTTTGAAATCTTTCATTTCTTATTCCTTAATTTTCTTTTCTTATTCATGTAATTGGGTTTTAAAACTGATAATTTTATTTACTGTGCTGAATATTTTTCTTTACCATATCATAATTTTTTGTGGCTACAATTTCATTTTTTTCCTAAGGTTTATTTGATTTTTATGGTTTACATATTTTTATTAGGCGACAATCCAATTATTGCCTACCAAGTTTGCACTCACGAAGATAAAATTACTCTACTCAAGGTATGTGAGCTTTAATTAAGTAGTTGCTTTAATATATTATTATGTACTTATGTTTTAACTTTGTAGTTTTTTTAATATGTCAACACAATTCCTATCTATAAGGAACAATGCATTACTACTGCCTATACCTTTGTTTAATGCAATGAGTGGAGGATGATATGATATGCAGGAAATAAGAGAAGTATCGTTCTGAAAAACCGGTAAATATGTTTTAACAATTGCATTGGGTGTTGTTTGTAGTCTGCATAGATATCTGATATTGTATAGTTCTTTGCATTCTTTTGTGCTGAATATTTTTATCATATGTTGGGATTTGATGCTGCCTCACCAAAGACACAATTTAGAGATGATAGAGTGTGGTTTATGATTGAAGAATAGGTGTTCTACTCATGTGGGATGTGTTTTTGTCTGCTATATGCTTGGTGATTGAGTTTTTTCAATAAACTATTATCAGGTGTGGTTCTTTTCTTACATATATTTATTCTTTTAATTCCCTTAAAAAAATTATTTGTTTGATTATATTCACTATTAATTATGCATAAGTTATTAAGTTATAACCTTTGGTAATTGTTTCTTTGAAATTTGCACATGTCTCTATGTGAATCCTTTGGTGATTATAATTTATATCCTAACCTTTTTATTTTTACATGAAAACATCCTTTCGTGATTATATATATCCTAACCTTAAATATGATAAAGTGTGTAAGTTATATATACTAATAGTGTAATGGTTGTTTGTTTAAAGTCTTATTTACACGATTTTTTTAAAAGAAATAAAAGCAACCATTCATATCACTATTTACACTATTATTTACGATACTTCCTCAAACTGGCGAATGAATATCTATCATTCCCAGCTTGCAAGCAAGTTAATTAAATATTTTCATTGGTAAGCCCTTTGTTAGCACATCTATCAACTGATGTCCAAAAAGAATGTATGATGTACTCCCTACGTTTCTAATTATGAGCAAATTTAACTTTTTAGGTTCATTCAATTAATGATGTATGTGGTCCATATGGACCACATACATCATTAATTGAATGAACCTAAAAAGTTAAATTTCCTTATAATTAGCAACGTAGGGAGTTGTTATCAATCCACTATCAAACTTCTCTTTGATGAAATGTCGGTCAATCCCAATGTGTTTTGTCCTGTCATGTTAAGCATGATTATGTGCAATACTAATGATCGATTTATTGTCACAAAACAACTTCATAGGACCTTGACATTGTATCTTCAAATCTGATGGTGAGAAAAACATAATAAGGGGGTTGAATTGTGTTAGCTTTTTCTTCTCCTGAAACTAAAATCACTGATCAGAAGCTGATAGAGTTCAGGTTCTGAATCAATGTTTAGAGTCTAAATGCAGCGGTTAAGTAAAGAGAGAGAGAGAGAGAAAGAAGAAAGACACAAAGCAATTATACAGGTTCCTTCCACAATCTGGAAGTAGTCATGTCCCCTTGCACTTCCAAAGAGAGTTCACTAAAATCAATATAGGATACAATTGCTCAAGCACAACAACAAGAGACTTCAAACTACTCAAGCACAAAAGCAAGAGGTTTCCTATGCTCAAGCACAAACGCTAGAGACTTCATATGCTCAAGCACAAAAGCAAGAGACTTCTAATCAAACAGAATTACAAAGAACATGTTTGAGGTTGAACACTTGATATACAATCAGTGGTGTTCACAATACAAATCAGATACGACTCTTAGGACTCTAGAATTTCTAAGATATGAAAGTTGTTAAGAAATTCTAAGTGAACTTTGATGTGAAACAATTTCAGTAGAGTTTTGGCACTAGTAAAAATTTTGTGAGTCTCTTGCAATCTTCAAGTCTTCACTCCTTTTATAGAGGTGTGAAAGAGATGTTGTTGATTGCCAGCACATCAAAAGTGGTTGTAGAAGTTTGATAATTACCAATGATTTGTTGCTTGATTTGGTTATTGTCCTATGAGGGAACAATTTCAAATTCATTCCATGTATAGAGAATAACCAGCGTAAGTGTAGCTGTATTCTTGTACTGTTGCAGACATGGTGAGTGGAGTAGTGGTTGTACAATTGTACTATTGTCCTTTTCCAGCGCTCTTCAGTGGACAAGCATCCAATGCCTTCAAATTCCTTTGAAATAGTCGTTGCTTCAGGCTTCCATTCCTCCTGCAATCAAAAGCATTAGAATAACAACATATAATTAACTTCAGCTTCCAGTCTTCAGCTTCTGATGATCCACAGCTTCTAATGATCTTCAGACTTTGATGACGTCAGCTTCTGGTAGACAACTTTTGATAGACAGCTTCTGATGACTTCAGCTTATGATGATCTTCAGATGCTCTTTTTTTCAGATGCTTCTAGCAACACAAGATTCTTTTGTAAATTCCATTGCTCTCATTTGTTCTTCCAGAACCTTTGCTTGATTTAAAGACATTTAAATTTTTGTCTATGGTCCTGCACACTTGAACAAATATTAGCATACCCAATTGACATTTTTTAATACCTTGTTATCATCAAAACTCAAAGTGGTATTGTTAAGCACATTTTGTTCCAACAAAATCTTCTAGCACATGTTTCATTCATAATAGGTCACAAATTCCTAGTGCCATAACTCTAAATTCTACTTCAACACTTGATCGAGCAACTACACTTTGCTTCTTACTCCTCCAAGTAACAAGATTCCCACACAAGAAAGTACAATAGTCAAAAGTAGATCTATCAATTAACGTGTTGGGGAATCTGGGGAGCGCCGGAAGCAACAATGGGCTAAACTTCCAGGACCAATAAGAGACTTAGACACCACATCTTCACCCAAAACCTTAAGGCGTTAGGTATATGGGTCTCCTCTCTTATATATTCAACATTTCATCCATTCCTAGTCGATGTGGGACATAATCACTCACACTTGAAACCCAACAATCTCCCGCTCAAGTGTGAATCTCTTGCATCAATAGCCTGATCCACACCAGGATCCACTCCCGCTCCCCCACCGAGTCTAACCATGCTCTGATACCAGTTGTTGGGGAACGCCGGGAGCGCCAATGGGCTAAACATCCAGGACCACTAAGAGGCTTAAACACCACATATACATCCAAAACCTTAAGACATTAGGTATATGTGTCCCCTCTCTTATATATTCAACATTTCATCGATTCCTAGTCGATGTGGGACATGATCACTCACACTTGAAACCCAAGAACCTGCATAATCAACATCAGTGTAAGCCTCCTAGTTAGACTCCCACCTATTTTAAACAAGAGTCATCTCCTTGGAGTGGCTTTGAGATATTATATAACACAATCTACAACTTGCATGTGTCTCACCCTCAAATCATGCATGAATTGGCTCACCACAGTCACTGCATATGTCATATTGTGTTCCAAATAAATCAACTTTCTTACTAATCTTCGATATTGATTTTTGTCAACTCTAGCATTTTCTCATCAAAACTTATTTTATGAAATTGATCGATGGGAACACTTGCAGGTTTGCATCCAAGTTTTCTTGTTTCCTACAACTTTGGTAGTTCCCGATACATCTTCAGAGATTGAAGCAATAACAAGGATCCAGAAAATCGCAACTCCCTTGTACGCTGACATGGTGAACTACTTGGTGTGTGGAATTTTCCCTCTAGATTTAGAGTATTATCTAAAGAGGGCATTCAATCATAAGGCGAGGGAGTATTTTTTAAGATGAGCCTTTCCTTTGCAAGAAGTATCAAGATCAAATTCTAAGGAGATGCGTCTCTGACGAAGAGATTCCTCAAATCCTTCAACATTGTCATGCTTCATCATATGGAGAACATTTTGGGGTGGACATGACAACATACAAATTACTCCAATCTGGTTATTTCTAGCCAACTCTATTCAAGGATGTTCATGACATGGTAAAAACCTGTGAAAGATGAAAAAGAGTCGACAATATATCAAGCAAGCAAGAAATGTTACAGCATGACATCCTTGAAATTGATCTCTTTGATGTATGGGGTATAGACTTTATGGGTCTTTTCCCACCATCTTTTGGCAATAACTATATTCCTGTAGCTATTGATTATGTGTCTAAGTGGGCAGAAGAAGTGACACTCCCCACTAATGATGCTAAAGTGATGACCAAGTTCTTAATTAAGAATATTTTCACAAGGTTTGGCACACCTAGATTAATCATTAGTGGTGGAGAGACTCATTTTTGCAATAAAATGTTTGAAACTGTATTGAACAATATGGAGTTAAACATAAAATTGCTATTTCTTAACATCCCCAAACGAGTGGCCAAGTAGAGTTGTCAAATAGAGAGATTAAAAGAGTTTTGAAAAAGATTGTTAATCCTTCAAGGAAAAATTGGTCTCTTCTGTTGGATGATGCTCTATGGGCTTATATGACTGCATATAAAACACCACTTAGGATGTCTCCATACAAAATGGTATATTGAAAGGTTTGTCACTTGCTTATTGAATTGAAACACAGAGCTGTGTGGGCTCTTAAGAAACTTAACTTGGACTTGGAAAAATTTGGGAGTCGTAGAAAGTTACAACTCCAAGAATTAGAAGAATTTAGGCTTTGTGCTTATGAAAATGCATAGATTTACAAGTTCAAGGTTAAGAAATGGCATGATGCCAAGATTCAGAAAAGAGAGTTCCATGCAGGGGAGAATATTTTACTCTTTAACTCTAGACTAAAACTTTTCATGGAAAGCTTAAATCAAAATGGTATGGACCTTTTGTGATTTCACAAGTCTTTCCCACATGAACTATAACAATGATGGATGACGCTAAATTCTTTTTGTCATCCGAAATACCTTCGTCTCCTTCTCAAAGAACCCCAAAAATGAAGTTTGCAAAATCTTTCAATACAACACCATCCCCCAAAACCAAATTCCATTCACCTAGTAAGTCATCTGAACACCAGGAAGCATCTTCGTATTCTGGTGGTGAATCCCAACTCTAAATCATCGATTTCCACTTTCAAAACGACCACACCTTGACAAAATTTCAAACCAATATAGCGAGGAGAGAAAATTACCTAGAAAAAGGAGTGGATATCTCTAGTTCATTGCTTAACTTTTACCAGAAACCCTCGCTATATCTTTGGATGCTTTAAAATGGAAAGCAGTTATCACCCTTATCCTTCCTACAATGAAACTGTTGTAAGGAATTTTATTCCTTTATTCCACTTTGGTCTCACAAGAGCCCACAAGAGGACTTAAAGAATGAGTTCCAAAAGAAAATGGAAAAACTAACAGAGGTTGGAATAACTAACAGAGGAAGTAAAGGAATTTGCGGTTGATAAAGAAACTGAATGGGAGCATGGTTCCAGAAGTGAGACAACGGGCATTAGGAGCATGGCGTTGAAGCCAGAAGGAAAAATTGGATATAGGCTCATCCAAACAGGGGTGATTCCTACCTCCACAAATGAAAGTATTGTTGTTGAGCGCTTGGTTCTGTTATGGTGTCTGTCGAAGAAGAAAAATATTAATTTGGGCTGGATTGTAGATTCTATTTTTTTTTACTGCAAAAAAACAGATACACTACTCTTTAAAGTGATATTTTGTTAAAAGAAGTGGTTCTTTTTCTTGAAAAAGTTAAAACAAACGGTCTCGTATGGCCCGTTTGTTACGGATTAAAATAAAAATGATTTTGACAATCAATAATTTAGAGATTAATTTTATAGAGATTTATTAAAAAAATAAGAATCTATCTTATGTTTGTTTATCATAATAAAAATTTCTTTTAAAAAAAATTAGTTTGTTTGGATACAACTATATAAAAATGGAAGTTTTGTTACAAAACTACCTCAATCTTTCGACACTTATTTTCTCTCTCATCTAAAAGGTTTTTTTGTTAAAAAAGACACAAATGGGTAAAAAATGATGAGGTGTCAAATGATTAGAATAAGACATAATTGTGTTTATGCGGATAATTAAGTTTCATAGTACATAGAAATTGAAGGAAAAATTATTATTAATTACGGTGGCATTAATGACCATTTTACAATTGTTTCATGTAGACGGAGAACAAATGTTTGATGTTTGATGTTTGTTACAAGGGCACACAATCACAAACAAAATTTACGCATACTAAAGTTAGAAGAGGCCAACACATGCGTTGATGACAATCTATAATAGAACGGCAGCGATCTGCAATGATGTCAATAAAAAGGAAAATGTTAATAATAGAAATAAAACTTTGTGTATAAGATAAAAAAGAAAAAGAAAAATTTGAAAGAAAGAAAACAGAGAGTATTGACTTGCCGCCGCCTTTGATTTCAGTGATAAAGATGAAAAGAAAAATAATCATAATATAAACAAACTTGAGAATTAAAGCCATATTTTTCCTTATTCCTATGTAACGATAGAAAATTGCAGGATCATTTATATGTCAAAATCCTCATTTTTATAATTAGAATTATTGTTTAAAGTCTTATAAGTGTAACAAAGTGTTGTGTTTGTCTTTATAAACCATTGAATTGATCATGCTACATTAATTAATATCACGCATAAAAATCTTATGGTCATTGGACCCCATTCTTTTGTTTTACTAATTCTTTATTATTGTTGTTTTTTCTATTTTATGATCTTGTGATAGACATGAGAAAAATCCCTAAAAATTAATTATAGGGTTGAATGATGCATCAAAGAGTTGTAAATAGACATATATTAATTAAAAGGAAAGGCTAACTTGTGCCTTTAAGGCACAAGTTTAGAAGTCAAATGTAAAAATAATGTATTGGAATGCGTGCATTAAATTTAATCATTAATATTTTAATGAATTGAATGCACAAAATTTAAAAGAGTATTTCTTTTTTTAGATTTCTTAATATGTATCATAAAGGGACAAGTTAACACTACCTTAATTAAAAGTAGGTTTAATAGGTTATTTGGTCCCTTAGTCTCATTAAACATTAATTTTTAATGTGTTGGTCCTCCGTCAGTCAAATAAACTGTTAAGTTTAACCCCAAATGTCTATGGTGAGCCTACGTTAAGAGTGGTTCATAGATCCTAATAATTATTTTAATTTTAGCCGTTTGATTTTTTTTAAAGAGAACCATTGGATTATGCAAGTGCATTTTATCTTAAGGTGAATCAACAACAACTAATTAATTTTCTCTTTCTTCATCATTTTCATCACTCTTGTTTATCATCTTCAACCTCACATTCATCAACACCATCATCATTTTCATCATTTTTCCAGAAAAATTCTGAAACATCAACCATCATCAACAACAATCCATAGTAAATGAATTTAAGTTTTACAAAAGGATTTAACGAAGTAAAAAAAAAATCATGAATTGAAGTTTTCAACCATATTTAACAGCACAATATTCTCGGCAACACACCTCCACAATATGTAACCTCTCCAACCTGAATTATGGTACCCAACAGAAACATTCTTCCTCGTCAGCTTCAAGAGATCAAGGCACCATAATGAAACCCATTTCTCTGTAAATTGGTTCATCGTATATGAGATAAATTCATGTATTCTTCACAATGAAATCGTTCTTCACAAAAAAATGACAAAATCCAAAATCATCCAACAACAACAAACTCAAAATAATTGCTATGATTTCTATTTTAATAAATCTTTAATTTGCTTCTTTCATTCCATTCCCAGAAACACTAATTTGCTTCTTTCATATGTTCAAAATGATTCCAAAATCAATATATTCAAGCAAAAAGCCAACATATTCAGATTCGATTCGGAATTGATTCAGATTCAGATTTTAGATCTGAAAATCAGAGTTCATCAATGGACCAAATCAAAAAACAGTCACGTTCAAGAAGATTCAGGAGAAGAATGGTTCTGTCGCTTTAAAGGTTCGAAGAATCCTTGTTTGCTTTTGTTTTCCTCTTCTGCAACAGTAAAAAATTGAAAATCTAAGAACTAATATCAACTGTTAAAAAATGAACGACAATGAGAAATCAAGAGAGGAACTAACGAAAATTGAGTTCAAAGCGAGAGGGATTAGGAACGAAAATAAGATTGACCCTTTTTTGGAGGTGAAAGTTAATGAAGTTTTGAGATTGAAATTAGTTTGGGTATGAAAAAAGAAATTGGGGATTTATGGGTTTTTGAGAGAAGAAGTGTTTAAAATTGAATTTTAAAAATAAAAAAGAAAATTGAGGTATTAATTTCTGTTTTTCTGGGTTGGGTTTGAAGCTGATGAAGATGATGAAGTTGTAAGAAGAAGATGATGAAGATTAGAGGGAAGAAGATGAAGAAAAAGTAAAAACTAGGGTAAATTACATTCACCTCCCTAGAGGTATTGTTAAATAGCACTAACACCCCCTCTAGTTTTCAATTAAACATTAACCTCCCTTAAGTTTTATTTAAAATGACAAACACATCCCTCCTTCTAACTAGTTGTTAACACTGTTAGTGTGTCTTCGGTTAATTAACTTCTCATGATTTTGTTTAAAGTTGTGTAATTAACTTCTCTACCTTTTATTTGCTTTGATCCAAGATTCCATAGAAACTGCAATGAAATGGTATTGAAGAGGTAATGTTTTATTTAGTTAATCAAGATCAACATCCGATTAGCAAACATGAGGAATAATACATTTGATTGTATCACAATTCAACGTGGACAGATAGAAGAGTAAAAAGGATCTGGAGAGAAGGAATCCAATTGAAAATCGTTTGAGTAATTCAAATTCATTTTGACTTAAAGAGCAATCAGAAACCTGCCGACAATTTTTATGCTATCTATCCTCCCACTTCTTCTTTTGTGTCTCGAGAGAGACTTAAAGAACAAATCCATCAGCAAATATATTTCAATTTTCAATTGAATTTGACTGTGTTGGCTCCATGACTTCTTCCAATTTTGATGATTTTATCTCTGATTAAGTTCTAACTCGGTGTTTCTCTCAACGATTCTGTCTCAGATTCAGTTCCGTTTTGGTTATTCTTATAGTCACTACCAAACAGGGGAAGACAAAACATTCTGATCTCAACATTCTGATTTCAATGACGGTTTTGTCAGAGGTGAAGACGAAACAGGGGAAGAAAATGTACAAGGTGCTGCTTTTAAAGAAATGTAACGATGACAAAAACATGATAATTTTGTTGAGTAAGTGAAGAGGGTGAGGTTTTTGAAAGTGTTATTTAACTGAGAGCTAACGGTGTTACATGGAGGGGATGTTAGTGTTTAGTTGAAAACTAGAGGGGTGGTTAGTATAATTTAAGAAGATCTCAGGGGTGGTGAGTGTAATTTACCCTAAAAACTATTAGGTGTTGTTGGTTCACCATAAAATACAATAGGCTTGCGCGGTCCTACGACATTCTTTTTTGAAGAAAAAAAAAAATTAAAGGGTTAAATTAACAAAATTAATAAGATTTATAGATGAAAGGGTTGAAATTAAAAAACTAATAGGATCTATGGTGGACCACTCTTAAGATTGGTTCACCGTAGACATTTGGGATTTATTTGACTAACAAAGACAAACCTAAGGGACCAAAACATGAGTTTTATTAATTATGAGACCAAAATGAAAACTGATAATTAATTAGAGGATCAAATGACCTATTAAGTCTTAAAAGTATTATAGGATTAAAGTTATGAATAAATATAAAAATTTGCATAAATTGAACAAAATTTGTTAGGGAGTTCCTATTAGGGTAGTGTTAACTTGTGCCCTTAGGGTACATGTTAAGAAACCCAAATGAAGAAACTTCCTCTAAATTTATAGGAGAGTCTAGTTAATTATGATGTATTTGTGTGTATGACTACGTTAATTGGAAAAAATATATCCCTGTTATTCAATTTTTTTTAAAACTCGGTATTAGGTCAAAAGACTACCTAATTTGAGGGGTTCAATCACACTGTCCACTTGCAGGGGTCCTATTATATCATACTATCATAAGAGAAAATATTACTATCATACTATGATGTTTTTATGTGTACTCCATTAAATCTCATGTCTTAGTACTTCACATTTATAATATGCAAATTAGCTTCGATTAAGTGTAGATTCAAATCAATATTTTTGACGTCTTCAACGTTACAATTACGAAGGCATGTGTATTCTAAACACTTTAATTTTGTTATATTTGTAGGTTTTGTAATAAGTGTAGACATTTTTCTGTTGTATGCTATTAACTTCAATGTTGTGAGTTTATTCACAAATCCAACCTATTCGGTTGTAGCAATTTTGAATTTTTGTTGTTCGATGAATTTTTATCAATTTCAATGAAAGAATGTCTTTTTAGTAAAAAAAAAAAAAACTATAATCTGCAATATATAATCATTACTGTCATCTCAATTAATAATGCTACTTCAGTACAATTATTTTAACAATAGTGTTCCATTTTTCCCCTAAAAAAAATATAATGTTCCAATTTTAAAAGCTATCCTAAACAATTCTTTTGCTCCATGTTTCTTATAAAAAAAAAAACTTTTGCCTCATGCTTTATTTTGAGATTTTTGCTAACTGCACTTCCTAGCTTGTAGTTTTTGACCAAGTGTTGCTATGTTTGATAAAAACACACCCAATCCACCCAATACAAAACACAATACACATTTCTTTCTTTCTTCCTTCTCAGATTTCCCTCACTTTCCTTTCATCTCCTCACTGCCCCACCTCTTTGTCTCATATTTCTTTCTATTTCCTGTTTTCCCCTCATTCTCATCTCAACACCTCCTTCATGTTGGTTGTTTCCAGTTTCCTTAGTCTAGTACCAACATCGACCACCGCCAAAAGGTAATTTCATTGAAACATTGATTTGTAGCTCTAGGTTTTGATACACTACTGTTGAAACATTGATATGTGATTTTAGGTTTTGGTACATTATTCTTGAAAAATTGTAGAATTTATGTGGCTTTAGGTTTTGAAACTTTGAATCAGGATATTGATATTGAAACATTGATCTTTTGGTTTTATGTGGCTCATGTAACACCCTAAACCCTTCAATAAGTTCAACATGCATAACAAGTTTTCTCAAACATCGCAGCGGAAATGATAATATCATCACATCGACATCTAATAAAACATCTCCAAGTATCCATGTCTCATAATCATACTACATCACCAAATATAAAATCTCAACTCAACAACCGAGTAATAAAACGACAAATAGTCATAAGACTCCAAATAGACAGACGCCCTAATCAGAGCCGACACACTAGACACCTGAAGAAAAAAAAAGCAAAAAAAAAAGACGAGGTAGCTCCAAGCTAACCTCCAACAACTCACCAAGCAAGCAAACTATTCATGCACGTCGTCTACCCATCTATACGAATAAGGTAGGCGGTCAACAAAATGATCACTGGGGGTTAGTTCACAATTCACAATTAAAGTATAATCAATTGAAAGTAAACGGCATAATTAATTTCAATGATTAAACAATACTTAATTAAATCATTTGCAGCACCTCGACATCATTAATAATCATCAAGAATATAAGCATAATAAAGTACAAGTACGCTTCCATGTTTCACATGTTCACCAAATTTCACCAAGTATATGAGTAACAAAGTTTCACCAATTCAACTTTTCATCAAGAATATAAACAAACATGACACTTTTAACCAATTATCAAATGTATGTTATGCACATAGACACGACTCTATATGCATGTGGTACCGGTCAACACTGAGGTCGTCACCTCAAGATACATCTGTATCATAATCGTCGTCATTTTGAATACAAAGTACTCAAATCATCTTCCTTGGATATAAATATCTTAATCGTCTTCATTGGATGTAAACATCCTAATCGTCTTCATTGGATATAACATTCTACTTGACACTTATGATGCATGAACATATGAATCGACCAATGCACATGTTCAACAACAAAATCGTCATCATTTTCATCTTCATTTTCATACATGCATTCATCAATATCGTCGTCATTTTGCATGTAATAACTCAACAACATAATTCATCATCATTATAATCAACACCAACAACAATTCAACTCAAAAATCAACAAGGTTCAAAATCACATTTTGCACCAAAATGGACAATCGCCCACATCTTAACATTCAACGTAATAGACACCTAATCAACATCAATTCACCTTTATTCTATCATATCATTAAGAACATAAAGCAAATTGAAGCCATCCAGTCATAAAGAATTAATTTGACAAACTTCGTCTATGTTTGCAAAAACTAACATTTTCCTATTATTCCGCCAAACTCAAAGTAACCAAGTTCAAACGCCTCAACCGAGTATATACATAATTCACATATGAGTGAAGTAGCATATACATATACCTTTCATAGGCCAATTCCGATAAATTTCAAGATCTCACAAAGTTCGTATCGTTTTGTCATTTTACAAAAGAATTCAAGTTTTCAAAGTAAAACCAAGTTAAAGCTCATGATTATCATCCAAAACCATTTCATAAATCATAACTATAGTAGACAATCCTAATCCTACCTTTTTACTTTGAGAAAACGAGTTTTTCAGAAACTTCGTGTTCTTGAGCCATTTTCAAAAAGTATTGAATCGATTCACAAAACCAAGTTCAATCCAACTCATTTGATCTTTCTAAAGGTTTAGAAAGTTTGACAACAGTTAGATACATCAAAAGAATCAGTTTGGAATGGTTCAGATCGACCCAGAGTGCCCGAAACGACCGAAAATATGGGTGCTGGACTAGGCAACTCGCCCTGAGCTCGCTACTTGCTAGGCGAGCTGCACCATAACAGACAACCCTGTTCTTGGGTTTCCTCTTGGGAACCCTCAAATTTCCACCCCAAAATCCCATTTTTGATCCCCTTGACCCCAAATTTGACCCAAAACTTGTACAACAATTTATAAACACCAAAAGGCTTTCAAAACAACAACAGACATCAAATCACAACACCAATTCACCTCAAATTCATCATCTAGTTCATTTTCACCAAAACCCTCAATTTTTCTCATTTTCATTCAAACTTCACAAACAACCACACCAATTCAAACCGCATCAACATACAAACATAAACCAACATTCATGAACTGAATTTAAACACATTTCAACAACAATCACTCACCAATTCATGATTCACACTCCATCAATCAAAAATCATCAAAACAACTTGTCAAACAACAACAACTATGAAGTTTAAGCTCTTAACGCAACAATTTCATGAAGTTTATCATAGACACTAATTCACATGAACTAGGAGCACGAATTTCATCATTCAAAATAAAAAAAAGTCACAATTATCACAAAAGCACTTAAACTCATAATTGAAAATAATAGATTACGACTTAATTGATGAAAAGAAACCACCCCCTTACCTTTAGCTCTTGATTCCTCTAGTTTAGACTTCACTTTAGCTCCTAGCTCTTCAAACCCCAAGATCTCTTTCTCTAGCTCCTCTTCTATCTCCTTGATTCCCTCTCTCTCTCTCTACCTCTCTCTCAAAATGTTTTTGGACCGTCAATATATTCCTAAGGATCTAGAAGTCGTCCTGAAGGATCTAAGGACCCTCCAAAAGGCCTCAACGCCCTCCAAAAGGGATATAAAGCCCAAGGCACGCCCTTCCTAGGGCGCCGCCTCAGCCAGCTTCTAGAAACCTCTAGAGCTTGGCCTAAATACCTAAATACCCATGTTACTTACTGCCCAAGTAACCATAAATCAAGCCCATAGAAGGCTATAAATACAACCCTTGAGAGCACTCTCAAGGTATGACCAATACAGATTAACCCTAATATCAATTATTGTACTTTTGCAAGTATAGTTGACGCCGTCTGTAGGAAGAGGTAAAACTAACCTTGACCACGTTTCTAAATCACAAGTCGTGATTTGGAGGAAATTTTAATCCTAAAACTCTGAATCATAACCACAAACCGCGATTCAGAAACCCCTTTTTTCACTACCTCATCGCCGCGATGACCGAATCCTTCGATCATGACGCTCACCATGGAGCCTTGGTAAAACTGACCTAGGCCTCAAGATCTCACAAGCTGGAGAGTCGCTGATTCATCTCGCCACGAGTAACGGCTCCTCCGCCGCCATGTTCTCACCACTACTCCCTTTAACTTTCACATCGTGATGCTAGTCTGGTTCAGAATAGTTGTTTTATTCCCAGGAAACCGCAGCACAAGTTCAGACCAAAGCCAGGTGATATCTCTCTGTTACTCACAGATCCATCTTGTATTCTTTTTAATTATGCGATACCATCCAAAACCATACATGGTGTTTTTTTATCTTTGTACCCGTAGAGAACCTATTCTTATCCTTCTTGAAAAACAAAAAACGATGGTTTCATAATTGATTTGGACTGAGCTATCATAAACTAGAACCGAAAGTTTCATCATATGGTTATAGGAATCGACTCAGATCTTTATCTTTTGAAATTCAATCAGCCTAATTGATTCTCCTATTAGTTCATGAATGATTCAATTGACATATGATCCAAAAATCAGAACGTACCAGACGAAAAAAATAAATAAAGATCAATAAACATTTGCTTCCGTGATTAATTTACTAGTTTTTTTTTTACAAAAATAAATGATATTCATTCATTCAAATTGATATGTTGCATCGATACAATGAAAATTCGCTAAAAACAAAAAGGATGAATCTGTGAACAAACTCACAGCATCCATGTTAATAGCATAAAACAACAAAGTACTAAAGCCTACACATATGACTATATTTAAGTCTCTAGAATACCCATATCTCCAGATCTGCAACATTGATGACTTCTAAGTCATTCATTTGATCTGCACTGGATCAAAGCTGATCTGACAATCTAAACCGAACAAATACCTGAACGAAACAAGAAAGACAAACAACGTCGCACAAAGACGACAAACAAAACAACGCCGCACTAAGACGACGAAATCACAAAAGAAAAACGAAATAGATGTAAAAATCACTTATTTTAATAAAAGGGAAATAGAAAAAACTAAGGTTTTGATGACGGCTTCGAAAAGAGAGAAGGGGAAGAGAGAAGGAGAAGAAATCTCATCTCAATTTACTAGTTATTAAAGTGCCTTAGTATCATGATGATTAATTTACTAGTTATTAAAGTGTCTTAGTATCATGAATATTAGGAGTTATTCAACTTTCTGGTTATTATTTAATAAAGGCTTAAATAGGTCTTTCGTCCTTGCAAATATGAGCCATTTGAATTTTCATCCATGAAGTTACTAATTCTTCCGATCTGCCACTGCAAATATTAATCATTTGAAAAATGGTCCTAATTACATCTGATTAGTAACTTCAGGGACGAAAATTCAAATGACATATTTGCAGGGACGAAAGACCTATTTAAACCAACCACTTCGCTCAATCATCACTTGCCACATAGGCACCACGTCGCTAATGACAATCCACCTCAGCAAAAAAACCTAATTATGACGAAAATTCAAATGATCTATATTTGTCGGACAAAGACCTATTTAAACCTATAATAAATGATCTTCTCTAAAGATTATGTTAACATGCGATGACTCTAATTTGGAATAGAAGAAGCTCTGATATAATCGTGGCTGCTGATTGTTATAAATACAATTAGGGGTATTTAATGATTCAAGGAAACTTTCAAACTTTTGTAACCATTCACTTCGGTAGTAGTCGAATCCGGCGAGAAGATATATTATGTTTTGTTTCAGGTCAACACAACCTATATATAAAGCAGCAGATCGAAGAACTTAACTGTCAGGTCATATACAATCACACCACAAGGAATGGGCTCAGATAAACGCTCAAAATAGCAAGGACCGGATAGCCAGAACGACGCCATTCGAAAGAAAACTTACAATCAGGCTTTGTCTTTCCGATCTTTACAGATAGGACGACTATATATTTGGGGTATTTTAAAATTAATCATTTATCCAATCAACAAATTGATGCCATATATCTTTGAGGAAAGATAAGTTTTATGAGTTGACTATCTCGTTTATTTTAGAATTATTTATGGTGCATACACATAATATGTTGACAATCAGATGATTTGCTATTATTCTTCGATAACATGTTGCTTTCGCAACAAAGTTTGTATTTATTATGATGGGCGAGTAGGTAGGAGAAGAGTAAAATAAATGGGTGAGTTAGCTTAACTAGATGAGTTAAGTCACAACTTAATGTGAGAAATAAGAGAACATAAGAGAATAAGAAAAATAGGTAGAAGAAATAGGGAGAATATTTACACCTTTTGATTTGAAGAAAATTTATTGCCGAATATATTTTGAGAAAATATATTTTTTGATTTGAAGAAAATAAAGAAAGAATGGCGAGTAAAACACAAGAGATAGGACCAAGTTTAAAAAAGAAGAAGGGCTACTCTAGGTATCCCGTGACAGAAAGTAAAATGTAGTATTGTTAAAAGGTCACATATGAGGGATTTTGGCGAGGAAAATCTTGGTATTTAAGAGGTCGAAGTGATCCAACTCTCTTTCCTATGAACCCCTTTCATGTACCATTTACTTTGTGAACTGAACTAACTGTTTAGTAAAAACATAAATAATGGAATAATAGCGCTAGATCCACATAGGAGAATAGGTTTGAGCAGAAGAACTAGTTCCAACTTCACAAGAGGAAATAACAACATATAAAATAAGATAACCAGAAAATTAATTTCAAGGTAGTAAGGGAAAGGGAAGGAGTATAAAATAAAAAGAGCGAAGTGGGCGAGTTAGTTTAAATCTAATAAGGAAGTAGCACATTTTGATTTAAGAAAAGTAGTATGAAGACTTAGTTCCAAATCTAATAGAAGAAAGAGAAGGATTAAAAGCACAAGATAATCAAGTAAGAAGGTTATTTCAAATCTAATAAGATAATGGAAAGAATAGGAAGGGGAGTAGAAAATATGGCCAAGTTAATAAGAGAAGACAACGAGTAAATAGTTCTCATTAAATAGGATCGTGTATGATTAAGACTCCTTTATTTTGGATGTTCGGAAGTCACGTTATATTTCAGATAAATAAAGTTTGGGAGGTAAACAAACCCGCCAAGGGCGAGATTAAACAAAGGAAGTATTCACTAAACATCACGCCAGAAGGAAAGTAGAAAGCAACGGTCCCGCCATTAAGAGCTTGAAGATAAAACGCGGAGCTATCCTAATCGTCTTCGACCTTTGAGATTTGTTTTGCATGTTTTAACGAGGCACCATATTTTCTAAAAACTACTCGCCATGTCTACTTTATTCAACATTACTCACCATTATACACTACTCGCCATGTCTACTTTATTCTACACTACTCGCCATGTCTACTTTATTCTACACGAAAACTCTACGAATACTACAAAACGCGTCAACCCCTCGAGGCTCTGAACGCCCTGTCAACCCCTCGTGGATCTGAACAGTTTTTTAAGTCAACCCCTCGTGGCTCTGAACTAACGTGTCAACCCCTCGAGGCTATGAACGCCCTGTCAACCCCCCATGGATTTGAACAGTTTTTTAAGTCAACCCCTCGTGGCTCTGAACTAATGGGTCAACCCCTCGAGGCTCTGAACGTCTTGTCAACCCCTCGTGGCTCTGAACAATTTTTTAAGTCAACCGCTTGTGGCTTTGAACTAACGCATTAACCCCTCAAGGCTCTGAACGCCCTGTCAACCCCTCGTGGCTCTGAACAGTTTTAAACGTTAACCCGACTAGTGGGCTCTGAACGTCGACTCAAAAAAATACGTCAACCTGACCAGTGGGCTCTAAACGTCGATTCAGAAAAATACGTCAACCCGATAAGTGGGCTCTGAACAAGCAACTCACCAAAATTCTACAAAGATACAACTGTAAAATATAAAGCACAAACTATGTTACAAAATTCGACGCAACACCATAGAAAAATTCAACTCGTCAACATATTCTCCATAAATGCCATAAAACATCAACAATTATCAAAAGACAAATCGCCAGCAAATGGCTGAAAGGAAATAGCAATCGCCAGCATCACTTAAATCAACGCACCACGAAGCTAAATAAAGGATTGACTTCGAAGGAAACAACAAATAATCGGAAACAACATTGTGATCACCCAAAGAAACCCGAATCAAAGATACCACTGAAAAACAATCGACAAATCGAAGCAAAATAGAGCGCGACACTACAAGAAACAAAAAATAATTGCAGCACGAATGGGAGACGAAGAAATACTAAAATACAAAGGACTAAGAAAGACTCGCCCGCTTTAAGTTACATCCAAAATAAAAATCACAAGTACTTAGGACGCCATGTACAACCTGCCCCGATAAAATTACATCAACAATGAAAGTACTATATCGCCAAAAAGGGTTTGCTCATACCGTACACCCATAATTATGTATGCTATCATCCAAATATCGAAAGAGCAACGTTATAATTAATCACTTCGCCTTGTCCCAAGACTTGTGCTTGGGGGGTTGTGGACAATCGACATATATATATTGAACGCATAAATCGATCATATTTACACCCTGGGGGGCTTTGAGATAAAGCATAACCCTAAGGGGCTCCGAACAATTAAAGTCAACACTTGCAAGTTTAAAAAAAAACAACACAAAGTACAAACAACTTTCTAAATCGACAAACAGTCAAGTCAACGTCGCCAAAGGGAAAAAGCAGAAGAGAACGAAGAAATAATAAGAAAAAGAAGAAAATGAAGAGACGACACATCTTATAAGCCAGCATTTAAAGATCGCCTCAAAAAATGCGTGTAATCTAGACCGTACGATCATTTTGGAAATTAAAAATGCTTTCCTTAATAATCCTTTTAGCATCTTGCCAAAGAACATTCAAAAATCAATTTGTCGCGTCACTTACAAACCACTTCGCCTTGTTCCAAGACTCATGCTTGGGGGGTTGTGGATCGTCAACCTATATATCAAGTAAACGTTTACTTCCTAGGGGGCTCTGAAACAAAGCTAAACCACCCTAGGGGGGCTCTCAAAAATTGGATGATAACATACATAATCATACATGAAAGAATAAGCAAAGCATAGCCAAATTTTAAAGCAAATTAATCACTTCGCCTTGTTCCAAGACTTGTGCTTGGGGGGATGTGGACCGTCAATATATTCCTAAGGACCTAGAAGTCCTCCTGAAGGATCTAAGGACCCTCCAAAAGGCCTCAGCGCCCTCCAAAAGGGATATAAAGCCCAAGGCACACCCTTCCTAGGGCGCCGCCTCAGCCAGCTTCTAGAAACCTCTAGAGCTTGGCCTAAATACCTAAATACCCCTGTTACTTACTGCCTAAGCAACCATAAATCAAGCCCATAGAAAGCTATAAATACTACTCTCAAGGCATGGCCAATACAAATTAACCCTAATATCAATTATTGTACTTTTGCAAGTACAATTTTGTAAAATGAGTGAATGAATGTAATGACCTAATTTTCTCACAAGGGTTGTGTTTATATAGGCACCACATAATTGGGCTAGGTCTCTAATTGTCGTAATGGGTTCTATATTCTTACCAACTAATTCACTAAAGTTACCACTCACTTTAACCGTCAAAATAACGAATAATTACCGTCTCTAAATAATTATCCCAACTCACTAGTAACTTAGTAAAAATAATTACTCCCACTTAAAACACCAAAAATAACTCTCTTAATTAAATGACTAGTTTACTCTTGTTCACCAAATGACCAAAATACCCCTGAGCTTGAAATGACTAAAATACTATTCTTAAGCTAAAATCCACTAATCCCGAAATAAAATACGTACAGAGACAAATAATCACACGTAAGCACATATAAACACATATAATAAATAATTAAGATAATTCTAGCGAAAAATGAGTTATTACAGCTTAGGCCTTAGTTTCATTTTATCAGGCATTAGGCAATGAAATGTAACTTTACAGTCGTATGGAAGCTACAAACTAGCAAGCAGAATCAAGTGGAGCTAAGACGGTAGAATAGAGGACAACAAGTTATCGTTAAAAAGAAAAAAGTGTGTAACATATTTTGAGTTTGCTTCATATAGGTTGATTTCATTTTTCAAAAAAGCAGTATATAGTATATACCCAAACACTCAACAATTAGCCTCACTAATATTTTATGTATGGGTCCGCCCTTGCTTCCTCTTAAAATCAAGTCTATACTTTTTTAATGCATTTCTCATGTTTGTCAAATTTGAGTTGTTCTGTTACTTTAGGATGTAGCAGAGAGGAACATGTTGAGTAATATTTAACCTTGAGTTGGATAAATCCTTAACATAGTTGTTATATATTTCCTCGCATTTGTCCAACAATTTATTATGTTGCAGGTTTCATGCGTTATTTGCAGAAGATGTTGATCTAGTTTCGTTGTTGGCCTAATTATACAACAAAATTAAGGGATGATAAGTTGTATGATCTATATTTTCTGAAGTGTATTTAATAGGTGTCTAATATTTCTATTTAATTTATTATTTTGAGATACTTCTATGTTTATTTTTAAAACAATCTCAAGGATTTATCTGATGAATTATTCTAAATCATGTGTTATTTTTTTCAAATAAATAAATTAAATAATGAATAATTTAAAATAACTTAAATAGCCAAAGACATAGAAGATTATCATATTATAGTCACATCAAATAGATCAAATTATTGATGGATAATTTTGGCAAGTGTATCAATTTGTTCACAAGTAATAAAGTGATAAGTAAGACCTTCTCTACATGGATTGTTATTTCAACTCGAAAACTAATGTTACTTATTTAGAATAGAAAATAAAAACTAATAAAATAAGGGGCATGCTAACAAGTACATTTAGGACACTTGTTAAGAAGATAAAAATGAAAATAAATGACAAATTTAAAGTAAAAAAAAAATCAACTTTTAAAGTTTAGAGGTGTTAAATTCACAATTTCCAAGATAAAGTTTCGTTTTGGGATTTCTCATCAAAGTGCCCTTAAGGCACTTGTTAACATTTCCCATAAAACAAGCATTAACAACTAATATTTTGTTTGCTTAACTTTGAAAATGAAATCATATTTGAACTTCTGGTTCACACCGATTTATATAAGGATCAAAATGCGATAGTAATAATTTATTTCAAATGACTCATTTGAACTTATATTCAGGGTCAACTTATAAACTCTAATTAGTCTTTGAAACTGATCTTTGGAGAGTGAGTTACCTTTAGGATTATAGCTTACATATAGGGACGGAGGGAGTATAATCCAAACTGATTAGATTTGTTTGGATTTTATTTTTCAAATATGTTTAGCCAATATCAGGATGAACCAAGACAACTTGCACTTGTTTTATAAATTTTAAAACTTTTCTGGAATTCATATTATATACTCCAAAAAATCTTTAAAATGGTTTAGCTTATAAAATGCAAACGAATTTAATTTCGTCAAATTGAAGAGCGCACGAGAAGTGTGGAGGATGAAAAAAGAAATTCTTTCTTTGTTTTTCTGTTAATCAACTAAACCAACTTTATAACTCGAATTTAACATCTTATTGATTTTGCGGAGAAACTATTTGCTTCATTAAATCTTTATAGAAACCATATTCTTTTTAACTTCGACGATTACTTATGAGGGGTGTTAGCAAAATTTCTAACACACATTTTTTAACTCACTCTTTAATTTGTTAAAACTCACACGGTCCCCATCAAATTAAATGAATCTCACATAAATTATGACCTATGTAAATTTTAATCAATTAAAGAGTTTGTTGAAAAATTGCATGTTAATAAGAAATCATTTTGGTTTATGTTCTCATTATTATTATTAGTGTGATTAAAAATAATGCAATTGGAAGAAATCTTTTGATCATCTATGAGATCACCTCAACTGCAAATAAATTTGATGACTTTTTTTGAAGGGTTGAATATGAATATGATGACTTCTTTACTTATTTTTTATTTTCATCGAATGTCAAAAATTAAATCATTTTGGTGTATGTTGAGACACATTCAAGTACACGACAACTACTCATACCAAGAGATATTATTAAGTTGTAAAGTTGCATATAACCACAAACAAAAATAGTCTCCAGGACTAAAACATTACACAATTTTGACAAACTTGTCTTGCATTCTCCGTCATTAATTGTTGGTGTTGCTTACTAACATGCATGTATGATTTCTGACATCTTAATAAGAGTATCCTTTGACAAACAATTCCTTCTTGGCTTCCTCAGATTCACCCTCACCAGTGTACTTTCCAAGTTGAGCAAGTGAGTTGGACTTAGCACGGAAAAGGAGTGCTTCTTGTGCTGCCTGAACGTTCTCTATGCGGCCTCCCCATGTCTTCAATGCGGTGTTTTGGAGAGCTCTTGCATATGAGAACGACACGTGCCATGGGTTTGGAGATTTGTTCATGGCATTCAAGTTGAGGGTTGCTTCAACCTCAGATTGTCCACCAGACAAAAACTACATAACAAAATACAATATACAACTTTGGTCAGCATATGAACGTGTTAATATCGTGCGTGGTGTCTGTACCTGTGTCGTTGCTTCATATTGTATGAACAAAGATAAAAGTTTGGAATACAAAGAACAATGTATTTGGTTAGTGTCACATACCATGATACCAGGGACGGCTGGGGGAATTCTCCTGTGAAGGAGCTTGAGGGTATAGTCAGCAACTGTTGTAGGAGAGGCCTTGTCCTTGGACTCAGCTCCTGGGGTAACCATGCTAGGCTTGAGGAGAATACCCTCAAATTGGACATTGTTCTCAGCAAGGTAGAAGAAAACCTCAGCCCAAACCTTTTGTGCTACTTCAAAAGTTCTGTCAATACCATGTTCTCCATCAAGCAAGATCTCTGGTTCCACAATTGGGACCAATCCGTTGTCCTAATAACCATCAAATGAACAAATTTTAGCCAAGGTTTTATATCACTCTCATGTAGCAGTCATTGTTATTATAGAAAATTTTAGTCAAATACAACTTATAATATTATGTAACTGCAGTTGCCAAGACATAAAAAACCTTTGATGTTGCGGTTAGAGTCGGATCACGGAACTTTTTTAAAGCGTTGATAAAATTATTGAAGTAATAAGTATGAATTAAAATAAATCACTTGTATAACTTGAGTGGTTTTCTCACCTGACTAATTGCAGCGTAGCGAGCCAGACCCCAGGCTGCTTCCTTGACTGCAAGAGCAGAGGGACCATTGGGGATGCTCACAACAGTACGCCTAATATGTGATTGAAATTCGCATGGTTTAAAAAATGAGCATGACAAGTAAAACTAACAGTATAAAAAAACAAACAAGTGCATGAAATTTTGATTTTGCTTCCACAGGGGATCAAGTAGACACTAACCATTTGGCGAAACGAGCACCTTGCTGGTAGTATGCAGCTGAACGAGAGGCAAGACCATCTAGACCTTGGCACCATGACTCATCATTGGAACCAGCAAGGGGCACCAAACCCTATTGTTCACAGTCACAGAAATAAACAAAAGTAGACACGTAAGTATGAATGATATTAGAAATAAGCAGACATCGTAATTGTATCAACTTGCACTCGATCTTATTCTTTGCATTATTTGTTCAGCATAGCACAAATTGAAAATTCATCATCTAACAAAAAATGTAGTTACATAGAGTAATCCAAATGGCATACCTTATCAACTTTGATACCAGGAACAATGTTTTGCTCGATAAGTACATCAACAATCTTCCTTCCATCTGTTGTGGATTGGTAGAGAGTCTCCTCAAAGAGAATGGCACCAGAGATGTACTCTCCAAGAGATGGAACTGTCACCAGAAGGGTACGCCATGCTTGGCGGTTAACTTCGGTGTTCTCTAGCCCAATTGAAGCCAAACGCTTTCCACAGGTAGCATTGGATTCATCCATGGCCAAAATACCACGTCCTGGTGAAGCAATTGTTTTCTGCATCCACACACAAGCAACAAAAAATAAGACTCAATTATTTTTTTCCAATGAAACATGAACAATGTAAAATAGGAATATCATTATTTAGAGCATCTACAAATTCTCAACAAAAATCCCATACTTTCTAAAAAAAATATAATGATGCATACAACACTGCATCAACAATGCGAAAGTGGAATATCATCATCACTTAGAAGTTACAACTTGTCCAACATTTAATAGAATCAGAGCAGCTTCATCCAATTTTAATGTCCCTTTCCATGCCACATCAGTTTTAAGAATTTCAACATATTTTTTTATTCCAATGGTGTAACATGTATCTCACACCTTATCTCACTTTCAACTCCTTTTCCTTCACCCACTTTCATAAGTCTACTTTTTCATTTTAAGTCACTAAAGTTGTTAAATGTGACAACCACATGAAATTCAACCAACTCTAATGGTAAAGCCAAATAAGAACCTGTTCCTAACTTCTAGAGCTCAACAAGACACTACTGAAAATGCGCTAAGTAGATAAACATGGACAATAATAATTGAAGTTCATCAATAGTATACATGGTTTAACCAACAAGCTACTTTGAAAACTAGAATCCCACTATGCAAAAAAAGAATTCAAACTTGCTTATAGATATGAATATTTAACTTCTAGGATATTTGTTTAAAGAACTAAGTTCAGTTATACTAATTGGCAAGTTTTTTAAGTTAAGTATCATACCGCGGTCTTAACGAGCTCATCAGCATAGGAACCAGCTCTGATAGTGAGGTTTGATGGAGCGGCGGGGTTGCATCGTACAGCGGCCACAGAAGATTGACGGAGGGTTTGGCCCTTCACCCATTCAGACTTGTCAAGAACAATTGATGACTTGAAAAGAGATGCTGATGCAGAGGCCATTGTTTACTGTCTAACAAGAAACTGCAATCTTATCCCTCAAACAATGAACCTCTTTACCACACAACTTATGCACTTCTTTCTCTGTAGTGTACTTAACTATTTATTATTGGGAAGTGATGTCTCATTTGAGGCTGCTATGAGCTAACCTATCATCACTTGACATGTGGATGATAACTTCTTCTTGTTTGGTATTCTGCATTGCTGGTTTAAATGGATGGAGTTTTTCTAACCGTTCAAAAAATGAACTATAATTTGGAGATTTATATATGTATTTTTCTCCTTGTGTTACTAGTAGTACAAGTGTATAACATGCACCAAAAAGGGTAACAATTATAGTTGTTTGTTTGTAGGAAAAATAAGTGTGAGGTCATAATTTTCTTTGCTGATCAATTGGTTTGTCTCTTTCTCAAAGATATATGGTCCTGATTTAATACAAGGATTTGGTGAGATTGGGGTAAAGAGGTGATCAAAGAATGCCATGTCTAAAGTCTAAACATAGATTTTTAATGCATCAATTCCCTCTGCTAAATGTTGAAGCAGAATATGCTGATTTGTAGGTCTTGAGACCAAAAAAAATTCTACATCTTGTAGAAGAGAATGTATTGCTTAGTAGTGAAAAAGAGAACCTAGAATATTCCCCTCTATAGTGTAAAGTTCATTATCAATAAGGAATAAGTTGTTAACAGAAAAGCATAAAGATATAACCTAACTAGTATTGTGATTTATAGTAATTTTTTTCAATAATAGTTGCAATTCAAAATACCAATGTTAACCATTTATCAAGAGCTAAACATGATACACAATATATAAATAGAGAATTTTTTAGTAACTTTTTATTTTGAACTGTGTGCACAACCACCATTATTTTTGTTTTTTTTTCCTTCTTTTGTTTGTGTGTAATTTGGTACCACAAATCATAAAGGCTAAAGTCTCTTCAACCAAGCAAAGCAACCTACAAAAATAGAAAACAAGTTGGCAGTTACCTCAAACAAATGAACTCGATCAAAATCAGAAATGAAGCAACGAACAAGCAACACCGCACCCTTGAAGTAGTGTCAACATTCAGAGGAAATTGTCTGATGAGAATAGCTGCATGCAATTTATTACTTCTTTCAACCTAAACCTATAAAGTGTTATTCAATTGGATGTTCTAATGTGTTTCTAGTTTTTAGGGCTCAAAATTGATCATAAATGTGTGTAAAATTGATTGAGTTTTTGACAAATAAAAAGTTCTCTCTTAGTTTTATTTTTATAGTGGCAAACATCATATAGCATTTATAATCAAGTTAATATCAGAAGAATGTATAGTAAAAAGGATTTAAATTGAAAATTAGAATTTGCTTGGGTCGAACTAAAGGTGACAAAACAGGTCTGGTCCATCAGACCGGTTTGTTTAACTCGTCATTTTAGTCGGATTGAGATGAGGTTTGGAGCCCACCACCTTATAGTTGGCCCGCACCATTTAGCACATTGAAAAAATTGTCAATGATGGGCTGGCCGGTGGACTCATTAAAAAATATTTTAAAATTTTTTATTGTACTAATAAATAATAAGTGACCCAATTTTATTTTTTTTTAAATCCCTAAAAGCAATTGAACAATTCTTTAAGGCATGAAACAATTCAACAATTCTATATTGGACAATTGTTTTTTGGGATTAAAATGGAAATAAAATGATTATGAAAAGATAAAAATGACTTTTTACAACGGTAGCATATTTTTTTGATAACATTTGTCACAAAAAAAGGATTTTGAAACAAAAAATTGTTAGACAGACAAGTCCTCCAACTCGTCAGTCCAGGGTGCTTGTTTAAGCCCACCACCTTAAGTTGGCCCATCCCACCTCATTTTTAGCGGGCTAATAATGAGTCGGACCTAAACAGGGGTGGACTGACCCACATTGTCATCCCTAGGTCGAATCCATGACATAGAGATGGAAGGTGCAAGACTTTACCACTCGACGATTGTAGTAATTTTGTTAGTAATTACATAGAAATTAAGATAAATAAAATATAGGATTATAATGACTTAATTTAAAGAAGGAGTTTATAATTTTCTTAAATTCTTTATACATAATTTTTTTTTCTTAATCAATCAAAATAATTATTAAAAGTACATATATAATGTATATAAAATATTGAGGCTTTACATCGAGAGTCTCAAAGTATTACTTAATTAGACACATGTGGTAAGAAGATTCTGAGTTCATGACCCAATTCTTTTATGTTTCCTAACTTGTCACCACTAGTGCACCTGCACTTTTATAGCAATCCTCTAAGGCAACCACGACTTGCATGGAACTATCATTGTCCCTTTTTTGGGCAATCCTTCTTGAAGTAGATGATCTTATGACAATTGAAGCATTTGACTTGGATTTAGACATAAATTTCTTTCCTTTGTAGTTTCTCGCTTCTTCCTCTCAAGATACTCAAGCCCTCTTATCCTCTATTGCAGGTCTTTGAACTTGGTTAACCGTTTAGATCTTAATGGTCTATTGGACCTCCTTCAAGTTGATAATGTATTTCTTTTCATAAAGGAATTCATCCATGGAATGCACAAAAGATAGGTAATAAACTCAATAAGAGTAAAACGTTATCTTCATGATCGAGATCCAACACATTCTGCAAATGATCAATATTTTTGTTGAATTCCGCCAATTGCTCCACAATAGATCTTGATTATGCCGTCCTAAATGAGCAAAGTTGTCGTTTCAGACATAAGTAACATGTTGATAGTTTGACCATGTACAACTATTCTAATTTAGTCCATATCTCCACCACAGTCTTCTATGCAACTTCCTTAAAAAATTTAGGGCTAAACATGTATTTTTTTATCCCTGTAAATATACCAAACTTTTCGTTTTAGTTTCTCTAAAAAAAATCTTCAACTTTTATTCTAAAAAAAATTCATCATCACTTTTACTCCATACTCTTAACTCAACTTATGTGTAGCCTTCATGTTGTTGAATGAAATTTTGTAGAAATGTTTTAAGAACCTCACCCATAAAAAGTTGAATTTTATAACAAAACATTGAAAGGGGGAAGCCGGCCAACAGAGAAGATGTAAGTATATTCAAGACAATGTCATACAACATTAAAAGTGTACATCATAATGTTGGTTGTTAGAAGCAGCAACAACAATCACCGTCATCAGGTTTTTTTTCACTAAGTGAGAGGTTGATTACATAGATTAAATTACATCATAATGTTTTACGATTCTATTTGGTTGATGAACCTTAAATTTAATCCAAACATTTTGGCATGAAAAACTTAAGAACATTTTGTTTCAAAAATATATAAAAACAAAATAACATTTTTTTTCTCCTAAAAAACTTTTTCTTAGGGATCCTAAAAAACATTTTTATGACTATGAATCAAACTAGTATCATGAAATTTACAAAATCACACTATGCGCCAACTACATACACTGCATCCGTGGTAAACTATTAACAAAAAAACAACATATGTAAAACAATATGCAGTCCCTCAACAAAAAAAAACAAAAAACACACAAGTAAAACAAGAATGATGTGTTTATTTCCAGCTTGAAATTACAATTTTTGGAATGATATTTTCAGATGTATGAATCTCAGGAATAACATTCTTAATCATGAGTTTGGCAAAAGAATTATATTTCTTAGAAATGTTTTTAAAATTCTTTTAATTAAAAATAAAAAACACAAATGAACGTGAGTGGTAGCGAGAAGTTATAGTTAATTGATATTTATTTTCATGGAATGTTAGATTTCCACTCTTTAAGCATGACAATAAAAACAGAAGGAATATTGTATAAATAACATTTCTTAGAATAAAAATGCTTCGGAATAATTTTTTAAAACTTAGAACAAACATGAGAATAGTGAATTTTCAATACATTCTAAAGAATAACATTATAAACCTTGAAACAAGCACACCCTAATAGACCAATGATGGATTATAAAATTACAAAAATGATTATTGTAAAAAAAAAAAAAAAGGCAGGAAGTGTTTGTTTCAAGATTTACAATGTTATTCTTAAGAATGTGAGAATTAAAATACAATATTTCCATATTTGTTTCTAAGTTAAAAAATTATTCATATATATTTTTTATTCTAAGGAATGATATTTACACATAATATCTTCACTTTTTACTCTCATGTGTAAGAATAAAAATTAACTAACTATTGTACCCCAAAAAAAAATTAAATAACTATAAATTCTCACCACCACCACTCACATTTATTTGTATTAAATTAAACAAATTTTGAAAACATTTCTGAGAAATATAAACTTTTTGTTAAACAAGTTAGTATGAATGTTATTCTTAAAAATCAAATCATACTCCTAGATATATCATTCCAAGAAATGTAAAAAACACAAAAAATGATTTGAAATTAAATTGGTTTAAAAAAAGGTATTGATGTATTCATCAAGGTCTAACGTAGAAAAACCTTAAAAATATGGAGTATACTAGGGGTGTTCAAAATCGAACCAACCCAATAAAAAAAACCGCAAACCGAACCAAACCAAAACAAAACTGCAAAAAATCTCATTTGGTTCGGATGTAATCGGATCATTTTCTTAGTCAACTGCATGGGTTGGTTTGATTTGCGGTTTTCATTTTACTAACCGAACCAAACCAAACCAAACCGCAACATAAAAAAATGTTAATAAACGTAAGTCCTCTAGACCAATACTCATAGAAATTCAATGGAAACTTTTATAAAATGACATATTTTTTCTCTTGTTAAGTTCCTTCTTTGCTTTTTATTTAAAAAATGTATTTATGTACTACTTAAACTTTTATAGAATGATATAATCTTAGTCTCTTACATTTTTTACAAAATAGGATTACTTTTTGACCACATTATTGATTTGGTTTATGTTGTTGGAAACATTGTAGAATGAAAATGAAATTGTAATGGTTGATGAAATTCAAAACAATGAAGCAAATATGTTGTGTTTTAGCTTTGTAACTTAATTTTAATGTTGGAAAAATAATTATATTGTCTCGAAAAAAACCGCACAAACCGATCCAATTCAAACCGCATTGGTTTGGTTTGGATTTTATTTTTAAAATCAACCGAACCAAACCAAACCGAATGCTTTTTTATCTTGCGGTTCGGATGACTTTTACCTTCAAAACCGAACCAAACCGCACCGCGAACACCTCTAGAATATACCGCCTTGGTCAATGAAACTTTCGTTGCTTACCTCTAGTACCATCATCCAGCAATGAAAATATAAAACCGTTACAGTTCAATCATTTTTCAAAATAGCATCAAACTAATTATCATGCAAATTATAATATTTTTTTTCTGACAGTAACCATGCAAATTATACAAATCCTCACACATTATAACAATTCAATATAATTGAATGTGCATTTATCACAAAAATAATATGATAACCGATTTATTAAGTAGTTGTTATCTTTGTGTATCAACTCAAAAAAGCAGTTAACATTCTCATTTTAAAACCGCACTACTCTCACTATTCCAAGTTTCAAAAAAGAAAAAACATTCCAAAAGACATTGTTAGCATTTTCCAAAGGTGGCTCCATTTTTTTGGTAAGTTCTTTGTCTGTGTACTTCTACGAAACCATGAACACATGAAGTTGAACAAATGCCAACGATTTCATTTTTCATCAAAATCTTTGTTCTTAGTTTGTTTTTCAAATGCTAATGCTTCTAAAGTTTGTTTTTCTGCAGTCACATAGCAACTTCAAAATCAAGAAGTTAGCTAGCAATATAGTTTCACTTTCGGTTACACGAAGCTTTGATTTTTAGTGGTACGAATTTTACTTCCTCTTCCTTATTAACTTTTGTCTCTTTTCATCTTTTTCATTTCTGCATTATACATGTGATACAATTATAACCCTCTTAATGCAAATATATAGCATGAAATGTTGTCTATAATTGTAAAATCATTGTTCATGAAGTGATTTTAGAATGATAGAATCCTTTAGTATATGATTAGGTCTTTATGCTCTATGCTGTCAATTTTGATATTTGATTCATAATGTATCTTTTGGCCTTTATGTCTCTTTTCCTTTATAGCTGTTAATTAGGTCATTATTGTGTTATTATCCAATGTGTTAGCAATCTTATCTCAGATTCATTGATTTTATTTGCAAATATATCATTTTACTTTATCAATGGAGATGGGATGATTCTGCTTTGCAGAAGACACCATATATACATTTTCATATTTTCATTTATGCATGTACTCTTGGAAGTTAGGAGAGAATTGGTTGATTATGCTTTCTATTCTCAACAACATAACTCATCTTTTACTCTAGCCTAGATGTAGAGAGGCGGAAATTGGTTGATAAAATGGATTTGGTTTATGAAATCTTAAACTGTAAAATGTCGAGTTTAAACTGTAAATGGATTTGGATTTTCCATTTAAGAATTTTTTTTCACATTCCTCACCTCTCACTATGTGAGTTTGAACTTACTTGTAGACTTTTATTAATGTCAACCTATATTTCATATTGTTATCTTCAATTTCATATGTTGGGAACAACTTTACTCCATGAATAATCAGAAGTTATTTATTCTTTAACTTTTTCACAAACTAAATATTCAAGATATTAGCGCAATGCGCAAGCTGATATCTACAAGTACTTCATAATTCAAGAGCACTGACATGTCTGTCGCATTTCTATTGTGTTTAGTTGTGTATCTATTTAATCGCATTCGTTGTGTACGTATTACCATTACATATTATTATAGATATAGATGTCGATGATGATTTTTGACTTTGCACTTAGGCTTACAATTTGTGTGCACTCTTGTTTTTGTAGAGTAAGCAATGGCAAACCAAAACCAAAGGAAGCAAAAAGAAGATTTTGATTTAAAGGAGACGACACCAAACATCAATGCTGGAAGAGTGATAAGTGGTGATAGGCTTCCAATAACATTTGATCTTGTTGAACAAATGAAGTTTCTTTTTGCAAGGGTAGTGAGAGCCAAAGACTTACCAGAAACCGGTAAGTCTGATACTTGCAACCCTTTTGTGGAAGTGAAACTTGGAAGTTTCGTAGGGACAACAAAGGTCTTTGAGAAAACCTCAAACCCTGAGTGGAACCAAGTTTTTGCTTTTTCTAAAGAGAGGATTCAAGAACAAGTTTTGGAGATTGTTGTGAAGGAAAAAGATCCAGTTGCTGATCACCCTAATGTCATTGGTCGAGTAGCATTCACAATTTCTGATATTCCTATGAGGGTTCCTCCCGATAGTCCTTTAGCACCACAATGGTATAAGCTTGAGGGTCAAAATATGGTGAAGCTTGATCAAGGAGAGTTAATGCTGTCTGTTTGGATGGGAACTCAAGCAGATGAAAGTTTTCCTGATGCTTGGCATTCAGATGCAACAACTACTAGTGTTGAAAACATCACTTACACTCGTTCAAAAGTGTATATTTCTCCTAGACTTTGGTATCTTAGAGTTAATGTGATTCAAGCCCAAGATTTGTTGCTCAAAGGCAACAGTGAGATCTTTATCCAAGGTGTTCTAGGGAACTTAGCTTTGAGAAGCCGTCCTATGAAGATTAATCCAAACCCTGTATGGAATGAGGATTTGATGTTTGTTGCAGCAGAACCTTTCGACGAGTCCTTGCTTTTGAGCATTGAACAGGGGCAAGGGAATTCCAACAAGCATGAAAATTTGGGAAGTTGTGTGATTCATCTTAAAGATGTAGAGAGAAGGATAGATGCAACTCCAACAGCTAGTGTTTGGTACAATCTTCAAAAGCCTAAAGAACTTGAAGGTAAAGAAGATGTTAAATTTAGTACTAGATTGAATTTGAGAATCTCTTTGGATGGAGGGTACCATGTTCTTGATGAGGCCACTCACTATAGTAGTGATCTAAGACCATCATCTAAGTATTTGAACAAACCAAGTATTGGTGTTTTGGAATTGGGAATCTTGAATGCTGTGGGACTCTCCCCGATGAAGAAGGATCGAACCGACGCATATTGTGTAGCTAAGTATGGTTCTAAATGGGTGAGAACAAGGACTATTGTTGATAGTCTTTCACCAAGGTGGAATGAGCAATATACTTGGGAAGTTTATGATCCTTGCACAGTTATCACAATTGTGGTGTTTGATAATGGAGACTTACATGGAGGAGGTAAGAATAATGTTGCAGGGAAAAATGGTGATGGAGGAGTTGATAAGAGAATTGGCAAGGTAAGGATTAGGCTTTCATCACTCGAAAGTGATAGGATTTATACTCATTCTTATCCACTTATAAACTTGCATACTCAAGGTGCAAAGAAAATGGGAGAAATTCAACTGGCAGTGAGATTCTCTTGTCCTTCACTGTTAAATGTTTTGCAAACTTATGCTCAACCTCTGCTCCCAAAAATGCACTACATATGTCCATTGTCGATGTTTCAGATCGACAGTCTGCGAAACCAAGCCGCCGCAATCACCATATTAAGGTTCAGAAGGGCCGAACCACCTCTGAGTAAAGAGGTTGTTGAGTTCATGCTAGATATGAGGGCAAATGTGTGGAGCATGAGGAGAGGGAGAGCTCAGTTTTACAGGATCGCCAGTCTTCTCAGCGGTTTTGTTTCAATTGTTAAACTAATTGAGGAGATTCACAGTTGGAAGAATTCAGTTACAACGATAGGTGGTTATTCAATCTTTTGCCTTTTCAATTACAAGCCGGGAGCTATTTTGCCGCTAACATTTACCTTCTTACTCCTCAATGGGATTTGGCAATACCGAATAAGGCCAAGATATCCTTCTCATATGGATATTAAATTGTCTCATGCTGATACAGCTACTACTGAAGAACTTGAAGAAGAGTTTGATCCTTTTCCAACTAAATTTAGCGGTGGTAATCTTCAAAAAAGGTATGATAGATTGAGAGGCATTTCAGGAAGAGTGCTTGCTGTGATGGGTGATTTGGCAACTCAAGGAGAGAGGGTGCAGTCTCTTATCAGCTGGAGGGATCCAAGAGCAACGGCTTTGTTCCTAATTTTCTGTTTGATTGCTGCCATTTTGACTTATTTCGTTCCTTTTCGATATATACTCTTCATTTCAGTCACTTATGTGTTAAGACCTCCAAGGTTTCGCTTCGATATGCCTGCATTTCCACAAAATTTCCTCAGGAGAATGCCTGCAAAATCAGATGGCATGTTATGAGTTGATTTGTCTTCATTTTCTGCTACTGTTTGGTTGTTGTTGTTTTTATATTCAGTAATTTTGCTTTGTGTATTTCAGAAATGACATTGTCTTTCAAATTTATTTGTTTTGTCTTATCTATATTAATCAATGGAATGGTGCACTTTCAAGAGAATTATGATACCAATGTCTTTTTATTGTTTTATTTTTACAAGAGTTGCTAATTTAGTATCTAGTTCAGATTATGTAACATGTGTAGGACTAAGTTCAGAAAGAAAATAATAGATCATGCTGCTACATGCCTTCCATGGATCATCATCTATGAGGAACACAACTTCGAGTTAATGGCTATGAGTTTTTATCTCTCCTTTTCATTGGGTGTATGTTGAGACATGATTAAGTACAAACTCATAGCAAAAGATTTTATTGAAGTCGTAAAGGTGCATGTAATATAACCACAAACAAAACAAAAAAAATCAAAAATAGTCTCCAAGACTATAAAATATTACACATTTTTGACAAATTAGTCTTACAGAATAATATTCATCCTCCGTCAACACCATCATTAACTGCTAGTGCTGCTGTCTAACATAACATATATCATCATATTCACTACCAACATTTTTAGTAAGAGTAGCCTTTGACGAACAATTCCTTCTTGGCTTCCTCGGATTCACCCTCACCAGTGTACTTTCCAAGTTGAGCAATTGAGTTAGACTTGGCGCGGAAAAGAAGCGCTTCTTGAGCTGCCTTCACGTTCTCTACGCGGCCTCCCCATGTCTTCAATGCGGTATTTTGGAGAGCTCTTGCGTATGAGAACGACACGTGCCATGGGTTTGGAGATTGGTTCATGGCATTCAGGTTGAGGGTTGCTTCAACCTCAGATTGTCCACCGGACAAAAACTATACATAGTAGAATACAGCTTTGGTAAGCACGTGAGCAAACAAAGAGTGAAATTTGAAATAAAAAGAAAGAATAATGATATGTATTTGGTTAGTATTACATACCATGATACCAGGGACAGCTGGGGGAATTCTCCTGTGAAGGAGCTTGAGGGTATAGTCAGCAACTGTTGCAGGAGAGGCCTTGTCCTTGCACTCAGCTCCTGGGGTAACCATGCTAGGCTTGAGGAGAATGCCCTCAAATTGGACATTGTTCTCAGCAAGGTAGAAGAAAACCTCAGCCCAAACCTTTTGTGCTACTTCAAAAGTTCTGTCGATACCATGTTCTCCATCAAGCAAGATCTCTGGTTCCACAATTGGGACCAATCCGTTGTCCTAATAAACCATTAAATGAACATATTTTAGCCAAGGTTTTAAATCACACTCATGTAGTGATTAATTAGTAAAGAACATTCAAATACAATTCGTACATAGGTAAATGCAGCTGCTAAGACAAAAAAAATCTTGATGTTGCATGATAATCGGGGTCATGGACCTTTTTCAAAAGTTATCATGTAATAACTATGAATTAAAATAAATCACTTATATAATTTGAATGGTTTTTTCACCTGACTAATTGCAGCATAGCGAGCCAAACCCCAGGCTGCTTCCTTGACAGCCAGAGCAGAGGGACCGTTAGGGATGCTCACAACAGTACGCCTAATTTGCAATTGAAATTTGTGTGGTTAAAAAAATGAGCATGATAAGTAGTATGTAGCTGAAATTCTTATTTTGCTTCCACAGGGGGATCGTGCAGGGGTACACTCACCATTTGGCGAAACGAGCACCTTGTTGGTAGTATGCAGCTGAACGAGAGGCAAGACCGTCCAGACCTTGGCACCATGATTCATCGTTGGAACCAGCTAGGGGCACCAGACCCTATTGTTCGTGGCACATAAACCATACGTTAAACATCATTTCTGACTAAATGTTCATTTCTGTACGATATAATCATTTAATATTATTGTTTATGTCAGGTATACATGACACATCTTTCTGTATATTAAACATAAGTAGACATCATAATCATAATAATATACATCGGCTAGCACTCCTGCTTATTCTTTCCATCAATTATGCAGTATAGCAAAAATTGAAATTTCATTTTAGTAACAACATAAGGTAATTCCAAATGGCTTACCTTGTCGACTTTGATACCAGGAACAATGTTTTGCTCGATAAGCACATCAACAATCTTCCTTCCATCAACTGTAGATTGGTAGAGAGTTTCCTCAAAGAGAATGGCACCAGAGATATAGTCTCCAAGTGATGGAACTGTCACAAGAAGGGTACGCCATGCTTGGCGGTTAGCTTCGGTGTTCTCTAGCCCAATTGAAGCCAAACGCTTCCCACATGTAGCATTGGATTCATCCATGGCCAAAATACCACGCCCTGGTGAAGCAATTGTTTTCTACATCCACACACAAGCAACAAAAACAAGACACAAGAAATTAGAACAATGAAACATAAAATATTGCAACAACGATGTAAAAACAGAATTTCATTATTTTGAGCAGAGTTACTTATCAAAATTTTAAAAACCATTATGTGTCACATCACTTTTAAGAGTTTCAACAAATTTTCAACTCACAGTCCTTGGGACTCTTTGAATTCATATATTTGAGTTCATCTGCTATATAAGCACTTGTGACACTGTTTGTAAGAACTTATGAAAACAATTTATGACAATGACATGACTATAAGCTATTTTCACTTATTTTTATAAGCTCTCCAAGATAGCTTATAAAAACGGATGATAGCTTATACGAAATAAGTTGACTTTATTTTATCTTTTGCTATAAAAATAGCTTATACATAAGCACATATAAGATAAGCATCAAGCGCTTATCTATAAGTGCTCAACTAAGATGTCTATCCAAAAGTATCTTATACTTTTACTACTAGCAACCATTTTTTATACAAGAAAATGTTCTTACAACTGGCAGCCACATGCATTAATTTGATTGTCAAAGCTAGTTTGAAGAATTAAAACAAATTATAAGTGTGAATCAAAATTTCTAGCATGTTAGGTTGAAGAACTAAATTCAGCTATGAGATGCTTCTAGTTTTAAGGTGGCTGTGATGGAGGAGTTAAGACGCGGAATAATAAAAAGTCGAGGGTTCGATATTCAGTTCTAACATAATACTACTAACAATTACTAACAATACTAACATGGACAGTTTCAAAAGAGAAAAAAAAGTACCGCGGTTTTGACGAGCTCATCGGCATATGAACCAGCTCTAATGGTGAGACCTGATGGAGCAGTAGGGTTGCATCTAACAACAGACATAGAAGAGGGTTGACGTAGGAGGGTTTGTCCCTTCACCCATTCAGACTTGTCAAGAACAAGTGATGACTTGAAACAAGATGCTGAAGCAGAAGCCATAGTTCTCAGTTCTTACACTCTCACTCACTCACTCACACACTACAATCTTATCTCAAACAACAATCTCTTCACCACACAAAAACATTAACTGCTTTCACTGTATTTATAGTTGTCAAGTGATGTCTCATTTGCGGCTAGTGTGAGCTCACCTATCTTCACTTGACATGTGGATGATAATTCATGCTTGTTTGGCATTCTGCAATATGCATCACCATTACGTGGTTGTAATCATTGGTTTTTTTCTAACCTTGTAAAAAATGGTTTACAAAAGGAAAATAATATTAGGGAGATATTTTTCTTTACTTGTGTTACTATTAATAAAAAGTGTACCAATTATAGTGTTTGTTTGTAGGGAAAATTAGTGTGTGAGGTTATAATATGCTTTGCTGATTTGTCTCTTTCTCAATGATTTATATGGTCCTTATTTAATACCAGGATTTGGTGAGATTGGGGTGACCATGTCATCAAAGCATGCCATGTCTTAACATATACTTTCAAATTCAATGCATCAATTCCCTCTAAATGTTGAAGCAGAATATGCTGATTTACATCTTGTAGAGAATGTGTTTCTTTTAGTGCAAAAGAGAACCTAGAATATCCCCATGTACTTTACTGGTCTACTAGTATGAAATCTGATTTTCTACCGTCAACAATTTGCCGAATTTGCGCAGTTACAAGTCACAACATATGAGATCATTGATCAAGATCAGACGATCTAGATTTCAATATAGCTTTTAATTTTCTAAAAAATAAAATATATCAATCTTAAAATATAGACCGTTTGATCTCAATCCAACAGTCTCGGATCTTGTGATGACATGAATGTGGCAATTATCTTTGATTACTCAAAAATTACAAATTGCAAGACAGATTGTTAAAGGCACCCTTACTACAAATTGCAAGATAGCTATTTTATCTTATGAAACTAATGGTGCAATCTACCACATCATATTGAAATATGGTTTTATTCATTAGCAACCACATATAGACATGGCAATAAAACCCGCCCCTGTCTAGACTCAGCTGCCCCTGTCTAGACATGGCAATAAAACCACATATTGAAAAGTATATTAGATCTTTAATTATTAATATAATTATTGTTTTTTGTTGCTATAAAAAAATATGCATTTTTTAAATATTTTATCAAAAATAGAGTTTTTTCGGGTGGGGACGGGGCCGGGCCGGGGTGGGGTGTTCAATTTTTAACCCCAATATAGTTTGGAGACGGGGGCGGGTGCATGGAAGCATGGGCGGAGACGGGGATGCTTAAACCCGCCCCATTGTCATGCCTAACCACATACACCACACCATATCAACCTAAATTAGATACCAAATTTTCTTCAAACGGATACCTCTGATCAAATTTTCTTGATGAAAAAAAAATGATGAACATTTTCGTTGTGATGCACCCATTGAATTTCTCGTTCTGAAAGAATAAAATCAGCCTTAATCAGACTAAAATGAGGAAAACAACTGCTTGAAATGAGGTTGTGCTTGCGTCAAAGGCACTTCATTTCGAATAGTTATTTTCTTCACTTTATTCTTTTTAAGACCAATTTAAATTTGTTGGGATGAATAAGAAATACAATGAGAGCCCATAAAATTCGAACGGATCCACTAACCGTACATTGGGGGCTCAAGCCCTCACAAGAAAACAAAAGTTTTCCTTTGATAATTAGAACCATATTCTGTTATTAAATTTGACAAAAATATCGGGTTAGTCTTTAAGTTTTAAAAAAGTTCTTAAAAAGGTAATGGTGCATTAAATCAACAACTTAAAATATATATTTGAAACTTTAAAAACTTAAAAACTAACTCGGTATTTTTGTCAAACTTAAATGATCAAAATAGATATTTGACCTAATTTTTTTAAGCTCCCATAAAACTTACTAGGTCCACTAACTTATATTTATTTCACTTACAACTCACAACCGATATTTAATCAATCAATTTATGTATTTTGAGTTTTTTTTTTTGAAATATTGAATTTGTTTTATTATGTGTATTTTATAAAAGTTGGTAATAATTTTTGAAAATTGTTAACAATTGCTCTTATGATATTGTTTAAGAAGAAAAAAATTATATCAAAAAATTATTCATTTATTACTTTGACAAATGTTAGGCTTATATTTTTAAAAATGCTTTTGAGACATTTGTTAGTCTAAACTTATTTTTTAATCAAAATATATAGGCTATTTTTTAGCCCTTAGCAAAAGAAAATTATGGATCCGGCATCGTATATGAGGGACATATTTGGGCTAAAAAAGAGATTGACTAAGACTATTATATTTTTCCCTCTATCAATTTATCACGCGTCATTTTTTTTTTTTACAAAAGTGTTCATGGAGTTTTCAGATTCTATAATCCAAAATGAGTTTTTCCATGTTTTGGATGGAAAAAAAACGAGTTTTTTTTACCAATTTGGTTTATAAAATCCAAACACCCCCTAAGTAGGGCGTTTTTTGTTTTATTTTTGGGATTATAAAATCTAAACAACCCTAAACATCTCTCTTTTATCAAGAATTCAGGGAAAAACAATTCGGATTATATAATATGAATCGTCTCAGTACAAAGATTGAGCTTGTTGGTAACATGCATAGTCAATTTAAGAACCATACTAATCATCTTAATCACATTCTTGTGTTTTTTGTCATTTTTAGTTGTTTCCCTCGTGTCCTAGTCGAAAATTTGGTTTTTAGGCTACAATATAAATTCAATCTTTTGTAAAAAAAATAAAAATCAATCAACTAACTTATCTCCTAACAAAAGATTGAATTTTGTTTGATAAAATTAGCGGTTGAGATCATTTATAAACATGAAATGACATAAAAATTATATATTTAATAAGTTTTTTCAATTAAGATTGCACAAGTAAAATTAAGATAAACAATGATAACCTATAAACTAGTTGAATTAGCTTGTTGAAAATGGTTATAAACTACAAAAATTAGTTGAATTAACCTATAAAAAACTGCTATAAACTATAAAAATAAGTTGGTCATGTTAATTTATACCCCACTTATGTTTAGGAGTGTCTTAAGACACAAGGTTAAAAATAAAATTAAAAGACATACTTAATATTGATCAATATATTTTCTTGTGAATAATTTTCTCTTTACAAAATAGGACGATGATTATAATTTTTTTTTTAAGGAATGATTATGAATTGTTGTTTTCCTAAATACACCTTATATCAGAAAATGATATTGATTGAAACATATCAACGGCTCAAAAAGACTCAAGTCTAGAACGCATCATCACGATTCACGCGGTTACAATTACAAACCCTAATTTTTTCATATTCCTTTCTTCACAACAGTTACAAACAAAACAACATCTCGCTTAATTCCTCATCTTTTCATTGCTCCAATAGTTTTTTCATAAACCTTAATTTATTCTTCTTCAATTTTCTACAATGGCTTCCTACAAAGCTGTATTGATGCTTGTGGCTACACTAATGTTTAGTTCTACCTTCGATCAATCTCCACTCTCTTTCCATTGAAGGTAATAGCTTGTTCATTTTTTTTTAATTAGTTTTGTTTATGCCTCCGAATTCGTTCATAAATGTTAATGTTACGACTTAGGGAACTTCACTGAATAATGCCTAGTGTATAAAATTGAAAGCTTTGAATTATAGTAGATAAATGGGGGGTTTTCCAGCAATTTTATGGGACTAAACCACAATTATCAATCAAATTTCTGTGCCCATCTATCTTTTTCTTTAATTTTCTCTTATTTGTTTCTCAACCCTGCATATCCAGGCTCAGAATAATACTGAAATCTAAAAATTTCAAGCAAAGGTTTTGCTCCTGCAATGGCTGATGTCGTTACATTTACTTGTCAAAGCTGTACCTATGAGGGTGAAGCTTTGGAATCGGATGGCTTCTACTACTGCTCTGCCTGTGGAGAAAAGAATCTCGATGTTGTCGACACTGGCGCTGAAGAGGAAGACGCTATCGGTGCCGGTATCTACTTGGCCAGTCACCAACGCCGGGCAGCTGCTCCTACTGATGCAGTTTACGTGCGACCCATCTCTCAGTGTAACCCATCATCCCAATTCAATTTACTTCGGAAACTTGGGCTGGAAGATGATTCCCAGGTTAAAGTAAAAGCCGAGAATGTTGACCAATCCCAGTGTGATCCCTCGAATCCTGTAGATTTTGGAGGCTCAACAGTTGTAAGCATTGAACAGTACTACAAGGAGATAAGGTTGCGGTACATAATGGGGTTGCAGATGATGGTTGAGCTTCAATGTGAAGCACTGGTGAAGGAGTTTAAGGTTACCCCGTTAATATGTGGCTTGGTTGGACCAATTTGGTTGAGGTTTGTCTCAAAGACTGGTGTTTTCGATGATGACTGGGCTGATAAAGCAATTCATGACTCTGAGATGCAGAACGAAGGTAATAATGTCAAATTTAGTTTCCTCCTGTATATTTCTGCTACATTACAATAAGAGTATCCCTATTTGTTTCTGTATGAAGAATTCAATTTCTCAACATGGATATTAATGCATATTGTTGGTTTTGATTGGAACATAATGTATGAATTAATTATTATTTTTTATTTGCTTGCAACATATGTGGGGATATTACATTGTCTTGTTCTTGAAAGGTTTGTATTAATTTGTTTCTTTTTAATTTTTAAGAAACCTGATATTTAACTGAAAGTTTTACTCTCACTTGAATCTTGTATCTGATTAGGTGCAACTTACCTTCGAATTATTAAAGCTTCAATTTGTGCCCGTAACTATTGAATTTACGGTAAGAACAGTATGATGAAAGGATGGACTTGAAATTTGCCCTAATATTTTCATGTTAATCAGGTGTCTATTATAGTTTTTTTCGGCACCCTGAAGATGGTTGACTTATTTTCAAGTGTATCTTTTAATTCATTATGTTTATTTCTTTTATGTTCTCAGGAGAACCAGAAGATTATAACATACGTGGCAAATACAAATCAGAACCCCACAATATGTTTGGTCAGCGAGCTGCGTTTATATGGTTTAGGTCTTTAAGGAATAGGATTCCGGTAGTTTGTACTATTGTTGTTTCGTATTTGGCATGTCATATTGCCAGGGAAGCCATCATGCCGTCAGACATGATTAAGTGGACATGTGAAGGGAAGCTTCCATATTTTTCTGCTTTTGTCGAACTTGAAAGCCGCATGGGACCACCAGTTGCCTGTCCTATCAGTTCAAGTTCTATGTTCAGGCCTCAACGAGCTCTTTCGGTACATAAACTAGAGTCATGTGCTTCATCAATTGCTCAGTTTATAGGCTTGGAGTTACCTCCTGTGAACTTCTATGCATTAGCTTATCGTTATCTTGAAAAATTATCTCTTCCTGTTGAAAAGATTCTTCCATACGCATGCCGCATTTATGAATGGTCAATGTCTCCAGATTTGTGGTTATCCTTATCCAAGGATTATTTTAGGCTACCTACTCATGTTTGTGTTGTATCAGTTCTGGTGGTAGCAATAAGGATTTTGTATAACATCAATGGTTATGGAGAATGGGAGAAAAGTTTATCTCATAATGATAGTGCCAAAGATCCAGTAGAACATCAGAAACACAAATTGGATTGTATGGGGCTTCTCCAACACCTTCATGCAATATATAATGAGATTGCAGACACCCATGGTAAAGTTATTTACTTATCATCTTGTTCAACCTATGTTGTGTGAGCTTATATTCTCTTTCCTCCTATTTCTGAAAACAGTTTAATGACTATCTAGCTAGCATAACATGCTGTGTTTTTGACAGAGTATTCCAAGGACTTACCTACATATCTCAAATACTGTAAGGATGTTGTGTTTGCTGGATTAGAACCATCTTTAGGGAGTTATGAAGAAACAAATATGATGGAAATCCTATGGAAACATTATCAGAATGAAGAGGTAATTGAAGACTTGAATGAATTATTACATGCATGCACAAACATTTGTAATTAGAATATCTTGGAATTACTTTCAACTTTTTTCTAGTCTTTCTTGGGGTGTGTCAATGAAGAAGTTGAATTGCCTTGCTGATCTAGATTTTGAATTCTTACCTGTGAAGTTTAAAAAGCTATATTTGTTACAGTACCATTTCTTGAACGACACCAAACTAGAACAAAAAAGTAACATGGAGAATGAAATATTGTCTATGGGCTAATTTTGTAAAAATATATGAATAAAGGAAGGAATTTTCTTCCTACAAAAATGAGGAGGCTTCTAATATTTAACAACTTTTGTTTTGATGATGTTTATTAGAAAAACTTACACCACATGTTACTTTTCCTCCTCTGCTTATATAGTATTGGGAAAAACCCAAGTTCCACATGATAAAGGTAGGGCATGAAATAAGTTTATAAAGAGTGACACACCTCACCTTACAAGTCGGTTTTGTAAGGATGAGTTAGACCCATTATAAGAACCTAATATGGTGTCGGAGCCTATCCTAGATCTGTTGGACCACCTGTTATCTTGCCACTTGGGTCATGCCCCAGATGTCTAGTCTTGGGCGTAAGGGTGTGTGTTAAGAGTCTCACATCAGATAAGATATGGTCTAAATATGTGCTTGTAAATGCGGGTAGTTATCATCTTACAAGCCGATTTTATAGGGTTGAGTTAGACCCAAACTATATAGGTTGAAATTTTCCTATCCTTCATCTTTGATAATTATGTTGAGCATATTTTATCAAACTAAATTAAATTTTAACTCAAGACTATCTTTATGTTATGTCTAGTTTATGAGAGTTCCTTTTCTTCGGTCGACTGCATTATGAAGATTGCTTGGCAAAATAAATTCATATTGATGATTTTTTTTTTTCTTTTTCAGAATACTAAACCATCAGAATCTGAGAAGGAATACCATTCTTCATTTAGCGGAACGGGGTCAAGAGATGAAGGATGTACGGGAAAGACATCTAAAAAGGAAAAGAAGAAAAGAGAATGTTTGAGTGATGATAATCCCTCGGGAAGTTTGCCAGAAGCCATTAGACAGTTGAAATTAGACATGGAGGAAAACAGATTTTGTTACATACCACCTAGTGTCAAGCATGAAAAGCTTGGTTATGTTCACTATGTCAGAAAGAAGGATAAAGGTGCCCTGTCCTATGTTGCTCATGCCGATTATTACATTTTGCTTCGGGCTTTTGCCAGAGCTGCGCATGTTGATGACATTCGGATTTTGCATATTGGTGTTTTGAACCTTGAAAGAAGACTTGCTTGGCTGGAGAAACGGATTGGTCAATGCTTGCATTTGAAGCCTCCCAATATTTCTTGCGAGTTTTGTAGTGTTAGGGCCACTGAAAATGGATCAGATCATATGATGGATGAAGATGAACTATCAAACTTGAATATTGAAAATTAATTTCTCCAATTTTTGTAGTTTGATTTGATCACTGAAATAGAATTGTGTATTATATACTTCATTTCTTTTAATATCTAATAATTCATAAGAGTGACATTGGGATAACAACAAATGATGATTAAGCACTAAAAAAAGGAAAATAATTTGACAAGTAGACATGTGTTTGGCTCTGCAGTTATAGAAATTGATTTTAAGTTAAAAATAATTTAAATGTGAAGTGATTTTGCTTTTGAAGTTAGACGCTACAAAAACGAGCTTCAAATTAAAATCAATTCCAAAGGTGAAATGAATTCAACTCAACATACACTATAGTTGAAATTTTAGCTCTCTCAAAATAGAAAACTCCATTATCTTTTTTTTTTTTTGAAAAATTAAGAGAATCTCAACTCTATTTCTTGCTTGTACAAATTTTGATTTCCTTTTAAAAATATTTTTGTCAACACACTTCTCTATTCTCAACAAATAAAACAGGAGTGCTATTATACTATCTCACTAAATATGCAAGTCTCACTAAATGTTAGTAACATAAGTATATTTTAGTGAGACTTGCATAAAATGTAACCATTGAAAATTGTGTATGTATTACAGACTCTGTTACTAATATCTTTGATTTAAAAAATGTCTTCGAAAAAAGTCATGTAATTGAATGGCCACACCATTCAATTACATATGGTCATGAATGGCCATATCATTTATTTCTAGTTTTCTCTTGCTCTTTCTCATATGAATGGTCATACCTTTTATTATTTAGATGGTCATGAATGGCCATACCATTTATACTCCTTTGATTACATATGGTCAAGAAAAAAATATTTATTTTAGCAAGAAAAAAAATACTCCTTTTATTATTTTAGCAAAATTTTTTTTATATATTTTAGTCAAGTTTTCTCTTGCTCTTTCTCATATGGTCATGAATGACCATACCATTTATACTCCTTTGATTCTTCTGCTCAATGAAATCCATACTCTACTTCATAGTAGAGACCGGACGTGTTCAATTTATTATGCTTCGAGAGAGGCAAATCGTTGTGCTCATATGCTTACCCATTACACAATGCGGGCACTCAGTTCCTGTTTACGGCCTATTTGGAATGTGTGATGCCAGTGGTTTTTCATAAATCATATTTAATAAATATGATTGGCAACATAATGGTATTTATTAAGAGTCTAAAATGTTCCAACATATTAAAATTTGAGACCCCAATTACATTATTTTTTTGTCTGAAAAATCATGAAACAGTCTACAAAACCAACTAGAAAATAAATCAAAGAGGACAATTGAGTCGATAACTAGGTACGGCAACAAGCTGAACAGCTCTAGGAGCAGTGAGACCAAACACATCATTCATATCAAGCTCACTTGGTTTCATTCCATTAGGTAAATCCCACTTGAAGCAATGAAGCAAATTTGCCACAGTCATTTCCACAGCATAGAGCCCAAGTTGCATCCCTGGACATGACCTTCTTCCTGACCCAAAAGGAATGAACTCGAAGTTGCTTCCTTTGAAATCCGGCATACCCTCATTCAAGAACCTTGATGGGTTAAATTTCTCTGGCTCGTCCCACGCGCTTTTGTCGCGTCCAATTGCCCACGCGTTTATCCAAACACGTGTTGATTTTGGGATAAAGTAACCTGCGACAGAAGAGTTTAAGTGATAAGAAGGTTACATGTTAAACTTCACTAACAAAATAAAATAAAAAATATTTTTTTATTAATAAAATAACAACTAACATTTGTTATTTAAAAAAATGATAATTAACCTGAGACGGTAGTATCTTCTGCTGTCTCATGGAGAAGTAAGGGAATTGGAGGGTGGAGTCGCAATGTTTCTTTGATAATGCATTTGAGATAAGTCAATTTTTCTAGATCGGTTTCGTTGAACCTTCGACCTAAACCAATAACATCGGTGAGCTCTTGTTGAACCTTTTGAAGATCTTTGGGGCTTTTCATTAGCTCTGCCATTGTCCATTCTATCACTGATGCTACTGTCTCAGTTCCTCCAAACATCACATCCTATACAATTTAAAACATTTGTTTACCTTTATGAATGATATTAAAAAACTGTGAAAAATAAAATGAAAAGATTTGAATGATAGAAATAGTTAATGAAATTTGAGGACTTTTGTTCAACTCCTAATAATAACACCTGTCAGTGGATGAAAAATGGGGGTTTAGAAAAAGTGATGGTTGAGTGCTTACCTACTATTGTTGCACTTCTTGTCTCTTTTTATGATCAAACAGTCCAATTAAAAATAATTAATAATTGAACGAGGCCTCTCACTCAAACACAAAAAAGTACATCACGTTGTAGTGGTAGCATTGAGTACATTCCAACACCAAGATATAAATCACGTGTTAAAAACTTTATCAACTAAAGAACGACATGAAATATTTAAGAATACAAGTCACAATTGTGTGGGTATAGTGTTTTTCTATAATCATATAGGTACGAAAAACTAATATGACACCAACTTGTTAAACTCATAAGATTGATTTTCTCTTTTCAAACGAATTTTCTTTATGTGTGCAAGTTAAAAGATGGGTCATTTTACCACTTGTTTAAGGTGTTAGAATCAATCCTGTACTATTGAGACCAATTACAGGTTGAGTGCTAATTGCTAAAATAGGTAGCTACTCCCATTTTGGTAATCTTAGAGAAGATATAGTGGCACAAGAAGTTGAGTCCAATGATGAATCTTTAGACAATGCGTATATATATGCATCTCCTATATGTCTAAATCACCCACTATGTTGGACCCTTTTATATTGGACCATACTCCTATGTCTACTATATTTGTCTAAAACACCTTACTCCTCCTATATTGGATCTTTTTAATCGGGTAATTGTCATTTTGTTTGGTGAATGTGTAAGGAGTAGTCACAATAGTCTATTAATGTATCAAAATTTTAAAATAGTCCTTGATCGTGTGTTTTGTTAGTTAAATTACATATTTAAGGACTATTTTAACTAATGAAATGCACAATGACTATTTTAAAATTTTGATACATTGAATGATTATTGTGACTATTCGTTCCAAAATAACTATTACCTTTTTAAAATTTCAACAACCCTTTTAATAGGTTTTTTTTTGTCTATTTTCCTTTTTAAAAAAAAATTGTTTGTCAAGACTCATCGCAACATATGTTACCGTATCTTGCTTGACCTTTCTCCTCATAAAGAATAAAAAGTTACCGTATATTGACCTCTGCACGCTCTCTAACACCAATTGCTCAAGTTTTTTTTGTTGTTCTGAATCAATATCTACTGTTCCAATTCTACTGTTATATTGAACTAAATTTTCCTAACTAGTTTAAGATTTTTTTTTTTGTATTGACTTTTAAGAGTTTTTACATCATCTTTTCTCTTAGAATAATACAAGTGATTGTTATGTTGATTTCTTTTAATTTTGACATGATTAGTTTAATATTTTTCCTATAAAAGGCAGGCATTATTATTTATTGTTATAAAAATAATAGTGAATATTTTTTTTCTTTGTTGATACATATGAACGAAAAGGGTATCACCAAAAAAAACATATGAAAGAAAAGGAAAAAAATAATAGTGAATATATGAACATATAAGAGTACAAATAATATAGATGATAATTTGCACAAATGTATAAAACAATAAATTAAGACAAACAATAATATAAAAAGATATTTAGTCAAAAAGATAATAGTATAAAAGATATAGAATTAAATGTTGGTAAAAAAAATTATGAGTTATTTTTGTGTTTCTATATTTTAAATAGTTAAATAGTTAATTTCTTCAAAAATATAATAACTCAGTAAATCAATATTTTTTAAATAAAATTTGGTAAATAGTGTTTGATTAAAAATATTCAAACAACAAAAAAATCAATATTTTTGAAATAAAATATTGGTAAATAGTGTTTGATAAAAAATATTCATATACAGCAAAAAAAATAGTATTTACCATAATAAGAGCTTTGATATTATCTCTAGTAAGCTTAAGCGCTGATTGTGAAATTTCTGCAGCAGCACCATCACCATTACTCTCGTCAAGGAACGCCATTAGTTCATCAACCATGTCTACATCTGCTTCATTCTCAATATCTTTGTTCTCCATGTTGTTCTTCCTCTTTGTCACATGATCATCAATAATCTCATCAATAAACACATCAAGTGCTTTTCTTGCACTAGCCAATCTTTTGTTGAAATCCTGCCCATTAAACCAACCTAACCAAGGAATAAATTCGGCAATGTCGAATGCTCCGAAAAGTTTCGAAAACTCTTGCAAGATTCCCATGAATTCCTCTTGCCCTTTTTTCAAATTGGATCCAAATGCAGCCTTAAATGTGATGCTCCTGGTAAGAGAGAATATTAGTTCACCTAAATTAATAGGAGAACTGGATTTCGAGGCAATGGTTTTAGTCGTTGCCTCGACTTCCTCTCTTACGGAAGCCCATGATTCAGCCCGTTTACGGCTGAATAATTTCATGACACAAATCTTACGCATTTGTCTCCAAAATGGACCGTAATTTGCAAACGCCATGTCGGCCCGGTCATATGTTAAGTAGGTGATGGCAATGTTGGCCGGCCGGTTTGCAAAAACATTGTCTTGGGATTGAAGGACTTCGCGGGCCATTTCCGGAGTCGAAACGGCCACAATGTGGATGGCACCCATTTGGAGGTGGCAGAATCCACCGTACTTTTCAGCTAGCCGTGCCAGACCATGGTGGGATAGTTGGTCCATCATCAACATGTTCCCTATAATGGGTAGTCCTTTTGGGCCTGGTGGGTATGGGAGTTTTTTTCTATGGAGGCCAAGTGAGAAGACAACATAAGTTGCGAGAGAGATGAGAAGAAAAATAAGAGTTGAAGGCTCAACATATTGCAGAATGAACTCCATTGGTATTGTGGTGTTTGGGTAGAAAGAGAAGAAAGGAAGTGTTTATAAGGATCGAATAATTGCTTTTTATTAATTAGTATTAAAATTTTGAGATTTTCTTTCCATTTGAAGGGTTTTTTTTTTTTTACAAAGCTAAAGGACAAAAAATTAAAAAGGAAAGTAAAAATTTCAAGTTTTCTTTCCATTTGAAGGTTTTTTCTTTGTTTACAAAGCTAAAGGACAAAAAGTAAAAATAAGAAAAGAAAAAACTATATTGAAATAGGCATAGAATCCGAGTTGAGGAGGTCAAAGAGACTAATGAGAGGAGTTTGATAGACCATGAGACAAATGTTGGAAGAAGCACATAGCTTAGCAAGAAAATGAGTACAATTATTTTCTTCTTAGAGAGTGTGGGCGATGCAGACATGCCAATCTTGATGTAGAAGATTTTTTTATGCCTTTGATCAATGTAGCAAATTTGTGAAATTTTCAAGTTTGATCTTGAAGAAGAACAATGAAATGTAAAGAGTCGGTGAAACAAATAACTTCATTGTGATGCATATGTCTAGACAACAAGAGTCCATGATAAATGACATAAAGCTCATAATGAAGAATTTTAGAAGATTTTGAAAGGAATCATGAGAAACGTGAGATCCAAATTCTGAAGGGGTGACGAAGCAAACTACCGTACCTTGGTCTAATGGGGTTTCCATTTCAAAGTTTAAAATTCTGATTATTATTATTATGATTATTGTGGAGATTTATTATCATCATTCATCATCATCATCATGGAGACTAACATGTAACATGCCCCATCTTTCTTTTAATGATAAAAATATTAGTTTAAAAATATTACCTGGTTACATTAAAGATTAAGTTATTTGATTTGTATGGAAGTATAAAATGGTGAAAAAGTATGAAATAAGTGTAGAGTGAAAATGGAAGAAAAATATTACACAAAAAATTAATATCTTTTTATGTAAAGCTATAGATATTGATATTTTTGATTATTTAATTAAATAAAAAAGGATTATATAGAAAATAAAATAATTTATACAAAGGATAAAATTGAAATAAAAAAAGACACCAAACATTTATATTTCCTTTATACACAAGTGTTAATTATTACTGTAGTTGTTGTTATTATTATATGTACTATATGTAAAATTACCCCTTTCAACACTTTTGGACTGACTTTTCTCTTTATAAAAATACCCTCAATTTTCAATACAAATAACACATGTAACAAATAAATGAGAATAAATTTAAATATTAAAAAATGTAACAAACACGATATGAATAT
>Ga0315914_1000134_pt1 | contig 69266 bp, 26 predicted proteins | sample MpolenodulesMG_FD_203920 | JGI IMG/M metagenome (GOLD analysis project Ga0315914, IMG submission 203920) | Medicago polymorpha root nodule microbial communities from Los Angeles, California, United States - elongated nodules | ecosystem: Host-associated > Plants > Roots > Nodule | place: USA...
GTCAGTCTTTTCTATTTGTTTTGCATTCTCTTTCTAAGCTCTTTCTAAGGTACATTATAAGTTGAATAAGTAAAATAATTGTACAATGTGCAATATTTAATAATGAATTTGACATGAGGGTTTCTCAAATATTCTCTCCCGACATTAATGATCCCGTTATAGGAACTAAGGTGTCTATAAGAACAGTAACAACGGCAACATGTAGAGTGTTGCTTCCTCATAGATTAATGCAATTATAGCCAGCTAGATCCCTAAGTTTCCCTTGGATCATCACAGATTTCACACGAGTTTATTAGTGTTTTTTTTGACAAATAAAAAATTAAGATATTCAATTTAGATTATAGTTCATGCGTTGCCCTTATTAACTTTCGCAGGGGAAGTCTACTCCTCACCTGTAAAGATTTTGTTATGAAAAAGACATCTAGTTGGGAGGAAAATCAAAATAATTTCTATCTTGCACTAGATGCTTTGTAGCATAGTTTCTTCATATTTTTCATTTTGATAAAATGATAAATTACAGGGAAAATGGAGGTCAACTCTCCATATTGAAAATAGAAAAATAAAAAAATAAGGAAACAGGTGATTAGGTAATGAGGGTACTAACTTCATGAATTTATCTCTGACAAGGTTAGGAATTATTAGAGTTTAGATTCTAAGCTTGTAATAGTTAAGTAACATAGCTTCATTAGTCTTAAGATCTAGCCTATCAGATTGTGACATGTGTCACATATCTCTAGTAGCTTATATTCAGCTATATATACTTGTATCTCTGAGATTCTAAACATAATACAAAATACAATTTTCCTCACTTTCTCTCTCTTCTCTCTCTCTCTCTCTCTCTCTTATCCCTAACAAACTCTGTAACTAACTTCTCCAAGCTTCATCAATGGCGGTTTCAGTTTCTATTAGGAATGAAAATAATAAAATCAAACCAGTTGAATTCCAAAGTAAATGAGCTCCAAACATAAAAATGGATTTCCAACATAAATTCCTAACACAATGTGATTTCTAGATCTAATCAATTCAAGTCAACATCATTTCTATTAGAATATTAATCAATAACTGCCTTGTAACTAAAAGTTAGTTAAGTTTGTTTCAAAAATTTGTTAGTTAGTTAGATAGCTTGTTCTACAAGCGATAGTGTGCCTATAAAAGGCTTTGTATTGTGAAACTTCATGACTGAATGAAATTCATATTGCAAGCAATAATTCTCTCTTCTTCTTCCTGATCCAAACTCTAGAAACCAGGTTATAACTGTTTTCCAGTTTTAACAGTTTATCCACCTTGTTCTATAGGCTTATCCACCTGGTTCTATAGAGAAAACACCATTGCTGCGCTAACAATTTCAGATTTTAGTTGATTCCAAACAGCCTAAATAATTATAAATAAAACACTGCTATTTCTTTCTTATATATGAAGTGGCAAAAATAATTCTGTCGGAAAACAAAAAGGACCAAAAGAGTACTGCCTCCAATTTTCATATAAACTAGAACTAAAACATAATTCTCTCAATAGCCTTAAAGATTAAATTAATAATATTGCAAAAAACACATGCACTTGAATGGACAGAGTAACTTACTGAATAATTTACACATACAGTACATAGTACAGACATTAATTACGTTATATAAACAAATGTGTAACTTCTTTACTTGCTTGCCGATAATTACAAGAAATGAACTGTCCTAGTGATAATAAATTAACAATGATGCACAAATACAACGAGTATCCAATACAATGAGAATCTGATACAGCTCACAACTACTTTCGACAAACATGGTAAATCTTAGAACACACATTAGAAATGCATAAAAAAAAATCATAAAATGAATATATAATTGTAATTCCAAAACTTCACTAAAAACATACATTTTGGACATTATTAGATTAATATTGCAGAGTTCATAGGTCTTATTTTTCTCTTCTTTTATTAAAATTGAAAGAACCTACCAAACAATCAATACACGTAAGATAAGATTTGCGAGATATTTACTCATGTAGACACAAATACTTAACCTTATATGCTTACATTTGACATGTGCATTCGACATTTAGAGAATAACCAGTCCCCTACTCCATAGCGACCATGAGCACCACCATCTCTCGAGCTGAAGTTCAAGGAAAATTGTTAGATGTAGAACCATATGTGTGTTTTGATTCAACAACTTAAGCTGTTGGAATTTGGTTCATGCATGAGATGGTATCAAAATCTCAATAACCATGAGTTATAGAATTTGACATTATTGCATTCATTCTTAAAAGCTTTGGCAGTTGATACATGACAACTACCAATCCTTTTTTAAGTTGAATAAAACAATAAATTTTGTAGTAAAATAGGTTTCTCTTTGACTAACCTTCCTAAAAGATATTCACCGAGAGGAAGAGTGCCATTAACCCATTCAAGAACACCAGCACTTGGAGTAAAAGGAACAACCTATATCATAAAAAGCTATTCTCAATCAATTTAATAGTTCAATATTTTTCAGTCATTACTTTAAAACTATATTACAGTACACAATCTCATGCAAGTAGCAATGACATTTTCGTCCATGAAAAGTATTTAGGATTAGTAGTATTACATTACATATAAGATGTCTAGGGAGTATACAACAAAGAATTCCTCCATGTATAATGGTTCAGGATGAACAATTAGTAACAAACCAGAAAGCAAAAGTAGGACAAGAAAGGAGAGACCATGTATACACAATTGTACAATTCAAAATAAAAATAATTAGACATTAATCTTCATGTATAACCCTGTTATGGAATTAAATTTTATAAATGCTTCCAATCAGCAAAGGAAAAAATTGTTCTTTTGCTTGCTGTATCATTTTTCAGGAAAGAATTTCCCTTAACATAACATGTATTCTGAAGCTTATCATAGACAACGAGGAAGCAATTTTTCTAGTTCAAGGAGGGTTATAAGATGAAGAAACTGAACAGGACCCTGCTGCAAAGGCATATTATATGGAAAATAGACATTTCTAAGAGCCATGCGTAATGAAAACTAAGGGAATCTTTGAACTTATTCCCGCTTTCATTTTTGCTTATTTAAGGCACTGCATAGCAGGAAATTCCCTAAAACTGTTTCCTAACAGTTTCTTCTTTACAGGAGAGTGGAACAACTTACCAGCAAATCACCAACACTAGAGACCAAGAACAATAAAAAGCAGAAGATACCTTGTAGGTCCGTACACCAAGCCTTCTTCTCCATGTATCTTGATGGTTCCTCAGGAATGTGTTAACTAAACCAAAGAATTGTTCCATTACCTATAAAAAATTCAGAAGGTTAACCATCAAAGCAAAGAACAAATTCAGGGCCAAATTGGTTTTTGATAAGCTATTTTTTTTTTTTATGAAGGCACCAATATTTAGCAGAGTGCCAGATATCGGAAAACAGAATTACATATTGTGAAATAGAATACAACCCGAAATTTTTACCAGAAAAAAAAAACACAACCCAAAACCCATTAAAAGATAAAAAACAGCAAAACAGCCACTCAACCAAAGAGGACGCAAGAAACAGAAACATTAACAACAAAATAGGCCATATGATGAAGCTACATGCCATACAAATCAGCAATCACCAAGCATCCTATGGGTTAATAAACTAAGATGATACCAGGTAAGTAAATCCAATCAATTTTCGCTGAACAATTAATCAATAATCATGTTAAGATCTCATCGAACATTAACTTGTACAGTTTCCTGGTGAGTAAAAAGCACAGTGAACATCTAAAAGGACGAGAAAACAAACTTTTTTTTTGCTATGACTAATCTATACTGAAAGATTTAACTTGGACAAATCACCATGTTAGCAAGCCAGATGGAAGGTATCATTTTTCTAAAACAGGCCGACTCAATTTGATTGAAACTTACAATTTATAGAAAAGTAGGCTTAAGAAACATATCTGTCATAAAAGCTTTGCTTCGGGAGTAATTTATTTAAAAAAATGGAAAAACGATTAGAAAGCATAAGCTGTTAGAATTCATACAGCATCCTGTCTTAGGTCATCATTTCCAGATTTTGCAAGTTGCCGATATCTGCAGCCATCAGAACCCAAGCACTCAACCACTTTAGGAGCATTTATACCATTCATTATCCTGTATGTTAAACCAACATACAGCAGATTTAAGAATTAATATTGAATGCACGACGAAAATTGCCCTGGAATTCAATAAACGACCAAGACTTACATAACAGAATCTGCTAATCCTTTGAAGTAAGGAAACGTGCCATCATGATATTGACAACTACGATCAATTGAAATGGTAGCTGTCACTACAGGTACCTGAATGGCCAAAAAGGAAAAACTTTTGCACGTAAATAGCTCTAAATAAGTAGATTTAGCAAACATAGGCATAGCAGACCTAACGTCATTGACAATATACAAATAATGCTCATATAAAAGGTTCCTTCAGAATTTATTACATGTTACCATTCACTTGTCACATGTTTATATCCTTGGCTGTACAACATTAGTGACTAGGAGTAGATTAAGCAATCACATCAATTTAGTATTCATTGTATTTTTTGTAATTATTATATTTTGCATCCATTCATTATATTTCTGACATCAATTTTGAAGATGTTTGAATTTGGATGAAGATGACAACATATGCACTTCAACAAATAGTTTTTGCATATTCTTAGGTCTTTGAAATTTAATTTGTCCAAATTTCAAAATTTAAAAGTAATTTTTTCCAGCAGGTTTTGAAGGTATCATATATTAGATGTATATGTATATTCCGTTCCCAAAACTTTGTTGCTCTTCATGTGTATTTATTTTCCTGCCATTCCATAACTCATTTCTGATATAGCATACTACTCTGGACTCAAATATAAGCAAAAAAAAGTCAAACAAAGTTGATGTATCAGGTTAAAAATTTGAACCATATATGTCAACTTTGTTTGACTTTTTTTGTTGCTTATTTTCAAGACCGGAAGGAGTACTATGCATTCACATTGTTTTCTTAAACATCATGTTGTGTTTTGATGTCATGTTTAGTTTTATAGAAGAGGTACTTACCAGTTGATACACAACATTGATGTAAGTCTAATGTGTTATTGTGATATACCGTTACATGTTGTTGTTGCTCAATAATTGAACACAACAAATTATAAATCGTAACTAGAGAGAATAGTTCAATTGAATGAACCAAGAGTTCATCTTTAAAAAAATTTAAAAATATATTTAAGAAATTCTATTAAAATAAACATAGTAGAAATAAAGAAACGAAAAATATTCAAAAAATGAATAAAATGGAAATTTAGTAATTGACTTACAAGTTCTAGCACTGGGAGATTACGTAAATCCCTTGGTAGTGTCATTCTTTTATTAGTATCCTACATAAAGAACTCAGTTAGAAGGTTGTATAAAATAAATATTTTCAGTTTACTTTGTAAGCTACACTAATAGATATTTATCTTCAAATAAATTCATGGACACAAAAAAGAATGGTTATGAAATATAAAAAATGTGTAACCTCTTTCTTTGTTTCCATCTCAGCAAGTTTGATATAAATATCCACCATTTGCTTCATCTACATATGTAACATTCAGAGTTTGGTGATAATTGATTGATTATTAAAACTAATAGAGAAGAAAATATAAAGAAAACATGATGTTACTTGTCGTATGATAGCTCCATGATAAGATGACAACTCATTTAGAAGGTTTTCTGCTGCAAGTTTTTTGTCCATATCCACGACAAATGAACTTCTACTACGCTGTTTATCCTTGATACGGTCACCATTTGCCAGGGCCAGAAGCTAAGCAAAATATATAATGAATTTTTTGAATCATTGGATGAATAATGTTTTTTCTTTTTGTTTTTTTTATGAGGCATTGGATGAATAATGTTAAAAACAAATGTATAAAATGCATTCAAAATTGAAAAGTAAAATAAGTAAATATACGATTCAAATTGGAAATAAAATATATGGTTTGACAAAATAAGGTTTGGTTTATGTTTTCCTTAATCATTAATGTACAGTCACATATTTTACTTCAGAAGCATGCAAAATAATTGCTTGATGATAGATAACTGGCACATACTTGAAGAATTGTATGGTATGGATGATCAATAGCCATTTTCTTCACAAGCGAAACCAAAGCAAACTGCATGGACCATGTTCATGTTACATTACATAAAGAAAACAAAATATGAAAAACATTTGAGATGTATAAGGAAACCAGAACCTGGAAATTAAGAGGTCCCTGACCATCCTTTGAGCTACCCATTCTGGAAGCAATTTGGTATACTAACGGTATAAATTTGAAGGATTGAACCTACAAACAGATTCAAATGCAATCAACAAAAAACAGGGAAATCATACAAATCAGAGAGTACTTGGTTGCCAATGCTTTATACTACAAACCTCGTCAATTGTGCTAAGCATGCTATTTACAACATGTTTTCGAGAAGAAAGGCTGAACCACAAGGAAACAATTCGAAACACCTGAAAGAAAATAAACTTGATAAAGTAAAGGGTTATGCTAACTAACCAGTGCTCTAAGGGCATTGTTTAAGAAATCCATTATAAGAAATTTTATCGTGAAAACCTAAGTCAAACACATGTGAAAGTAATAATTACACATGTTTCTATGCAAAAGTGACTACTTTTAGTTGCTTAAACAATGCCCCAAGGGCACTTGTTAGCCTTTCCCTAAAGTAAATTAAACTACCCTGCAACACATACAATGTTTGAATATAGTGCATATGCATGAATAGATCAGTGGTAAAAGAAACTAAGAGCAACTCCATACCACTCGCACATCATACTTGTCACCTATGACTAAACAACGTTTGTATCCCTCCAATGCCAGATTAAGAAAATTGTCCCGGTCATCCTGAGATGTTCAAAGACATGGAAATGACACATTATAAATTGAGGGATTTAAAGAATATATTTATCAGATTTTGTGATTTTGTTGCACACAGAATTACAAAAAATCCTTCATAACCGCTGAAACAAAATAGATACCTGTAATTTCTGGTCTTCTTCCTTATCCATAGCTACTTGCTTCTGTAATTCTTGGATTTTCATAGTGTAGTCAGTTTTCTCCCCCTATGTTATGTATTACAAGTGTTAGAGCATCAGAGAATACATACATGATAAAGAAAATGTTAGTAACTACCTTTGTTGAACTCCTGAACCTTTTAATGAGTGCTTCCAACTCTACTGTCTGTAAAATCAACAATATCATGATCAAGTAACTGCAATTAATGTCACTTATAACTTCATTATTTTTTAATTGACCCCAGTTTCTTTTTATTTCAAGGGTTAAATATGTTTTTGGTCCCTATAAAATTGGGACCTTTTAAGTTTAGTCCTTACTTAATTTTAATAGTTTTTTTAGTCCTTAAAAAAAAAAATCTGCACTCAGTATTAATCCCTCCTCAATTCAAATTTGTTTAATCTATGCTTAAACTCTTGAGTTTTTAAACAATTTTTTGCAGACGTGTTAAGAACATTACTAAAAGTTCCTCTGCAAAAAATTGTCGCAAAATTTGATTTCTACGTCTAGATTTTGTTAATTTTATCTTTAACTTTTGCCGTTTTAAAAAATTCATATTTAATTCATTTCATGTTAAAAAAATCTAAATTTTGGTAAATGAACCTGTCATAGTGTTCTAAACTTGTCTTTAAAAAATCATTCAAAAATTTAAGAGTTTAAGGATAATTAAACAAACTTTGTTGTAACAGGGACTAAAATTAGAAGTAATTTTTTTTTGTAAGGACTAAAAAACCTATTAAAATTAAGTAAGGACTAAACTTAGAAGTTCCCAATTTTATAGGGACCAAAAACATATTTAACCCTTATTTCAATTGGTAAATTAGGTACCTTATGCTTTCTTAACCGCATTGCTGATTGCCACTCATTAGAATTAAGTCTTTCTTCATGGCTCCTAAATAGAGCATCAGTATAGTGTGCAAGATGAAAATGAGTTTGACATTTCTTTTCCATGGCCTTCTTATCTGTACTTTTCACATCCTCAGCAATAGAGACTGCAGGTTTCAAATACTTCTCCAAAATTGTTCTTGAGCTGCAAGTTAAGATAAAAACAGGAGAAGACATGAACTCAAATGAGTCAGGCATCACAAGGGAGCATCCATTATTTAAACATTAAACAGAATTCAGTTTGTCCAATAACTTGCTAGATCTGGTCTCTGCCAGCCACTTCCCAATCAAGCGATTTACATCTGAAACCTCTTCATTACTTTGATAATTTTGTGATATGTACATTCCAAGGTTGATAGCCATCTCATTTTGACCTTGAGCACGAAAAAGCTTTGCTTCTTCAATCTGCCATCCAGAAGCAGAGCAAACAATTAGTACTGCCAAATCTATAATACTACTGCCGATTTCTTTCAAGCAATGTCTCGGTAAGAGGAAGAACTGAAGAAGTACTCTAGCACAAGTTAATGCCAATCTATAAGATGTATCCTTCACTGCATCCCACATCTCCCCAAGTTCATTTGTAATAGTGTTGAGGAACAAAGAGTAAGGCCCGACCCATATTCTAATATGATATTAGAGCTTATCCAAGGTTCATTGGGCCACCTGCTATCAGGTCACACTCTAGATGTTCAGGCTATCAGGTCACCACTATCTGGACACACTTCATATGTTCAGTCATGGGTGTGAGCAGAGAGGGGGTTAGGGGTGGAAATAGGATAAACCGAGCTAGGCTTTGTAAGGCCAAGACTGGTCAAAATATTCAAGGTCAGCCTAACCCAGATTATAATAGTCCCATCTCCATTTTGGACGAACTCTTTTGTCACTCTCCATGGTAGAGTCGACGCTAGGTTAGGATGGAACAGACCTTGCTCTGATACCATACAAAAAAAGACTTTCCTTTTGATGATCAAAACAATTATGTAGATGCTACAACTAAAAAAGGAAACAAATAATGATACATCCCTAATGCTAGTGGGACAGGACAGGAACACATGACTCTGACTGATTTCCACAATCTTCTACAGATTTCAATAGTAAATGAAAAAATAAAGGATTTTATAAGTTGAAGCATTTGAAATTGCTGAATCCAAAACCTAACGGTTAATAAGAAAATCACACTTGAGATACAATCATATTTCATACTCGTCTTCATTTGAATGTGAAGTGTGGTTCATTCAATTTGTACCCCAATGAACAGAAGCTATTGTCTATCACCAGGCCAATACACACACACACACAAAATCATATCAGCTCTCTTACCCTTCCAAGCCAATATAAAGATGAGCACTGCCCTTTGGTTCCAACACAAAGGGACTTAAATTCATGCAAAACACCAGCTGCTTGAGAAAACCTAGATCCCTGCAAAAATGGTGAATAGCATATAAGAAAAATAAAGTGGGATTGAATATGACATCATGATATTATCAAGGACCAGTTCTCATAAAAGCTTATGCTGTTAGCTAGACACTCACTGATTCAATAATTATTTTATCTATAACAGACTCTCTCATGGTGAAGCCCTTGAGCATGAAGGTTGAAAAAAACAATGCAGATGCCTACCTTATGAGAGTAAATTTAATTTTAATCAGAATGGAAGAGGCAAAGCATAGGATTCTGCAGCAATTGGTCAAAATGGTTCCAATAAAACCCTTAAAGCTCAAGTTGTTAATTCGAGGAATAGGAATGTTTTTTTTGTCATCTCCAACAATGACGATATACCTTATAAAGTATGGTAGCAGACTACATAAGATGTTGCAAAACACAATCTCCATAACTAAGCTTAACAATGGTATACCTTCCGAAGTGTCGTAGCAGACTGCAGAAGATGTTGCAACATACTATCTTTACAACTCAGAGTTTGAAGTAGAACTTGTCGAAATGGTATAAATGGTTCTAGCAAATTCATGTTCAGTTGCGTCCGTTGCAAAATTGAGCACCAATCCATATCCAACCATGACAACTAGTTGACAATATAAACATTGCAAGACATCAAAATCTATGATGAGCTCTGAAGGAATAACAAATCACTGTCTGAATACCACAACAAAAATAACCAAGCACTTTCCAATAGGCGAGGTCAACTACATGGATTAGCCATTAAATTCCTACCAGATACTAATCACTGTCTGAAATCTTAAAATATACTTTACGTAGTGAAAAGCAATGCACTCTTGCCATGAAAGGCTCAGACACAAAAAATACCTGTTCACTGGAAGGAATCATGGGCTCAAGAGACACATTTCGCTTCTGAAGAGAGAACTTTCTGATATCATCTTGGCAAGTTCTCCAGCGTAAATCCCAAGCCATGCCAAGATGATAAAGCATCTGTCAAAATGATCACATGGAAGAACACGAAAACAGCCTCATTAGTTTTAGTTTTATTTGTTTAAATACATATACGGATCAAATATTCTTTTTAAGATAAACATGTTTCTATATTCTACACATTTCTAGTGATAAAAAATTATCATGAATTTATACTCACATTTTCAAGCAAATCTACAAATTATTCTGTTAGCAAAAAAATAAACAAGAAAATACATATTCCACAGGAAGAAAGCTGCTATAATGATAAACCCATAGTGAATGTGTAAGGGAGAAGTGCCAGAGGTAGATGGGATTTGACAAGTGCCAGAGGTAGATGGGATTTGACAAGACCTGAAGGTTTATTTGCATGAAATGATTAATTTCCTTTCTTTAAATTATGATTGATTTACTGCTTAGTCTTTCTAGAACATCAAAATAAAACCAAAACTAATTCAAAGTTCACTACTTTTTATGTGAACCCGATAACTCCGACTTATCACCCAATATCAACTATAACAATAGAGCATAGATATAGTGGCAATAGATTTCGTGTTAAGGACCTAGAATTTGGATAAACTGGTACCTGGAGTCTGATGATTGTCAAATAAATGTACTCGGTACTCTCTTCACTTGCATGAGAAACGGACCACACAAGCTCCTGTAACACAACATTTTTAATTGCCTGAAGTCCTCAAGCACATCAACACAACTGATGAAACAAACATTACCTGCTTTGAATCTCTCAGCTTTCTCTGGAAATCAATTAAATCACCTTCCTGGAGTGCCCTTAAACAACTGAATTTAAAAATTATTAGACACGCTGTGCATGAAAAAAATTCTAATGATAGAAAATTAGAAATTGACTTTCATTGAAAATTACAGCTGCTGCACGGTGCAGCGGTTGTGGGGACTGTTAGATCTAGAGAGATATAGTAGTGTGCCCTACATATTTCTGCAAGTTACCCGATACACATACATTCATTAACACCAAAAAAGAGATATAGAATATGGATAGATAATGATGTTTCTAAACGTCTTCTACTGCAAAAATTCAAATTTTTTTTGAAGAAGCTAAACTAGCCCACCCAAATTGGCACCGGAGAGAATCGAACCTAAGACCTCGAGGAGGAGCACACTCCCAGGTCCCAAGCCAATACCATCAGGCCAACCCAAGTGGGTTTCAAAAATTCAATTTTAATACATTAAGTGGACAGTAGAAGAAAAAAAGAAAAGAATTTCAAAGATAAGGAATAAGCCATACTATCAAAATTAATCAATCATGACCAGCAACCTATACACTCAACTATTGCCACAATGTATTAACTTGGGAATGCAGTCCAAGGTTCATGTTCACACAGAAACAGAGGGGTTTGAGTTCATACAAAAGCAGTATTTGGTTTCCCAACTCAAGGGTCCACAACAGCACAATTAAAAACTAATTAATTACATACCACATTAATTGAATAATATTTACCCAATACAAACGAGGGAATTATTCACTTTCTTAAGGTTTTTAACATATAACAAACGCAGCTTCTTAATTTACAGTTATGAATAAATGCAGATTAATTTACAGGTATCAAGTGAGAGGAGTGTTTTATTGTGAGAGGTGAGAGGATTAAATAACCACCATCAGATCAAATTGAATGGTTAAGATTAAATTGACTTAAAAAACATGTGTGCCACTGTGTATGCCATTACTTTACATCTTCTTTGGCGAACTCCATCACGACCTAATTTATGTACCACTCATACAATTAACTCAATTTTTTACGGGTTTTTCAATCAAATTAGTAAAAGGATTCGATTCGCTTCAATGGCCATCTATATTAATATGTTGAGTTTTAAAGGGTTATGTCAATTTTGATTTCATGCATATTTGGTTTCCACCAAGCGTGCTTCCATGGTAATATGACGATGCTTATATCTACTAATTGTCAAAACACTATACAAATAATAAATTAACAAAATTTATAGTTTCAAAAATAAAGAAAATATAGATTTTTGGCTTTGTTTCAAGAACATTCAATTAATTACAAGAAACATGACACCAAAAAAATTAGGGATAACAAGGTAGGAATATGAATTCGAGAAGTGAGTTTCAGAAACGTAAAAACTTCAGATGGAGAACGAGTGGAGTTGATGTGCGAAAGAGAAGGAGTTTTAGATCTGAGTGATGAAGTTCGAGAGAGAAGACAAAAAGGGATGCATACAGCAGACGTGTTTTAAGACAATTTAATCCGAACCATTCCATTTTATCTGATGGTGGTTATTTAATCCTCTCACCTCTCAACATATATAGAAAAAGAACTTTCAATATAGACTCAACAAACGAAAACAGCTAACCTTACCTGTGCAAATTTTCATTAAACTGATCATATTTGATGTTTTGAGTTGGAGGAAAACTAGTTCCTACACACGGTAAAGAGAAATCCCAGTTCCCAGCACGCCAGGCTGCCTCATATTGCAATTCAGCAAATTCTCTGTCATGCCGAAAATCTTCCTTGCTTGATGTCAACCCTTGACAATACATGTCAAGCACATGCGTGCAGCCGATCTGCTGCAATGATCTAATCAACCCTTTGTAAGCTCTACTCTGCCTCATCTCAACCTCTGAGGCAATATATGAAGATTTTGCTGGTTCAGCATGTTCCAGTGACAAACTTCTCGAACTGCTATCCTTTGGTAATAAGACACCTGATTGAACTTGCAAATCATAATACTCAAGAGCCTTTCCCCAGTTTCCCTCATGCTCGAACGTGATTACTTGGGAAGTCAACTATTATTGGCAATATAAAAGAAATTAAGAAGTATAAGGAAAAAATCAAACAAATAGCACTGTAAAAAAAGACTAAATCCAGAGAAGCTAGGAAAATTGTATTCTTCAGAAAATTGAGTACACCAATTAGTCAAACCATATCCTCACAAGTTGAATTTAATAGGCCTGCACCTAAAGCCAAGTTTAAGCTTTTCGGATAATTTGCCTCCTGGCAACATATTACTCAAGCATTCAGTCATGAGATAAAAAAACAAGGAGAAATCATGCTCACAAACCTTGTGAGACTGAAGGATTCCGTATAAGCTATCAGGTTCATTGATTCTAGTGACTGCCGAAACGAGTACTTCAATATGATCAGGCAACTGATATGAAGGAAGCAATAAAAAGAGAAAAAGATGTCATTGGTTACGGGCATGAACATGAACCAAGGCAATCTTCACTAGCAGTTTACAAATTTATATCTATCCCAAGCATCTAGTTTACCTATATCGAAATGAAATGACCTAAATAGTGTAATGTATAATATAGTCTGAAGTAAATAAAAGGAAAAGCATCCCATATAAAAATATTCAGTACACAGCTTACCGTTTCGTTATGAGAGAAATCTGGACCTCCAACAGTCATAGTTTTGAATTGCTCTTCACACCAGTGTTCCACATACATCACTGAAGTAAAATATGATCCACAACTCTATAATGACGAGAAACACATGTAGTCAAAATTTATATAAACAAATTTGAAGGAGAAGAAAGGAAACATATAATATAAGAAACAAAAGTGAAAAAGAGAGAGAAAGAGAAAGTGCAGACAATCTGCCACTTACAACTGCTGCCTTGGCAACAGGTAGATAATCAATTGAAAGCCAATAAACCTTGGAAAATATAAGAAAAGATAAGAAGTGTTAATTCAATTTGAAAGATTTGGTAAATATAAGAAAAAATAAGTAGTGTTAAATTCAATTTGAAACAAATGTATTTGCAGTCTCTAGGTTCAAATTCTTCAGGAAACAATTAACTCTTCGAAGGCAAAGTGCAAGGGAGTCAATACTTTCTCCCATGAAGACGGTGATTCTGACAAGCCACTTGAAATAACAGCAGATTGTCTCTGTCTCGCTTTTGCAGGAGTGGACCGAGATTTTGAGCTATAATTTGGAGTTCTTGAATTCTGCAGAATCACACCACAATTACAACCTATCTTATCCAACCCTCAAAGTAACAGTTATAAAGGTTAAATATATTTTTCGTCCCTACAAAGTCACTATTTTCATTTCTAGTCCCTACGGAAATTTCCGTCGAAGTTTAATCCCCAATATATTTTCTATTAACACTTTTTCTCCCTATTGTTAACTCTCTGCACAGCCACTATCAAAGATTTGCAAACCGAGGTAGCAAACCTTAAAAACGAAATTTAATCTAATCATTGTTGGTTGAAAATAAGGTGTTGCCCAACTCTTATACCCGCCAATCCAAGTGTGACTTCAGACATATGTCTCGTTATTTTTTGTTTTTGTTATAAATCAATTGGAAGCCATTGTTTCATTATGATATGGGGGTCATACAGTTGAAATATTTCCTAGTATCTATTATTGTGAACCTATTAGATTTTATATTGGACCTAACTCATCCTTACAAAACCAGCTTGTAAAGAGAGGGCTGCCCAAGCTTTATAAATAGAACACCGGCCATATCTCTAAGAAATGTGGGACTAAGTCCACCCCTTCAAACCTCACACAATGAAGGTGCTGAAGGTTGCAATGAAGGCAACTCAAATGTCGCAATAGGGCGGCTAGGGAATGCTATGAACGCAGAATTTCCAACAAAACCCATGATTCAAAACAACCCAAATTAATATCATGAAAAGAGTTTCTCTAATAGTTTTACCACTTCAATTATTGTCTTCTTATGTTAAGAAAAAACCTACCCTACTTGGCCTTTCTTAGCAGCAAGGAGATGAAGTAATTAATAAATTATTTTGTATATAATCTTTGGCGGAATGGATGGAGGTGTAGACAACGCAAATGGACAGAGGTAAGGCACAAATGCAGAATGAACTCCAAAGGAAAAAAAAGATCTCGTGGCCGGGTGGTTATATGAGGGGAGTGAAAATGCTGAATGCATTTCAGAAAAATATATGGCAAGGCGCTCGTAATACCAAAGAAATGTGATAAGAGGGAAGAAGATTTGTCTGTAGAAGGTACCGAGACATGATAAGGGGGATGGAGGTCTACAAAACGAACCATGATGAAGATGATGGATTATTAAATTTGGGGATTTTGTTACTTGAGATCCCTAAATTTTAAAAATTAAATTATAAATTAACAATTATTTATTTTATTAATATTTTTATGAGTTGGATATTGCTAGGTCATTTAAAAGTGGCAAAATTAAATAAATAGTCCCTTAACTTAATTTTAGGTAACGTTTTAGTCCTTTATCTTTTTATTTTCCCAGTGTAGTCCTTTATCTTTTTAAAACATTACACAATTAACCTTTTAAGTAAATTCTGTTTGATTTTCTGTTGAAAAAAACCCCAAGTTATCTTCTTCCTCCTCCATGTTAAATAGCAAGAACCTGCAACTTAAAATCTAACTCAAAAATTGCAATCCATGGCTTCATCACTCATAGGAGGCTCACACACCCAACCCTTTTCTTGCTCCTTCGCCTCCAGTGGAAATCGCCAGCCACATGAATGTTTATGTGGGTTAAAACATATTGTTTGAACAGTGACGAAAATGGGTCCCTATTAATGTACTTCTGTATTGACCATTTGAACATATCACAATTGAACAAAAATCACAGTTGAACACAATTGAACAGGTTAGTTTGTTTCAATTGGTTTCAACATACAACCAATTCAACAAAATTCAACATGTTTTTAGATATGGAGTTCTTCAATTATATAATAGAGCTCCATTCATTGATCTGTCATAATATGGAGTTCTTTCATTACATAAAACTAGATTATAAACCATAATATGGAACTTAGCGATTACATAAGTCAACCAAAATATGGAACATAGCCATGACAGGTAATTTGTGTTTCGTGTTCTGCGTTTTCCTTTCTTGTTTCTGGGTTTTCCATAATGTGTTTCTAATTTGTGTGAAAGATTAAAGGGTTGTGAAGAGAAAATAGAAAAATAAAAGAATAATACAAATTATGTTTTTTTTAACAGAAGTTTAATGGAAGGCTAACCTTGAAAATATTTAAAAAGATAAAGGACTAAAACGTTACTTAAAATTAAGTTAAGGGGCTATTTATGTAATTTTGCCTTTAAAAGTCCACATGGACTTCCATCAGCCACATGTGCAAGGAGTTAACATCAAGGACCAAAAGCGCAAACAAAAAGTATATTGGGGGCTAAATTTCGAAGAAATTTTGTATGGACTAGAACCAAAAGTAGTGAATTTTGTAGGTCCAAAACACATATTTTAACCCTTTAATTTAATATTTATCAAGAATATATTTTTTGCTTTACATGAAATTTTTAATTAATTTCATTTTTTTATTGATTACTTTAGAAGTTTAATTTAAAATGTTCTAAGTGCAAGGTAAGTGTGAGTTTTAATGCTTATATTATGTGTGGGGTGCAGATTTATCCCTTTGGGTTCGAGCCACATTTAGGTAAAGCTAACCCATCTATACCCACCTAATTGCCAAGCTAACTAACACCATCAGACCCTCAGATATGGTGTCCTAGAAACCCTTGATTGCTAAGTAGATTGGTATTTAAATATAGGTGAACAAAATTATCTTGATATAACTTAACGATATCACTACTACTATAGCTGGATGACGGATAAAATATCTCTTTAGGTTTCGGACCTGAGTTTAAAGTTTAAACTTCATCACCTATTGGAAACAATCAAAAGCACTTTCTATTTTGCATTGAATTTAGAGCCCGTTTGTTATAGCTTTTTTAATGAAAAAATCACTTTTTTTAAACAAATAATCACTTTTAAGAGTTTTGCATCTGTTTGTTACAAATTTTTAAAAAAATCAGAATCTAAAAAAAATCTAAAAACAGCTTCAAATGAGAAGCTGTTAAGAGCAGCTTCTAAAAAAATAGATTTTTTTTAGAGGAGAGAGAAAATATGATTTAAAAGATTAAACTAATTTTGTAACAAAAAATCCCTTTTATATAGTTGTATCCAAACAAACTAGATTATTTGTTTAAAAAAAGTGATTTTTGTTACAGCAAACAAACGTAAAATAGATTCTGATTTTTCACAAAATCTCTAAAATATAATCTCTAAATTATCTTATGTCAAAATCACTTTTATTTTAATCCGTAACAAACATGCTTGTTATAGCTTTTCTGAGAGAAAATCACTTTTTTTAATAAAATAATCACTTTTAAGATTTTTGCATATGTTTGTTACAACTTTTAAAAAAAATCAGAATCTAAAAAAAAATCTAAAAACAGCTTCAAATGAGAAGCTGTTAAGAGCAGCTTCTCAAAAAATAGATTTTTTTTAGAGGAGAGAGAAAATATGGTTTAAAAGATTAAACTAATTTTGTAACAAAAAATCGCTTTTATATAGTTGTATCAAAACAAACTAAATTATTTGTTTAAAAAAAATAATTTTTATCACAGTAAACAAACGCAAAATAGATTTCGATTTTTCATAAAATCTCTAAAATATAATCTCTAAATTATTTTATGTCAAAATCACTTTTATTTTAATCTATAACAAACGGACCCAGTCACTTATAGCAAAAATGATTATATGATTATAGGGTTTTGAAGTTATTTTGTTGATAACATAATCTAATGAAGTAGCTTTGAATTGTCTTTTTATTTGGTGTTTGATCAAATGTGTGCCAAAATAGGATTTATCATCTCTTTGTAATTTAAATGTCAAGAAAATTTGGACCGATCGATGAAGATGATCGGGTTCTCCATAAATGGCTCTACATTGAGTATTACTTTTCCCACCCTATAGGATTCTCGCGAGCCCTGCGTTTTTTTTCCAAAAATGCCCTTGTGCAGTCCGGATTCATGTTTACTATTTCAGATTTCATAATCCGGACAATTCTTATGTATAATCAGCCATGAAACTCTATCACAATTCAGCAGTTTTGGGTTTTGTTTTTAAAAACAACAAAAAAAACTAAGTAAAAAATGCTAAAAACTTGTCAAATAAAATCATAAAAATACCACCAAAAAATTCTAAAAATCAAATAAAACTAATGCAAATTTTTTCAGATTTTTCTGAGAATATGAATAATTAAAAAAAAAATGAAAAATGGGTCTAAACGATGAAATTTTGGATTTTGAGGGGGGAGTTCCGTAAGAAGTCCTTTTTACGAGAGTCATGGTCCTTGAATTTTTTCTGATTGTTTGGGAAAGTTTCAGAGCAATCCGATCAAGTAGCCCGAGAAACCGATTTTTGATTAAGAACAGGTAACAATGACCTAAAACAAAAGGATAAAAGTTAGGAAGATTAATATTGTCCCTAAAATGACTATACATGTTACAAACATGTTTAGGATTTGTGCTGATACAGTTCAGATTATATAATCCGAACTGTTTTACCTTAAAAAAGGGTGTTTCCGGATTATGTAATCCGAAACATCATGTAACGCGCCCTATTTTTGAAGTTTCCGGAGTACAAAATCCGGAAAAATCCGTAACTCCATTTTTCACCCTATAACAAAGGAAAACACCAATCCGGATTATGAAATCTGAAAACCTCAAGGACATTTTTGAAAAAAACACAGGGCGCGCGAGAATCATATAAGGCGGGAAATGTAATAGAATCTTTAATAGAATTTCATCACCAATCTTTAACCATTCTTTTAAGTCAATTCATCTGGATAATTTACAATTTTGAATGAGTATTTAATAGAATCTTTAAGATATTATATGAATATCTGACTTTTTTTTTAACAAACCATAAATTAAATATGGATTTTTAATTGTAAAAAACATAAAAATTCATAATTTTTTCTTAAAAGTTGCGCTTTTGCAAGATAAAATTATATAATATACTAAATTTGACTGTCCTCGTGTGCTTAGCTCAGTTGGTAGGGACAATGCATAAAATATTCAAGGTCGGGATTCGAAACCCAGATAAAAAAAAATGATAAATATGACTACGAAAAAAATTAAAAATTAAAAATAATGCAAATAAATTAACATGGAGTCGGAGAACCGACCCCGAACTTATTTAAAATTGGGTTTATGTGTCTGGGGTGTTCTAGAAACCTGCAACGCGTGCGATTTCACGTTTCTTCTTCTTGATTCGAATTAGGTTAAATTCGATTTTGAAATCTTTCTCTCTGTTGAAATTTCTCTCGAAATGGCTTTGAATCCACAATTGTTCCCAAATGGAATGCCAGTTGCATTCGTGAACGAGATGTTTGTATTGGCTAGAGATGGCGTCGAATTCGAAGTCGACAAGATTCCTGGCGCTGGGTATTATTCTTCCTCTTTTCTCTTTATTATATTACTGCAATTCCCAAAAATCAATTTAGGAAAATTAGATTTATTGTTCCTTTCAACTGCTTTGTGTATTTTGATAATTGGCGAAACTTATAATTTGTTGGTTGCATAGTTCTAAATCATAATTGTGGTTGTTGAATTATGTGACATTGAAGGGTTTTAAGCTCAAGTCTATGTTTAAACCTTGTAAAGTAGCTTATAGTCTAAATGTTGAACAAAAGAAGATAGTCAAAGGAATAGAGGATTTTTGGAGGGGATGACTTTGGGGGTTCATTTTCCTATTTATGGATTGGGTCACCAATTTGCTGCATTGATATCCTGTTGAAAGCAATAGGGAAATTTTTTGGGGAAAAGAATAAATAGAGAGTCTTTGAGTAATGTAGTTACTCATGTGGATTAAATGATTGATACAACTATACAAAACACTTACTCAACACTTTTGTAGTGTTTGGTTGACATTTTTCTTGTCTTGTGTTAATATATAATTCCACTTTTTGTTATTGACTTTGTTATCAATGGTCAGAAGTCATGGGGGTCGTCTCAAAGCAAAGGGGATCATCTATTTGTCAAATATACGGATGGTTTTTGTTGCTAAAAATCCTGTTGATGGACTTTATGCTTTTGACATGCCTTTGGTATGTGATACTATTCTTTCATCGCTTTAAATTGTTTGCAGACTAAGTTTGCTTTTTGCTAAATTTTACACCCTTCTTATTCTGCCAAGACAATTGAATGTACCCTTCTGTATGCTGGATGTGTTGATTAATCTATATATTAATCTACGAGTAGCAGAACCAATGCTTAACTTGTACAGCTTTATTATCATAAATTATTGGGGGTATGAATATTTTTTGTGTTACCGTCTCCTATATCTTCTGTTATGACCCATGTGAAATTATGAATGCTATGAATATGACGGTGTAGTTTTAGGCCTGTTAAACGTTCTTGGCAAATTGCCATTATTATTGCAACTTGCAAGGCTGTAATGTATACGTTTTGGTAACCTGCTAATTACTGATAGTGTAGGTTTTTATTATGTTAATGTGACAGATTATTAGCCGGGACATCCAAATACTTGATATTAGGGTCTCAAGTTTAACCTCCAAATTATTACTTTCTCACTTGAAATCAAACTTCAAGATAGTTTAGTTTTTCTATTTTGTTTTTAAGGGTAGTTAGGTTGAGAATGAGCTATATACTTGAAGTGGGTAAAATATAGTTCACCATTTTATTTTAAATTTTCAATTGCCAATGAATATTCAGTTGACATACATGTCTATATTTGACATTTACTCTATGCCGATCCTTATGCAGCTGTACATCAATGGTGAAAAATTTAACCAACCAATATTTCACTGCAACAATATTTCTGGATTTGTTGAGCCTGTAAGTTAATTTCCCATTATTTACTACCCTGATTTTGTTCCTATATATTCTGTTATTATTTCTTGTTGTATTCAAAATCTTTTGTCCTAAAACTCTTTGTAACTTTCTAAAATTGCAACGTAGGTGGTCCCAGCTGATCAACACAGGGCTCTTTACTCCACACACTCATTTAAGATCATATTCAAAGAGGGAGGATGTGGAACCTTCATTCCTCTTTTCTTCAATTTGATTGCTTCAGTGAGACAGTATAATCAACATGCTAATGTGCCGACAGAATCTCATGTGGATCCTTTACAGGCATCTCAGACTCCTGTTGATGAGATGATGAGACATGCGTAAGTGAAAGTTAAGCTTGTAATATTTTGTTAAGTCTGTTAGGGTATGGATTGTATTGTTTATAATCCAGAAACCGAGGATTTATTGCTGAAAACATTATGCAGGTACGTTGATCCTAATGATCCAACAAGAATATTTCTGCAGCAACCAAATGCTGATTCTCAGCTTAGGCGTCGAACCTATCAGCCACAGACAGACGGAGGTCACGTTTGAGAAGGAGATTGCATTTTCTTCACCTTCATGCAAGATATGTTTATACGGATATTGTGCATTTTAATATGAAAATAAATAAAACCATAAGAAAGAACTGTTTATCATGTATGATCAGGAACTAAATATATTATCAATTGTATTTTATGAGTAAAAAAATTGGATATGTTTTTATAACGTGACAACCGTTTGCTGTGAAAGCATCGAGAGGAGGGATTAATCAGTAATCAGTCAACAAATATGTAAATGACAATTTTGTGAAAATTAAAGTTAATGTGTATTTGGGTACCGAGCAAGTATTCCATGGTACAATTCGAAATTAAAATTGTTTCAATACACGTACAAACAGGAAATTTTTTATCATTTTTAATATTTTATTTTATGTGTACGCTCAATATTTTTGATTTGGAGTGGTATCTAAATAAGTATTTTATACTTGGTACCTGGTGGATAAAGCAATAAGTACTAAAGTTGTATTCCATTTAAGTACAACTATTTTTCAGAAAACAGATAAGGGACTAGTACTATAGACTATAGTCATGAATGAATTTACATGCAAGTTGTGTAGTAGGGGCTTGTCTGTTGCATTAATTTTTCAGTCATCTGTTAGCTACTAGTCAAAATCAAATAATAGAGATACACGCTTGATAGTTGATACTTAAATGGGTTTCCGTTTCGCATATACACAATATTTATTATAATTTTTTTTAGGGTTAAATAAGTTTTTCGTGAATTTTGATTTTAGTCCCTGAAAATTTAAACCGAATGCTTTCATCCTCACAAAATTTTTTATTTTGTTTTTGGTCCCTAATGAATATAATTTCGACATGTTTTTGAACACAATAAGAATATACAAAGGTTGAATATAATAAACGAACATAATATAGATACAATTTGAACATAAAAGAGTTATAATTTTGATATTTACATGAACATAAATTGGGCTTTAAGGACAAAAAACAAAATAAACTTTTTTATGAGGATGAAAATATTCAGTTTAATTTTTTAGGGACGAAAATCAAAATTCGCTATATTTATAGGGACAAAAAACTTATAAAACCTTTTTTTTTAATAATTGTACCTAATGTACTCGATCTCTTCAATATAGTACGAAAATTGCTGTTGACACATCTCATTAGACTGAGAAACATATATAAAATATGAAATTGCCCCTCGGCAGTTAACTGTCGCCAGTCTCGTTTTTCCTCGGCAGTTAACTGCCGATGAATTATGCAGACAGTGGGTTCTGCATAACTCAACCTAGCCATTTTTCGATCAGTTTTTACCCGTAATTCATCCAGAGCATTTCTGAAGGCAATATTTTTTTTTTTTGAAACTAAATATCAATTTTTTTTCCACTTTACGTCGTCTGAAAAAAACCTAGTCGTGTCAACTTCGTGGGCATGAAGTGGGAGGACACCGGAGTCAACATATTTAGAAGCTTCAACATGGACGAAAACTCCATCAATGTTTGGTTTGGCTTCAATCTTAGGCGGTTTGACATCTCCAGATTTTTCGACAAAATTTGGTTTTGTCTCTCCCGGATCATCTTTCACGTTGTCAACCATTACTAAAATTAAACAAGGCAAAACTATGAATTAACAATTAACTAATGCATAAACATCAATGCCATAATGAATTAAAACAAAACAAAAAACAAAGTGAAAAAATTGTGGAAAATGGCAGCTGCCTTTCCTGCGTTTTTTCACAATTTTTGCAAAGTTTTCCTTGGCAGTTAACTACCGAAATTTACCTCGGCAGTTAACTGCCGAGGTTTGTCATGACAGTTTTCTACGTAAGCTGACGAAAATAACAACAAAAACAGCTAAAAATCAACCGATTAAAATGCTTAATGCATGTTTTTTTACGTCAAAAGTGTGTTGATACCTCCTATGCTTGATGCTTCAATGATTTTGGATCAAGATTTGGTGAAAAATTATTGGATTTGGGGGTTTAGATGGAAGAGGAAAGAAAGGTGATGATGAAATAGTGTGTAGGGGGAGCAGGAGGCTGTTTCGTCTGATGAAACATTTCTTCGACAGTTAACTGCCAAGGAAAACCTCGTCAGTTAACTGTAGTCGGTTTTTGAATTCCTTAACTGCCGAGGGACATTTTCGTATTTCATATGTGTTTCTCAGCCTAACAAGATGTGTGAACAACAATTTTCATATAGCACATCTAAAAAAGTTCTTTATGAGTCCAACAAGTACCATTTATCATTATATTTCAACACTCATTTTTTGCATAAAAAGAAAACAACAATAAATTATTTTAAAATTAAATATGTTTTTAGTCTCTAAATATATTAGATTTCTTTGCAGCCCCTCTATATTTTTCTTTGCTTTTTGGTTCTTCTAAATATTCAAATTTTCGTTTTAGTCTCTACTTGTTTTTTTAATCAAAGTTTATGTTTCAAATAACTTTTTTTTACGATATATAATTGATAAAATCATAAAATGTCATTAGTGTGATAATTTAACTATTTAATTTTTATCCTTTATTAATTTATCTATAACTTCAAATTAAATATTAAATTGTTAAACTTAAGATTGAATATTTAATTATTAAACTAGTGATATTTTAAGGTTTTATTAATTATATGTCATACAAAAAATTTGTTCGGAACATGAAATACGAACTTCTGTAAAAAAGTAAAGACTAAAACAAAATTTTTGAATATTTAGAGAGACCAAAAATCAAAGAATTTTTTTGGAGGGATTAAAAACATATTTAACCTGTTATTTGGGTCTCACAGAAAGAATTGGTGGTTATTTGAGCTACTCAAACTCAAAGCATCATCCACTTTTCTCATAAATGGAGGTATTTATATGCAACCATTGTTTATCACGTCAGGCTCCCCTCATTGGAGTCGAGTATCTAAAATGGAGAATCTTATTTTTGTGTACTTCAACGGATTATATATGTACACGCTAGTCATTTATAATTTTTTTAGTGATAGTATTTAATGAGCACTCTTCTCCTCCAATATAGCAACTCAAATATTTCTACTAAATAGATTTCACTAATAACTCTAATTAACTCTATAAGAGTCCCTCTTATATTTTTATAAGAGATAAATAGGTCAACAAAAGTTGATTTATTTAGTTTATAATATAGATCAAATCAATAACCTTTTACTGGTCCATTTTTCTCTTCAAACAAAATCGAAGGGAATACATCAATAATTTTTTATCATTAGATTTTAACATTTTATTAAAATAGTGTGAGAGCTGCAGAGAAAGATGTTTTTTTAGAGTACCTATAAATTACTATAGCTTACGAAGCTAAGCTTGTCCATTGAAAATTGTCTAACATCCCTTGGTTAAACTTCTTTGACGACAATGATAGTGCTCTAGATCGTCTAACTTGACCGGACTTCTCCCTTGGTTAAACTTCTTTGACGATGATAACGTTCTAGTCGTCTAACTTTACCAGACTCCATATGGTCTATCGAGCCTTTATGATTGACTCCATCTTTGACTATAATATCCTAATATTTGTTATCAATGACCTATCAAAAAATTCACAAAAAAATGAACCATAAGAAAAGAAGTATCCACGAGATAAAATTTTATAAGAGCAAAGGAGAAAATGATTTGATTTATCCACGCAAGAAATACCCTACCTAGTGATGACATGTTTGTGTATGTAATGGTTAAAAGTCGACGATAAATATTTTCCTTCTTTTTATTCTTTGCCCCTTGTAAATATGTTTTTCTTGGTTCCTAGAAATATATTGTTTTTTTTTAACAAATCAAATTGAAAATAATATTAACATTTGGAGTTTTTATTCTTCAACTAGAAATATATTGTTTTTACCGTTTTGTTCTAGTCAAGAAAATAATTGGACTTTTTTCTCTCCTAACTACAAGAAAAAGTAAAAACATTTAAGATTCTAGTTGCTTATTTTACTTTTATACCCATATTTTATATTTAATAGATAGAAATCCACTTACCATGTACATGTAAAAAGAAATAGGGTGCTGCTAACCGGTGCCCCCGGACACTGATTAAGAAGTAATAAATGAACGAATTTCACTTATTTTATAATAAATTAAAGTGATAAAAAGTCAACTAATTAAAATAAAAAAATTGTATTTAATACTCTATTAAATTTCCTTTCTTTATACAACTATACACGGTTCCTTTCCTTTCTTTTTCTTGTGATTTCGGTTTTCGAAATTGAACCATTACATATTTACATCCCTATATCCTTTTCATTTCTTAACGATTTTTTTTTCCTGTGGATTTTATTTGAACCAATATTTTTTCCGTGAATTTTTTATGAATCATTTTTTTCTTTCAAACCATTTCATGAAAAGCCTATGCATAATTAGTAATAAGATATCCAATTAAAATAAAGTCCAAAATAAATCAACAATTCCAAAGATAAAACATAACCAATTAAATATCAAATACAAAATCATCAAATGCATAGAAATTACAAAATCTTCTTCAAAATAAAATAGGATTTCATGCTTGCATTACAAAATAGGAAATTTGATAGAGTATTGAATGCACATTTTTCATATTTTAATTAGTTGACTTATTACTCACTTTAATTAAATGAGATTCATTTATTTATTGCTCCTTAACTAGTGCCCCGGAGGTACTGGATAGCATTACCCAAAGAAATATTATATTTATACTGTATAGATACTATTTTATTTTGTTCTTCTTATTATATATAGAACTAGATGAGTTATTATAAAATTATGCAAAATGCTAGAGTGTCTTAAGAACACAAGTTCAAAAAGCCAATATATAGTAATATTTTCTGAAAAATGCATGTATATACAACTTTTTAAAAAATATTCCTTCCAATTAACAATGTTATTACTATTAGGCACCAGCATGAACAGAAAATATGTGTATAAACTTTGTCCACAACTCATGGAAATAGATAACATGCGGATTTAGTAAGGTGGGGCCATGTCACACCTACCCAACTGCTGTCAATAGCTTGATAATAATAACATCAATGAAATGAAAGATGCCTTGCCTAAGTTGCAAGACAAGATATTTTTCTATTGGTCACTAAGAAAGTAAAATTAATGATGATAGGACGGTTAAGAGCAACTTGCTGAGAAGTGAATAAAAGGACAACATAGCAATTCGTTTGTGACTAAGTTAGTGTTTGAAAAAGTCAGAAAAAGATCATGATTGTGTTATAGGAAGTGGCATGCGACATTATATTGAGTTGGATTAGCTTCTAAGATAAGAAAAATCAATAAATATGGAGTAGGAAACAACCAAATCAAGCTTTTTCGTTGTATTTGTCTTTATGTGTCTTCATTGTATTTTTTTTTCCTCCACTACTTCCTCTTCATCCTAAACCTTATACACTTCACTTTGCTTCTTGCTAGTTATCATGTTACATGCAATGCATAATATTCTTTCTTTGTTTGAGACAAATATTTTTGTCTGATCCCATTGTTTGTGCTATAATCAGCAATTGGTGAAGAAGTTAATTGAAAACTATTTCTAAAATGGAAATACAAAGTGTGTCTCTCTTTTTGGTATTCTTATTGGCTCAAATTCATCTCATCTTTTCAATTACTGATCCTCAAGATGGTAATGTTTCATAACATCCTTTTTATTGATCAAAAGTATCGGTTATGTTGTAAATGGCTTTATTCCATCTACTTTATTTCCATTAGTCCATGTGTGTGCTTATCAAGAATAAGCGCTTCATTAAGTTGTTTATCCAAACATGATCTAATTTTCTATTGTCTAATGCATTTTTTGTGATGATTATACACTGTTGCAGTTGCCGCCCTTAGATCTCTAAAAGATATATGGGAAAATACACCACCCAGCTGGGGCAAATCAGATGACCCTTGTGGAGCACCATGGGAAGGAGTGACCTGCAACAAATCTAGGGTTACTTCATTGTAATAAATCTTCAATTCAACATTATTGATTCTTGTGATCTTTGGTATATTTTCATTACCCTTTTATTCACGTTTCCAACTACTAATTTAAGATTTTTTTTTTTGTCACGTACATAAAAAATATAGGGGACTATCAACCATGGGCCTGAAGGGTAAATTAAGTGGAGATATTAGTGGACTCACAGAATTAAGATCCTTGTAAGTATTGTTTTCTGGTTCTTATTTAAATGAAATCACAGACTAGCATTATGGTTGCACTATGTTAGCAATAGTATAGAATAAACCATCAATTTCTTTCCAAAGTATATACAAATAATAAGTAATCTTTAAATTATATAAAATTCATCATTGGCCTCTTTAAAGTATATGAAAATATGTCATGTTAAACCCTAACATCATAATAGCAGGACTGAAGTGACATATTTCATGTATTTTAAAGACTAAAATGACCAATTACATATATTAAATCAACTGCTTATTATTTTTATATACTTTAAAAGATTAAATAAATTAGAAAGAGAGTGAGATACTTTAAGGACTATCTTGTTTGTTTATTGTACAAGGATCTAACAAGCCACATTTACAATACTTTTTTAACAAAAGCGTCTCCAAAATATTGACTTTGCTTTTTTTTTTTAGTGGAATGTTGACTTAGCTTTAGTCATAAAATAAAAGGAACAAAGAATCTTCCATAGTATGTATTTACATGTTAACTTGTGTCAATTCATGTAACTGCAGGGATTTGTCCTTTAATAAAGGTTTAATGGGTCCTATCTCTCCAGAATTGGGAGACTTAAGCAATCTAAATATTCTGTAAGTTAGATACACAAAACCAGTTAATTTCCCAATGTCATTTCAAGTGAAACTTTTAGTAATTTGCATAAGCCTTTAAACTTCATTGTTTCAGGATTTTGGCTGGTTGCAGCTTCAGTGGTAATATTCCTGATAAATTGGGGGACCTTTCAGAGCTATCTTTCTTGTAAGAAATTATTTTAGCAGAAGCATTTTTACTGATGTTTTAAAAATTGGACTGAACTGACCGGTTCAATAAGTTGAACCAGGAACTAGCCAATTCGCCGATTGGTCTGATCCTGTTATATTGTAGGGTGGTTGAATCAAGATCGAACTGGTTCAGCCGATTGAACCATGATCTGGATGTTTTGCCGATTGATTCAATCTCCAGTTCGGTTTTTAAAACATTCATTTTACTTGCATAACAAGTAAGTGAGTAGCAATTTAATATTATACACATGAATAATCCAGGGCTTTAAACTCAAACAACTTCACTGGAAAAATACCTCCTTCATTGGGAAAACTCTCCAAACTTTATTGGTTGGACTTGGCAGACAATCAACTTACAGGACCTCTCCCAGTCTCAACCTCCACTACCCCTGGATTAGACCACCTTTTAAAGGCTAAGCACTTGTGAGTTGCTTGTTTTTTCTTTCTTTTTGCTTCTTTGTTGACATTTGTGAGTACTTTCTAGGGTTTCTTTATTTTCTAAAAAAATTATCAGTTTTCATTGTCTAAAATTTTTGTTTATTTTAAATTGCTAACAAAGAGATGGAAGACTTTCCTTCAAAAAAAAAAAGAGATGGAAGACTCGTGTAATAAATAATTGTGTAATGAATAATTTTGACAGATGGAGACAAGCTAGGAAAATCATTCCTAGAAACAATGAAAACAACGTCGTGACATTTTCAAAATGAAAATGGCAATGGAAATATTGAACCTAGATATTCTCTAATGTTTATTAGTTGAAATGAAAATAAAAACAGAAAAATGAAAAGTCAACGAGTCGTAGTGCATAGAACAGTGCTCCCTTTCATCTTTTCCTCTATTAGTATTATTAGTTTCTAATGTTATATTGAGTATTCTAATCCATATCAGTACATTTTTATTGCTATTTTTTGTTTTACTAATTTTTTTTGTTGCTATTTGATGCAGCCATTTCAATAAGAATCAGCTTTCTGGTTCCATTCCTCCACAACTTTTCAGCTCTGATATGGTACTCATACACATGTAAGTTGATATTTCCGCATTTATTTATAGGCTTTTGTAAGCTTATAGTCTCAACTCTAAATTTTTGTGGTGTTTTGAGCTGTTGTTTGCTTCTTGACAGATTATTTGATAGGAATGATTTAACTGGAAGTATACCTTCTACAATAGGACTCGTTCAGACAGTTGAGGTTCTGTGAGTAATTCCTTCCTTAATATTTTCAATGTTTTTTCATTCACTTAATTCCTTCTTTCATTTATGTCCATTATACTTAATGTTCTTCTTTGATCACCTTTTTCTTTCAATTTATGACAGTCGGCTCGACAGAAATTTCTTGACGGGAGAGGTCCCTTCAAATCTCAACAACCTTAGTAACATCAATGAACTGTGAGTACTTAGATTTGAGATATAGACATAAAATAATTTCATAATAACATCAAGTGATATTTATGCAGTACTGTTTTCTTCCAGGAATTTAGCACACAACAACTTGTCAGGTTCTTTGCCAGACTTAACTTCAATGGATACCCTCAATTATGTGTAAGTAATTGGCATGCATTGGAGTTTCCACTTTCTTTCATCTTAAAGCAATGATATTTGTACAACTAAGTTTAGACAATTTTTGCAACAACTTTTTAAGCGGTTAACACATTTTAAATAGGTGATTAGTTACGTTCAATAGACGATTAGTGAATATACCAGGTGTCAAAATTCATTAGCCATGAATTTGGACGTAGTTAACCGTAATTTTTAGGCGTTCAACTACACGAGAGGTAACCACCTATTGAACTGCGTTTACCACTTCGATCGTTGTCGCGAAAGTTGTCTAATTCTTGTTGTTCAAATAACAGAATTGCTCCTTTAATATGATGTTATCAATCACATAATGCCAATCAATTGATGATGTTATGTAGGGATCTTAGCAACAATAATTTTGATCCATCAGAAGCTCCAATATGGTTCACAACTCTACCATCACTCACCACTCTGTAAGTCTATAAATTACAGGAATATATTTTTCCCTTTATCAAGTTATGAAATCTAACTAAGATTTTTTCCCTCCAAACCTATGCTATGTAGTATTATGGAGTTTGGATCTCTTGAAGGTCCTCTCCCATCAAAACTCTTCAGCATGCCTCAAATACAGCAAGTGTAAGTCCTAAACTTCTTTGTTCAACATAAGTAGAGCTTGAGGTTAGAATATACTATAAATAATTGAATGATTTACCATAACATTCATTCTTCTCAGGAAACTACGAAAAAATAAATTGAACAATACACTAGACATGGGTGACAGCATTTGTCCCCAATTGCAGCTTGTGGATTTACAAGACAACCAGATTTCAACAGTAACACTCAGTTCGCAATACAAAAATACATTGATGTGAGACATTTATTGTTTTCTAATCTGATATACTTCAGATCCGTTTGACTTGACTTATTTCTTATTATTTCTTAATTAAATCTTTTACAAATAAAAATTAGATGTAAAAAACTTTCCAAAAAGTAGTTGAGTTGAGTTTTTTAAATCGAGTATGAAACCTTTGATAGTTTTATCTATTTTTTTATTATCTAACTCAAATTTTATCATTATATCGAAAAATACTTTTAAACTTAAAAATATTAATAATTACCAGATAACTTTAACTTTAATACTAAAATAAGTCAGGTCAAATGGAACCTTCGTGTGCCATTTCATTTGTATGACCTATTTCTGATGTAGTGATTGCTACCTATTCATGCCTTTCAGTCTCATAGGAAATCCAGTGTGCAGTACTGGTCTCTCAAATACAAATTACTGCAACCTTCAGCAACAGCCTAAACAGCCCTATTCCACTAGCTTGGCTAATTGTGGAGGAATCTCATGTCCCGCTGATAAAAAACTCAGTCCACAAAGCTGTGAATGTGCATATCCATATCAAGGAATGTTCTACTTCAGAGGACCTTTGTTCAGAGAATTGTCTAATATAACTATTTTCCATTCACTTGAAATGAGTTTATGGGTGAAGTTAGGTTTAACACCTGGCTCGGTTTCTTTACAAAACCCTTTTTTCAACGGTGACGATTATCTTCAAATACAACTAGCACTCTTTCCACCAACAGGACAATATTTTAACAGGACAGAAGTTCAAAGAATTGGATTTTCATTGAGTAATCAAACTTACAAGCCTCCACATGAATTTGGACCCTATTACTTCATTGCATTTCCTTATGCTTTTACAGGTAAGATAAAAATACTATGCAAACTTTATTGATGTTATATTTAGATTTATAAAAGTACTTAACAGTTGATATACAACATTGATGTATGTCTAATGTGAATATGTGATGCTATGATTTACTGATAAACGTCATAGTTGTTAAAAAACTGAACACAACAACATGTAAATTGTAACTAATATATATTATCTTGACTATGTGCATTGCACGGGTTCTCAATACTAGTACAATTACCATTGCAACTTCTATGCAACTGGTAAGTGATATTTTCATACTATGTGTAACAGATTCCCGCGGAGGATCTTCTCTTAGCAGAGGTGTTATTATTGGGATAGCAGCTGTGAGCATATTTGTGGTCCTTTGCCTCATAGGGTTAGTTGTATATGCTATCTTGCAAAAGAAGCGAGCAGAGAGAGCCATTGGAATAAGTAGACCATTTGGTAATTAAAGTTCTCATTTTTATTCCAAAAAGAAGTTCTTATTTTGATTTTCTAGTTGTCACAAACATCTATTTTTCCCAGCATCCTGGGCACCAAGTGGCAAGGACAGTGGAGGTGCACCACAATTGAAAGGAGCAAGATGGTTCTCTTATGATGAACTCAAAAAGTGCACCAACAATTTCTCTGGAAGCAATGAACTTGGTTTTGGTGGCTATGGCAAGGTATTTTCATTGTGTTAACAACCCTTTTTTTTTTGTCATTTGATATATGATTGAATCTTTAATTATTTTAAGGTTCATATAATATATATCAGCTTATAATTTTGTTATGTCACTGGCTTTTTTATTGGCAATGGTTCTTACGATACACTGTTGAATATTGATTTGATAACCATGAGTTTCATAATTCTCTATTATATCGGCTCTAGGTCTACAAAGGGGTGTTCCCTGATGGCAAAATTGTTGCAATCAAAAGAGCTCAGCAAGGATCGATGCAAGGAGGCCTGGAGTTCAAGAATGAAATCGAATTGCTTTCAAGAGTTCATCACAAGAATCTTGTTAGCCTTGTTGGATTCTGCTTTGAACAAGGAGAACAGATGTTGGTTTATGAATTTATCTCCAATGGAACACTTAGAGAGGGTTTGTCAGGTCAGTCCATAGTGAAGGAACAGTCAAGCTGAAAGCTAAGCTTATTCTCTGAAGGAAAAACAATTTTAAATTTAAGAATGAACTATTGGTGATTGAACTATTTAGTAGAAAATCATTGCATGGAGAAAAATTGTTAGACTTAATTGTACTATACACATGTTTGTTTGCAACTTATTTTTTTTCAGTTGCGTTATTTTAACAACTGTTGCGACAACATTCTAAGTGGTTAATGCAGTTTAAATAGATGATTAATTAGGTTCAATAGATGATTAATAGATGCATAAGGGTCAAAACTCATTAACCATCAACGTAGTTTCATTAACCACTTAAAAAGTTGTTGTGAAAGTTGTCTACAAAATCATTTTCCTATTATAGACCAAGAGAAGAAGTTCCCCAATACTTCTAAGAGATTAATAAAATCTTCTGCATCAATCAATGTGAGTTGCAGGGAAATCTGGATATCAACTTGATTGGAAGAGGAGACTCCGTATTGCTCTTGGATCAGCTAGAGGACTTGCATACTTACATGAACTTGCCAACCCTCCCATAATACATAGAGATGTGAAGTCAACCAATATCTTGCTGGACGAAAGTTTGACAGCAAAGGTTGCAGATTTTGGCCTCTCTAAGCTTGTATCAGACAGTGAGAAAGGCCATGTTTCAACTCAGGTTAAAGGGACAATGGTGAGTAACATTCCACCATTTTTTATTTTGATGAGACCTTCTATCTTATTTTTGTTAAAAAACCTTAGTTTCGGAAACACCACCAAAACCACAATTTTCGCACATATAGGTGCATTATATGCATTATACAATCAAATAACTAATTAAATAGGTTAACACTATTAAAAAAAATTATTTGAAATTTAATTTTTCGACTTTGCTGCAAACTTTAAATTCTAATCGATGGATTTGAATTCTCTGCATTATGTGATCACATAGTTAGCGATCTAGACCTTTGAATCAAAGTCAGAATGTAGGTTGTCTTATTTTTATCCGATGATATTGATAGCGTTAGTGCATCAAATGTGTGATTCTATGACTAGAGAGAATCTTCTTATATATAGTTCACCTCAATAAATAAATAAATTGTTGTCTTTTTCTATGCTTCATAGTGATTTTCATTAACATATTTCACATTACAAAAAAAAAATGATACTTCATGTATCACATGTGGAAATATTAGCTGCAAAATCTTCATAATGGTTTCTTTCATTTGCTTTCTATTTTTCCTTATGGAAAAAACAACTTTATAACTAAAATGCTTAACATCTGCAGGGCTATCTAGATCCTGAATATTACATGACTCAACAACTAACCGAAAAGAGTGACGTGTACAGTTTCGGGGTAGTTATGCTTGAACTGATGACATCCAAACAGCCAATTGAAAAGGGTAAGTACGTTGTTCGTGAAGTTCGAACCTTAATGAACGACAAAGATGAAGAGTATTATGGTTTAAGGGAACTAATGGATCCAGTGGTGAGAAACACAGCCAACCTGATAGGATTTGGAAGGTTCTTAGAGTTGGCAATGCAATGCGTTGAGGAATTGGCTTCAGACCGACCAATGATGAGTGAAGTTGTGAAAGCGTTAGAAACCATATTACAAAATGATGGAATTAATACAAATTCCACTTCTGCTTCATCATCTGCCACTGACTTTAATGCTTCTAAGGGTGCTGCAATGAGACATCCTTATATTGATAATACTTTTACTAAGAAGGATAATGTTATTGAGAGTGATGCTTTTGATTACAGTGGAGGGTACACACTTTCAACAAAAGTGGAACCCAAATAGATGATATAAATTTTTGTTAGACATGTCTTTTTTATTTCTTTTTTCATTCTCAAATTTAAAACATTTACTAGTCTCTTTTCATCATTGTTGCTGTATACAAAATATAATGGTGTCTATTCTTTCTGTGGCCAATAGTTTTCTTGTATGTACTGTTTAGGAGGAAATGTATCAAGTTTGTTTATCTGACAGCTGCAGTATATAGTAAGTCATTCATTATGGTTATAGCATGTGATCCAGGCTGTCTGAATTTGATAGGACGATTCACAAAACTTGTGTATCTAAATTTTCTTTTTAATGTCAATTATCGATCTTGAAATTTACACCATTCAATCTTGATGTTACCATTTCAGACCGATGTATTGACTTTTGACTCCAGCATATGCTGTCTGCAGGATGATTCACCTTAAAATCTGTCTGACATACTAATTTTATGTATATGCAAGTCATAACCAAAGGAGTAAAAAAATAACAACGCCTCTAAAAAATAAAAAATATCTACAAGGCAAAGGGAACGGGACAATGTCTAACTAAGTCTTACAAGTTAGGAAAGCTTTTATCATCCTAGGTTTCTAAAAAACCATACAAGACAGAAAAATTAGTGTTTTTGTCCGGAACTATACTTTCATTGGCTCCTAGTTGAGGATCTAGTGAACAATGAATATATCAAACTTGGTAGGCTCGTTTGTTTTACTAAACAAAATTATAAAAATACCATAAAATTTGGAGGAAAAAAAATAAAAAAATGACAAGGAAAATGCTTTACATCGCGAGTGAAAACAACCTGATAAAATCACGACACATGTTCAGCCAAGTATTTGAAAGTCATTCATAAATTACAGTCACTAACCTGCTGTATTTTCCGACCAAGGACGAGATTTGATTAGTTAAATTCTGATCTGTGAATCTTTGGGGGATGAAAGCTTTCGCGAGATATAGCATTACTCAATAAACAATATAATGAAGTCAGTATCATCAAAATAAGGAGAAAAAACCAATACAGCAGCACCAGATAAAATCATCTTCTAATTATCAAAATAGTATCAGTTTCTTTGTTAATAAATTTCTGTTTGCATCAGTGAACAAGGAACTAGTTTTCCAACTTCCTTTCAAGTTTCCAACGAAATGTTTCCTTGCTATTAACTCTCAAATGTCAAAGCCGAATTCTCTTCAACCATAAAAGCAACAATAAGATTTCAATTAAAAAAAAGCATACTGAAACAATTCCTGCAACATCTATGTTTTATCATTACTTCTAAAATTTGGTTTCTGTAATAATGAATGAATTTATTTTCAGACCTATGTTCCCTATTCAATTTTTTCATGCACGCACAACATGAATATGGGCTACAATTATTGTTTAAATATGAATATATTTAATCCCTAAGTTAAATTGAGGTCCAAAGATGCGTTAAATTCATTTGAGGCTTCACTACTACATCATGTATATGGCACTTGCATTGGAAGATGAGATACAAACAAGATTAGCGCCTTAATTTAAGCCATCTGGAAGGAGTCAAGGTCCCTTTTTTATCCCCTCTGTTAGTTACATTATCAAAGTTTTGATGAATAAATATTCGATTAATGTTTTCAATTTTAAAAATGTGTAAATACAACATTTATTTAATTAAAAACTAAAAGAAATGGAGAGAATCCCATGTACACCTTTTTTTGCAAAAATAAACATTATTCATTCATTCGAATTGATAGGATACATTGATACACTATAAATCCAAAGTCACCAAAAACAAAAAGGATGAATCTGCAAACAAACTCACATCATCCGTGTTAATAGCATAAAACGAACATGGACCTGCTCAAAGCTAATCTTTCAACTTGAATCAAATAAACACCATATGATGACGAGAAATAAAAAACACAACACAAATATGAGAAATTAAAACAAACAGAGTTGTGCAGAGGAAATCACAAAAACAAACGAAAGAAAACTGAGAATAGGTGGAAATCACTTATTCAATTAGAAAAGAAGAAAAAACAATTTGGATGGGTAATTTTGGGTCAAAATTGACCTTAAATCACCCCTAGACAAGAAGAAAAGGGGTGACGGTTAGGGTTTGAGAAGGAGAGAATAGAGTAGTAAGCAGTGGCGGAGCCAGGAAATTTATGGAGCCTGTGCAAAAAATTTATCGCAAATTCACATGTGACATAATTTATAAACAGTCATAAATCGAAAAAAAAGAGGTTCCTCATTTTGTCAACAAAAATACAGTTTAAAATAGAGTTATTAATTGAAGTTGACCATGTAATATACGTGACGTCTGAAAAATTGACGCTGTAATTAAATAACATGTAATCTGACCATGTAATTCGAGATTTCTATTATTAATAACCCCGTAATATACGCGAAGTCCAAAAAAGCAACAAAGAGATTGAACTTTTTCATGATTTCTTAGAGGCGAGTTAAGAACGTTAAAATATGGCTTTACATAAAAAAAAATCATAAATTTTCGACAAACGACAAATTAATTATGAATTTCTAAAGTGCAAAAACTCAAAAAACAAAACAACGGAAATCTCGACCTATAAATCGAATTTTGAGCTCATTATTTGCAGAGACATCTATAAAAGTACATAAAAAGGATCTGTAAAGTTTCATAGCATTTCGAAGTCGTTTAAATTTATTTTGATTTTTCAACCAAAACGTGCAAAATTGAAATTTTATTCCGCGTAAGTGTATACTCACAGTCAAATTTAGTTCCCTAATTTTGTAAGCATGACTAAAACATGATAAGAACCTTCACAATGAAATTTTGTAGTTATTAAATGAGATACAGATTAATTATAAATTGTTTAAGAAGTTCATAATTATGAGGGAATAAAAATTCATAATTAATTTATCCCTGGTCGAAGAAATTGAATTTTTTGTGTAAAGCTATATTTTAACGTGCTAAACATGTATGAAAAAAATAGTGAAAAAATTCGACTTGTAGGTCACATTTTTAGACTACGCGTATATTATAGGGTGGTCAAAAATAAGAAGAAATTCAAGTTACAATGTTAGAATATATGTTTTGTAATTTACAGAGTCATTTTTAAGACATAATGTATATTACAGGGTCAATTTGAACAATTAACCCGTTAAAATAAAAGAGATGGACCTCTCAATAGTGTGCTAAATAAAATTAGGAGGTAAATGTCTTTTCTGGGTCTATTTGTGTGTGAGAACTTTTAGATTTTGCCAAACTTTTTCTTTCTGTAACTGTGTTGATTGACTTTTGGATTAGGTCTAATATGCAAAAATTATCGATCGAGTCGGGGCGACCGCCCGGGGTCGCCGGGGGGTGAAACCGCCCCTGGTAGTAAGTTAATAGTTAAAAAGTTTTACGCATGCATGGATCCCGTGTACACCTATCGTTACTCTATTAAATGTGCATGCACTAATATATAAATGCTACCCTAACATTTACTATTGGGTATAATTTACACATGACTTAGCAACATCAATGGAAAGGAACGATGAACAAGTTGCAAGATTTCTTTTCTATTGGTCACTAAGCGAGCAAAATTAATTAATGATGACAAGACAGTTAAGAGCGACTTGCTAGCTATGAAGTGAAGAAAGGGTAACATAGCAATTCGGTTAGGTGCTAAGTTGAAGAGTTTGAAAAGTCAGAAGAAGAGTATGAGTCTATGATAGTGAATATATAGATACGTGGCATGCAACAGTATTGAATTGGATTAGATTGTAATTAAGATAGGAAAATCAACAAAAATTGAGCAGTAACCACAAGTGTCTTTCTTTGTTTTGTCTTTATGAAACCTCATTGTATTTTTGTCCTTCACTACTTCCTCTTCATCCTAGACTTTCTACACTTGACTTTGTTTCTTGCTAGTTGGTAGCTAGCATGTTACTTACATGCAACGCATAATATCATTTCTTTGCTTGAGACAAATTTTGTCTGATCCCATTGTTTGTGCTATATAATCAGCAAATTGTTTAGAAGTTGATTGAGAACTATTTCTAGCATGGAAATACAAAGTGTGTTTCTCTTTTTGTTATTCTTATGGGCTCAAATTCATCTCATCTCTTCATTTACTGATCCTCAAGATGGTAATGTTTCATAGCATCCCTTATATCGATCAAATGTGTAATTTGTGTGTAGTAAATAGTTTTATTTCATTCGGTTTAAGGTGCGTTTGTTTTAAGTTGTTTTTAGAAAAAATCACTTTGTAGTTTTAGTAGTATTTGTCTAGGATTTTTTTTAAAAATCAATTTGTTAAAAAAAAAATCATGTTTAACCCTAAAATGAAAAGTTATTCTAGTAACTTTTTTAAAATCTATTTTTTCTAAGAACAAGGAACTCAATTGTAAGAGATTTTTATGATTGTAAACAAACGAAAATTAACTTCAGAATTTTTAAAAATAATATTTTTATGATATTAAACAAACAGAAATTAGCTTCATAATTTTTAAAAAATCTCTAAAAGCTATCCTAGTGACTTAAACAAACACACCCTTATTTTCATTAGTCCATCTGTGCTTATCTTGAGTAGTAAAATGGTTTGTCAAATATTGATTTGCTTGTGTAATACGATAATTGTTCATAAATAAACAAGTGAGAATGTTAATTTCATGCCAAAACACAATATCATAGTAAGGACATGTTTGGATTTGTCTATTGAACTTATCTTTTTCTTTTTTTGACAAGTCTATTGAACTTATCTATTAGCATAAACACTAGTGAAGATGTTCAAAATAACTTAGAAAAACAACTTATAGTTTATAAAAAAACAGATTAACTTTATTTTATTCTTTGATATAGAAATAACTTATTACACATAAACACTTGTATGATAAGCACTTAATTAAGTTGTTTATCCAAATACGACTTAAGTTACTACAGGTTAATGCATTTTTTATAATGTTTATATACTGTTGCAGTTACCGTACTTATGTCTCTAAAAGATGCATGGCAAGATACACCACCCAGCTGGGACAAATCAGATGACCCTTGTGGAGCACCTTGGGAAGGAGTAACCTGCAATAAATCAAGGGTTACTTCATTGTAATATATATAAATTGAACATTATTATTCCTTGTGAACTTTGGTATATTAATTTTATCACACTTTTCCAACTACTAATTTAAGAAATTATACTTTGTCATGCGCATAAATAATATAGGGGATTGTCAACCATGGGCCTGAAGGGTCAATTAGGTGGAGATATTGGTGGACTCACAGAATTAAGATCCTTGTAAGTATTGTGTTATGTTTATTATTATTAAAATGAAACCAAAGGCTAGCATTAAGGTTGCACCATATGACTAATATAAGTATTAAGTAAATCATCAATTTAGTCTCTAAAGTATTATTCTCTCTTTAATTTAGTCTCTAAGTATATAAAAATGATAAGTAGTCTCTGAAGTATATGAAATTCGTCAGTTCAGTCTTTAAAGTATATGAAAATTCATTATGTTAGTTTCTAACATCATAATATAGCATGGACTAAAAAGCAAAAAATTTCATATACTTTAGAGACTAAATGACAAATTCGATATACTTTAAGGACTGGCTACCGGACAAATGCACAGGATTTTCAGTCAGGGTCTGTTATGAATTGTTGCACAGCCTGCAAGCAGATGCAGAATTCACATCTGAGGTTAGGCGACTTTGGGTTACCTCCATGCCGTCAAAAATTGCTTTGGATGAAAATTGTTGCAAGAAAGGCTTCCAACCCGGGGAAAATTATAATCATATATTTTTAACAAGGCTAGGCGTATTTGATTGGAATATAATCATATAATTTTTAACGTAAAAATCATCAATGTGTGAGAAGTTGTAGATCGCATCAAACAACTATCTTGGTCTTGATTCATTAGTAGGGTGGGTAGGAATAAAAATTTAATTTTTTCGGATTAGTGGTCTAATCACTTGTTTGTTTTCAAACTGTTTAAAGTTTGCCTTTCTAAGGAGATTTGTTGGCTGTTGCTTTGGAATTTGTGTTGGCTTCGCGGTTTGTTGCTGTTGACTGTATCTAGAAAGTGTTTCTATGGAATTGTTTGCTGCAGAGTGTAGGAGACTTTTAGTTCTACTGGTTTTTAGTAGCAGGGGGGAATGCATTGGGTTAGCAGATTTTGTTTTAAATAGAGGGGGAGCTGTGTAATGGTTTCCAATATAGTTTAGCCACTCATGTGCAATTTGTTTTGGATTAATGGAATGGAAGTGTGTTTTGTTGTTCCTAAAACTCTTAAGTTGTAATCTAGTTTGGAGCGCCTTTTTCACGCTATGTGCTAGTTTACTCTACACCGAAAAAAAAGACTAAATTGGAAAGAGAGTGATACTTTATAGACTAAATTGATTGTTAATTGTACAAGAATCTAACAAGCCATAATCACAATTACAATACTTTTAAAGAAAATTGTTTCCATAAAATTAACTTAGCTTTAGTCATAAAATAAAAGGAACAAAAAATCTTCCATAGTATGTATTTGCATGTCAACTTGTTTCAATTCATATTTAACTGCAGGGACTTGTCCTTTAATAAAGGTTTGATGGGTCCTATCTCTCCACAATTGGGAGACTTAAGCAAGCTAAATATTCTGTAAGTTAGATACACAAAACCAGTTGATTTTCCAATGTCATTTCAAGTGAAACTTTTAGTAATTTGCATAAGCCTTAAACTTCATTGTTTCAGGATTTTGGCTGGTTGCAGCTTCAGTGGCAATATTCCTTATAAATTGGGGGACCTTTCAGAGCTGTCTTTCTTGTAAGAAATTATTTTAGCAGAAGCATTTTTACTGATGTTTTAAAAATTGGACTGAACTGACCGGTTCAATAAGTTGAACCAGGAACTAGCCAATTTGCCCATTGGTTTGATCCTGTTATAATGTAAGGTGGCTGAGTCGAGATTGAACCGGTACAACCGATTGAACCATGATCTGGAGGTTTTGCGGATTTGATCTCTCCAGTTTGGTTTTTAAAACATTTATTTTTACTTGCATAACAAATAAGTGATTAGTAATTTAATACTATACACTTCTTATTGAATTATTCAGGGCTTTAAACTCAAATAACTTCACTGGAAAAATACCTCCTTCATTGGGAAAACTCTCCAAACTTTATTGGTTGGACTTGGCAGACAATCAACTTACAGGACCTCTCCCAGTCTCAACCTCCACTACCCCTGGATTAGACCTCCTTTTAAAGGCTAAGCACTTGTGAGTTTTTGTGTTTCTTTATTGACTTTTGTGAGTGCTTTTTAGGACTCCTTATTGTCTAAAAACATATTCAGATTTTCATTTTCTAAAATTTATGTTCATTTTAAATTGTCAAAAACAGATAAAAGACTTGTGTAATAAACAATTGTGATAAACATAAAATGGAAGATTGCATTTTTTTTAAATAATGTCCTGACATTTCACTGTTTCTGAAAATGTTAGACTTGGTGTGAATTCGGACTCAAATCTCACACCAATGAAACTATGATGGGTGGAGCAAGGGAAAGTAGTAACCAATAGCAAAGTAAACACAAGCAACAGCAATAATAACAACATCTAGATCTAATCTAGTAAACAAAGTGAAAAATTCAAAACCATAAGCAAAAGATAAGGAGAGAAGAGAAACAAACACACCAAGAAATGTTTACCTAGTTCGGTCCATCACGACCTACTTTGGGGGGAGAGATTTATCTCTCCAATCCACTATCAATGAGTTCTTACAAAGAGATACAAATGAGTTACAAGAAATTAGCTTCAACAAGCTCACAAAGAACTAACCTAATTTCTACCAATTTTCCCAATCTCGCCAAAGAACAAGACACTCAATGATTTTCACTCACCCAAGGTGTTTTACAATGTTTCCCAAGCCAAGAGAACTCTAATCAAAGACCCTTAACCCTAAAGTCACCTCCTTTGATTTCCCAAGTTTTTCTCTCTTAAAGCTCTCTCCAAAAAAAATGAACTGAAACACTTAAATAGTGACCTGATACTGTCAAAATCGTGTCACGATTGCCAAAATCGTGTCACGATTTGAAACGTATGACCCAAGGTACACAAATCTTATCCAAAAATCGTGTCACGATTTAGCTTCAGGAGCAACCTCCCATTCTGCCTCAACAATCGTGACACGCCATAAGAATCGTGTCACGATTCCTCACTTTTACAAACTTTCATTTTTGAGTCAAATTGCAACAGACTTGTTTGGGAAATATTAGATTTATATCATCTTATTTTTATTCTATTTGAGAGAGCAATGCTCCCTTTCATCTTTTCCTCTATAATTAGTTGCTTATGTTATAATGAGTGTTAGATCAACAGTTTTTCAATTACTATTTTATGCAGCCATTTCAATAAAAACAAGCTTTCTGGTACCATTCCTCCAAAACTTTTCAGCTCTCACATGGTACTCATACACATGTAAGTTGACATTTGCGATGTTTGGATTAACTTATTTGAGTTTTTCTACCATCACAAGCACTTGTGAGTCAGCTTACTTTAATACGCTCTTCGCGATAGCTTATGAAAACAGCTTATAGGTTATATGAAACCAATTTGACTTTATTTTATCTTTTGTTGTAGAAATAACTTATACATAACAACTTATATTATAAGCACTTATGTTATAAGCTTGGTTAAGTTTTTTATCCTAACAAGATCATTTTAGGTTTCGATAAGCTTATAGTCTCAACTCTCAATTTTTGTGGTGTTTTGAACTGTTGTGTTCTTCCTGACAGATTATTTGATGGAAATGATTTAAGTGGGAGTATCCCTTCTACAATAGGACTAGTTCAGACAGTTGAGGTTCTGTAAGTAATTATTTCCTTAATATTTCAAATGTTCTTTACATTCACAAAATTCCTTCTTCCATTTATTTTCATTATACTGAATATTCTTCTTTGATTACCTTTTTGTTAATTGTTTCAAATTTATGACAGTCGGCTCGACAGAAATTTCTTGACAGGAGAGGTCCCTTTAAATCTCAGCAACCTTAGCAACATCACCGTATTGTGAGTACTTAGATTTGAGATGCGGACATATAAAAGGATTTTCTAATAACATCAATGGATAATTATACAATGTTACTTTCTACCAGGAATTTAGCACACAACAATTTGTCAGGTCCTTTACCAGACTTAACTTCAATGAATAACCTCAATTATGTGTAAGTAATTGGCATGATTTGGCGTTTCTACTTTCTTTCCTTTAAGAGAAATGATTTTCATACAACCAAGTTTCGACAATATTCACGACAACATTTGAGTGGTTAGCGCATTTCAATCAGTGGTTAATTACATTTAGTAGATAGTTAATAGATATATCATGTGTCAAACTCACTAGCCGCCAACATTACTTCATTATCCGTGAATTAGGACAGGGTTAACTATAACTTTAGGTGTTCAACTACATCTAGAGTTGAACACCTGAGAATTGAGGTTAATTAAATCCAAATTTGTGGTTACTGAAATTATGTAAATGGTTAACAAGTTTTGACACATGTTATATCCATTAATCATTGAACCTAATTAACTGCTTATATGAACTGTGTTAACCACTTATATTGTTGTCGCAAAAGTTGTCCAATTTTTGTTGTTCAATTAACAGAATTGTTCCTTGAATATTATATGATGCTATCATTCATATAATGCTAATCAATTGATAATGTTATGTAGGGATCTTAGTAACAATTACTTTGATCCATCAAAAGCTCCAATTTGGTTCTCAACTTTATCATCACTCACCACTCTGTAAGTAATTTACAAGAAGAAAAAAGTTTCTCCCTTGTCAAGTTATGAAATCTAATAATCTATACTATGCTTAGTATTATGGAGTTTGGATCACTTGAAGGTCCTCTTCCATCAAAACTCTTCAGCAGTCCTCAAATACAGCAAGTGTAAGTCCCAGACTTCAATGTAGAAGATAAGAATAAACTACAAACATTGGAAGCAGTGACCATAATTTTCACCTTTTAAATTCAGGAAACTAAGAAGCAATGCACTGAACAAAAGACTAAACATGGGTGACAGCATTTGTCCTCGGTTGAAGCTTGTGGATTTACAAGACAACCAGATTTCATCAGTAACAATCGGGGAACAATACAAAAATACATTGATGTAAAACATTTTTTGCTTTCTAATCTTGCATACTTCGGCTTCGTTTGACATGCATTGTTTTTTAATTCTCTTTTCCATAAAAGAAGTTAGGCAAAACAGTATTTCAAGTCAAGTGGAAGACCTTTGATAACTTTATCTATTTCTTTATTTGACTCGAATTCTATTGTTCTATCGAAAAAATATACTATCTTTTAAGCTAAAAATGATTATCAAACAGCATTAACTTTAGATGGCCTTTAATACGAAAATAAGTCAGGCCAAATAGAACCTCTTTCATTTGTATGGCCTTTTACTGATGTAGTGATTTCTATCTTTGCATGTATTTCAGTCTCATAGGAAATCCAGTGTGCATTGCTTCTCTCCTTAATACAAATTACTGCCAACTTCAGCAACAACCTAAACAGCTCTATTCCACTAGCTTGGCTAATTGTGGAGAAATATCATGTCCCCTTGACCAAAAGCTCAGTCCAATAAGTTGTGAATGTGCCTATCCATATCAAGGAATCTTGTATTTTAGAGGATCTTTGTTCAGAGAATTGTCTAATATAACTATTTTCCATTCACTTGAAATGAGTTTATGGGTGAAGTTAGGTTTAACACCTGGCTCAGTTTCTTTACAAAACCCTTTTTTTAATGGTGACGATTATCTTCAAATGCAACTAGCACTCTTTCCACCAACAGGACAATATTTTAATAGGTCAGAAGTTCAAAGATTTGGATTTTCATTGAGTAATCAAACCTACAAACCTCCACATAACTTTGGACCGTATTACTTCATTGCATTTCCTTATGCTTTTCCAGGTAACATAAAAATACAATACAAACATTATTGATGTGCTTTGATGTTATATATTTAGCTTTATGAAAAAAGTACTTAACAGTCGATACACAGCATTGATGTATGTCTAATGCTATATTGTAATTTACAATTGATTGCCGTTGTTGTTTGATAACTGAAAACACAAGGTGTAAATTTTAACTAATTATGTGTGTATTAATACTTATATGCAGCTGGTAACAGTGATATTATATCTATAACAAAATGTAAATTTAAATTATTTCAGATTCCTACAAAGGAGCTTCTCTTAGCATAGGTACTATTATTGGGATAACAGCTGGAAGCACAACTTTGATTTTGTGCCTCATAGGGTTAATGGTATATGCAATCCTGCAAAAGAAGCGTGCAGAGAGAGCCATTGAAATAAGTAGACCATTTGGTAATGAAACAACGTTCTCACTTTGATTTTCTTGTTAACTTTTATCAACTTTGTTTATACGACACATTTTTCTTCCAGCATCCTGGGCATCAAGTGGCAAGGATAGTGGAGGTGCACCACAATTGAAGGGAGCAAGATGGTTCTCTTATGATGAACTCAAAAAGTGCACCAACAATTTCTCAGGAAGAAATGAACTGGGCTTTGGTGGCTATGGCAAGGTATTTCATTTGTGTTAACATCTAGTTCAGGAAGATCTTTTTGTCATGGTTTTCAGTATCTTCCAGTTCATGGATACATGGAGACGTATCTCAAATTGATACTAAATTGAATCCAGTCGATACGAATATCTAGTGTCTATCTATTTGGACATGAATCTCAACTATAATTCTGATTCACTATGACAAATCTTGATTCTTTCAAAAGAATCACTATCTAAACTTAGTGTAGACACTACCTTTTTTGTTAATTTTGTACAACCAACCACTTTTTTTTACAGGCCATTTTTCTTTTATCATTTGATATATGACTTGAATCTTGAATTATTTTGAGATTCATATATGATATATCAACTTATAATTCTGTTGTGCTACTTGTTTTTTACTCACAAATGACATATTTTAATTGGCATTGTATTCTAACGATTCATAATAAGATTCGATTCCAGATTCAAAAAAAATAATATCTTATGATTCACTATTTGAATCTCAATTTGCTAACCATGAGTTTTGTAACTGTTTACTATTGGCTCTAGGTGTACAAAGGGGTGTTCCCTGATAGAAAAATAGTTGCAATCAAAAGAGCTCAGGAAGGATCAATGCAAGGAGGCCGAGAGTTCAAGAATGAAATTGAGCTGCTTTCAAGAGTTCATCACAAGAATCTTGTTGGCCTTGTGGGATTCTGCTTTGAACAAGGAGAACAGATGTTAGTTTATGAATTTATCCCCAATGGAACACTAAGGGAGAGTTTGTCGGGTAAGTTCATAGTGGAGGAACACTCAAGCTGAAAGTTAAGCTTATTCTCTGAAGGAAAAACAAATTTAAAATTCACAAATGAATTTTTGTTGACTACACTGTTTGGTAAAAATCATTTCATACAGAAAAATTATTAAAGGACTTAAGTGTATTGTACAAATGTTTCTTTGCAGCTTATTTTTTCAGTTTTGTTATTTCAAGAACTAAAATTCGACAATTTTTGCGATAGTATAAATGTTTAATGCAGTTGAAATAAAATTACGTTTTGTATATGATAATGAATATAGTAGGTGTCAAAACTCACTAACCATTAACGTAGCTACATTTACTATGAATTTAACTTATGTTAACCACTTGAAAAAGTTGTAGCGGAAGTTGTCTAAATTTGGTTGTACAAAAATCATTTTTCTAGGTTTTGGCGTTTGTTTATATTATAGAACAAGAGAAAAAAAGATCCACAATACTGCTTAAGAACCTAATAGAATCCTTTCCATCAATCAATGTGAGTTGCAGGAAAATCTGGTATACAACTTGATTGGAAGAGGAGACTTCGTATTGCTCTTAGCTCAGCTAGAGGACTTGCATACTTACATGAACTTGCCAACCCTCCCATAATACATAGAGATGTGAAGTCAACCAATATCTTGCTGGATGAAAATTTGACTGCAAAGGTTTCAGATTTTGGTCTGTCTAAACTTGTATCAGACAGTGAGAAAGGCCATGTCTCAACTCAGGTCAAAGGGACATTGGTTAGTAACAATAGAATAACAATATCTAAATTTTATTTGGATTTTAATTGCTCAACTTTGCTACAAACTTAAATTCTGATGCATTTGGACATTTGGACTCAGGTCAAATAAGATGATTATTTTCTAGGTTCTGATGCCTTTGGACATTGGTATAGCATCAGAATCTTCTTATTTGTATAGAATCAAGATGGTGTTAATGCAGCAATTGTGTGATTCTGTGACAAGAGAGAATCCTCTTATACATAGTGCTCTTCAATCAATAAATAAATAGATTGTTGTCTTTTCTGAGGCTGATACTGATAGTAGTTTTCATTGCCATATTTCAAAAACTAGAAAAATGTTACTTGCTAGTATCTTATGTGGAACTATTAGCTGCAAAATCTCCCCAATTGTGTCGTTAATTTGCTTTCTACTTTTCCCTTTGCAACTTGACAACTAAAATGCTTAACATCTACAGGGCTACCTGGATCCTGAATATTACATGACTCAAGAACTAACTGAGAAGAGTGATGTATACAGTTTCGGGGTAGTTATGCTTGAACTACTAACATCCAAACAACCAATTGAAAAGGGTAAGTACATTGTTCGCGAGGTTCGAACCTTAATGAACAACAAAGATGAAGAGTATTATGGTTTAAGGGGACTAATGGATCCAATGGTAAGAAACACAACCAACCTGGTAGGATTTGGAAGGTTCTTAGAGTTGGCAATGCAATGCGTTGAGGACCTGGCTTCAGACCGCCCAACAATGAGTGAAGTTGTGAAAGTGCTGGAAACCATATTACATATCGATGGGATGAATACAAATTCTACTTCAGATTCTTCATCTGCCGCTAATTTTGAAGTTTCTAAAGGTGCTGCAATGAGACATCCTTACATTGATACTCTTTTTACAAAGAAGGATGATGTTGTTGAGAGTGATGCCTTTGATTACAGTGGAGGGTACACATTTTCATCTGAAGTGGAACCCAAATAGATAGATGCTATACATTTTTTGTTAGACATGTCATTTTGTTTTTGTCTTTTCATTCTCAAATGAAGACATACAATGCTGTATATTCTTTGTGACCTATAGTTTTCTTGTATGGATTGTTTAGGAGGAAATTTAGTAAATCTGTCTATCTCATAGCTACATTGTACAGAAAGAGAGCTCCGGTAGTAGATTTCCTTATTCAGTCTTGTTAAAGGCGTGTATCCGTGTCGTCTGAATTCGATCGAACGATTCACTAAACTTGCATATTGTAATTTTATTTTTAATGTGTATTGTGGTTGTGGAGCTTGAAATCTATAAGTTCATCTTTATCTGGTTTTACCGGGAACCTAGATCTCAAAAGGAGAGGGTATGGGGTGACTTTTACAAATTCAAAGAGAGTAGAGAATAGAATAACAACGATGACACGAATAATAGTAATGAAAATAATAACTTACTAAATAGTTATGGTTCATAGAAAATCACATATAAAATGGTCCACCTTAAAAGTTGTTGACATACTAATGTCATATATGTACAAGTACAGTACTAATAGTTACGGTTCATGCCTTCTATGCAAAATCCAGCATCTATATCCTCTATTCTTGTGAGCTCTTGGTTCTGGTTTCACCTTAATGATGATTATATCAAATGATGTTAACCTTTGCTGATGGTGAGTTTTGAAGCAAAAAGTCCACTACTCCTTTTGGGTATGAATGTATTGGTTGTCATATCAAATTTGGTACCTTGATCCATGTACTTAGCGCTGAGTTTCATGTGTATTTTAGGTGAAGGCGGTTTCATTTCGACTTGTAGTAACTCCAAGTTACAACACAAGGAAGAGAGTTTAACCTTGAATAAATTAGGAAGAAAGGAGAGAACCTATATATGAAATGCAATGAAGGATGAGGAGGATAGTGATACATTTTATTTTTGACAAAAATAAAAGAAAAGAGTAAAAGTGAAGAGCAAAACCTGAAGAGTATCAGAAGAGACGGTCAATGATTTGATATTAGAAAAGTGTAGCAGCCAGTTGAGAAGGACTGCAGATTCGTCTTGGATGGGGCGATTGAATCCGGTGTCTGCATCGATGTAAACGTGTTTAACAGAACAAAGATGGATATGGCTTGGTTTTTGGTTGAGAGATCCAGTAAAAGAAAAGTTGGAAAGCGAAGGAGCAGATATGTTGCACATCAAACTAGCATTGGTATCAAATCCATATCCGTACATAGTCAAATTGACAAGTGTGTCACTTGATATACAAAGAGTTTCAGCATCCTCCACAAGTCTAAAACTTTCAATCACCAAAGTATTCAACTTCTTAAAGGTGGAAAAGGGGCGAGTGCAACCATCATCGCCAGCGCGAAAGTGGAAGAACCTTACAGCCAAGGTGGTTAAAGCAGGTAAATTAAGAGAGTTGGGGAAGTATACTTTGTTAAATACTCCAATACGAACGTGAATAGAAAGGTCAAGAGAAGTTAAAGTTTGAGACGAAAATAAGCAAGATGGAAGTTGGTGAATTTGACAAGTGATGGTGATTCATAATACCTAGACACGATGTGAAACAACGTATTCTACGATACTATTAAGTATTTGGGGTTCTACGGAAACCCCTTTGTCAAGAAACTCGAGAGTGTGGAGTGGAGTGGAGTGGATTCATCACGAAGAGACAAAATTCGAGAGAGTGATTTGGTGAAAGAGTCGATAGAGTTGAAGGGTTTAGAAGTTAATCTAAGGGTTGGAAGATGCTTTGTGAGATAGTTCCATCTTGTTGAGAGTACGCCAAGTTTGAAAAGCTTCTTTGGTGTTCAAGAAGGAGAGAATATCATGGATAATGGAATCTGGTAAGTTGCTCAGTCTGTCTTCTTCTACCTTCTTTTCACTTCTCTTCTTCTTCCTTTTGGGTTTGTGTGGAACAAGAATCATTGCTACAGCATGAATGATAGTGAAGTCGATCGAGAGTAGCAGAATGAATAATAAGGTCCCTGTTCTGTTCCTTAGAACTAATAATCCGGTTCCTCTGCACCTAAACAGGTTCTAAGACAACAACCACAGACCGCATGTATATGTGTTTTTTTTTCTTGTTTTTTGGTCGAAATTGACACTATGTATGTGACTTTTAAATTTTTTTTAGTTTGAACCCCGACACTCACCATGATCAGGGCCGTCTTCAACAATTCAAAGGCCCTACTGCAATTTAAAGAAAAATAATAATATTTTTTTGGGACGTTAATTGGAGGAGAGTTGTGCCTAAAATCAAGAACAAAGTAGGCCCGAAATTCACATCTTCTCCCATGTTAAAAAAAAAATAAAGAAAATTATAACAAAAAATGCACAACCCAGTTTACTATACACATTAATGCTTCCCAGCCACTGAACCAACGCAACAATACATGAAATTCTTTACGGGACTACTATATATTGAATATTTTAAGGCCTTATATGCAAAAAAATATAATTTGGGTCCCCAAAATTTGGAGGCCCTATGCCATGAGCCTGGATCCTCTTGCTTTGGGCCGGCCCTGACCATGATTGTGACTTTTAAATTCAATAACAAATCATGTTTTTTTTACGTAACTGAATACAAAATCGTGTTTTTTAAGATAATCTTTTACCAATATATAACAAATATAATAAAAATTCTTATGTTTTCCAATAATACAAATAATATAACATTTTTAAAAACAAATTTGTTTAAAGATATAATCAGAATAATGAAAAATTCAGCTCAAAAAGGCCATATATTCGCTATATATATTGGTAAATGGCAAACCTTTCCCATAGATCAATTGATAGTGTGACAATTTCATATGTATTTTGAAGGTTGTTCTATATGTCCATAAAACATCATCCAACTTTATTGACCAATCCATTCTAAATTGTTCAATGTTTTCTCTAAAATCTGCTTGATTTGTCGGTTGGATACTTCAACTCGCTCGCTTGTCTGTGGGTGATATGGTGTTTCCACTTTATGCATAACATTATACATAGCTAAAAGTTTTGCTAAAACTATGTTGCAAATATGTGTACCGTCGTCGCTTATGAGAATTTTGGGCACCCCAAACTTGAGAAAGATATTCTTTTTCAAATAGTCTGATAGATATTTAACAAGTGTACCAAAACTATCGAAGTAATAATAAATTTGTTTTAACCAAGATTGTTATTAACTTTTAGTTAGCAATTTCATTGATGTAAATGATGTGTTGAAATTGGGTTGCCCTAGGAAGATGGTTTGGTTGTGTTGACACTCTGTCATTACTAGTTTGGTAGACATTTTTTATGTAACTTTTAGGATAATTTAGCAAGATAAAAGGAGCTTAAAGCATAAAAAGGGAAGAAATTGGATTTCCAGCAAAAGTACAATTTAGGCGCTGAATCTAAGCATTCGGGCACCGAATTCCAGCCACCAGAAGAAGAGTTTGCTACGTAAAAAATCGGGCCCCGAAATAGGCAATTCGGGCCCCGATTTTGATAGACTGGGCACGCGTTTTATGTAACTTAAGGAGGTTCAGGCACCGAATTTTGGAGTTCGGGGGCCGATTTTCACAGGCCTATATAATGAAAAATCTATTTTTAGAATAAGGGTTCACAAATTTTGAGACCTAAAGCATATTTTGGAGCAGAAGCTTTGCAGATCTGGTGGGCAACCATCACAACTCATAGTCAATCATCCAATACATGTATGAATCATTTTTCTTATGTTAGTTAGCTTATACTATAACTATGAGTAACTAATTCCTTTGTGGTTAAGCTTGAGATGAATCTGATGTAATCCTATGGGAACCCTAATTTGTTGAACTACTTTGAATTTCACTGAAAGTTTAATCTTTATTCATATTACTTTTTGTTTAATGTTTTTTGTATGTTTATCATCGACTACTGACCCTAGCTTTATGAACATGCAAATTGATCGTAGAGATTGAATGACCACTGACCCTGGCTTTTGACTCTGAACTAGGTAATAGGTTTAACCTAAGTAATCAAGCTAGATATAGATCATTATTAGGTTATGACATATGGATTAACGTTCTTTTAATACCTCCAACAGTTTTGAATTCACTTAAGAGATTAAGGGGTTGCCACTTGCGGGGAGAATTCTAGGTTAAGGGATTGGGTAGAGTTACTAAGTTAATCTGTCGTGAAACTAAATAATCATTGTTTGAACTAGGAGTGCAAATTACCATAGGAGAGCTTCAGAGGATTCGAAGGTCTTAACCATACTTCTCTCAAATTTTCTAAAATCAATCTTTTATTGTTTTTAATCCGTTTATGTTACAAAACCACTCAAATGCCTAGGACATCAATATAAATTTTATACATCCTTCTTACTAATGAAATTGCTAAGTAGAAATTAACAACGGTCCTCGTGGAAACGAATTTTTATTACTTCGATTGAATTTGGTTCACTTGCTAAATATCTATCAGGTTGCATAAAAGTAAGAAAAAAGTGTGATTAAAGTTGGTTTGAAGTTTAGATTTAACAAGTGATTAAGCCTTTGAATCATCTATTCTCACTATAAGTGATTTGCACCTCTTCTCTCTCAATGTTCGCCTAATTTTACGACGAATTAACACAATGGTTTTGATCAATCTCTTGGGTAAAAACTCTTTCCTAAAGTTATAATCTCTTAAGTTGATTCATAACCGTTGGAAGCATTACTAGTTCGTTAATTCCTATATTATAACTCAACGATTTTCTATCTCTAGCTTAATATGTTAAGTCAAATAGATTCACTAGGTCATATTTAACAGCTATGGCTAGTAGTCAATCAAATTCCAAGAACAATTTATATAATTAAAAAATTAGGGCTAGTAGTCATACAAAATCACATAAAAAGCATTAAGCACAAGTGAAACAGAATAATACTTGGATTCCATTGATGTCAAAGAGAGTTTATACGAATCACATGATTACAACTTACAATAGATTCATCTCATGGCTTAATCAACAAGGAATTAGTTACTCATAACTAGGACAATCAGATACAGAGGAATATTGAAACATACATAAATCAAGATGAACTATGACTTGGTTTGAGATCCACAACGTATTTCTAGGTCTTTTGTTGCTTCTTATGCTCTGAAGTCTCTAAAATATTGAACTCTTGCTTTGAATTCACGTTTGGCTTTTATAGAAGCACTTTTGAAACGCTTCCAATGTGCCATGTTACAGGTCCAATGTGCCACAATTGTTCATATTTTCAAAAACCAAATTCTGACGCTCCTCCAGACGTGCCACATTACAGGTCCAACATGGCGCGATATATCCAGTAGCTGAAGCTACCCAAGTCTCATCAAATTTGTGCAAAACTTGCTCAGTACATAGACATATGATAACTTAACACTTCTAACAACTATCAGCTTATTTCAGCATGTAATTCATGAAAAAGACTCTATCTTGCTAAAAAAGGAATAAAAAAAGGACTAAAAACAATAGTATGACTTAATGTCATCACAACCCCAAACTTGCATCGTTCCTTGTCCCTAAGGAATCTACTTCTAAATGGGAAAATAACAATAATATAATAGCTTACCAATCAATGATATTTTCAAAAGTTCAACCACTGGCCGGTGTAATAATGTACCGGATGCCTTGCTCAAACCTTCTTACCCACAACTCCTCACACAAATTTGAAAAGGGTTCCCACAGTCGATATGCAAATCTGTCATATTACCATAGGCTTGAAGCATTTATAAACAGTAAATCAAAATCAATGTTAAGTACACACTTTTAAGGACTTTTTGGGTTATAATAGGACTTAGGTATAGGTGCGATATTTTTGAGAAAGTAGGGTTAAACAAACAATGGAGTTAAGCTCATTCTACTTTGTTAACGGTGAAACAAATCAAATCCAAATCCCCCCAAATTATCAACAATTTAGTGCTAGAAAACTTTTTTATTATATTTTTTTCTGAGACATAAGTACAAGTTTTGTCTCATATTTTTTTCTACATAATTTGTGTGCTTTTTATTTTCTTTTCAAGAGACATCAATTTTTCATCTCTAAGTTCTCCGGTACCCCTACCCTAAATCTAGAATGATGTTAGTTTTAACATCAACCCAAACTTAAAATTTCACACAACCTAAAGAGCTTAACTACAAAACAAATTTGGCGCTAACCTCAAGTTTGTCAAAGTTTGGTCTGGAGGTAGGTAAAGTCTGACAAAAAAATTCAACTAGAAATCGAAACTCGGATTCTCCTAAGAAATTCATCCTTTCGTAAAGTTTATTAACCAATTGTTTAATTCTAAAAAGTTTCATTATTATACAAAATTGACTACTTAATGTTTTTTTTTACTTGTTTATTTTTCAAGTGTTGTTTATAACATTGTATTGTTAATCTTAGAACTTATCTTATATTGCTCTATCTAGTTAAAATTCTTGTCTTAAAATATTAATAACTAATTTTAAAGAAATATATATTATTGTGTTCACAAAGGCATTGTCGCGATTTAAGTATAAAATCTACTATGTCATGTAATCATGAAGTGTGCGACAAAAACATTATATTGTTATATATCATATTTTTGTTAAGGAGTTTAGTTCTATAAATTCATCTCATAAGATGAATAAATTGAAATTTTCCATGAAAATAGCTCATTCGATAGAGACATTGTATATGTCACATCTTATCTTTATCTCACTCTATATTTTTATTTTTAGGGAATCTCACTCTATAACTTATATTTGACATAATCTATCCTAATAATAATAAATAATATTAATTTTCCTTAAAAAAATAAATAATATTAATTTAGTCTATTAAAGAGAGTCAAGTGGTGACCAATATTAACACTTTCATCTTTTTAAAAAGCTAACATCAATTTAACCCATTAATATGCAGGGATATTGCATATTAGATGCAGGGGCCGGGTTCGAACTCCGGACATCTCACTTCTCCATAATTAAATTGTGTGAGTTCTAACCACTAAGCTACTTGATAAAAAAAAAAATCAATAAAAAGGAATACTATTAATTTAGTCTTTTACTTTACAACTTATTCTTCATATGTTTTTCATATAAACTTTTTGTTGTTGAATGATTTTTAAATCAACTTGCATATAATTACAAAAAGAACAAATTAATAGTACTAATTAGCATTAGTCAAAAATCAATGTGAAATCAACATTTTGAGGTATAAAACTAGAATACAGTTAATAATAATTAATTAAAGGTTATTCCTGATAATTAAAGGTTATTACCCTAAAAAAATAATAAGAACAAAAGATAATGGAGAAATATTTTTAAATGCATATTTTTGTTTGGTGTATATATATAGTTTCTCTTTCTCTGATGCGATATAAAAAAAAAAAAAGTTGGATCAATAAAAGTTAATGTATTTGATCTAAATTTTGAATCAAATACATCCACTTTCGTGACTTAGTTTGATTTTATATATAAGATCAAATGTAGTATATACTAGTTGACTCAATTTTCTTTTATATATTCAAATTTAGTAAGTATTAAGAATCAAATTACATCGATATAATGTTTTTTTTAAGAAGCTAAATTAGCTCACTTCAATTGGCGACAAAGAGAATCAAACCTGAGACCTCTGAGAGAAGCACACTCTCAGGTCCCAAGTCAATACCACCAGACCAACCCAAATAGGTTACATCGATATAATGTTATACTAATATAAGAACACTCAATACCATTTTATTTGATACATATTTCTATAAAAATTTAATGATCAGAACGAATGTACATATTAGATCATCTATATTGCTTATAAAAAAACATTGACCATCTTTACAAATATTTACATAAATATAAAATTATTTAATATATTACTAAGGTGCATAAAGATTGTCATGAAAGTTTCAAAAGAACCATAGCAAAATAAAATGAGATTTGACCACATAAAGATACCAATTAAATTCACACACCTTTTTTAATGAAAAATGTAACCTATATACAAAGAAATAGTACATTAATGAAAAGAAATACATGTATTTACTGAAATGTATTTGGTTGAAATATAGTACCAAATACGTATGAAATAAAATTCCTAAATTTTGTGCTATAAATACTCACCAACATAGTGAAATCACATTCTCATGCCACCTTAGACCATATACTCCTAACCCAGACGGTGTGTTGTGTTGTGTTGTGCTCGTGCATTGCCCATCTCCATTTCAATTTGCCACACTCTCTTCTTTCAAATCAAAAAAACCATATACTATATTTTTGAATAAATCAAATAACCATATAGTATAGTATAGTAAATAAACATTTTATCATTTCATTTCATATTTTATATAAAATATAAGAAAACCAAATATCCCAATCGCTTTCCACCCATTTTTCTTTTCCTTCCGTTTTCCTTTCTCCGATTCATTCTCAGAGGAAAGAAAATCAAATTTCACCATCATCAATTTCAATCTTCAATCATCAATGGATCTCGGGTTATTCCTGACCGTACAATGATTCTGGAGGTTCAATTTCACGATGGGATTAAAATCCGTTGGTAAATTCCTCAAATTCGTATCGTAGTATTGTCAAAAAAATTGGGGATTTTGGGGTTACTTTTTTTTTCTTTCTCCCTTTAATTTATGATGTTATGAGTGATGAGAGTGGAATTGGAATTGAAGAAATTGGGAAAAGGGAAATTTTGTGAGTTGAAATTGAAAATTAGGGTGTGGGTTGTGTCTGTTTTTGGGTGATGGATGAGGTAGTTAGACCTGTTGGTAGTAGTTGTAGTAGTGAAGTAGAGCATACTCAGTCTAGAGATACTGTTGTCGAAACGGCGTCTTCCTCTGATTCAGGATGGCGTCCTAGGGAGCTTGCTTTTGCTCCATTTGTGCCGCGGGGCGATGAACAACGAGTTAATGCTGCTGGAAAGTCCTTAAAGTTGCGTGCTTTTGTGAGAAAACCTGTAAGTTTATATTTCTTTTTGTGGTTTTGGTTACTTATGTTTGTTATTGTTGTTAATTGTTACTTGCATTGGTGTGTGATTTTGAATTAGTTTGTGTTTTTGGAAATGGTTGTGTGTATTGTGACCAGATTGTTGCTTTGACAGTTTTTGACTTGAAAGGTGTTTTTTTTTTTGAGTGAGAAAGTTGTTTTTTTCTCTTCCTGTGTGGGTGAATATAGAGTTTTATTGGAGGTAATTTATTTTTTTGGTGCAGTTGTCGGGTGGTAAGTAAAGTTCGGTAAAAAATTGTTCCACCCAGGAGTTAGTCGGAGAGAGTTCTTCGAACCAATATTGTCAATGTTGGATGGCCTAAAATTTTAAAGTAAAAACCTTTATCTATGGTAATTAATAATCCGAATAATGAGTCAAAACTCCTATCTGTGGATATCTATCATTCATAGGTTGATAGTAAGGTCCATAAAATGCTTTGTCGGTATGCCCTTAGTCAATGAATTTTTCAATTAATGTCTTGAAGGAGCATTAGATGTGGTTATCAATAAACACGTTAACTAACTATTTGGTTTATCTTTCGTGATGTTCCGGTTTATCTGATGTTGTTGTCTTATCTGGTTGGGTTGGGTTAGATGCTAAGGGCCAATTTGTGGCTTAATCTTACCGTTGCTTGCATTGGAGGTATCCGAATCATGATGTAAGGTACCGTTGGTTGAGTGATGTTTACTTAAGGTGGGGTAATGAGACAAAAAAACGTGGGGAATGGAAGTTCATATTGTTGTTGGTAGTAGTACCCGAGTCAATAACCCATGATACCTAAGATATTATACTAGGATCGTTCAAGCATTGGAAATTGAAGTTATTACTAGTTGTGGCTAGAAAGCAAGTGTAAGAAGGTTTATTGAGAGAAACAATGAGGTCCTGTAGGTGCTCCAACTCAGAGTTATATCAAGGGTTGGTACTTCCTTATTTGCATGCGACTTCACTATGGGATCGGAGTTTGAGGCAATCTGATTGATCTAACTGTATTGAATGTTGTGGAAATGGATGGACCTGAGCTGGTTTGTTCTTGAAGACTTGGTAGTTTCATTGTCAGACATGTAGTACTAATCCGGTGATAGTGAGATCAAAGAAGCTTTGTAAGGAGAGTCAACCTTAACTTTAGGAGACAGCCTCGTAGACGATGTAGATGAGCAAGTCAGGAATGCCATTGCGGTGAACATAGGAAGAACATGCCTCACATATGATACCAAAAGAAGGCACACGGTTCTGACTTTTAGGCAAACCGGATGGCGCATATGATGGCGGCTGATGGCATGTCTCTAGTATTTGATCGAATTGGGGGGATAACCTTGGTTGGTGCATTGATATGGTAGATGAGATGCATACATTTGGGCAGTCATTTGCAGGATCTACTTTCTGTGTGTGGGTGTGCTGATGATGTGGTTTGCTTGAAAGCTTTGTTGGTGACTAAAGCATGTTCAAACTGGAGTCCAGTTAGAAGATATACTTATTATAGTTTTTTTAGGAAGTAGGGTAAAGGCTAATATGGATGCATACACACACACACACATAGAGAGAGAAAGAGAGAGAGAGAGAGAGAGAGAGAGAGAGAGAGAGAGAGAGAGAGAGAGAGAGAGAGAGAGAGAGAGAGAGAGAGAGAGAGAGAGAGAGAGAGAGAGAGAGAGATCACTGCTCTCTCATTTTTGTTTCTAATTACATGTAACCAGCAGAATTTTGACATAGGATTGCAAGTTTTGATGCTCTCATTGATGTGACTGTTTGGAGCTTAGAGTACCTAAAAGTTTCAACTGATGCTCAATTGTGAATTTGCAGTTGGTGGCAAGATTGACCAAGGGAATAGTTGAAACATACCAAATATGCAATCCAAAGTTTAAATATTCTGATGATCTAAATCCCAAAAGATTTTTGACCAGCCCGTCTACTGGAGTGCTTAATGATGGCTTTGATAATGCAAACTCGGATCTTATTCTGACAGTGAATTTGGTCTTGATCCATCTAGAGAAAAGTAGAAGGTTTGTCATACATATTTTGTCCCTTCATTCTATGCAATAATTATATAAGTTCCTTTGTGAATACCAAAAGCAATACTTGTTAATTTTCTGGGGATACCAATGGTGTCACATTAACCATATGGCAAAATCACTATGTCTTTATATAATTTGCATTATGATATGGTGTAGATATATTGTCAAAGATCTCCTTGGCCATGGGACATTTGGACAAGTGGCCAAATGCTGGAATTCAGATACCAACAGTTTTGTTGCTGTGAAGATCATTAAAAATCAACCTGCATACTATCAACAGGCGCTGGTTGAAGTAACTATTTTAACAACGGTAACCAGTTGTTACTTTTATTTTAAGATGCTAATCATTTTCTTGGAAGCACACCCATGAGAAGCTTCTAAGGCACCTTTTTTTTCTTCCTTTTTTCCTGCAGTTAAATAAGAAGTACGATCCTGAGGATAAGCATCACATTGTTCGGATATATGATTATTTTGTATATCAACGGCATTTGTGCATATGCTTTGAACTTCTGGACACAAACCTGTAAGTTGCCAACTTCTTTGCTGTTTGATATTTGTCTGGCTTTCATCATTGAGAATGTATCAAAACTTGGATGATGTTCAAGTTCAACAAAACTAAAATTCTTGGACGAATTATGCATTGTTGCTATCCTAGATTTGTTGTTTGCCTTCCTCTTGCATATTTTGGTTTTGACGTTAAATAGTATACAGGTATGAGCTTATCAAAATGAATCATTTTAGGGGATTGTCACTTGGTATTGTTCAGTTGTTCTCTAAGCAGGTATGTCAATTCTTTGTGTGGCCTTTCTCTTTAGTCCTTTTTGTTGGTTTTGCTATCTTACCATAATGTATTTTCTTAAATTTATGTTTTAAGATTTTATGTGGACTGGCTCTATTAAAAGATGCTGGCATTATTCATTGTGATCTGAAGCCTGAAAACATTCTTTTATGTACAAGGTTGGTTTTTTTACATAAAGGTGCTCATAAAGAACTGTATGCTGCAGCTATTTTCGTTAACTTTCCATGTATGCTGCAGCTATTTCATCTTGAGATTTTATGTAACCTTATTTTGTGCACAGTTCCGTGAAGTCAGCAGAAATTAAGATTATTGACTTTGGATCAGCATGCATGGAAAACCGTACTGTTTATTCATATATTCAGGTATATATTCTCTGTCGTGAGCAGGCTTTTATGATCATTGCTATTGTAATTATAATTATCTGGTACTTACATTACACATCTTACCTGTTTTTTGTGCAGAGTCGATACTATAGATCTCCCGAGGTTCTTCTTGGATATCAGTATCCTAACCCATGAAATTAGTAGCTGATAGCCTGATACCTCTCTTTGCAGGCTTTTTATTTTTATTTTTCTTGTTCCTTTTCATTGCTTAATTTTCTTGCCTCATCATCTTTCTACGTTACAAGCTGCATGCAGTTGTCACAGTTTTCTCAGCTACTCTTGAGATAAAGATTGTGTTATAGCATGTGAGGCAATAGTTTGGGTTTATGTTAATGATATCAGGCCAGAGCATGAATAATTTTGCGAAAGCTTCATCATCTAATAATGACAATAAAAGCTTCTACATTTATCTTTGCTTGCTATTTTATTTCTATGACTTAGTTATGCAACATCATTAAAGAACATTTTTTGTTCAACTGGAGCAAGTAGTACTATCCATCACCTCATGCTATGTTTTCCTTCCTTTTTTTCGGGGGTGGCAAATGAATTAGTTGACTTGCCGAAGCCCTAATATGTAGAGATGCTATGTGGGGAATAAATTAGTATGATATAAAGAAATAACTCCAGCATACATAGAGATGCTAGATTTACGTAGCAGCTCGTCCTTGTCTAAATTGATGGCACACATAGCATTCTCGATATATATTCTTTGGAAGATGTGTTATCTCTTTTTTTTATAACTGTTTTTTTAGGTTATATGCATGCACTCTTTGCATCTGTTGGCCCTTAACCCATTATTAGATACACAACAGCTATTGACATGTGGTCCTTTGGGTGCATAGTGGCGGAATTGTTTCTTGGATTACCATTATTCCCCGGGGCTTCGGAATTTGATCTTTTGAAAAGGATGATTGAAATAATTGGGTAAGCTGATATCTCTCGAGAAACATTATTTAGTCATGTGACTATCCATTTTATATACCAAAAGCATGACATCACTTTGAAGATGTTTTACCTCTATCTATCTAAATTATACTTTATATGTCAGCCAGAACATCTATAGTGATGGGAAGAAGATAGTTTCATTAGTCGAAGACAATTAAATGAAGTATACAATTGAGCCATGTTCTTTCTTTTTAAGCCGACTAAAATAATGCTTGGCAGAGATCATATTGTTGAGTCAAATTATCTTTTCCTCAATTAAGTGATTTATGTAAATTGTGAATAGGAAACAAAAAAAATTTGATCTAGTTCTCATCTGCAAACTAGTTTGCTTTGTATATCTTTTGCTATTTTTAATGACGCTAAATGTGAATATATTGTAGAGGACAACCACCTGATTATGTACTACGGGACGCCAAAAACACTAGTAAATTCTTTAAGTGTATAGGGAATCTCCAAAACATAGAAATCAGCGAGGGATCCAAAAATGGACGTGTATATCAAGCATTGACAGCTGAAGAATATGAAGCTGTAAGTTTTATGTTACTGATTTTGCTCTAGGATCTTCCTCCAATATGAACATTGTTGCACATCTTCATAATATTTGTGTCCTTTTGGCTTCTTTTTAAATATTACATAAATAGTATCATATTTCTGGTTCCTGTTCAGAGAGATTTGAAGAAGCCGTCAATTGGAAAAGAGTATTTTAAACATATGAATCTTGAAGCAATTGTGACAAACTACCCCTACAGGAAAAACCTACCAAAGGAAGATATTGCCAAAGGTCAGCTTCCTGAGAAGGCGGGAAATATTTACTCAACATGGTTTTGCTATTATGTTTTGTTTGCGTGACTGCATGTTTGGTTTCCATATTCAATTCAAGTGCCACTGATAAATGCTGTTTGAATTGAACTTGTGTTGTAGAAAGTCAAATACGATTGGCTCTTATTGACTTTTTGAGAGGGCTTGTTGAATTTGACCCTGCAAAACGCTGGTCACCCTTCCAGGTAATTAACTTTGTCTTCTTTTCTGCATTGACCCATCTTTCAAATTAAATTTTGGCTTTTGTTCACGCAAAGTTTAAGGTATAAGTGCCCAATTGTTATCTGTATCCTGCAGGCTTCAAAACACCCTTTTATAACCGGGGAACCTTTTACTCACCCTTACAGACCTTCCCCTGAGACCCCTCACATTGTAAGTAAATCTCAACTCTAAAACATATACACTTAACTTAAACTATTTATTCAGTTCTTCTGTCCTTTAAATTGTTATGGGAAATGCTTCACTGCTCTCGCAAAAGTAGTATTTAGGTTGCATGTTTCAGATGTATATGATTTGTTATTGTTCCTGCCCAATCTGCTTTTGAATAATTTTCTGTATCTCTGTTGTGTAAGAAACATGTATATGTGTAGTCTTGGATCGGTGGGAGTGTTTAGGTTTGATTTATTGTGTAAATATGATAATTAGGACAATTGCATCTCTGTATATATTATATTTGTAAATACCGAATTCATCAGCACCTGCTTCTTTTGTTCTCTTCTTTTTTTTTATTTTTTTATTCCTATATGTGTAGTCTAGGATCGGTGGGAATGTTTAGGTTTGATTTATTGTGTAAATATGATAATCAGGACAATTGCATCTCTGTACATATTATATTTGTAAATACCGAATCCATCAGAACCTGCTTGTTTTGTTCTCTTGTTTTTATTTTTTATTTTTTATATTCCTATAATTTAATCAGTCAATTTTATTTAGATGCTGTTTATCTGCCATTCATTAAGTTATTTGATCAATCAATGGATTCTATTCTCTTCATGAACTAATGTTCTTCTAATTTTTCTGTGACTTTTTAGCCGGTAGTTCAAAACGTCAAGGTTGATAATCATCCAGGTGGAGGACACTGGTTTGCTGCTGGCCTATCACCAAATGTGAGTCTTCGACGACTGTAACTTTTACTGCCTTTATCTCAAGTATAGGGATTACTTTTTAGCTTACAGAAGACAAGAAAACATATTTGAGAGATTTCATAAATAAAATAACCTTTGTACATAAGTTGGGCGCTGCTAGGCCCATATTGCAAGTGTATAAGAGATGAGACAGAAAAGGGAATGTGAGGGGTAATGGAGAAGGAAGGTCCAATGACAATGTTGTCTTGATGAAAACAATTGAGGCTGTTGTTGAATGAGAGAACAGAAAGTTGGAAGTTGTTGCAGAATGTACGGTGGCAAACTAAGATCGGAGAGGAGATGCAGGTAATGGGAGAAAAAATGAGGAAGGAAAATAACAAAATGAGGCTGGCAAGAATTCAGTGGTGTGATTGGCGGTGCAAGGTTGAGCTGAGGGGTATTTCTCTTGGTCTCGGGGTTGGTTAGGAGATCTTCTCTATTTTGTTTTCGTCAGTATTTCCATTTACTTATTCCAAGGAGTTAAGCTCCATCAATTGTATTTTGATGTATTGTACTGATTGTTGTTTCGGACTTAAGCAATTTATCGGTCTTCTTCCTTAAGTTCACATTATTTGGGTTCTATCCTATCTTTTCTGGTTCTGTCCTAACAGGCACAAAGCCTAACCTAAACCGGATTTAAAAGGAGTGAAGACCAACAAAGTCCTGTTGAGTAAAAGCTATAGTGATTTAACCTTTTGATGGCCTAGAGAATCTATTTTTGGTTTATATATCCAAATTTTATGCTCTCACCACCAAGTACACAGTTAGTTAATGCCATAAAACCTGAGCAGCTTCGTAGATACACTTAGCCATGAACCATTAAATATAATTAGAGTTGTGATGAAGACAATCCAAAATCTAATGAACTGTAGATCAAACTACATTGCTTCCTTAACCTGAAAAAGTTGTGCCCTAAATATTAAGTATTTGCTTTAGGTATAGGTAATCTGTTATCAAAGCCAATCACAAGTTTGATTCCCATAAAGGTATGGACTGCTGGCTCGTGCTTGTAGGGGATGGGTTGTTGTTTGCCAACCTTTTGTCTTAGCAAAGGGGTTTCCCTTATCATTCAAAGCTCCATATGTTTTGAGGATATGTTCAATAATTACCAAATGCTTCCAAAAATATATTTTCGGCTAGGGTAATTTAGAACCAAATGTGCAGTTGTTTATTACCTGAAAATTGATGTCATACTTATTACAATAACATAGTAGCTTGAGACTTTTAACACCAACACTACTAGAGTCTCTAAGGTTTTGTAAGGATGAGTTAGGCCTCAAATTTCAACATGGTATCAGAGCTTGTCGAATTCAAGGCCACCTACCTATGCACACACCAAGCCCAAAAAGAGTGTTGGGCGTGAAGGGGGTGTATTGGGAAAAACTCAAGTCCCACATCGGATAGATAAGACTCTTGATAAGAGTTTATAAAGAGGAGACACTCCTCACCTTATGAACTGGTTTTCTAAGGATGAGTTGGTCCCCAAATTTCAACAATACTTATCACAAGGCTACCTTGTCAGTAGTTCAAATCTTAAACTCGTGTTAGTATTACTTGAGAGTGACTTGTCTCAGGAAGGATGTTAGATTCCTTAGCTGAAATTTCACCCTGAGATCTGATTAGAAAATAGAGAGACGTCTAACAAACTCATTTTGTCTTTTAGCTTTAAGAAACATTATACTGAATGTCCGCCAACTGTATTTCATTGCATATCACTATCGATATTTGCCTGACAGTGAATCATTCGACACAGAGAAGTATGCCTTTAATAAGCTCAATATTTTTTATAATACAATATCATTTTGCTGAATGACGATTTTGGTAATTAATACTTAACTATCCTCCCATTCCAAGGAAAGCTCTCTGTAATTTTCTATCTTGCTGCTACATAATTCAGAATGTGTATATTGGTAGGCACCTCATATGTACCTGTAGACCTAATTGTCCAAGGCTCACTTGGATCAAAATACAGGCCCAGTGAACTACCTTTCATTCTGATCTTAACTTTCGAAAAGAAAAAATAGAAATAAATGGGAGTTGGCGCCTAAAGTCGCCCAAAGAGGGAAACTAGAGAAGGATTTGAGTTAGTTACCAGTGAGAAAGTTGAGTTTGTTATATAGGGTGGAGGATAGAATAATGGGGTGTCTTGGAGAATTAGTGAGTTGGTTATGGGCAGAAGCATTTTGTTTCTCTGAAGGAGCTTAGCTCGTGGCAGTAGTACTGTAGGAATACTAATTTCTCTGTAATTTCTTCATTTCAGAGTATTACAAACTTCTTTGGTTAATGAGTTGATCTGTCTTCCTTTAATTTGCGTTGCTACTTCTGATTTCCTATCATATATGATTCAGTTTTGAAATAATGATACCCAGTTTTTCCTAGTTGACTATATTTTGTTCCTGCAGGTTGCAGGCAAAAACAGAGCTTCCCTCTATAGCAGTCCTCATTTTCAGATGGCGCAACATCCACCTGCTAATAGCTATGGCAGTGTAGGAAGCCATGGGAGCTATAATGATAGTATTGGGCTTGGAAGCAGCTATGGAAGTTATGGAGAGAGCAGTAACATGTTTGCTTACTATTCACCTATCGCTCCATCTGGGATGAACATGCACAGTCAGGGTGGTATGTCAATGCTTGGAAATAGTCCTGATGCTCGTAGAAGATTTAAGTACCAACCTGGGAATGGACTCGGTGTAAGTCCATCTGGTGGAAATTTCGCTCCCTTGCCTCTTGGTGCCAGCCCATCTCAATTTACTCCACCAAGTTCCTATAGTCAGATTTCAGTTGGTTCGCCAGGACATTTTGGGCCAACATCTCCTGCAAGAGGAGCTTCTCATGGATCACCTTTGGGCAAGACTGCTGCAGTCAGCCAGTTTAATAGAATGAAAAATTGGGGACATTCTGGAAGTCCTCAAACTCAAGAAACAGCATTTTCTTCACATTGGCATGGTCAATATCCTGATAGCTTTAGCCAAGCTGAGGGGACATCACATGCTCCTGGAAGTTCACCATCATATTCACAATCAAATATTAATCCTGGAAATTGGAAGCAGCGTGGAAGTGGAGGGGTATCTGCTAATCAGAACATTCCATCCATGGTTATGCCTGGTTCTAATATGAACTCACAATCGATGGAATTGGTTCGTGACAACGTGGAAACAGGTTTTTCATTGCCTGATCCTGGAGATTGGGATCCTAATTATAGGTACACAATTGACTCCCAAACAGTGCTTTTGTAATTGATTATACTGGTGATGTTATTTTCAATTGAAATAAGGAATGAGGAGGTGATTAGTATAAGATTGCTTGAACCAGATAGATGCTCCAAGAAAACCAAAGTACGAGCAGAGTGAATGAAAGAAGAGGTTAAGATGGAAACAGTGAAATAGGCAGAATTGATAAGAAATAGTTTCCCTAGAACGAAACTAAAATCCATGTTTGGCGGAATTCAAGTGTTCAACTTATTTTGGTCCATGATAGTTGTAAAATAGACTCATAATGAATCTTCTAGTTCTCATTGTTTTGCCTATGAAATTTTTGTGAAGTTAATTATTAACATATGTTGATATTTGTTTTCTTTACAATGATTTTGATTTCATTGCAGTGATGAACTACTTCTGCAAGAAGGTGGTTCAAATGAAAGCTCTTTGACAACTGAATTTGGCAGAAGTATGAATCTTGGTTCCACTGAACCGTGGTCTGGATTTGGAAGGTTCGACCTTGTTTCCACACTTTTACATTTATCTTTCATTTATCATTGGTTCTTGTGATTTCTGATATACAGATTTGTGCTTCCCTTAGCTGCAGCTTGGCTTTATTTGTTAAATATGCTGATGATTTTCCTGTGAATTGGACTCTTTAATACATTATTAGTTTTCAGAAATAGGGAAAAAGGAAATTGAATTCCCTTTACCAGCATACCAAAACTTGTGAACGTATTTCCTTATTTTAATCAGACTTAATAGAATCACGAGGACATGAATATTTTTACAATCTACGAACTTTTTTTTATGATCTTAGAAAGAATAAAATTTCATGCAATATTTCCTTTCCTTTATATTTGTTCTTTCGTCAAATCTTGATCATTCTTATTTTACTATGATTGATCCTTTATTCTGTCTTTTACTGTGTGCTACAGACTAAATGGACCCGGTCAAACATTATCTAATGTAGAGATGGGTAGCCCCCCGGCACATGATCTCCAAGCAGCATATATACCCTCTATGTCAAAGCCTTTTCATCTCACACCTCATATTTCACAAAATTCTCCAAGCCGTTTTGGACACCAATCTGTTCAAAGATTTACACATGGCAGACCTCCTCAGGGTAGTGATTGGAATCAAATTAAGATTCAGGCTCCTTCTAATTTCAGCAATGTGGGCCCACGTTCTCCCAGGAATGCCTCGTTCACTGGCAATATGACATGGGGTATGTATTACTTGCCACATGGTTCCATGCATCAACTGTTTTCCTTTTTCTTAAATCTGTTATTTGGTTTTATCACTCCAGCACCCCTAATTTTTTTTTCCTGATACCTGGACCCTGGTTAGTTGGGAAACCTGGTTATTTAGAGCTGTTTCTTCAGCAGGGTCCTTGGAAGGGTTGAATCTATTATGGATTTAAGAGTTTGATATAACAACTTGATCCCATGATCTTCAGCCAACATGGAAGCAACTCTAACGGTTGTGTGAAGGCTCCCCTTCGCCTGTACCCCGATTGTGTGTGTGTGTGTGCACGCTACACACACACACACCTATATATATGGAGCGTATTTGGTGAGGACCATTGATTATGGTGAAGAGTGAGAACATTTAATTACAATTATTATTAGAGATTAAAATTGACGGTTTATATTACATCATTGATTACAAACTACACAGTGTTCTCATATATTTTATTTAAGGATCACGCAAGACTTGTAATTAATGATGTAATATGGAGTGTTAAGTTTAATCTAACATTGTAAAGAAAAATTATCATTTCTGACAATAATCAAGAGTTCTCACTTGATACTCTCCTTGTGTGTATCATATTGTCTGATTAAATGATGTAAAAATTTATGATATGCTTGTAAAAATAATAATATATGATGTATCCCTATCAATCTAACTTGGGTGGGTATATATTGCAGGGAGAAGAATGAATCCTCCCATGGCAAGTATTCCTCCTATTTCAAACATGCCACCCACATCTCGTTCAAGAAAAGACTATGCAAGGATAGATTAGCACTAGTCCTGATTGGGTGAACCATCATAGCTTTTTTTATTTTTTATTTTATTTTTATTGTTTCGGTTCATGACAAGGGTGCTTTGTATGAGCGGAGAACGGAAGGGAGTTGTATGGAGAAAAGGTGAAAAGAAATAGCCAGAAGCAATGGTTCCTTACAAACCCTTCTATATCTTTGATCATTTGTTGTGCTTGCGCTTGAAAATAATTTATAGTTTGCATGTCATTGATGATTTATTAAGGTACTGGTATTAAGTAATTCAAAGGCACTATATGGGCTGATGTCGTAAGAAATCTTAGGAGTTGGTCGCGTGCATAATTTTCTAATATTCAATGCCATTTTCTTTACCTTTTATTGTATTATTAGAGCCCTTGGAGGTTTCTAAAATGATCTCTTCTACCTATATGTGGTTGCCCTTCACATCTGAACTATTATATATTTGATTTATTTGGTATGCTAGATAGCTAGCTGCCTTGAACATAAATATGCCTATAGGGTGTGATGGGGTGTGAATACTATCTACAGCGGCATGACCAGAATTTGAAGCTCATGTTGATTTAAGTTAGAACCATTTTTATGTTGAACTAAGTGAATGTCACCATGTCAAGAAAAATGGGGTTTCTTTTAGTTTGTACTGTGGGTGCGTGGAGTTG
>Ga0315914_1000135_pt1 | contig 69231 bp, 29 predicted proteins | sample MpolenodulesMG_FD_203920 | JGI IMG/M metagenome (GOLD analysis project Ga0315914, IMG submission 203920) | Medicago polymorpha root nodule microbial communities from Los Angeles, California, United States - elongated nodules | ecosystem: Host-associated > Plants > Roots > Nodule | place: USA...
AAACAAAAAGTTACAGCAACAAAGAGCAATACAGTCACGTTCCTCACATGTACGTTCGTGAATAAATCGGAAAAACTCTAGTTGTGTTATTCGGAAAGCCCAAGAACTAATAATGAACGGAATAATATATAACTTTTTTTTTATAAGAATGAAAGTTAAATTCAAATTGTTTTCAAATGGTAGTTTTGTTATTTTGATTTCTTTAACTAGACAACTATGAGATTATTATTTCAACAAACTCATTATGCAATACTCAGATTCGATATATTCATCTAATTATATAACAATTTTAATCACTTTATAATTTAAAATAATTGCTCATTTGAGAAAACCCAGATCCAACGAAGAAGCAAAATGAAAATTTAAAAAGTGCAACAATCTAAGACCTCCCAAAGATAATTAAACAAATAAAAAGCAAAACTAAAATACAAATTTCTTATTATAACGGAAATTGAAAAAACTCTAGACAATATTGAAATTAAGGAACTCCTTTGCTATTAACAGCATTAGCAGCATTGAATTTAGCCTCAGAAGAAACATTAGCACCAGAGAGAGTTGGTGCCTCTGTAGCACCAGCTCCACGACCTTTCTGTGGTTGTTGGTGACCTTGTGTGCCATAACCTTGACGCTTATAATCCTCCAAATCTTCGTATTTCAGGTAGGGACTGTCCTGTAATGGAAGCCCTTCAATGTTTCCTTTACTTGCTTCATTTGTTGTTGTTGGTTTTGTCTCCTTCTCTGTTTGTTTCTCCATCTTGATCCTATGTTGTAATGTAATGTAATCACCCCTCTTGAACATTTGTTACATTATATATGACAAAAATACAATTTTTTAATTGCCATGATTTATAGCTTAGTGTAATACACGTGGTGACTTAGGAGTAGTTCATAACACGTGGCATGTTTCAGATAAGTTTTCTATTTTTATATATACTCAAGATAACTAATAACCAGCTGAATCTTTACTTATTTTAGATTTAGTGTTACCGATGATTACGTTGGTGCAGTGCACAAATATCTGCTAATGTCTAATGCAGGATTCATCAATGAATTTATATATAAAATAGAACATAATTCACCGAAGACGGTGGAGGAACAATATATCGAGGGATGCAAAATGTCGCAAAAATTGATGCTATGTTATTCATACATCATCTTTAAAAAAAGAATGGGACAAATTATGTTGACGAATGGATTTTTTTGTCCATGTGCTTGCTCAATCTTGTGTACACGTGTTTAAATGGTTATCTCTGCTGAAGACACGTATATGTATATGCACTAGTTGTTTTTTTTTTTACAATATGTATATGCACTAGTTGTTTAGTTTTGGAGTTTTGCCTTACAAGTAAAAAATTAAAGTCTGCATCATGTATAAGTTTCATTGCTACCATAGAATTAGTAAGTCATGTCATTTAACGCTATCTTATGGCAAATTTTATTGATTCAATGATAAAAATATACTTTTGTATTATGTAAAATTTGTTTCCCCTATACATTATAAAATTGACCTATTTTTGGTGCCATCTCATTACAATATTTGCAAGCAAAGAGCCGTGAATGATTTTCAAGAGAATTACATGAATATGGGTTGGGTCCTTTCAATCAACAATCTTTACTTTAATTGAAATTGATATATTTTTTTGTTCCACCGTCTTTATTGACAACTATAGATAAAAAGAATTGTTATCCCAAAGAGTATTATCATAAAAAGTATATTTCACTTGAAGGTAAATCACGTCAAAAATTTTCATATATTAAAAATTAGTCTGAAAACTTATAGTGCAACTTCTATATTGATACGAAGTTCTTTAACCACCGACATAGTTTTACAACACACATTGCATCAATGTCAATCAATGCTCATGTGTAAATCAACACCTTCTCTAACCATGATCGTTTCAACAAATCTTTGACTTGATTTTTTCACTAAGACAAAATTGATTCTTTCATCAAATTTCTCTTGACCCAATATTACAAGTAAATATGAGATGCACTTGTATTCGTTTTCTAAATTGTGCATCAAAGAGTTTCCTAGGAAAGAGATGAGTCACGATGAATATGATTAAGTACAAAAAATTTCCTAGTCAAAACCTTTTCAAAACATCACTTTCACATTACATACCATCATTATTTTTTGATGTTGAAGATAATATAATGTTGCAACTAGATAACATTCTAATAACTCCTATATTTGGATTGAGCCAAAAACTCTCATGTCAATAGTTGAAAAAAATCGCAGAGAAATTACAGAAAGCATAACGTGAAAACTTGAAAACCAGACAAAAAAAAAAACCATGATCATTGTCTAATATCAACTGGAGAATTATACTATGTGAAAATTGTTAAGCAGTTGGACTTCTCTCAAATACCACTAAAATCCATTACACTCACACTCTTCAAAGTAAATGCCTAAGTACATCTCACAACATCTTAAAATAAATGTATCAGAAGTAAAAAGAAAGTCAGACACAGACTTAAAGTGTTTTATATTACATCTTACAACAAAGAACTAAAATGTGTGTATATATAATTTAGACTAAATTGCATTTTTGGTCCCTTGACTATTTAGGTAATATCGTTTTGGTCCCTTAATTAAAATTCGATTTATTTTGGTCCCTTAACTTCTCTCAGTTACACATTTTGGTCATTTCCGTTTTAATTCAAAAACATTAGGTTTTCTTCATCTTCTTCTCCTCTTTTTCATCTTTATATCATCTCCATCAACCTTCAACAACAAGAATCTCAGAAAAATTCCAAAAGAAAATGAAGAAAACCTAACGTTTTTGAATTAAAACTAACGGAAATGATCAAAATGTGTAACAGAGAGAAGTTAAGGGACCAAAATAAATCGAATTTTAATTAAGGGACCAAAACGATACTACCTAAATAGTTAAGGGACCAAAAATGTAATTTAGCCTATAATTTAAAGTTGTGTTATTTGAACAACCATTTTATGACAACATTTGATACAACCAAAATCTTATAAAGAAAATGTGGATTTGCACAAAAATCAAAGCAATAAAGAAAAAAAATAAAAACATAATGTAAACATAAGAGATAGAGTTGTCACAAAAAGTTATAAAAAATGGTTGTCCAAATATCATTTCTTTATAATTTATATTTCTCTTTTTCTCGACAATGCTAAGCAATGTACTTCATCCAATCATTTTTATAAGAAACAATTGACTTTTTAGATACATTGAATAATTTATGTATCTGTTCTAGATTTAAACCATATATACATAAATTATTCAAAATATTTTAAAAAATCAATTGTTTCTCGTAAAAAAAGACAAAAAAAAATAAATAAAAAAAATCAATGTGTTTCGATTTCAACCTAACTTGAGGGGATTTAGATACACAAAATTGTTACTACATGTAGACTTCAATTTCAACGAACCAACTATAACAAGATGGAGGTCTAACTTCTGTCAATAAATTATCCTTACCCGAATGATATACCATCAATACACTTGCCTATAAAAATGGAAACATTACTGGTATATGCAATCAATATGCAATCAGGAAAATTTTGAAAGGTTTAAATATTGCACTTGTTCTTACAAATATGCTTCATTTAAGTTTTGGTCTCTGTAAAAAAAAATTGTTTTTAGTCCCTGCAAAAAATTTTATTTTTTAAAATAGTCTCTGACCCCATTTTTGTGATGATTTGCATACGTGGCACATGATGACTGGACCTATTTTGTAGTTTTATTTTCAGAAACAAATTTTTTTGTAGGGACCTGTTTTAAAAAACAAAATATTTTGCAGGGATCAAAAACAATTTTTTTTTTTACGGAGACCAAAACTTAAACGAAGCATATTTGCAGGGACGAGTACCATATTTTAGCCATTTTAAAATGTCCATATTGCGCAATTATACTGGATGGTGAATGAAAGATCAGTCTTCACTACCTTTTATTGGTTCACAATTGGTAAATATTAAACAACACAAATCAAACGGTCTGACTGATTTAAGAGTATGTTGGATTCAAGTTGCAAATATACAATTCAATGCACTTCCAAGTCGGTGAAGCTTTATGTCTTATAAAAACTTGTTACACCCTTCCTATTTTACTATATATCATTTGAAAAAGAAAAAAAATTGTATTTTTTATTTTATATTATTTACTGTTTATTCTTTCAATTCTTTTAATCTTTTTTACTTATCTCATTAATGAAAAATAATTTTGTAAAATCACTTATAATTTTTCTTTTTTTAAACATAGTTATTACATTTTTTAATATTTGAGAAAACTGTCACACCGACTTGTAATGAAATACGAAGGGGGTATGTTGCTAGTGCATCAAACTGTATTTACTATGGTTAAAACCACTAGAGTATGTGGCAAACAAAAATTTAAAGGGAAGCGTTAAGAGCAAACATCTTAGCGTGTGTTTGGATGTCCGTCGAGCAGAATTGATTTTAATTGAATTGATTTTGTATAATTGGTTTTGTTTAAAAGTAAATTCAATTAAAACTGGTTTGTGTTTGAATACATTTATGATAAAGTGAGTTGAACAGTAAATGTGTGAGAATCAATTTTACAATCGAAAGTTACAAATTGTAACTTCAAGTGGAATCAATTCTGAAAGGAGAATAAATTCTACTCGATAGCAATTCTACATTTTATTCTACTCGATAGCAATTCTACATCTTCATAATCAATTCTAGTCCCTCTAAAAGTTGGACCAAACATACACTTATTTCTCAAAATTTTAAATTATTTTTTTCTATTAATAATCACTATTTATGTCATCTTTAACATGTGTTCGAAAGACAATAATTTTTTCAGATTGATGCATCTTATAAGAAGAGTTTTTTTTTTGGTCGAAAGATTTTAATTATCAACACCTTATATCAATGCTAAGTACACTTAATTAGTTGTGTGAAAAATTTGGGTAGCACTTGGCTGACATAGAGTTGGGTGACATTGTGATTGGCAAATGTCACCAATGTCACTCAACTTTATGTCACCCAAATACTATCATAAAAACTCTTGTATCAATTTTGGAATGAAAACCACATAGAGAAATTAAAGAAACACATCATAAAAACTCTAAAACCAGATAAAAAAAATCACGATTGTTATCTAATAACAACCAGAGAATAATTGTGTAAAAATTGGTACAATGCATAGACTTCTTTCAAATAAAAAAAAAAAGGACTTTCAAATAGCACACAAACCCATTACATCCACACTCTCTAAAGTAAATACTTAACTGCATTTTAGAATCTTAGAATACTGTAAAATAAGAGTATAAAAGGATTAACTACATCTTAGAATCTTAGAATACTGTAAAATAAGAGGATAAAAGGAAGAAAAAAATCATATGCCAAATTAAAGTGTTTATGATTAATACATCTTGAAACGAAGAATTAGAACTTATAAATATAGTTTTGGATTTCCTCTTTCATTATAATTATAATATGGGTCTTGTTAACCAATGCTCCAAAGGCAATGGTTAAAGAATTTATTAGTAGAAATTTTATCTTAAAAATGCAAGTTTTTACTTTTGTTTTAGTAATAATTACATAACTTTTGTTGCAAAGTTACTTATTTTAGTACTTTAACCAATGTCCTTGGGGCATTGGTTAGCATTCTCCTTATAATATTAAACAAGTTTGTACCAAAAAAATAATATTAAACAAATATACTTTTTCATGGTTATGTCTAATACGCATAAGTAAATTAGTGCATCACGGTGTGCAAGTGTGGTATCTACAATTAACTAAAGAGAAATACTAAAGAGTGCCCTTGGGCATTGGATAAATGAACAAAAATAGAAATTTTGTGTTGGAAAGTGATAAGAAGTGGTCAAGTCAATTTGTAAAAAGTTTACAAATTGTTGTTTCCAATGTAAAGCTACTAATTTTGATTATCTTAACCATTGTCCTGAGAGTACTGGTTAACAGGACTCAATATAATATGATGTGACTTACTCTCTCCGGTCTCTCAAATGTAAGCAACTTTTCACTTTTTAGACTCATTCAATAAATGATGTATGTAGTCTATATTATAAACCACATACATTATTTATTGAATGAATCTAAAAAGTGAAAAGTTTCTTACATTTGAGACCGGAGAAAGTATTTATTTAAGGGTCTTGTAACTTGTTAACTAGTGCTTTCAGGGCAATGGTTAAGATAACCAAAATTAGTAGCTTTACATTGAAAACAATAGTTTCTAAACTTTTTACAAGTTAACTTGACCACTTTTTATCACTTTCCAACACAAAATTTCTCATGCTAAGACTATTTAAAAAAAAAAAAAATCTAATGGTAAAACTTATTTGATTCAACGGTGAAAACAAGGTTGAGATTCATTTCACTTGTGTAATGTGCACTATAGAATTAATTTTTTTTCAAAGTATTTTTAAATTTCAACCAACTCCAACAAGGAGGGAGGTCGTACTTTTTTTTGAGCAATGGGAGGGAGGTCTAACTTCTTTAAGCAAATTCTCCTACTAATAAATTAACCGTCAATATTTATCCATAAAAATACAAACACGTCTTATATGCAATCTGCAAAACTTTGAGATGGTCCATATTGCGCATTTATATTGGATGGTGGATACAAGATCAGTAGCTTGTATTGGTTCAACACTGGCAAAATATTAAATAACACACATAAAAGTTGCAAATGTTCAATTGAATTCACATCTACATTTTACATTCTTATTACGATGATAGTAAAACCGTAAACCAAACATACATTACACCAAAGGAGTGAGCAATAAAGTTCATCTATGGAATTCATGTGTGCTTGAATACATTTATTGTTCTGGCCATTTTTTACGGGCTACATCTTACAATTAATACTGCGATAGTAGGAGGCAAACAAGACAATAAAACCTTCAAATAAATGAAAAGTTTCGTTGTCGCCGGCAACATATATCAGTTGGTAGGATATTGCATTATATATGTACATCTTGGTTTAAACTTAAGATTTTTTACTTATTTATTTTAAGAGGTGAAATTTTAGCCACGCAAATTACAAAAAGAAATGAAAAGTCTCACATAATAGTTAAATTAAATTAGCCAATAGCACATAACGGTCATATTGTTCAATGATTAGTATGGTTTGTATACATACACTGGAAGACACACATAAGGAAACTTCATTTTCCCTCACTGTTTCCGCCAGGGAACAAACAAATAGATCCACCCACCCAACCAAACACATGGTCCCATTTTCAGCTATCATTAATCAATCTCAAGCTGAATAAACAACATTTTCTTTGCAAATTCAAATACTATATAACAAAATAAAAATACATAATAAATAGCCAATCAAGACACACCCCTCTTCGAGCAAGTGATGAACCATTGATCAACCTATACTAAAATAGTTTTATTATTAATGTTTCATAATAATAATAATCAAATTAATCCCAACTAATCGTAATTGGGCTTCCAACCACGTTCTTTCCATTAGTCCATTCCAATCTTCCAAACCCATTCAATTTCTGAGGGGTCGAACCCGAAGAAGTAAACGTTACAGTAAAACTTTTCTTCTCATTTTCTTTGAAACTCAACTCTTCAGGCTCAACTGTTATTTTCACATTCTTTGAATCCGATGTTACAGAAGCCTTGTATGTTCCTGCGGGTCCCACATTTGTGAGGATTCTCGTGTGTTTGACTACGTTGGCCCCACCCATGGTATCAAAAACAACCGCAAAAGAAGGGTAATTAAGATCAGACACACTGTATTTTTTACCCGCGTCACACTGGAACTTTCTTCTTGCCAAAGATGTGATTTGTGTTGCTGTGTAGTTTAAAGCACAAAGGAAACCTAGATAATCATCCGCTGTTAAATCATAAACCAAACCAGGATTAAGGGCTGCAATAGGGTCCACGTGTCCTGATCCATGATCAAACGGTGTAGAAGGTTTTCCAGTTGCACTATCTTGCAATTTGTTACCGTTTTTGTAAGCTGTATAAGCTGTGGTCATAAGAGCTGATCTAACAGCAGCTGGGCTCCATTCTGGGTGAGCCGATTTGATCAAAGCAGCTAAACCACTCACATGAGGGCAGGACATGGATGTTCCAGAGATAATGTTAAAATCTACACGTCTCTCATCAACTGCCAAGCCAGTGGGACCTACTGCCTTCGACCACCCCGCTAAGATGTTGACACCTGGTGCTATTAGATCAGGTTTCAAGATCTGCGGAGTGATCGAATTAGGTCCACGTGAGCTAAATGCCGCGACAACTGGAGAAGGCTCAACTCCAACCTTAGTTCCTTGAAACACAATCTTCACGGTTGGTTTTGCCTCGGAAAATAAGTACTTTTTGATTGCATTGCCTTCTCTTTCACCGACGGCTGTGGCCGGTAATAGATGAGTATCTGCTACAAGCTCCTCGCCATTTGCGGCTGTGTTGCTCAGAACCATACCCAATCCTCCGGCTGCTTTCACCACAGCTCCTTTCTGAACCCTAGCATTCATCCCACGGTCACACAAAACAATCTTCCCGGCCACCAATTCCGGTGATAAAGTTCCCGTCATACACAAATTCCCGTTGGTAGCATTAGTAGCATTCCCCGCGTAGATCAACGGTAACGGAGACTCTGGCAGAGCGTTGCCTCGATAGAGTGACACACCGGAGTAGTTAAGTCCGTTACCGAGACTAACAGAAGCGGGGAAATCACGATCAAGAGTACCAGCGCCCACTGTAGTAATCCATGGAGCAACGTTAGAGAGACTATAAGCACTGGGACCAGCATTTCCAGCTGAACAAGAAACTAGAATTCCTTTCTCCATTGCAGAAAAAGCACCAATAGCTACACTGTCTCTGAAATAATCAGACATTCCACCACCAAGAGAAAGTGACAGAACATTAACGTTGTCCGAAATAGCTTTGTCAATAGCGGCCAAAATGTCGGAACTAAAACAACCACCTTTCCAACAAACTTTATAAACAGCAACCCTAGCGCGTGGGGCCATCCCACGCGCCGTTCCCGATGCGTAACCGAATAAGCTCGCGTCGGGAACTACTGAACCTGCTGCTGTTGTTGAGGTGTGAGTGCCGTGGCCATCATCGTCTCGAGGAGATTTGGACTCTGTGGTTTCATCAATAGGACCTAACATGGCTTCAACTCCCTTTGAAAAGAATCTAGCTCCTATCAACTTTTTGTTACAATTTGAAGCTGTGAAATTTGTACCTGATTCACACGCGCCTTTCCATGTTGTGGGTATAGGTCCAAATCCAGCATCGTTGAAGCTCTTGCTTTCAGGCCAGACACCAGTGTCTAAAACACCAACGACAACCTCGCTTCCTGAGCTCGACTCAGGAAACATATCTGCACTTTTATCAAGACCAAGGAACTGAGGTGTTCTTGTTGTGTGAAGCTCGTACTTCACTTCAGGTAACACCGCAAGAATGCCCGTCTGACTCTCAAGCAAACGGGCTTCTTCCGGTGTTAACCTGGTGGAGAATCCATGGATCGCGTTTTCATAAGTATACATCATCTGGGCAGAATCAGATACAGATTGTAAAGATGATTCATACCACAAAGTATGGTGCTCAAAACTCTCTGGCATTTCAGATTTGGCCATGTGCACTATGTAAGTACTCTTCAATGAAGAAGATGCATCACATAGACCCATAAACAAAACCAAAAGAGCTATAGGGAGAGATCTATGAAATGAGAACTTCATGGTTAGGATTTTTTTTTCTTTTTCTCACCCTCTTGATTTTGGAATGAGATTTGTTGAGGGTGGATAATGGAATGGATAATATAAATATAAAACTACTACTTTAGTGAAAGCAGTATTTTAATGCAGAGTTTTTGTAACTTTTGTTCCCACCAAAGTGTGAAAAAAGGTAAGATAACAGCGGTGGGTGGTTGTTTGATTCTTAGAAATAATTGCGTTAAGACAAAAGATGAAGAAAGAGAGAGAGTGGAGAAAGTGGAAGTAACGATGGCACCATCTAACTTTGTTGATTTAATTCAATATATTTGATTTTGATTGCTTCACTTCATTTCACATGTGAAGAGTGTACGTATATATCCGTTGTAACTTGTAACAAGTGCGTGACTTATTTTCTTTCTATGTTTCTTTTTCTGATTTTACTGAAAAAACATAAGTTATTTTAGGCTTTTTAACACGACAATAGTACAGGCGTTGTGTCACATAATCACGTTCCCCAAACGTTATTTCATACACCAATTTTTTACCTACTATCTTGAATGAATAAAGTTTATACTCTCAAGTCTCAACTGTGTCTCTTTCTTTGTTGATATTTTATATTAAACATTATAAATGGTGCATGCTTAGTGTACGTGTTAAAGAAATTAAAGAGATAAGGTTGAAGCCGCAAAAAAATTGTAAAATACGCATTGCGATTCACGGGTATTTATATGTTGTGGACATTAGACAATCCTCCCTTAACCTTATTAAATGAGAAAGATTTTAATTTTGGAGCTACTTGTTTTTCAGTACATGCCAACCAACTGAGTCTATTTTTTCTTCAACTTTTTTGCTTATTTAGCTATGATATGAAACTGACGGTCATTGGTATTGTACCAAAATGAAGAATTCATGTTCACGGGCTTTATTACTTTCTTTTTTATATAAATACACGGACATTATTTGTGTTGTGAAATGTGAATTTGGAAATATACTCACACCTTTAATCAATAGATTACGCGTACAAGTTATTTTAACTTCAGTGCGCATCCAAGACACTTCATAGTATAGTGCATATCTACGGCTATCAATTTTTGGGCATAAAAAAACTCTAGCAATGGCTAATTATGCCATTGAGTGTCATTGTTGCCTATGCAAAAGTTTAGATTAGATTCAAGAAGTTAAAGTAAGAAGCAGACAAATTTAAGCCTCAAAACAAGGGACATCTAATCATAGAGAAATGCTAATTACAGCTAAAATGATATTACGTACACTTCTAGGATTATTTAATAACATCCTTTCTGTGATATCTGTAAATATTTTGACGTTGTAAAAACTGTAATAGTTATAAATAGAGACGAAGATAGTATTTACCACATTAATCGTATGCTTTTTTTAATTTTGAAGGGTTAAAATTAATTGTAAAGTTGTAAAATTGATTTTGACATGTTTTGTTGTTTTAAATAAAGAATGAAATCCACTCGAATTGGTTTGATGGTGTTGGCTTGAGACCTTAAAGTGTGCTACTTTTTAAGATGGTCTCATATTCATTTCTCTCTAGTAATGATTCTTTTTGTAGAATTGATTCTACTTGAAACCAAATTTTGTAATTTTTGGCTTCTATGATTAATTTTGTAAATGTTGTAATTTATTGTTCAATACACTTTATCATAAATAATATTTTAAATATAAATTATTTTACATTGAACTCGTTTTTTTAACTAAATGAGTCACACATGTATATATAACTTATTTATAATTTTTTAATGAAAAAATAAATTAAAAAGAATCTTTAAATGAGTCGCACATGTATATATCACTTAATTTTTTAACATGTATTTTAATGTGTGTATTTAAAAAATAAATTAAAGAGGGCAAAAATGACATGTATTTGAAATGGAGAGAGTGAGAGTTGTTGTATAATTATCCGTAACTAATATGCACCCTTTCCTTTCTTCCTTCAATGATGATCATTAATAGGTTATGGTCTTTGTTAAATAAAAGATTTCTCATTAGAGATGCTCTAACAAATCTTCATTGTTTTGACGGTGGCAAATTTTCAATGTTGGTCATATAAACAAAAACTCAAATGATGTTCATTAATTCCTAACTCAACTAACAAAAAATACCAAAATTGGTAGGTCAGACACTATAATCGTGGTTTGAACCTCGACATCTTAATTTATGTGTGTGAGTTTATAATGGTCTTTTTCATTTCGTGTATCTAAAAAAAAAACTCAAATAATTGTACCAAATAATTACTACATTAATGTATTATTCATAATCTCAATTACATGGTTAATAAATGAATTTAAGATTTTAGCGGCAATGTGCCCCTTTCTTCTTCTCTCTCTTTCTCAAACCCTAGCTGTCACCCCTTTCTTCTTCTCTCTCTTTCTCAAACCCTAGCCGTCACCCCTTTCTTCTTCTTTTTCTTGTCAGAGGGGTGATTTAAGGTCAATTTTGACCCAAAAATCACCCCTCCGAGTTGTTTTTCTTCTATCCTAATTGAATAAGTGATTTCACATATTTTCTGTTTCTTTCGTTTGTTTTTGTGATTTCGTCGTCTCCGAACGACTCTGTTTGTTTTGATTTCCCGTCTTTGTGCGGTGTGTTTTTGATTTTCCGTCTTAGTGCGGTGTTTATTTGATTCAGATTGAAAGATTAACTTTGAGCAAGTGCAGATCCGATCAATGACTTTGACGTCGTCAACATTGCAGATCTAGAGACATGAGTATTCCGGAGACTTGAATATAGTCATATGAGTCATATTTGTAGGCATAAGTACTTTGCCGTTTTATGCTATTAACATGGATGTTGTGAGTTTGTTCACAGATTTATCCTTTTTGTTTTTAGCGAATTTGAATTTGTATTGTATCAATGTACTCTATTAATTTGAGTGAATGAATATCGTTTATTTTTGTCAAAAAAAAAATGAATTTAAGATTTTCAAACAAAAAAATTGAGACGGTAGAGATACACGATGTTTTTTTTCAAATTTCAAGCTTTGGAATCAAATAAGGGTAAAAGAAAGTCATATGCATTAGAAATCTAAAGGAAGGTTGATTAGAGGAGGTGATGATAACACACACTACTTTTGTTTGAGTACAACTTACCTCCATTTACGTGTTCTCTCTTTAGGGGTGTTTATGGTGCATAAATTGCATTGAATTGAATCACATTAATGGTTCAATGCAGTTTTTGAAAACCCTTTTAAAAAAAATTATTTATTTTTAAAAACAATTCAGAAACCGGTTGAATATTTTTGAACCATTTTTTATTAAAGCAAACTTTTTTCCGTTTTTTTTACAGAGATTTTTACGTTTTTTCTTCTTCTTTTGTGCACTTTTTTTTTCTTCATATTTTTTATATTGATTTGATTATACTTGTGCAGTTGAAGCACATATTCTTATAAATCAGAAGTTTACAAAATCATATTAAGTTTTTTGTTGGAAAGACCAGTTGGATCATCTTTGATATATTATGATGAGAAAAAAAATAGTTAATTTTTTTCTTGTGGATATGTATTAAAGAGCGAGAAATCTCTTCAAATCTAATGACTTTTGTGCATTACTAATTCCTAAAGATGTTGATAATTCGAGGAAATGAATCTCTCATATTTTGGAATTTGTGAACTAATACACTCATAACGATCATGTGGACCATGAACGTAGAATCTATTCATGGCGAAAGAAAGGTAGTTGCTAATGTGATCATGTATGAGAGGGATCATATTTAAACATTTCGCTAGATTGAAGGCAACATATGTTTGAATGGGAGAATACAATCATGAAAGAACTTTGTTGTTGCTGCGGGAGGTGACTTTATTCATATAGGACATGTAAGTGGATATTGATACACGACAGAGAATGAAAAATATAATCTAATGAAGTGAATATATTCAGTTGGTGGTGATGTTAGATTCTATTAATGCACCCTTGGTACCAACTACCAAGTCAAATTTCTAAGAAGCAGTGGAAGTCAAGGTGCAGATTTTACTTTAGCATGGAGAATGTTCATGGGAGGCCTTCCAACTCGTCTAATGATGTGAAACATAGAGGTATTATCAATCCCAATCTTGGAACTTCATGTGTGTTTTGCTTTGGAGAAGAGGAGGAAATAAACCACTTATTTTAACCTGCCCTTTTTCTCATTTGGTATGGTGTGATCAGTGATTGGGGATTGAGAATTTGAGATGGTTCCCTCCAATTATAGCAGTCCAAAAAGCCATAGAAAAGTCCGCTTTAGTAGACCAAAGTCCCATAATTTTTACCCTCTTTGAGTGAATTTGTATTAGCTCTAGTTTTATTTTGCTGTTTTATTGATGGACACTCAAATCTCCAATTTTTTGTAATAAATAATTTTTTAAGAAAAAAAAAATTCTTTGTTGGATTTTTTTTTTCAAATTTTTTTCGTTGAGAAAAGATATTAAAGCACAAAGTAATGAAAATGAAAATACTTCCGTGACTTTAAGATTTAATAACTTTAGTGACTTTAATATATTTTAGATGAGAAAGTGATAGATGAATGATCAAAATAATTATTTCAATAAGAGAAAATAATTAATTAGAAGAGAGATAGAGACAAAATCACATCTAAAACTTACAACTTTGGAACTCATGGAAAAAGGAGGTTCATTATCCTTGAGGATTTTAAACTTCCTTAAAATGTAAGTTGAAACTCAAATTTGTAAAGCCCCCAAAATTAACACCTCTACTTACAATGACATACAACAACGTTTTTTACAATTTAGATTTAGACCCCATCAAAGGGAAGAATTCAAAGAAGGCGAATTACTTAATACGGTTAACAATAGCTTGTTGTTTGTGGGATATGAGAAAGAAAATATTTTTTAAAGGTGAAATAGCTGACCGAATCAAACTAATGACTCAAATCAAGATTCTCTCTTAGGGTGGTTTATAAATAGAATATGGGGTACTTAAGATTACATAATTTAAATTTGTGGTTTGTAATCTTTTTATATATGGGTTAAATTATGCATTGTACTCCCATTAGTAAAAAAATTGCTTATAAAAGAAAGATGAGTGATATTTGAACAATCATCTGTGACAACTTTCTTGACAATTTTTTTTTCCTCTCTTTTTATTGGTTAAAAATAATGAAGAGAAAAAAAGGAAGAGAGAGAATAAAAACATAATGCAAGTATGAAAGAGAGTTGTCAAAAAATTATCGTAAAATAGTTGTACAAATATCATTTCTCTAAAAGAAATATGTTCCACTCAATAGGTGAGAGGTGTCTTATTGCTGCTTCAACGGCGATGTAACCAAAACAACAAGTTGTAACCAAACTGATTTAGCTCCAACAACAACATTAAAAAAAATACGGGGTTGGACAACTCGATTTAAAAGGATAAGAATTTAAAGGTTTTAGATTTACATTCTGATAAAAAAATTAATTTAACAATTAATCATTAACATTTTATCATTAAAATATAGTTGTATAGATATACAATATCATATACCATATGTCAAATAAAATTTGGAGAATTATTCATGTAAATGATTTTTTGTTAAACAAAATATTTGTTAAAAAAAGCCCCTCCCACCTCAAAAAGAAAAACAATATTTGTTAAAATAAAATATGCAGTTTGGAAGTCGCACCTTACACCTATGACCTTTCACTTGTGAAAAAAAGTCCAGTTGATTTTTTTAATGCAATTATGATATTTTGTAAATGTATCGAATCAAATATTATTTTCACTTCCGTGATTTTTTTTTTTCCACTTATGTTGTTTAGGGAATATTTTCACTTTATGCTAAAAGTTACTTCCACAGTATCAATGTCTTTTGTGTTTGCTTTTCTATTTGCAAAATTTAGACTTATTTATTTTTTAACCTTACTTCAATAATTAGTACCTTTATGAACATTACAATTCTTTTACTTTCAAAAAGGGTTTCTTCTTATTGCTAGCTTTCTTAGCCAGTATTTCTTAGAGTATTTGATTGGCTTTAAAAAATCTTATTTCATAATTAATACAATAAAATTAATCACTAATAAAGATTGATTTGGTTGTCCATAGATCCTAGTTTAACCGATAAAAATATTAAAATTGTTAGATCAGACGTTATGGTCGATATTCCCCGACAACTTCATTTATGTGTATGAGTTTATAATAACTTTGACATTTGTGTGTATTAGTTTATAATAACTTTGACATTTCGTCAAACTATTTAAAAAAAATTGAGTTAAAAAGAGGTGATTATACATAGTAAGGCGGTGATTAAGTTTCTCCAATCAATATGTAAATCTTTTGACAAATGATATGTCAATATCTCTTTAAATTTGTTCGAATTCCGATAAACTTTCACTATCCAATTCAACTAAATCATTTCAAAAGAAAAATGATTATATTTGAAAATATGACAATAAAATTCTTATGTAATATATGGAGTTTTCTATTTTTAATTTTTACCTTCAAATTTATTTTTTATTTTTTTATCTTTCTTGTCTTGTTTCTTCGACTGTGTTAGTTATATTTATATATCTTCAGTTTTATTTTTTTTACAAATAAATTTCTAGTTTATAAAATAAAAAATACATTAAACTTTATATTAAAAAAAGTGAAAAGAGAAACCGTACTGTGTTTCTTTTATAACAAAAAAAGAAACTGTATAGTTGAATGAATATTTAGGTAGTTTAACTACTGCTACTACTAATGTTAGAAGGAAGACTGAGTTACAGTTTTGTTTCAATTAACCACACGTGGACTTTGAAATCTGGAACTGAAAAACATCAACAACAAAACCAAAACACCAAACACAAATCAAAAAACTCTTCAAAACCCAAATGAGAATCAAAACAGTTAAATCATCAAATTGGAGCTTAAGAACAAACAAACTCACTTTCCCTTACGTTTTTCTCATATGCATCTTCTTCTTCCTCGCTGGTTTCTTTGGTTCTACTCTCTTTTCTCATTCTCAGGTCTAATATAGTTTTTTCCAAATTTTTAGCAGTTTTTATTTTATTTTTTGCTTCAAAATATAGAAGTTAACTTGTATCACGGACATGATCCAAGACATGTCACATGTATGTGGCACATGTGATTAGATTCAACTAGATCATGTGTTAATGTGTCAGTGTCGTGTCTGGTGTTTGTGTCTGTGTCGGTGTTTCATAGGAAGTAACTTATGGGTGATTGTTATGTTGTTACAGGATGGTGATGGATATGGATTGAGACCGAGACCGAGGCTGCTTGATTCGACGGAGGAGACAGAGTATAATTTGATGACTGCTGGAGAGTTTGGTGATGATTCCATTACGTCGATTCCTTTTCAGGTGATGTTTTTTTGTTTCTTGCAACATTTGAGTCTTTTGCTGAATGTTGTTTTGATTGTGAATGTTGTTGGCTTAGTTGAAATTGGATTAATTCATTTAATGTTTAGATTTATGTTTAAGATAGAGTTGACCTGCTGTGTTTAGCTGAATAGGTGATTTTTTTCTTCTTCCATATTTAGCAATTCTAACTTATTTGAAAGAAGAGTTTTATTGGTTGATGCTATTGCTGTAGTGTATGTCTGTTATCTTTCCGTTCATATTTTATGTTTGAAATATTGCAATATTTATGAAGCTAACTTGTATAATTATTGTTTAGGAGTTTTGGTAAATTTTTATTTACTAGAATTTAATGTGAATTAGTGGAAATTTGGAGTTTTTTATTTGGTCTTGCTAACATTGTCTTTAAGTCGTCTACCAAAAAAAAAACATTTGCCTTTAAGTCACTTATTAAGGAAGAAAAAATTAGAAGTTTTGTGTTGAAAATAACCATTTTTTAGACTTTCAGGAATTGAATACAACACTTTCAAAACAAAATTTCTATATTTGGTTCTTGGGAGCTTGTTAACATTTGCCTGTGTTAATTTATTAAAGATCAGTGTTATGGGCACATTCTAATGGAGGTTTGACTTCAAATTAACTCTGGTGAATGATGAAGTGATTGAAACATATGTTGATGTGAATGCGCGGAAATTTGAAATTGGTTATTGTGTTTTTGACTCTCAATAAAACAATATCTATTGTCTTGTGTTTTTTAGGTTTTGAGCTGGAAGCCACGGGCTCTGTATTTTCCTAATTTTGCAACTGCTGAACAATGTGAAAACATAGTTTCTGTGGCAAAGGCAGGACTCAAACCATCATCACTGGCTTTGCGTAAGGGAGAAACTGCAGAGAATACCAAGGGAATTAGAACAAGGTATTGTGTGGGTGAGTTATTATGCAAGAATGGTTAACTGCATGGTTTCATCACATACCCGACAAAATCAAATGGTTAACTTTATCTCTATATCGTAAACTTCACAAAAAAAGTATGTACGATTTGTTCAAGTTAAAAATTCCTAGAAAGAATATACTATTGGAATTTGGAAGGACAAAGTAGCAAGTTTATATAAAATGTGAGGTATCATTATAGGCTTAACTACTTGAAAGATCCTTAGCTTGTCTAAAATTTATGATATATTTCTGTTGATATTATAATGAATCTGACAGAGATTTTCAGCATCTCAGAAGTCAATTTGATTCCCTTGTACAGCTTGCCTAAAATGGACATTATGTTACATTTCTTTAATTTCATATTAACTTTGTATTATCTTTTGTTTAAACAGCTCTGGTGTGTTTATTAGTGCCTCTGGGGATAAAACAAAGACTTTAGAGGCCATTGAGGAGAAAATTGCGAGAGCGACAATGATTCCAAGGAGTCATGGAGAGGTAACATCCCTTTTCAGCTCGCCCTCTTTCCGCAGAAAAGGCATCCTGTATGACCTTGACAATCTAATGTGCTAAAGATATTTCTCTTATGTTTTACTTGTTTGCATTTCTATCTATGATAAAGGCTGTTATGATATCATTGTGACTTGTTAAAATAAAAGTTAGAGTTATCATCAAATTTTATTTAACCTAAGAAAATTTAAAAACAAAAAAATATTATCAACGAAAACTACTACCAGATTCAAGAGATTAATTATCCACAGACCAGGGCATGAACTTAATCCTACAGCATTCCTATTATACACACAAGTTGTTACTGGTAGTTATGCAACCTTAAATATTTACACTTTTTCTAAAAAGTGAAAAAACATGCAAGACTTTAATTTTAGCTAATGGTCTTATGCATCCTAATGGGAATCAAAGTCACATAATTCCTTACAAGAATATTTGTTTCTTGATTGATTATAAAAAGCTTAAATTTGTTCAAACCATCACCGACTCACCGTAATTTATTTACACATGCATTTAATCAAATTTCACAATATAGATATTTATGTAGATATTTTAGGAACCAAAATGATAAAGTGGCATCGTGGTGTGATTTGATTGGTAAAAAATGATAAAATGTTCAAGAACAGAATTATTAGAGTTACCTCCTACTTTGATTCTTCGCCTGGTATTCCGTGTACTCGAGCTAAAAAAACCAGTGGAAATTATACTACTGAAGCTGAATCACCAACAGAATTGGGGACCAAAACTGATGACATTATCAAACCAGAAACAGTTTTGGCTAGCATGGAGATCGTAAGGCTGGTGGCGAAAAACGAAAGTATTTAGTACAGTAGAAAGGCTTGACTGTTGAGGATGCTACTTTGGATGATGAACTGCATTTGTTCAGCCATTTTCCTCATCTCAGCTTTGAAGGCAAGGCTGATCTTTACGGGGTAGAAAGTGGTAGAGTAGTTGAGAAAGGACTTCATGTAACGTTTAAAAAAAAAAGCACCTCGTGTAATAAGTGAGGTGGATCAGATATCAGCCTCAAACCACGGGAAGTTCAAGGTCTGGAGAATTAGTTTTTGTCGTTTCGAGAATTGAGTTGGCAATTTGTTAAAGGAAGCAGGGTAGTTATTGTGAGAGGGAATTGAGTGAGGTATTCAGCCACTTGGGTCATTTCTTTTGCAGAGAATTGCCTTTCTTAGAGGAACTGAGGCTCTGGTTGTGGCCATTGCAAAAGCCTAGGCTCTCACTTTTTGTAATCTCATCAATAGTCTCACTGTGTTTCTGTTATCAGCATTCCATCATCTACGATGGATATGACCCTTCTTTGGACACTGTTATTGATGGAGTTTCAGGCAATCTTACTTTTTATCTAGGCTAAAAGTATTATTTGGAGTTGTTGTCCTCATCTTTAAAAAGCTGTAGTCATGTTTTTTTAATCAGAAGGGGAAAACAAGTCTAGTTGCTTCTAAAACCATTGTTTTGTAAGCTTAAACTATTGAAGTATAGGTTCTTTGAACTTTGTTATCTGCAACTGAGGTGCTTTATGATTTTGTTGAATTTGTAATCCTCTCATTTCTAGGGTGATTTTAATTGTCTGAAGAATTACCATGTTTCAGGCCTTTAATATCCTACGCTATGAGGTTGGTCAAAGATATAATTCACATTATGATGCATTCAATCCTGACGAGTATGGGCCACAAAAGAGCCAAAGGGTATGTGTGAACTAAACTCACGTTCTGTTTTGCATGTCATTTTAGTGATGAAATTTATGATTATTTGTAATTAAGATGGAGCATAGCGTTGAGGGCTTTTTATTTTAAAAGTTCATATTCATCGAGAAACTACACGATACAGCTTGGATGAAATAAAAGCAATTTTTGAATTCAGCAGACCATATTTTTTATTATTATACTTAAAAGTTGTTGGATTTTGTTGCAGATGATGTAAACTTGTATCATTATACTGTAGGGTTCTATAAAATACAAGCACAAAATCACTTACACCAAACACATGTTAATGAGCTCATTTCTTAACTTACAGATTTTGATTGAGAATGCAGGTGGCTTCATTTTTGCTGTATTTAACTGATGTTGAGGAAGGTGGCGAGACTATGTTTCCATTTGAGGTAGTATCAAGTTTGTTGCTGCATCTTGTTTGTTTGACCCACTCCTCAATTCATTGATTTCTTGCGTAGTTAGCGAATAAAGGCTAGATACTCCAAATTGCTCAAGTATTATTTTTGTATTTGTATCCGATACTAAACATGATTTTATACTCCAATGTACATATCCAAGGATTGTCCTCCAATATTTTGCCATTGGTCAGAGAAAAAAAATACAACAATATAAATAATGTTTTGATAGGCAATTATTAGTGTATTTTTTTTAAATATGTTAGCAAATACTACTAAATTATTGGATTAGATTGGTTTTCAGTATTTGAACCTTAGACCTCCTTGTTAGAGCTTTTCAGAATTCCTCAGTTTTTCAACCAAGCTGCCTGTTTCGAACATTAATGAAAAATGTTATAGTTTACATGGAAAGAGTATATTTTAAGTAGTCGTAAAAAAAGAGAGTATATTTTAAGTAGAATAGCTAGGAGTATTGTATCTGTTTATATTTCTTTTGTTACGATCACAAGTATATTTTTGTAAATTGTAATATATGGGTTATACTAATGATAAATGTAATGTATCTTTATATTTTGTATTTATATAAAATATATTCATTTTGTAAATTTGTGTTGTCATTTTTAGGCCTCATCATATATGTAGTTTTTATATGAATTTCCTTTATCCTCATACTTTGCCGTAAGAGTATTTGGGCTTCATAGTTAGCACAAAATTGTTCTGCAGAATGGCTTGAACATGGATGGTACCTATGGCTACGAAGACTGCGTTGGTTTAAAAGTAAAGCCAAGACAGGGGGATGGACTTCTATTTTATTCACTGCTCCCCAACGGGACAATCGATCAGGTTAGCCGTTAGTGTTGTTTTTCTTCTAAATTGCTGAGTAATAATCATTGATTCAACGACAGATTATGATATAATATATGCACAGAAGTTAAAATCTCAACCATTAGATTATGTTGAGTCGCGTACTGTGATAGACTCATGTAAGTGCAAACTCACTTCTAGTTCTAAGTTATGACTTATTTGTATATATTCTTTCTTTGGCAGACATCACTGCATGGGAGCTGCCCTGTGATAAAAGGGGAGAAGTGGGTGGCAACGAAGTGGATAAGGAATCTTGATCAAGAAGAGGATGATTAGATAGTTCATAGTTGGCCCCTGCAATTCAAATTCTGTCTCATACAGGGTTATTATCTTCCCATGGTGTAATTTATGGTCAGATGAGATGAATAATCGAGGGAAATTTTGATCAAATCAGATGTGTTCAAAATGTATAACAAGAGTGTAAATTTTTGTTGAATGCATGTACTAATGGGTCATAATTAAATTGAGCAGCCCCATTGGTCCGATCTTTTCGACTTGAGGAGAAGTTGAAAATGGAAATTTTGTTTTTGGATTGGATTTGTGTATTTAACACATTGAAACATCAAAACGTAATTTTTTCTACACGAAAATTCAGTTGTTTTTATTTTGAATCCTTAACAAGTATCATTAGGGCACTTGTTAGTAAGACTCATTTTTATTAGGAAATGCTAACAAGTGTCCTTAAGACACTTAATAAGAAGTTTAAAATGGAAATTGTACCTTAGGATTTGTGTATTCTAGTTATAATGTGAGCTCTCAAGACAAAAATTGCCAAACTCGAGAGCCTAAACATACTAGAACATAAATAATTCATTATGTAAAAAAAAAAAAATCAATAATTCAATGTTTCATCTTCATGATAAATAATGAATATATTTAAAGAAATAAACACAATAACAACAATCAAACTTTATCCACCATGCGAGGTCACTATATAAATTAAACAACGTCATAGTGTTCTATCAAAATTTATGTATTTTTTCAACTTATTAATCTCTAATTCCTTCTTAATAATTTCTCTTATAGTTTTTCTAGGTCTTTCCCTACGGGGTAGTGATTACACTCCCCTCTACCTAATCTACTCTCCTTATTACAAAATCATGTGTCTTCTCTCGATATGCCTAAACCACCCAAGTCTAGTTTCTACGATCTCTCAACATGACATTTTTAATTTTATCACGTCTTGTCTTACCAAACATCCAACACAACATCCTCATTTTTGCTACGCTTAACTTATATTCGTGGTGGTTCTTTGCCTCCAACACCCTGTCCCGAAAAACATTGTCGATCTTATCGTTGTGTGATAAAAAAATTCCTTCAACTTGAGCTGTATTTTCACATCACATAAAACACTTTAGATACTCGTCCATTTCAACCACCCAACTTGGATTCAACGATTTACATCTCTTTTTATTTCTTTTTTGTTTTGTACTATAGACCCATGATATTTAAACCATGTAACTTGTGGTATGATATGATCTCTAATTTTCACCTCTAAGCCATAAACTTTTCACCTCTTTGCTAGAATTACATTCTGTATACTCTGTTTTACTTCTACTCCGGCGAAAGTCATATGTTTCTAAGCTTGTCTCCAACCTCCTATTTAATTCTTCCCTCGACTCTCTAAGTATGGCGATATCGTATGCAAAAAGCACGCATCTTGGTGCTCGTTCTTGGATGTGTTCCGTAAGCACATCTAACACTAAGGTAAAAAAAAAAAAAAAAGAGTTTAATGGTGAACCTTGATGCAATCCTATTGTTATGGAAAATCTTCGATGTCTTCAGATTGTGTTATCACACTAGTCGAGACTCATTCATACATATCCTTGATAGCTCAAATATAGGCAACCGTCACATCTTTCTTTTCTATGGTTTTTCACAAAACCCCTTTAGGCACCCTATCACAGGGTAGCACTTTGGTGACATTGGTCAACCGCAATGTCACAAGTGTGCAAAAAGACAAGAAATACTTGTTAATGAGAGAGAAGAAAGTCATAGTTTTTTGTTCTTTTGCACACTTGTGACATTGTTGTTGGCCAATGTCACATGAAATTGACACCTCAATGTCACCAAAGTGCTAACCCCCAATCACATGTCTTCTCTAAATCAATGAAAGTTAAGCGCAAATCCTTTTGATATATTCGATACCGCTCCATCACTTTCTTCATTATAAAAGTTACTTATATTTTTATATATTGTGCATTTAGATATTTAATTTTATTAAAATATCCTAACCATATCGTACCTTGACTTTTAAATTTCTTCTATATTGTTGTATCAATATCGTATTATACCTATATCGTATCAAATATCTGAGTTTCATACACGAACATTTTGCATTCCCCCGTGAGATAAATATAGCAATGTTACATGTGCTACAGGCTACCCGTTTTTCATACGGATTAGGCTATATTTTACACAGGTTTTTTAGAGCCAAACAAAAATCCCTAAAAAAATTCAAGTCGAAATTGAAAGACCTAAGTCCTGCATTTGATCAAGCTTGATAGATCCACCCAAACTTGATGGCCGACCCATTTGGTTAGCTCTAAATAATGCTCTCGTATCTATCTATTAATGTATTTTTTCTTCTTTGAGGAAGATAAGCAATGGTATCCAGCTGCAAAATACTAACATGGCCGCGTAACTATTACGTGGCCACTTATCCACGTCAGCAATAAATAAATTATGGAGTAGTTAGTTGAGGGATATAAAGAGAGCAATAAATTTGATTGACTTAAGAAAATAGTAGTGTTTTTTATTTTTGACTAAAAATGAAAATACTACTAGTGTTTTATTAATTAATTAATGAAAATTAAGAAAGAAAAATCCACATATATAAATTAATCTATCTTTCTATCTTTCATCCATTATTTTCGTTTTGCGCACACAACACAGTCTTGTTCCGATAAAGAAATTAGGGTTTTGAGGGTCTCTCGCCATGGGTGGAGGTAACGGTCAAAAGGCTAAGATGGCTCGCGAGAGGAACCTCGAGAAGCAGAAGAATGCTGGCAAAGGTAATCTCTCTCTTCTCTCTTTCGCCGTCAATTATAGGGTTTCATGCTTTCGTTCTAAAAATTGGGATTAAATCAAGAATCTTGATTCTACGTGTTAGATCTGGTTGATTTGAACAATTTTTGTTTTGTATATGCAGGAAGCCAGCTTGAAAAAAACAAAAAAGCTATGTCTATCCAGGTATTTATTCTTTCGAACAATTATTTCTGATGATAATCATTAAAACTGCTTCATAGATCTGCTTTATACGTCATGTAAAATTTTCCAATAATTTTTTTGGTGACCGATTTTTGCTCGGGGTTCTTTGATTTGTGGTTAGATCCCCTGGTTTGGAACTCAGTTTTTTTATTTATTTATTTTGACATCTGGGTTATTTTGATTTGATGATGTTTGTTTTAAACGCATTTTCACAGAGATATTTCATGTGTGCATCATGTGAAATATGTTATGTTATGGAGTTGGGTTGATAGAGAATATGTACGGAAAGAATCATTAAGGATTGTGTTTTATTTTTTATGATAAATTTGAAGCCAATTGAGGGATATGAGCAAAAGTGTGATTGGTAACAACTATTTTTACAGTTTGATCATTTCTTAACATCTAATGAAGCACTTCAATGAAATTGAATATTATCAATGATACTTAATTTGGAAATACAGTTTCTCATCCTAAAGCCTCTGGGAACTCCACAATTGAGACTTTTGATAAGCACATAAATTGGATAGTTTCTTGTTTTTGGTGTTGATAGAAGTTCATTTTGTTAGGAATTCAGACTTCTTTGGTTGAAGTATTTTGGTTGGTTTTATAAAACTAACTTCTTCCCTTGAAAATTTCTAAAACATAATCCTCATCGATGTCTTTCATCCTTACATACGCATTCACTACTGTCTTTCTCAATCAGTTACATTGACGCTGTTCATCCTACTGTCTTAAATTTGTTTATTTGGTATTTGTTTGCTTGCTAGTGTAAGCTAATTACCCGATGATTGTGTCTCTTTACTTGACATAGTATGTATATTCACTCAGCAACATGTAGTTGGTTTGACAAGTTCTTTTTTGATGTCTAATTGTTTCTATTGATCCACTGTGTAAACTGCATAATGCATAAAAGTTTCCTTAAAAAAAATGTATTTGCTAGTCAGAACTGTTAACTTCTATGCATATTTGGAAGACTTCATTATAGATGTTAAAATTCATCATGACCATGGTGTTAAGGAGTGTTCAATTTCTCACTGCATTGCTGTAGCATTGAATAGATCCTTTACTGATTATAATGTTGTGATTGATGATTGCAGTGCAAGGTGTGCATGCAAACATTTATCTGCACCACATCAGAAGTGAAGTGCAAGGAGCATGCTGAGGCAAGACACCCAAAATCTGATCTCTTCACTTGTTTTCCTCATCTTAAACCAGAAGCATGAAGGGAAGCATGTTGATACATTATATTATAATATATGGATCATGAGTTTCTTTTATATCAAAAAATTCCTATGTGTTTGTCTTGTTGGCTAGGGAAAGACACAAGGGGGATAATTAGTATGTTTTTCCCCTGAAGTGTGAGAAACTGTTGATTTTCTCTAGTCAAAGTGTAACTGTTTACTGGTCATTAGTGTTAATATTGTGTTAAAAATCGTGGTATTAAATAAAGAGCTTGACTATATCAGAGCTTATATAGATAATCTAACTCCACAATAAACATAACTGTTAAGTTATATCATTGGTGGTGGTTGAAATTGGCTTCGTCCCATGCTCCCGTCCCGTCTGCATAGAGTACTTGATCTTCTCAGTTACAATTTTGTTGGCTGCTGCGAGGACATTGTTTGCCTATGAAGCAACTATGATTGGTGTATGGACCGACTGTTTGCTATTATAAAGCTGGTTAAGATAATAATTCAGTCTATGGATGGATTGCCTGTAGAGCCCTGTCAAGTCATATATGCCTGAACCCAATACATAACCTCATTATTTGACCCATTGAATATGAACGCATAAGAACAAAGGCCAAGTTGGACGTCTAGTTATTCTAAATAGCACCTCTGAACTTTCGTTTTGACCAACAAGTGAGAATCAGCGTAGGGCAAATTCCCTAATCTTAGTCTTTTACGACTGTTAGTTCAATTTCCGCTGCGGACTCATTGAAATAATCTAATCAATTTTCTAATTATTGCAAGCTAATTTGTTGGATATGAAATATATATCTATAAACATGTTTTGTACGTATCTAAATCCAGTTTCCATGATATGATCTGGTTCCTTTTTCTTGTTGAGTCTGAAGTAAATAAATCATCACTAGCTATAACGTGAAGAAAACTTTCTCAATCTATATTGAGAAGTAGTAATACATTTCATCCCAGATGTGGCACAGTGGGAGGTCTCCTCTCACCAACATAGGCTAACAACTAATTCACCAACATTTGCTTTTAAAAAAGTTACACTCTCCGACTCCGTCCCTAATTGAAAGAATATTTTTTACAATAAAATGTTGTCTTTATATATATAAGACCATCTACACATTTCTAGATATATTGATTACTCTTTTTTCAATTTCCTTCATTAATATCAATTGTATTGAAATATTGAAAATCAATATGAATGCATTTACACATGAAAGACAATTTAGTAGTAATAGTTACACATTTTTCAGATAAATTTATAACTTCAATTTTTCTTAATACCCGTGATCTTAGTAAAATACTCTTGTATTAAGAGGGAGAATAGTAACATTTTTGGTGAAGAAAAAGTGATTAACACATTTCATTGATCGATGAAATTCACTGGAGTAACCATAAAGAGATCAACAATTAATAGCTAGTTGTTAACAGTTTTCTTCTACACTTCAACTAGGTGCCAATGTCTGGAAATCCTAGTAGCACATTTGCCAAGAGCTAAAGCACACCAATCTAACCAATCACAAGTTAGTCCAAGTGAGGAAAAAAAAGTCTATTTCCTTTAAATATGTTTGAAGGGACTAAAATTTATAAGGACCAAAAACATATTTAACCCAAAAAACTATACTCCCTTGTAAAAAGGTAAGCAAGCCATTAATAAGTTGTGGGGGGGGACAAACCATTTGTCTCTAACCAACACAAGACGCATGTTTCACATTGACGCAACGTTTTTGTATCATTCATCTAAAAAAAAAAAAGTGTTCGTATCATCAATAATAAACTGCAAGCAAACTGCGTTGGAAGAAATATTTGGGAGTATGAATCACTGTCAAAAGTGTTCACAGAAAACTAGGGTAGTAGGAGGCACAATTATTTGTGATTAAATTACCCACTTTATTATAGTATTTGTAATCAATATAGGAAGTTTTCTTAACAAAAAAAAATACTATAAGCTGAACAAACCAACATCCGCTTGAAATTGAGACTTCAAATACTTTTAATTAAAATTATAGTTTTCAAAAACAGATAAACAAATTATTCAACCGAACAAGATAATGATATTCAGTCAAAAAAAAAAAAAAAGATAATGATATTGTTACATTCCACAAGAAAAAGTAACTATTACTTAACAGAATGCAACCATGCCACATGTTGGTGTATTATAAAACAATTCCACATAAATGAACTCAGGTTTATGGCTCCACACATGAAGTTACTGTGTCCTCATTCTGCTACTCTCTGCTGCCCTTACCTGAGAGAAATACGGATGTGCCTACAGGATATACATCAAGGAAACAAAATGTTAAATCAAAAGATAATTATGTATTCATGCGAATCAAGGTACTAAAACAAAAGAAGAACCGGTAAAGGTGAATAAACGAGTTCTTTATTATTACCATTGCTTCTCTTGCTGTTAGCCTGTCCTGGTGGTCATATCGAAGGAGCTTATCAAGATAATCGATTGCCTGCATGTAGAATATTGAAATGTTTATAATCCACGTATGAGAATTGTTAAATTGCAGAATAAACTACGTGTTAGGTCCCAATGCTATAATGGAGAATGGATTAAATGACCTCGGGAGACACAAGATGCTGATTATCTGCATTGATAAATTTAGACCAAGGTTTGCGACTGTGCCTGGGAAAGGAAATAGAATAACAAGTATAAGTAGTTAAGAAACATTAATACTTCATACACCTATCATGAAGAAATGAAGTAAAAATAAAAGCAGCGAACTTCTTCGGAGAGGGCCAAGGGAGACACTATTGCATTGTCATGGAAAATACAACAATAGAAACCAATCCTTATCCGACTAAGTGAGGTCGGCTACATAGATCAAACGACACCATGATGTTCTATCATATATCATATCTCTATCTAACTCGTTAATCTCTAGATCTCGCTAAATAGTTTTTCTTCACAGACAAATTTGTTATGACCGGTAGAAAATCAAATGGAAGATAATACCTTCCAACTAGTGCATCAAGTTGAGGATCTAGCTCCAGATGATACTTGTTCAGATATGCATTTAGTTCATCAGTTCCAAGCACCTACAGACCACACAAAAAAGACAAGAAAAACAAAGTTTTAAGATCGAGAAAGAAATATCAATAATAGATTATTATTTTTTGTTGGGGAGTGCACTAGTTTAGAATGGATCTTTCGGCAAGCAAAAAATGAAATAAATATAACCATACTTAGGACACTAATAACTACAAAAGTGCGGCCAAATTTTTGGTATCACCTTATCATGTAATTCCAAAAATTTGTATATTAAATAGTAAAAATTATGCTACAGGTAGGTTATGGGTTTGAGTTTAAGATTCGATAACTTGCAAATGCAAGGTGATAATACAGGTAGGTTCTGGGTTCGAGTTTAAGACTCGATAACTTGCAAATGCAAGGTGATAGTACTGCCTACAATAGACCCTGAAATGAATCTGACCCTTCCTTGCTTTGAGGGTGTTTTGTAGCATGAGATTGTCCTCTTTTACTATTTTCTATACAACATTATATTAACTCTGTAATTTATATATAATTATTATAAAGCACTGTGAATGTTACCTTAGCTATTTTTACAAGCTGGTCGTGGTTGTCGTGACCGTAAAAGAAAGGTTCCTTGCGGAATATCTACACAAAGTAAAATGATCACAAGCCAGAATTACATGATTTTTCACGCATAATTAAATTTGAAATTTGAATTCATACAGAAGTAACGCCAAAGATATGCTTGCTATAATTCTTACCATTCCGGCAAACATACAGCCAAGGCTCCACATGTCTAATGAGTAATCATAGTCTTGCAAATCAACTAGAAGTTCAGGGCCCTTAAAGTATCTGAGAAAGGAAACATAACATTTTTATGGACACTGTCATTCAGGAACATGAAAACCCACGAGTCATCCTCAGATAGCAATAGCATAAAAGTCTAGGAAGGTTTACACACTAGTTTTCTGTTATCAAGTTTACACATATAACTAACAAATATACACAAATAAAAACAAAACAAGAAAAACTAATGGATTGTGACAGGTGAATTACTGAACTAATGCTAGCCTAGAAAGAAGCTAAGAATGTTATATGATTGTGTGACCTGAAACATGATACTAAGGAGAGTTGACAGAAGTTAAGATGACCAGACCATAGGACTTCTCGCTTACCACTAAACTAGCACCAAGACCTCCATTATTGGATCCCAAATTCTTATTGGCTTCTTGCTTAACCCTTCTGCTTAACAGCCCTCACACATGGAAAATGATGACTAATTTATGTGCTTCTAATATATTCAGAAACAAGGCCTAATAGGCACAAAAATCCCTTCACAAATATTTAATAGGTTTAAATTGAAGCAGAACAAATTAAGTTGGACCATGTAATTATGTAAAAGAGGCGCCTAAAAAATGATAGTATAATAATATAATCAAACAGGGCAATTTACTCATACACAAGGTGAATTGATTTTGGAATTTGTAAGCAACATTTATCCAGTATAAATCAGCTAAAGTGATTTGCAATAACTTTTGTTCAAGTCTCAAGTGCCAATGTTTAGCAGCAGTAGTAGCAATAGTGGCCATATCTCAGTTGACCAAGAAAGGAATCACTTTCACACTTGATTTTATTTAAGAAAATTGTAGTTCTTATATTTGACTTATGATGTATTGTTGGTTCATGTTTCAGACCCTTACAATGATGTCAGTGGATATACAAATACTTGGAATGCAAAAATTCTAATAAACTATTCTTATTGGAATATTCTTACTTAAACATGCTAATGATACCTTACAGGTTTCTCTGTATCTTGTATATAAAATTTAATAATAAATATTAAATATCATGATGCACAGGCTCATTCATTTGCAAATCTTTCTTGGATGTCTAATAATAGAGTTGAGACTCCAGTCAATTGATTAGAAAACATTACCTTGAAGCCACACGAACATTATATTCCTTTCCAGGATGATAAAATTCAGCAAGACCCCAGTCTATCAAGCGGAGTTTTCGCAATTCATGATCTATCATAACATTGTGTGGTTTGACATCTCTATGCATTATGCCTTGAGAGTGGCAGTAATCCAAGGCCTGCAATTCAAAACTACAACATTCATGTAACAAGAAAAGGTTCTCAATACATCTTCGCACAGATATGAAGTAACAATTTCAATGATGCATAAGCATAAACCTATACATGTCGATCAGATACAAAATTCAAACAGGCGTCTTCCCAGACGAAAAAATACTCTAAATACTTTGAAGTTGGAATATATTTGGTTATAGAAAGAAAACAGAGAACAGTCCAAGTATACCACAAGAAGTAGAAGTAACACATTACCTTAAGAAGCTCATATATGTAATAGCGTATGTCATAATCAGTCAAGGTTGGATACAGAACTTTAAAATCTGTACTGTTGACGTACTCAAATATTAAACTTGGAGTTTTAGAGTGCTGGTCTCTGACAATATCAAGAAGCTTGACAATGTTTGGGCCCCCACAAAGGTTCTGAAGTATTTTTATCTCTCTTTTAATCTGCAAAATAATGTTGAAACTCTCATACATTAAGACAAAAATCCCAGAAGAAAATAAATGGCGTGGTAAATGAAACTGCACAGAAAAAAAAGAAAAATTAAAGATAGCACAATACTTCAACTATGTCTTAATGCACTTACAAGGGCTTTTCAGAAAATGGAAGATATATATTACTGAATCCAAAATTTGAGGAACATTTCCTATTCAAAAAATTGGAATCAAAATTGTCTTTGTCCATGCCCTAATTGTTTCATATCACCAATTGGAATGCTCGTTGGGAGCTAGAACAATTTGAATTGGACAATTCCCACATAAAGTTTTAAAAATAGGATTTGCAGAATCAGTTAGCTGCTGAACACTAGAACCACATCATTTCCTAATTCCTACATGGCTCAATGTAAAATTGTTTTCACCCTTCCAAAGAATACTATGTCTTACAATGAATTTAAGTTACTTTTTATTTTAGAAATAAATGTTACACAACTGATATTCTGCAAAGTGGTCAAGCCGTTATCCAATACAAAGAAGATTGTGAACCGCATGTATGTTAGAAATTTATGTTTGTTTAAATTACATTATTATTTGTGCAGCAAATTTCAAGAGAGAATAATTCCAAACAAATCACCCCTGAGCTGGTTTTACTCACATTTTTCAGGTCTTACAAGAAAAGCAAAAAACACCATCAAAGTTAAAAAAAAAAAAGTTCACCTTCTTTTTCTTTACGGGCTTGAGAATCTTGATAACACAGCGCTCATTGCTGTTAACATTTATGCCTTCAAACACCTCACTATATTTCCCCCTTCCTACTTTTCGTACAACCTCATAATCATCTTGATCCCTGAAAAAGTCACACATTACACTAATAAATATATTATCAAAATAAAAAATGTAAAAGACAATGGGATTAAGGACACTTCGGCATAAGTTTCATAAAGATTAGACCTAACATTACCAAAGAATATTACCAAAATGAAAAATGTCAAAAAGAACAACTGGATTTAGCGCGCTTCGATAGTGACCTCATAAAAATCAGACCTAATACAAGAAAACCTTGCTCATTCAAACAAATAGCAACATATTTAGTTAACTTTGAAATTCAGGGAACAAATGCCATCAATTAACTTCTAATCTACGAAGCACCGACACAGACGCATCGACACCACTAATAATTTTTATAAATGGCATAATTGAATGTAATAAAAAATGTTTGTGTGAGACACACATTCGATCAGAAGTGTCGGTGCTACAGAGCTTCAAATCACACGGTAATTATCGATTCTCAATAACCATTGTGGTTCATTCATATCATACAAAAGCTACGAAGCACAAACACCAACACAACGATAATAATTTAAAAAAAAATGAAGTAATTGAATGTAATGAAATCTGCCGATATCATGCCAGACACCGGACACACCTTCGATCAGAAGTGTCGGTGCTACAAAGCTATCATACGGTAATTATCAATCCTCAATAACCATCGTGGTTCATTCATATCATACCAAATCTAAGAAACACAAACACCGACACACCGATAATAATTTACAAAAAAATGAATTAAATGAATGTAATCAAATCCGCTGATATCGTATCGAACACCGCACCGGACACGCCTTCGATCAGAAGTGTCGGTGCTACTGAATACCACCGACAGAAAAGTGCAGTGGAATAGATCCAATCAAAATGATATAACTCCAATAAAAATATCCTAATTTCTTATCCCTAAATATATAAAATCAAAATAATATTCTTGCAACTCAACAAATTCAAAAAGAAACTAAAATTGCTCACTAATTCATAACCTAATCGAATTCATAAACCAAATCAACGCATAACATAAATCACAAAACAAAATCAAGATTTCAAAAGAAAATTAGGGTTTGAGAAGAACTACCCCCATTGAACAGTGAGAGATTCATAGTCCCAATACTCTTTGGGGCGAATAACATTGACATCGGTGTAGACGCGAGCTTTGGACATTGTTGATGAGATCTGGGAAACGATGATAGTGGTAGTGGTATTAGATTCGTTGGATTGGGTGGGTATGCGTACGTTAGGAGGTTGCGCTACCGGCGCATGTAAGCTTATCAAGGTGCACACTAGTAACAAACGCAGCTGTGGTGCTTGCTTCGGATTCGTGCGCATATTTCACTCGTGTCTCAGGATAATATACACATATATACTTTTTTAAAAAAAAAATAAAATTATTTACAGGATTATAAATAAATTTTAATTGTAAAAAATAAAATAAATTATTAATAATATAATAGGAAAAAACACATGTTTATGCATTTGATACCTTCGACGAAGCTGCTCATCCGTGTAGATTAGAATGTCTGAAAAATGTCCCTCTTCATGATTTCTATGTGCATTTCTTCTTTGATGTTTGGACCTACCAGAGCTTGCGACTTCTTCTTGTGTTTGACTTTCGAAGTAAAGCCTCACAAGTTCTTCATCCATGCCATCATTCATATAACTCATGAACATTTTTGCTAGGTGGGAAGGATTGGAAGGATCCATGAGAAGAGAAGTTTGTTATTGAAGATAAAGTGTTGGTAAATTGTAGATAGGGTTTGTAATGATGATTGTGCATGTTAAAAGCATTTATAAGGTTAATTTAAATAATGGCTAGTTTTTAACGACTAGTTTGAATAACAACTAGTTTTTAACGACTAATTTGATTAACAATTGTTTTAAATAATGACTAGTCATATAGTAAAAGTTATAATAATTATGAGAAACTAAAAGCTATTCAACATACATAACCATCTCAATTAATTGTTGAAAAAAAAAATCATTTCAATTGAGTTCATATTTTCCGCTAATCACATCGCATACCTAATCTTTTAAGTTGAGTAGGACAATAATGGATGACAAAACTCTTCATCAAGAGAGTTAACACCGTTCATTCTAAATGCTAAATTCGAATTAATAACCCCTAGTTAAGCTAAAAGAGATATTTTATCATCTCATTCAAGTGTTTTTGAGTATATATGGTTTAAGATCATATTTGTAATTCAAATTTATATTATTTTATGCATCCAAGAAAGTACAAAAGTAATGTTGCATTGCAATGTACCGTTGCAAAACGTATAAACTAAGTTTCGTAATGAAACACGTTATTCTTTTTTAGTCATTCAAAACACAAATGCACCTTTTAAACTTTAAAGTACTTCTCAACCTCATATTTGTCGAATCAAAATAAAATAAAGGGAAATGCCCAATCTCGCAAAACATATTATCGCGAGAGCATCACGAATCATGTGGTAAGGCAACTAACTTGCATGTTTCATTTCTATTTTCCTATGACACATGTTGTACTGAAACGACAATACATGTTGCTTTATCTCTGTTTTCTTCTGCCACCACCGCTTCACCTGTTATAGTTCCAGCACATGTTGTATATCTTACGAGAAGAAACTTGGTGTGTATGAGAAGTGGATAGTATATATATCAACATCTAAGAGTAATACTAAATGGTTCATCAAACAAGGGCCTCAATTCCAACACTAGTAGTGGTTCTATTATTAAGAATACTTTTGATAAATAAACAAAAACAAGATTTCGTGAAAATTTCGCTTGAAATGCAGTCGCTATATATAAACAAACAAAAATAAAACAAATTTAGTATCTTAAACAAATTTACATTAATGGTAAATCATAATCTCATCATTTATCTTGAATCAAGTTAGCACAATAATTACTAGTGTGTATCGTGGAAAATTTTATTTAAATTAAAAATAAAATATTTCATACTTCACATCTCAAGCTGATTTAAATATGCCGTATCGTTTTGAGAGTATATTTTAAACATGAAAAAATTACACATAAAAATAAGAGGATATTCAAGTTTCATGATTAATGTCAATAATAATTTAAGCTTCAGGTAATAATATAAAACATTTCCTTCATATAATTGTAAACACATAATAACATCCAGTCTGACACATAATCGTATGAAAATATTCATATATTCAATTTATGTGAATATAAAAATTTGATCTTTATGCTAAAAAAAATTGATCTTAAGCTCCCTAGTCCCTTCACAATTTTATATAAACAATGACAGAAAAGAAATCAATGCTAACAAATTAAAACATGAGAACTCTTAAAAATACTAAGCAGAACTTGATCAAGCTAGAAGTACATTTTTATCACCTAGTAAATAAATAGCCAAAAAACATGAAAAAGCACGGGCGATAGAATTTGGAGAAGGTGGTGAATCTGTTGGAGTAGATGATCTATTAAACAAAGGCAAAAACTCAAGTAGGGGCTTCGCCTTTACAAAAAAGGTTAACTTAAATCAATAGTTCCAATATTATACAAAAGTTCCAATATATGTGCTTGTAGTTGTAAGGAGTTTGTATTAGAAACACCTGAAACTTCCTTTGTAAAATGAATGATGAATACTTTCTATTATAAGCTTGAATTTTTCTTCATTTCATACCTATTAGCTCCTTCGAATTTCCAGCACCTACACCAAAAAGAAAAATAGAAATTAGAGGAATACCACAATAAATTGAAACACAATAAACATTCAGCTTTCAGGCACAACAAATTATGTTGGTCAGATTTACCATAATAGATTAGTTAATGTAGATGTGCTTATAAGGTTGCTTTGATTTACCTTATTAGCAACCTTGGTACGTAGACTTGTCATTCGCAATTTTTACACTAATACATTCACTAAACTTACAATCTCTTGTGGTACCTTTCATTTTATGAAACCCAACAACCTTATAAGCCAATTCAGCTTGCTTAGTATCCTCTTGCTTATTCAATATTTCAAATACCTTCAAAAAGAGAGAAAAACAAAAAATAACCCGAACATGATGCAGAAGAAGAATTTTATTCATTAGAAATTTAAAATGAAATGGCACGAAAGTTTTTGAGAAACTTTTTGGTTTCTACAAAATACTAATTGTAAAAATATTAAATAAAGAAATAATAGTATAAAAAAATAAAAAATAAAACAGTTTCCTTATTAGGAAATAATATAGAAAGTGTATTAAGGAAGGATGCTCCTAAAAGATGACAAATGTCCAACTTGCCAAAGAACTAACCTTGCTGTATTATATTTAATGATTTGGGAGTAACTTCAACAAACTGACAGATCACAAAAACACAAGTGTTTTTATTCTTTTAAAAATAACAACAATTCTAAACAAACTCCAATAAAAAAGTAAATCATCTGTGGTAGTAATGTATTCCTTACTTTTTAGAATCAACTTCAATTTTATCTCTAAACTATCACTCCAAATTGTCAACATTACAATACTACAAGAGCACTATGCCCTAGTTCAAAGTGACAAGAAGAGTAATTGAAAGAGTAAAGTGAAGAGTTACGTTAAAATTTTCACCTCATTTTTGTTATAAATATACAAGTACAAGGTATTTTACATTCTATATTCATCTACCTGACCATTAAGTTGATAACCTAAACCAAGAGGGTAAAAAAACATAAGAAAGATGTAAATGAAGAAGGAAAAAGGGTATGACAAAAAGGAAAGTTCATGAATCATCTGTGTCACTACTGTCTCTTTACATATATCTTTCTTTTAGGCTGAATTTGTTCAACATCAAAAACCTCAAACATTAGACGTCTCACATCACGTTTCCCATAAACAGCATACGAAAGCCCGTGAAGGGCTTGTTGAACAGATACCGTGGCCGGGTTTCTCAGTCTGTGACTGCGCTCATACGAATTTCGAACCTTGTCGGAGTATATAATAAAACGGTGGAGTTGTTTGGCCCTCAAATACATTCCACAATACCTGTTCATAAGAGTGCGGCGGTGCTTTTCTTGTAACCAATAACCCGGAGCATCTAAATGCTTCATCAACAATCTTTCAGCCATCACCAAATCCTTAACAAAATACCCAAAATAATTAAATTAATGGATAAACAAATTTATAACGTAGGCAATGAAGAAGAGAGGAGGACAAATTTTAGCATATCGTATACTTCTTATAGATGAAACAAGAGTGTCATTCATTCCAAAAATGCAATCAAATAGTAGAATAGACAAGAAACATAAAGAGTTTACCGCTATCTTTTGACCAAGGTATTCTAATCTCTCGTAGCAAAATCGAGGATGATCAAATTTGTAATTTGATGGATGCAAGAAACATAGCTGCAAAACAAGAAATTGGTTATCAGAATTCAGAACAGAACCTAGAGTAACTTTCGATCAGATCTGCCGACCATCTTCTATTGAAGGTTACATGGAAATTAGAGAAAAGGTATAAAATATAATGAATACCAATTAAACCATTGACATGCTTGTATAAACCTGAACGTCAAGGAGTGAAGTAAAGAGCAAACAAGAAAATAAGCTTAATGTAAAAAAAAACAAAATTCATGAGTAAACACAAGACATGATAGGATTAAGAATGAATAAGTTAGACAGGAAGTCAAGGTAGCACCTATTGTAAAGAAGTTAATGAAATTTTCTGTCTTACGTGATTTGAGCATGTGAGAAGGCGACATACAAAAACTCTAGTAGGGAGGGTATCAACGGATTAATGGAGGGTAGTCCAAGTCCAATAGTAAATAATGGTGGGAGACATGGAAAAGCTATGGTCAAACCCCTTAAAAGGTTGTAGATTTGTTTTGCTCTAGACATGATTACCGATAAGATATTATGTTATCGTTTGATTCATGCATACAATCCCACCAAGTGAAAAAAGGCTTTTAATTTGACTGTTGAAAACTACTAACATGCTTAATATTTGGGTGGTTTTAAGGCGTGTCTTTGTTGTAATGAGGTGAAATGTGCTTAGATAAACCAAGTACAGAAGAGAAATACCTAAAATAGGTACAAAAATGATACCCACAACATAAAATATCTATCATTGACTGTGTGGTACTGATAACTTGAGTATTTTCTACTATTTTAGATTTAGCTTTCCAAGTTTCCACAGAATCAATAACTAAACTACATCTTTAATAAAATCTGTGCTTCTGACAAACTTCAACCGACATTAAACAGCTTCAATGCCATATTATTCACATACTGAATTCCATCCAAGATGGGAAAGCAGTAGAAACATGGTAATTTCTTGCTCAGAGATGCATTGAAGTATTCATATGTATACGTATACCCAAACCTAACAGATAGGAAAAAAGGTAAAGAAAAACGAGAGGCATCAATTGCTACCTGCAAACCAAGTCCAAGCTCTACATTCCTAGCTTCAGTAATTTCTGGAATTCTATCTGTCATTTCTAATGGATAGCCAAGGATTTGCATAACCCGGGGTCTGCTATCATAATCCCATACATTACCTCTAAACCGATGCATTCCTGGGGGAATACAAGCTCTGAACAGCCGTGGATGTGCAAAAAGGGCATCTGCAGGAGGCTGAATGGAGAACAGTAAGTACATTGCTTTTTCTAATAATATCATAAACAAATTATGTTGTAGGGAATGAACTTCGCATGCATATTTGGTAGAAGAGAGAAAAACAAAATCGAATGTATAATGAAGCAAGATTAAGTTTGACCACAATGGCATGAGCTTTATATTTAGATTTTCGCTGACTTTTTGTAAGAGAAAAAACCAATAATGCTATGACATATGTGTGGCACTTGCCTTATAGGCAACCATATCTTGCCAGCTTAGCTTGCCTTCAAATTCAGCAGATACATGATCTATGTCTTCAAGTTGCTTCCGCAATCTGGGCTGGCATTCCTCAGCATCTGGATCCATTCCAAAAACTTCAAAAAGAACACGATACACTTCCGGCATACCAAAACACAGATAGATTGCCCCAAACAAGGCCCAAAAGACAGACCTGCCAAATGCATATACAATTACAAATATTTCGATAGTATGTGAAAATTACATTTCAGATACATATCATGGGAGACCAGCTCCATTGATTAAGATAGTTCGTGATAAATTAGTTTGTGAGAGGAATGTTAAGTTGGTTAGTTAGTTAACAAACATAATAAGGCAAGTGGCCTATAAATAGGGAAGAGAGATCACGAGTTATCCTCTTATCATTGGGAGAGTCTAGAGTCTTTCGAATACTCTAGGAATTCTATTGTAATTTGGGGATTATCCCTATTTTCTCTAGTAATACCAATTGGTTTCTATCAGTTTGACAGTAAATTGATTAAGGTAATCAATATTTTTATCTTCCCTAGATCCATATTTAATCATTTACAATCCGTGAATCATAACAACTTGCTCTTCAAAACAAGATGGGATCATTGATCTCAGAATTACTCACAATCTGATATCACAAATTCATGCCAAATATAATGGAGGATAAGACACATGGAAAAAATACAATTAGAGCCAGAGAGCAGACCCCAATGAATAAGGATGTATATCCAAATTTCACAGCCAGTCAAGCTTATTCTGTTTGAAGCAGAATAACATCACACATAATTCTCGAATCCAAAGTCTCCATTGCTCAAAAGATTACCACGGAAGAAAAACCAGAAACTTACAAGCAAATAAAAACAGAAAGTATTAATCCTATGATCATATCAATCAATTCAGTTTGCCCAGCCAGTCAGGTGACTCCAACCAAGATGGCCCCATGTCAAAATCCTCCCCATACGATAAGAAAATAGCAAATACACGACAACAAACCCCCCTAAAATATGTGGACAAATTCATATCATCTATTTCTTTATTTTGTTTGACTCCCTTGGATTCAAACATATTCATATTGTATATAATGGCATTCTACTACAATTTAAAACATCAAAGGCTTTCTTCCAGACAAGCAGAGACAACTACCCACAATAATTTAAAAACACAAAGCAATAATGGCCATATGGATCAAACGATAGCAAACATGACATGTCAAAATCAAAAGGTCCATAAAAAAAAATATAAGCATAGTTCGTATTCAACAATTCAAACACACGACCAGGGTTTTAAATAGAGGTCTGCATGCGCAATATAAACCACGTCATCATGATTTTTGTTATCACAGCGGCCAAGATTGAGACCGCATCAACCACATTTGACTGCAATTATTTGCAACATCAAAGATTGCAACAGGACAGCAAAAACTGCAATCTTTACCACATCCCTTTATTTAAAACTGTTTGATTTGCTAAAAAAACATGAGATTGGATTGGACAACTTTTTTGTCCCTGCTTGATTTAGAAGCTGGTTATGGGACTAACACAATAGATAGAAGGCAGTGGACGAAAACAAGAATTCTTTCCCTCACTAACCAAGAGCAACGTTTTGTCCGGCATTGTCATGCCTAGTACTCTTTGGTCCTATCTAGTACTAGTTTGTACGGTACTTACTTACTGTTTTGCGAATCAAACGCACACTTTGCATAGCACACACATAAACATGATATTAAACAAAAATTGACAATCATTAATAAACATATTATAATAGCACATTGCTAACTTACTTGGCAATTTGCTCCCTTTCTTTCCTAACCAACTTATCCATATCAATATTAGGAAAAACCAAACCATGCAAGCTAGCATTTTTAATCCACTTAGGCAATCTATGCTTCCCTACCAATCCAAAAACCCTCTCCCTCATCGGCCCCACCGCCTCCCTCGGATACCTCTGCAAGAAAAACTCCCCTAAAGCAAGCTCAATCACATACTGTCCCAAAAAAAACAACCTCGAATGCGCATACCTCACGTGCCTCCCCTTCCCCTTGCACGTGGGATGCTGAAACGCCAAATACAACAGCGTATCAAATTGCTTAGCAGGGTTATCTTCTTCACCAAGCATTTCATCAAAGGGTTGGAGAGGGTACCCTAATGCTTGTTTCACTTCTAACAAGTGGGTTTCCATCCACGCGCGGTCGGTGGTTTTGAGAGGCGCGTGGGGGAGACATGAGCTTAAAAGGGGGAATGTGGATAGGGTTAGTTGTGGACTGTTGATGAGGTTTTTGTTTCGGAGGGGTGGTTTTAGAATTGTGGTTCTTGGTGGTGTTTTTTTGTTTGGTGAATTGTTGTGTGTTTTGTTTTTGTGTTGTTCGAGTTCTCTGAGAAGTCGTTGAGGACTGTTTGGAGGAAGTGGGTTTGTGGTTAGTGCATAAATGTGAAGGGTTTTTTGGGGTATTATGGTTTTGTTCGTGGGGAATTGAATTGGGTTTTGAGAGATTGAGGTTGAGAATGAGAATGAGTGTGGTTTTGGGGAAAGTGTGAAGGTGGAAGATAGGTTCATTATGGGAATATTGAGAGATGAAAGTTAAGACAGTTTTTTTGTTGTTCATTAACGGTTGAATGAGAAATGCGTGGCTCAACCCAAGCCACCAAACTCAGTAATGTGGTGAACATGGTGCGTAAAACTCTGTTTTATTGTTTTTTTTATCCTACATCTTTATATCCACTTTTATAGTTAATGTCTTAATAGCGTTTTTTATTTAGTTATTTTTATTAGTTTATATCATTTTTTATTTATAAAATAACTCAATTTTTCTCTTATATTTACAAGCTAGTTGAACAATTTTACAAACATTTTAAATTGAATCAAATAACTTATCCGCAATCAATTGTATATTCAATTTTGATCAAATTATAAGCTAGTAAAAAAAAAAGACAAACGTTTGGATTATCTTCAAGCTTTCTTTAAAGACCTTAAATTTCTACATTCTTTTTCCTTTTTGATGAAATGAAAATTTGTATATTCAAGAAATTGAAATTTTTGACATTTTTAAAAAATAACTTTTTAAAAGTGATGGATGGTTTTTGATCTGCAAATCAGGATGATATATAATTTGGGATGATTATTCATAATTGTAAAACTATATTTGAACAATATTATGTCAACTTTAGTGTTGAGTATGTGAGGAAACATACAAATGAGACAACTCATTGATTAGCGCCACATGCACCAAACCATCAATATTGGTTAGTTACACTTACACATACATTCCGAGGGATCTACATATTCTGCATGGGCATAGAAGAGATTACTGAATCAGCTAAGGTAACAGAAAGTATATTTCTGCTGCAAAAGTAAATAGTCCTACTAATACTTTACTATGTTCTAAAAGTAAACAATTGTGGGATGGAATAAACATTATGGTGCATGATTGATATATAATTGATGCTCCTACTATATATGTCCTAAAGTTGTGTATGATTGTTGTTGGAAAATGAAACTAATAGTAGTAGTAATTTTGATCTTACAAGCGATGTTTAATCAAGCATGACCGTACTCTCCTTTAAGGTATCATGCTCTTGTCGTTATAATGCTTTTCAATATATTTTGAGTTGTCCCTTGTTGGATTGATCATTGAAAACAAAAATAATAGCAATGGTTTTATTTTGTGGGGTAGTCCTTATTTGATGGATCGATGGACATGAAATGTTTGTGCAATTGTGCTGCATTATTTGGATAGCCAACCCAACAAAGTTTCCTTTGAATAAAACATCATGAAAATGATTTATACCAATAATCTTCTTGTCTGATGATTAGTCTGCATCTTACCAATTGTCGACAATGACGATATTTTCCACTTACCAATTCAAATCTATCGTATAAAACAACGTAACCAAACAAGGGATGTTTGTTTGTTTCTTACGTAAAGGATGTGTGCGCGCTAAGAGATTACGTCATCAACGCGCCCAAGCAAATCCTCCCTGTGCATCAGACGATGATCCATAAATCACGCTTAGTTAGAATCCTTAGCAGGTTCAAAGACTTTTCCCAAATTCTCCTATGATCTCATCTGTGAATAACCAACTCCATCAGGAGAAAGGTCAGAGTATTTGCCGGTATCACCCCCTCGTGTGAGCTCAAATGCTATCCTGTGTTGCATGCCATGCCATCAACCCTGTCCGTCAATCTAGGCCCACTTCGGATCACCAATTATGTTCAGAGCAACTATATTGAGTGGTTAATGCATCATAGGAGTCGAGACAAATACTTAAAGTTTGAGTTTAACTTGGGAAAAAAATGGATGACTTGTTAATAATTCATTGATATTATTGGTTCAAACGAGTCAAGCCGGACCAATTCTTGAGTTTGACTTGTGAAAAAATTAGATGACTTGAATCTGACTCATTTATTTAAATAATTCTAACTAAAAATTTGGACTGACTCAATAAAAGCTTTAGCTTTAATTATTTTGGGTCCATAAACCATTTTCTTTGTTGGCAGTTTCCACATTTTTGGGAATTTGGATGAATCTGTATGTCTATTATTACTGCATTTCAGTGAAGCACAATTTCCTTTGATTTGTTTTCTTGTTAATAATTTCCTTTGCTTTTGGTCACACTCACACGTTTAGCACAATCTGGCTGAAATAACAGGCAAATCAAATCATGGAAAGGAAAATGGGCATGACACCTATGTGTTTTTATGGATGAAAGTGACTTTACAACTTGAAAAAAAAAAGTATAGACCCTGTAAAACCCCAATCATTTAACATGCAACAATATCATTCATTACTTTTTCCACTCAAACTCTCATAAAAGCACACACCACTGAGCACAAAGTACATATATTGCAGAAAATTGAGATCAAATGCAGCTAATACAATGCAGCCTTAATCACGGTCACATTGCAGACTCGGATACATAAAACCCTTCGCGGTTGCGGGAAGGAGGAGCCATTTCTAGTGCTATGAAGAGAACAAGTGAATGGTATGCTTCTGGTTTTTCTATAACTCTTGTAACGTTCATTTGCCAATGCTAATATTAACCTTTTCTTGGATATGATGAAAATTACTGAAAGCCTTTGAATTGAACTACTTATCACAGGAATTACTCCCAGGAGATTCCAAGTGATGTCGCTATTCAAATTGGTGAAGCTTCCTATTCGTTACACAAGGTAGTTGAACAAACTCAAATATCAAACTTACTAATCATAGGATCATTAAATGGAGAGTAATGAATTCTAGTACTTGGTTATGTTTTTTCAATCAATTCTTTGTGCTTTTTATGATACAATATTATGACGTCGTTTGATCTATTTAGTTGACTCCGCGTATTGGTTGTTCATGCAATTCTTAGTTTTTTCTTTTTTTATCAAGAATAGTAATAGGAAGATATAAGTTATATAAGTATAGACATAGTACTTAAAGCTGTTTATTGAATTATTTTTCATAACTCTAATGTAATTTGCAGTTTCCATTAATTTCCAAAAGTGGATACATAAGGAAGCTCATTTCAGAATCTAGTGATGCTGTTGATGATGTTCCATTAATTGAACTCATTGATGTCCCTGGTGGATCAGAAGCATTTGAACTAGCAGCAAAGTTCTGTTACGGGATAAACTTTGAAATAAGCGTCGAAAACATCGCTATGCTTCGATGTGTGGCCGAGTATCTTGAAATGACAGAAGATTATTCGGTCGGAAATTTGGTAGGAAGAACTGATTCTTACTTGAATGAAGTTGCACTCAAGAGCATGTCAGGGGCAATATCCATCTTACATACATCAGAAACTCTTCTTCCAATTGCAGAGAAAGCAAAATTAGTTAGCAGATGCATAGATGCAATAGCCTTCATAGCTTCCAAGGAGAGTCAGTTTGGTTCATCTGGTAGAAGTGATGGTAGTAGCAATGAAAGAGTGATGAATTCTTCCACTGCTTCTCACCAGAGGCCAGCTGTTGATTGGTGGGCTGAAGATCTAACAGTTCTTAAAATTGACTTTTTCCAAAGAGTTCTAATTGCAATGATGGCTAGAGGGTTTAAAAATTGTGGTATTGGTCCTATTATAATGCTCTATTCACAAAAATCTCTGAGAGGTTTGGTAAGTCCCTTTACTAAAGAAGGAAAATTTTCATATCAGTTTTGTTTTAGGTTTTGATTACAAGTTTTGTTATTTTTACGCACAAATTTGACAATAACATACCCCCTCACACTCAGGATTGGACATCTGGATTGTGACCTGAGTAGCCCGATAGTGGACATTTGGATTGTAACCTAACATCCCACCTTATAAAGGTATTTTCAGGTCATATTGTATCCAATGTGAGACTCTTGACACACACAGAACACCCCACCCCTTTCACGCCCAAAACAGGACATATAGAGCGTGACACGGGTGGCTCGATGCCCATGGCCTGGTAGCAAGTGGCCAACGGATCTTGGATATGCTCTAATACCATCTTAAAATTTTGGGTTGGGCCTAACTCAACCCTTACAAAACCAGCTTGTAAGGGCAGGACTGTCATCTTTAAATTTTGGACATCGAGAGTGTGACACTGGTGGCCTGATACTGGTGTGACATGGTAGCAAGGGGCCCGACAGATATGGATAGCCTCTGATACCATCTTAAAATTTTGGGTTGAGCCTAACTTGACCCTTACAAAACCAATTTGTAAGGTGAAGATTGACCTCACTTATAAACTTATATTTAGGCTTTATCTCATCGAATATGAGACTCCTAACACTAGTCTTGTTAAAAAAGTTTGACACATACATCTAATCAAATCTTATCACACAGATATTTGTCCACTATTTTAGATAAAATAAAATTAGATGCATGTCTAAAACTTTTTTATACAGTTAGGATATATGACATTAAACTCGTTGTTTTACATACTGATGAATCTTGACTCTTTTGTGGAGCAGGAGATATTTGGAAAGGGAAGGAAGGATATAGAACCACATGAAGAGCATGAAAAGAGACTTATTTTAGAGATACTAGTGAGCCTTATGCCAAGGGAGAAGAATGCAATATCTGTCAGCTTTCTTTCACTATGGCTTAAGGCAGCAATATATCTTGAGACAACTGTTGCTTGCAGGTTTGATTTGGAGAGAAGGATAGCCATGCAATTAGGACAGGCTGTGTTGGATGATCTTCTTTTTCCTTCATTTAGCGGCGACACATCGTTTGATGTAGAAACAGTGCAAAGAATCATGATGAATTACCTTGAATCTGAAGTTGAAAATCATTACAATGCAGATGATGAATATTATTCTTCTCCACAAAGGGATATTTTTCGGGTTGGAAAGTTATTGGAGAGTTACCTTGCTGAAATAGCTACTGATAGAAATTTATCAGTTCCAAAGTTTATCAGTCTTGCTGAATTAATGCCTGAAAAATCGAGAACAACAGAAGATGGAATGTATAGAGCCGTAGACATCTATCTTAAGGTACAGTTCTATTTATATTGTTGCATTGTAAAAGAAATATATTTTTACACACAAATTTGACATTAATTTACGACAATAATTTAGATGGTTAAAGCAGTTCAAATATGCGGCTAATTATATTCAATAGATGATTATTGAGTATAACAAGGTGTTTAACTCATTAACCATCATACTTAACCACAATTTTCGAACACAAATTGTGGTTAATAAATATCTTGAACAACTGAAAAACTATCTATATGCGAACACAGATTAGATGGTTAATAATGAATATGTTGTATATATTTGAACACCTGAAAATCATAGTTAATGACATTCAAAATCAAGGTTAATTATATTCAGATGATGATTAATGAGTTGTGACACCACCCTGTCAATTTAATTAGCAATTAATCACTTATATATTCTGTGTTAACCCTCTAAATTGTCACCGAATAACTTGAGTGTCAGAATAACACAACTTTGTTGTAATAATTGTACCGACTTTTTTTAATATGTTTATGTCCCAAATAACATAAACTATTATATTTTAACTAAACTTTATGTTCTAACTAATCATTAAAAGAGATAATTATGTAGAGACCATGTATTTACGAAACATTATTAATTTACTCATTACTGATAGAAACCTCCTACTGATATAACTTCTATGTTTGAACAAGTACACAACATTGGACATTTGAGCTGGCTTTAATTTGATGTAATCACAGTTTATTTGCCACATAAATGAATTGAACTTACAATAGTACTATCCTTGAAATCAAGGACTTAACTCTAGAATTCTTCTCATAAATAAAATTCTTATTACAAAGCAATACTGATAAAGTTAGAATTCAAAATTCTCAGGCACATCCATTTGTAAGCGACACGGACAGAAAGAAAGTTTGCGGCATGATGGATTTCCAGAAGCTATCGCGAGAGGCGCGAACACACGCTGCACAAAACAACAGGCTTCCTGCCCAAAACGTGGCTCAAATTCTCTATTATGAACAGCAACGTCTTCGCGACAACATGGATGGCACTGGCAGCGTAGGTTCAGATTCACCTTCAACACCTGACAAGAGGAATGTATACTCATCCGAGCTTTACCCGGCTACTAATGAGGTTTCCAAATTAAGAAGAGAAAATGAAGAACTGAAATTAGAGATAGTGAAACTTAAAATAAAAATAAAAGAGATGGAAAAAAGTACAGTACTCGAATCACCTATTAATAGTCCTTTGTTAAATGGTTCTTCACCTTCAGCTGATAAGCCTCCTTTGCCTAGAAAATCATTCCTAAACTCAGTTTCCAGAAAACTTGGCCGTCTTTCTCCTTTTCAACGTGCTCATCCTGTCATAGCACGTCCCAAAGATCGCATACATCTAGACAAGATTCGACGCTACTCCATATCCTGATTCTGTGCAAGATGCTTTTATCTTTTTTGGAATTACAAACAATAGTATGTTAGTATTATTATGTTGTGCGTGATATTATGCATGGGAAACGTTAACCGGGGAAAGGTAAAACATTTGTAAGATATTTATTTGCAGGGTAATTGTTTTGTTTTGTTCACTTAGTTAGTGGTATTTTGTTATATAGGTATATATATATGGTTGTTACTTCATGATAATAGCTGTGTTCTGTAATGTGACTTATACATATAAATATAGAATTGCTACAGTACTCAAATCCCAAAGGTAAATGAATCTTTATACCTAATCAAAAACCCTAATTCTTTAGGTGACTTTAAACAAGAACAAACAATAAGATCAAGAAACCATAAAAAATAGCAAACATTCAATGACTATCCCAAGCTTCAATAATTGTATGATTCATAACTTAGTATTATAGGCATGAGGAAGGAGCAACTCACACACTAACTAATGCATCCATGCGCCAAGAGGAAAGCCGGAGTCTTCAAAAAAGTTTGAGTAAAGAGGAAAGTTAGTCCTCGAAATTGTAAGCGAAACTCGATATAGTATTTCATTTTTACGAATTGTCAAATACATCCATGAAATTGTAAAGTATCCCCTGATTTTACCAGAAGTGTCAACTAGTGACTATTGGTATTTTTATGTAGGGTATCAACAAAAAAAAATGAATTTATTAAGGTTGGTGAAAAAATAATACGAATTTTCTATTGATTGCTTTGTAATCTAGCCTGTGAGTAGGGACATTATTGTTTTTAACAAGAAGAATAAAATCAATTCAATATCTGTTATCATTTGAAAAATCATTGGTCTTCTGATCTACCATGTAAATTCAGTCAATATAAAATTTCATGTACCAGAATATACCTTCTTTGCAAGCAACAAATGAAAGCATATTTGAAAGTGTCATAGTTAAAAAGGTAAGAGATTCTCATTAAATTCTCTCATATTTAAAACTGTCATATCATACATAGTTTCATGCTGAAAATTGAAATATTTATAATTCAAGGATTATTGGTGTAATGTAACCAAAGCACAACTTTATAAAATTTTGAATGAGTTCATAAATGTTAGGAGTAGCCGGGATAACCCTGCATCTACGCAGTCACATGATATCGAACAGCTTTTATTTTGATTTTATGAAAAACATTGTCTTAAACAGGAATTCAAATAGTCTAGATTCGCGACAACATGACTGTGTGAATGCAGAGAATCCATTTCCAATATTACGCGGGTCGACTATAAATTTTAACAGAGTACATTGTGCAATGGCACTAAATATTTCCAATGACCATAAGATCCCTGGAAGAATACAATGTATGATAACAGCAGTTAGTGGGGCATGTTTTAAATTATTGAGTCCTTTAGGATAAAAAGCTTTTTAGAAATGTGATTATATTCAAGTGACAACCTAGCACTGTCCATATTAATAATGTCTATCATCCAAAAATGAAAGAGATCATGCTTTGGTTTCAATTCATGCATATCCTATAAGGACATCAAATGTAGTAATTAATTTAATACATATTTTGGGACAAACTTAATTTAAATATTTTGTTGAGAATCTTATGCTCATCTGATAGCAGACAAGCACTAGTCCTCCAACTTCTTGTTGGCTAGTAACATGATTAGACGATTTTCATAAATATATATATTATAAGCTATTTTTATAACCTATTTTTGAAGTATTTATTGAAATTGGTCTAAAAAGTCATTAAACAAGTCATAATTCTATCAAATATACACTTAAACAAATGTTACTTATGTTGCAAGATAAATTCAAATAAAACTGTAAATAAGTTATTCCCTAGGTGATAAACTGTTAAGAATTTAATATCCATGGAAGGATAGTGACATGGAATGTTAGAACCTTGTGGACCTAAAAATATCAGTGGCATGTGACTTGTGAATAGTAATGTATCAGTGCACAAAGTAAAATAGTGGTCTTAATGCGTGACATATCAAACCCCACCATACTTGATAACAATTGACACAACATTTCCAAATTCCACACAATACAAACATCATTCACAAAAGTTAGCTAACAGAAAATTTAAATATATCACATTGACCTTAACATATTTTTTTTTTCCTTTCCTTTTTTAAGTCATGTTCAGATTCATCACTTGAAAAAACCAAGGTGACTGTTTTAATCTCTCTTGTCTTAATTGTTCTTCAATACCAAAACTGTTTCTGATAATTCCAGTTGGTTCTTCTCTTTTCATACCATTGCTATGATGTGTCCTCCATCTTCTTGTTTTGTTTATATCACTTGATCCAGTTGAAGATGAAGACAAACTATGTCCTGATTCTGAAGTTAGTGGTGTTTCAACTTTCTTGCTACGATTATAACTCGACGGGCCTAATGTCAGCTCAATTTCAGTCTCGTCGATGATCTCTAGCCCCTCATCATCTGATTCTGCAGTGTGCTCTTCTGCAGGCCTTTCAAGATCAAATTTGATTTGAGCCTTTTCATGTCCAACTTTATGATGATGATTAGCATTTTGAGTTAAACTAATTGCATTCTTGAAGTACCATTCTTGTTCTTTTACTTCAACTCCTCTTCTTGCCTCCATATTTTGCATCAGTATCTTTTGTATTCGATACAAACGATGAAGCTCGTATACCTGAAAGAAAATTCTCGCAACACTCAATTGACGTATGGTTTTAAAAAAGTTCTCTGTTTGCCAGTGTGCATTCAAGAACGACGTATGCAACTTCAATCATAGTCACAAACTCACATAGACATCAAATGGCTGATGCAGCGACAATATTGGTCCTGACATTAAATTCTTTGATGTCTATGAGTTTTGACTATGATCAAAGCTGCATTGGCCGGTATAAGTTATAGCAAAGACTTATGCAACTTCAATATCGGAGACATCAAAAACCTTGAACTACTAGTACATATAGAAAGAATAACGCGGAGGAATAGATAGAGAAGTACCTGTTGTTTGAAAGTTTCTTCATGCTTTAACATGGCCATCCTCATGTATTCTTTGTCACATGACCTAACAAGCTTCTCCATCAATGATCTATTTAGTTTCTATAAAGGCTAACTAGTTTTGCACCTTCTTTGTCCCAAGTTTACCTTCATACACAATTTAAGCTTAAATGAGGAAAGTTCTAAGAGAATAGAGTTGATTAATGAAAAGTTGTTTATATAGAAAATAGGATTGATTCTAGGAAAGCACATAAATATTTAGGGTCTAATTGATTCTTGAAACATTGGCACAAAATGATGGCATCTACTTCCTTTTAGTATAATTTGTCTCCTTCCAATACTTTGGACCACATTTGAATGAAACTCATCAAAAAAATAAAAAATATCTCCCGACAACTTTACCTGTTAGTATTTTCCTACCATAATAATAGCTTCTCTTATGTGTATATGATGTCATTTCTCAAACTATTCTTTCAATTATTGAAATATTTGAATGTATGATCACAAGGCAACATTTTTCTCTTCTTTTCATATACTCAATTTAAAAAGGATGCTTGAAGATGCAACATCATTATAGTTATATTCTCTCTCATTCTTGCCATCTGATACATTATATTATTAAATTTAATTTTGCAGCTATTCATGATGAATTTCAACTTTGTTAGACTAGTGCAGACAACCTTTTGTATTACTCTAAAGTTTTAAAAGGAAAGAGAGTTTTATACAATGCAATTTTGTATAGTTTTTTAGATTCTAGGCATTGACATTGCATCATGCCAAACCAAACCATATTCATCATGCATGAGTTAACACACTTTCACCTTTCAAAAATATTTCTTCAAATTTCTATATTTGTTTCATTAGTCTCACTACAATCTAATATGCAACATAGCATTAAACTATCACACAAATGACATGATATAAACTCATATAAACTGTGAAAAATTTAAAGCAAAACATGAAACAAAACTCAAGTTAGAAGATAAGAAAGCACATAACATAATTCCAAAGCAAAAGGTAGCTTCTAACCTTGTAAGAATTCAAGTATATATCACAATTTTCTGCTGAACAAGAAAACAACAGAACAAGAAGATCTCTGAAGAAAAAGCAAGAAACTCTTCCTTAATCCCTTCAAAAAAACTTGAGGGACAACTTTTTTAAAATTTGATGAAAACTCTGCTAATATGCCCTCACATTCCCCATCAAGCTCTGGCTATTATATACTGTTGGAGATTAAACAAAACAAAACTGTTGTGTAAGAATTTAAGATTCTTTTTTTTTCCCTTTAAAGACACAGAAAACGAAGTGGTATATTGCATGAGGGGTTAGAAGAAGCATGCCAAACAAATCTCAGTGACTTGACCAATGTGATTCCATTTTTGTGGAAGAGATGCCTCAGACAGGTCCAGCAAATGTAGATATATTAAATTAGTAGTAACAGTAAAGATAGGGAAATAAATTAATACACGCATTATTAGCACTACTATGATATAAAATTTATATTATTATAATTTTTTTTTGAGGATCACAAGGTCTTGGTTTTCTCTAGACAAATCATCAACATAACAGCAGCTTGCTAAGTTGAATCACATGCACCTCAAATTTCTATATCATTAAATAATTGGTCATGCTCAGTTGTATTAATAATAAACAAATTGTGTTACATTGTATTATATCTTGAATTATTGAAGCTTATGTCTTTGTGAAGGAGCTTAAATAACCGACAGATAGATCCTGACCGTACAATAAATGGGTATATCTTGAAAATGTCCAATCTAGTATAAGTGGCCTTAGGATTTTAATTCAAATCTAACCTTAGGTTTTTTGGTTTTCATATACATAATAATAAATGAAAGGGGGGCAAAATATCATGGGGCTTATCTCATTTTGAATTCTTTTGTTGGATTCTATTGACATTTATGGAGTAAATAGTGAATCATCAATTATGGATATTTCGTACCTGTACTGTACAAAAATATGCTATTAGATGGGGTTTCAGCATTACTCTAGGAAGGCCAAGTTCAATGATTATCTATGTTAACTGGCCACGTGGGTGCTAGCTCCGGGTTATGAGAGGAGCTTGTAGATCATCACATTGAGTAAAAAATAATTTGACATCACATTTTTATCTAAAACTTTAATTAAGTATATTGGTTATTTCCCTTATATGTTGTCAAACATTCATTTTTTTTAATTCAAGGTGACACTCTTACTCACATTTGAAATACAAATAATATACCCATATAGTGTGAGTTCATCCACCGTCGTTGCTTGCTCCATCAATGGGAGAGTCCCCTGAACACCTTGATTATGAAGACTTTCGATATAACGAGTTGATTGAATCATCGGCTTAGATACCACTGTTGTAAAGGAAGTTGAAGATCATCACATTAGGCCAAGAGCAACCACATAAATAGAATTTGATACCATATCTTTGTGCAAAACCTTAAGGTAGTTGGTTTATAGGTCTTTTCACTTATATGTTGTTCAACATCCACTTTTTCATCCGGTGTGAGACTCTTACTCATATTCGAAACACCGACACTCCCATCATTTGTACATCATACATTCGTTTCTATGGTTGTGTTGTTTATAGAAGAAAATCAACATCGTACCTCAAACACCTTATATGAATGAGTGTGGACGTCGCATGGAGAGAGATAAATGACTTGAGGTGGGAGAAAAAATAATACAAGAGTAAAAAAAATGTATAAATATATTGTGTTGATTCGAATTTTGTAACAAAAAACAATTCTCTTATTTATAATATATTAATGTTAATATCTAATAAGCATCTAAGTCTTCCAATTCGACATCTCGAAAAAATTACTAATTCTTTTTTGAAACAAAGAAATGTTTGTATTATTAGCTTTTATGCAGTGATGGTCAAACATTTGACCTTCTTATTCAATTTCTTAACTCATCATTTCGGTCACAAATCATCCTTATATTCTCGATTTTTTAAAAATAATAATAAGTTCAACTAATAACTTTATATTATTATATTTCAGCAATAATTTATTTTATTAAATCGTTTACTAACTATATGTAAAAAGATAGAGAGTGCTTCTATCAACCTCTTCTTCTAATAGCTACTCCTATTACTCATCTCAAATAGAGGTCAATAATAAGTTGGACTACTTTAGGTTAAGCAATCCCCAATAGAGATACTACAAATGTCTTTCTACTTTTTTTTACCTTAATTTTTCTAAAGTAAAAATTTTAAATTAGAAGAACCACACATCACACAAGGTTAAAACTATCAAACTCCACCAACAATTGATTGGTTCAAATGTAAGAGATTTGAGTTCTTTAAACAAGCGGTCATGAGTTTGACACCGACTTTGTGTATGGATAAAATTTTGGATGGGAAGAAAAAATCTATGTTGTATGTTCTACACCCAGGTTGTCTAACATGAACTAATCACTACTGAAAGACGTTGAAAAACTTCGTACGTATAACATATCAAATTCAATGGAAATTTATAAAGAAATATGTGCGTCTATATAGCGAATAAAGAGAAAAATCTCAAATTTAAAATTGAAGTTAAAATTAGTATCCAAAAAATATCCAATATAATGTAGGCCAACCACATCCTTTGAATTTTTAAATTGAGTGATTATATTTAAACATCTCTAATTCTCTCTCCAAAATTTATTTGACACTTTATTTTTTCTCTATTTCTCTTTCGATAACTAAATATCACAGCACTCTATTTTTTCTCTCTCGTATAGTGTGGATGAGGTGTTTAAGTCACCAAAATTAATTTACAAACTAAAGTGCATGCCATATACCTACATGAGTATATGTGTAAGTTCAAAAAAATAGAATTAGGAAGTACTATAATACATTAGTAGATTAGATCCATCATCTATGTATGCTTTGCAATTATCAAGAGGGCCACACCACATGCTTGTTGAGTTGAGTCTGCTCCTCTCTCTCTCTCTCTCAATTTAGGAATGTTATAAATAAAATAGAATGGAAGGAAAGTAATAGAAAAATGAAGACGTGGAGAGGGAAAGAAATGGGAGCACGCTTTGCCGGGTGAGGGAGGTGCAATCTTATGGGGCGGTGGGTCCTTTGGGTTTTGCTGAAAAGGCTGACCTATATACGGCCTTAGTGTTTTGGTTCGGTCCCATTTCAATTAGATATATTCAAGGACAACAACGAACTTAGGTATTACAATATTAAAGTAAGGGAACCGTGATGATTTTTGTATAAACTTTTTTCTCCAAACTCTTTTACAGTTTGATTTGACTCACTCGATCGAGGTTAAATAATTTTATGAAGTTGATAACTATCTACAATATTTTAATGCAAATGCTAATAAGGATTTTGAGAGAACATATTAAGAAATAAAAAGATAGAGAGAACTAATGTTTTGAAAGTAATGTATTCAATTCTTCAAAAGTATTTCAATACAATATTCTTATATTAAATTCTTTAAAATATATTCTTAAACCAATTTTCAGCAAGACTCATATTTAAATGAGTTTTATATACCTTGACAAAAAAAAGTTTTATATACCAATTAGGATTGAGTCTAATAAAAGAGTTAATTTTTCTTATGCTTTGGGTCTCTCTCTTCAACATTTAAACAAACCACCACCCAACACTCCGCCGGCCGCCGACCACCTCTCTCCTTCAAAAGTCACATCCTTTACCGTTAAGATGTAGCCTTTCGTGTTTGTGGTGCGACGTCTCTAAACCACATCACCCTTAAGCCCTATGGTGGTCTTCAAATCACATGCGTGGCTGCCTTCCTCCGCCACCGTTGTGTAACCTTCGATCCTTGTTTGGTTTGATGGGTTTGTTTTCTTAAACGATTGGTTGTTGATTCGAGATGGTTTAGGGATCCATATCTAGTTTTGTTTCCGTCCAATCGATTTGTTTTTGTTCAAACTGTTATGGATTCAGATCCTCATGGATCTGGGTCAATTTGTGGTAAATCTACAGTTGCTGAATCTGCACCATCAGGTTCAGTTATTGGTTACTTTATGAAGCCATTGCCTCCCTCGAAGGTGGTAAAGGTTATGCTTATCATCGGGTATACTCACGTGCGCGTGTTGGTGTTTTTGAATCATCACAAATATGGCTTGATTTGGTTTCACTATTCGGTTGTTGTCGCTCGAAAGGGTTACATTGCTTGTTGTTTTCGGGTGTTCTGAGGCAGAGAGTTGTGGTGCGTGGACCTGCTTCGATGATGGCGAATGGGTGTATTTGCCGGTTATAACCTAAGATCCTTGTATCACTATGCTTGACTTGGATTGTGGGGCTCAAAATAGTCGTTTAGCTTGTTGTCATTCGTTAATGTTCTAGGGAGTTGATTATACATGGACTTGCTTCCGTGTTGACGAATAGTCCATTCATCGCACTGAAGACCTTTGATTAGTTTTAGGATTAATTAGAAGCATATCACCTGTGTTGTTTTAATTTTTTTGTATTATCCGTTTGGTTGACCTACACTTTTGTATGGATTTATTGGGTTAGGTATATGTCCCTCCTGTTTTTTTTTCTTTTTATGTATTTCCCCTTTTTATTAATAATATATATGAGCATAAATTATTAGAGACTAGTCACCTTCTATTCTCTCTAATATCATTGTGCTTTTAATTTAGCAAAAAACAAAAAATCTTCCTTATCGTGGCAAATCCAAATTCAAATATTGCATGAAAGAGATGCTCACATTTAATGTCCGAGTGTGTTTCAAATATGATTACATCATAAGGAAGAAAACCTGTGGAAAGAAATAATAGTAATATAAAAGTTTTTACATCTATCAAACTATATTGTAGTTCAATTGAAATGAAGTTTTACATGCCTTATATTTTAAGAGAGGACAATCGGTTTACAAACAAAATTACTTCTATTAGTCGTTAGAAGAATGAGTTGATTGTCTCCGTAAAATTAGCTCAATTGGTAGATATATTGTATACATACACCCCCACTTTCTACTCCGTTGTGCATTTAAGATTCTTAAATTGCAATAGATCATGATTTACTAAGTTCAGATTTTGTTTTTGTTCGTGTTAATCTTTGTGAATGGTTCCCTCCTTATTTCTGTTGTTTACTTTGTACCATTTCTCCCTTGCCAAATTTTACCCCAAGGTATTCTTGACAAGTTCTCTTGATTATTTTGGTTTGATACTCCATCCCACCCCCACCCCCAAGTGCTTTCAATATTTCTAAAGTGTCCGCGATGGCGACGGATTAGAAGCGTCAATATAGTTTGGATGTCTTAGTTTGTCATGTGATATTTTTATAGTCTTTTTTGTTTTAAAAGAAATGCAATGTAAGTAAAAAAAATGATTTATACAGCAATCACACTTCATTATATAAATATTTATAATTTTTTTTATCATAGGTTCCTCCTCTTAGGACCCAAATGTAGATACCTCTCTTAGTCGAGATTTAAGCATTACTTCATTGTATTTTGTTAGTCTAACATTTTTCACTAAACTCGACTCATATGAGCATTTCTAGAGAATTAAAAAAAAACTAAACAAACCATATATTAATAAATCTTATTAGGCATAAGGTAAACACAAATAAGACCAAGAAAAATACAAAGAATAAGAAGACATGCAAAAAGATGACGGCAACTCGAAAGAGAACCGAAACACATTAACAAACGAACAATTCCCTCCCCTAAAAAATTACAAAGATTAAATGATGATGCAATTACAAATTTCAAGACATTGTAGCGAATTCATCCATCACTGAGATAAGTCGTAATTGAACCTTTTCACTTTAAATTTTAACTTGATAAAAAAATAGAAGTTAAATTGAATTCTTTTTGAGAAAAATCAACATAAACTTTTCGAATAGATCAAACGTAAGCTAACCAAATAATGTGATAAAAAAAAATATTTCACTTGAGGAACTTGTAAGTTTTAACCCTTTGGATTGAATGGCATGACTTGATACATCATTAGCAAAATTAAAGCACAAGATAAACCTAACCAATAACATATTAAAGTCTACACTTGACCATATGAGACGCAATCGAAGAAATGATAATTGAGACTTTTCCTGGTACCACATCCACTTTGAGGTAACAAGAATTATTAAGAGTGATAATCCATCGCCTTACTAAATTGTCCATATCGAAGTGTTAAGATGGAGCCCCACACCGTCATCCATATGAGCAAGAAGCTTATATGAGTTCTTGATGGTAGAAACATCGTTTTGATCAAATCTCCACTCCCACCTGTCTGTAACATTATCCTGCAAAATAAATATTCAATTCAACACAAAAATCCCTATCTAATTCTTCTTCGCAAGCAAAAAAAACATACGTCGACTCCCCACCAAACTCTCAACCCATTCCCTACATATTAGCAACCAAAACAGTTTTTCCATTTGAGGAACCAAAAAAATCTAGGATAACACTCCCATAGACTATTACAACCCACCACCCACACAAGAATCCGACCAAAAGAGAGTAATGTTCTAAGAACTAGTTAATAAACATAATCGTTAAATATAATTGAATGCATATATACAAAATTATATGGGTTATGTACACACGTTAAATTCAATATATTTACCATTTATATCATAATAATACTTCTCCTAGGAGTTATCTAATTATTTCAACAAACTTATCATGTACTTTGAGTAACATGTTTGTCCGAAAATAGATATGTTTGTGTTTTGTTTTTCCGTGCAATGATGGTATGGGTTGTGTATTGTGCACCACTTGTTTGTCATGGATCCGTTAATCCCACCATATCTAATTGTAGATTATATCTCTACAATCATTCCTCACCTCCCTTCACACTGAGAATAAAAACCTCTTACTTTGACTTATTCGACATTGACGACGAGGAAAATAAATTAAGATAGTTAGAAATATTTGTTTGATAAAAAAAAAAGATAGAAATATTTGTTTATGAAGTTTAATTGTTGAAAACTTTCTCTTGATATGAATGATGATCTAACTATTAGTCTGTCAGGAAGTTTGAATTTTACTTAATGAATTTATTTGGCAATTTCCAATTCGGCGTGGTTGTGGGATGAGGACTCAAATTTTCTTACTTTTTGTTTATTTACTCTTTTTTTTTAAATAATTGTTGTTATAGAAATTTTTATCTTTTAGAAGTTGTTAGAAATTATATATATTTTGTTGATTTAAAATTCGGAAAGAGTAATGCTTAGTGGTACGAAATAACATATGACGAACACGTTAATTGCTATTTTTTACTTCCAACAATAGCATATTCAGTTAATAGGACTGTTATATTATTATTATTTTACTAAAAATTAATTTGAATGCATCCGTATCCCGTGTATTCAGCAGATAGGTGTGTTGTATTAGGGAACTTCTACGGTACACTCACAAAGTGAGGTGTACCGGTACTCTTTCTTCATAATTTTATAAATAAACGATCATTTTTTGTGTAATAAATAGCTATTTGTCAATATTTATATTTTATAGAACATCATTTTATAAGAAAAAACATTATTTCATTGTTTATAAAAATTATTGTAATTTTTTTTACATGTTATCGTAAAAAATAATCAATGTTCTCAATTATGAGTGATAAAAATTCAAAAAAAAAATAGTTTTATTTCGTTGACACCTTTAATGAATAAGATTTAGTTATTATAATTATAAGTGATAAAAAAAATATATTTTTCTTCAAAAAAACAACTCATTTAGTTATTAATTTAAAGAATGAGTGTACCTATGCACTCAAATATATTGGATGTACCATATAATTTGTCATTGTATTACCAGTACCTTCTTATTAGAACGTGCAAGTCTAGAGCCACAGTTACAGTTACAAGTTCAAATATTTCCTTGGAAAAGTTTCGCACTACATAGCAGTGCTCATTCAGAAATGCTATTTCTAGCGACAAACCGTAACGCGAATTTATCACAACGCCTTATCCTTGTAATTGTGGCACTTCACTTCATTTTATCCAACGGTCCATGATTTGCACCAAGTAAAATCCAGTGGTAGGAATCAATTAGCGAGGCATTCGCGAGTTTTTGTTCGCTTGAAATAGCATTATTGTTTAAAAAGTAAAAAAAAATTACGTAAAAAGTTTTCTTTAGTGACATAAATCTTGGCCAAAAACTCCAAGCACTCTGTAGAAGTTGGGAGTAAGTGAAATTCAATACTAAGTGATGATTAATTTAGGGGCAAAGACCGATAAAGTTTAAGAACAACATTTACAACGGTTAGGGCATCACTTAATTTGTTTCCTATATGCATGTGATTTACGTGAATTTGTGTTGCTGTGTGATTTTATGAGCATGTTTTCATGTTGTCTTGTTATGCTCTCATGTTGTGATGATTTTCTGATTTTGTGTTGCTGTGGTGATTTCAATACATGTGTTATACGTGAATTTCATGTTTTACGTGTTTGCGTGTCGCAATGTTAGTATGAGTAATTATATGCAATATAATTTGATTGGTTACCAAAGGTGGTGTATTGTAATTTTTTTTTGAGGGAGGTGTATTGTAATTATATATGCATCGGTGATAAAGTAGTGATATTTGTACAACCATTTAGTGACAATTTTTGTGACAAATTTCTTTTTCTTTCTACTTATTGGCCAAAAACAATATATATAGAGAGAGATAAAAAAGATAATGTGAGTATGAGAGAGAAAGTTGTTCAAAAGTTGCCACAAAATGGTTGTACAAATATCATTTCTGTTGGTGATAATACCATAACAATAAAATTCATGCTGGTATATGGTGGTGTCTAGGTGGGACATAGTCCGGGTGGAACATTTTACCCTTGCGAGAGAGGTGATATTCCGGAATCATGTGCACTTACATACTAACAAATAAGACTTTGTGAATCTCTTGGTTGAAAATGTGTTTTGTTGTGTATTGTGTTATGAGAAATGCTTATTTGAGTACCCGGCGAGCCTGGATAGTTGCCCGGGCTCCGGTCTAAATTTTTGCAATTTTTTATGTAAATTTCTCTGAATTTCTTATATCAACTCCTATAAATTGGATAATTTTTTTAAATTTTTTGATTATTTGCTAGCAATTTCTTATGTAAACCACTATAAATATGTTGTAATTTTTTTTTGCCTAAACTTTATAATAATCCTGGCTCCACGGATTCATATTTGTTAATTGAAGTTGATCCTTGCACTTTTGGATTGAACGCCTCCCTCGTATTTTCAAACCGAAGAAATTGTGGATCATTCTATTAGAAGAAGGTGTGAAGTAACACAGTTTTTGATTTAGGTATTAAATTAATTTATTGTAATTGCAACAACTCCAATTTATTACTTTTGAAAAATTTATAAATTTTTTTTTACTCTCCGTCCTATAATAACTGAGCCATTTATCAAAAAAATGTCCCAAAATAACTAAGTCATTTCACTTTTCAATACAATATTAATTATTTTTCCCCCTTTATAACTCTAATTAATACTACTGTCATCATTTTCAATTTAATATATTCCACTTTGTATTTATGATAGTGGAGAATCCACCAATACTTAACAAAAGCACTTAAAATCATTTTTCTCTCTCTTTCATTTATACATTTTTCTTAATATGTGTGAATTGAACTGATTGCTCAGTTAATTCGGGATGGAGGGAGTATTATTTAGTTTTAGGAGAATGCTAAACAGTGTCATCAGTGCATTGGTTAAATAACCAAAATAATTACTTCTTTTGTCCCTAAATATAAGACTTTTTTGAGAATTTTTTTATCTCTTTTTATAAGACTCTTTTTGTATTTTCAAGTACATTAATTACTTCTTTACCAACACACCTTATTTATTTTATAGGTAGTGTTAATTTCTGCTCTTAGGACACATGTTAAGAAATCTAAAAACAGAAATATTCCCTTAAACTTTGTGCATTCAATTCATTAAAACATTAAATATTAAATTTAATGCACGCATTCCAATACATTTGACTTCTAAATTTGCGTCTTAAGAGCACAAGTTAACATTTTCCTTATTTTATATATTTATCTTCAATCAACATTTAATACTACTATGTTGAAAACATACATTAACTCTCTCTTAAAGAATGAAATTGTAAAAACAATATCAATTACAAACAAATTTATCACCACTTTCAATTCTCTTAATTCCTGTTATTTTTCAAAAGGGTCTTATAATTAGGAACGGATGTAGTAACTTTTTATAAAAAGTAGTGTAATTATTACTTAATAAAAAGTTAAAATTTATATTTTCAATACAAATTTTTTATTTATAGTTTTCTTAAACATTGCACTGAGAGCATTGGTTAGCAAGACTCTTACTTTTATAATAAACTAGTGATTAAAAGTTAATTCTATCCTTTTTTTTCTTGGTAGTGAACAACCAAGTTAATTCTATCCTCTGAAAATATAATCCCCCTTTTTGCTTTTATAATTTCATTAGTTCATGTTCTAAAATTTGAAATGTTGAAATTTTTTTTGATTTTTTAAAGGTGTAAGTGACAAACTTGAGATTTTGGGAATTTGTGGATGTAGAAGTAAAATTTGAGGGGTAGGAAAAAGGTTTTCATATTTTTGCGGAGAACATCTTGTTCTAAGTCAACAGGCCTTATAATTCAAGGCCCATTATTTGTGTGTTTGTGAAATATTGTTTTTTTCATCCTATAAGTTTCTCGTGCGCTCTATTTGGATTCTAAAATCCGAAATATTTTAACGTGTTTTGGAGATTTTTATGGGGTGTTTATGCCGTTCGGATTCTATAATCCTAACATGATATAGCGCATGAGAAACCCATAGGGTGAGAAAAAAAGCAGTCAATATATGGACCAACATTTTTTTAACAAGATATGGACCAACATTAAGAAATAAAATGAGAATTCCTTTTTCCAACCTATTTGTTTCTCGTGCTTCTTACTGAATTTTAGACTATATATTTCGAAAGCGTAAAACACGTTTAAAAACTCTTATTTTTTGGAATTTTAAAATCCGATAATAGGATGTGTGAGAAGGTTGAAAAGAAAAAAAAATCATAAATAAAATAGAAGTAGCTATATCTATTTTATCATTACCTTTATTTATTTGCTTAAACTGCGAGGATCCCTTCTATTTATTTAAGAATAAAAGAAGAAGAAAGGTATAAATATTTTGCACCTAAAAGAGATAAAGATATATTTGTTTTCATATTATTTTTTTGTTAAATAAGAAAATCTATCTGAATTGTATTTACGAGACACAATTTTGTTAATTTTAATTGACAAATAATTATTTGAGAAGAATATATTGTCTGATTAATATTGAATTTTTTTTTTGTCAAGTAACCTATTAAATAAAATAAATGGGCGAATTTATGATTCATACCTCAATTCTTACCTACAACGTATCTCTCAAATGAGTTATTTTCATAGGAACCTTAAAAAAGCTCCTTTGATGATGTAAGAATAAGAATGAATATATGGGACAAAATTTATTAATTATGTATAAAGAATGAAAACATGACGATCTAAGAATGAAATATGGGGCAAAATTTATCAATTATATATAAAGAATGAAAACGAAAGAAAAACGTGAAATGTGCACCACTTTTTTGGCTATAATATAAAATAATTAGACATTTTTACTTTGTCGTATTGATGTTGACAAAAATCATACGAGAGTTTTGTTGTTTATCTATCTATTATCTACTCATTTAATTTCAAGACATTTTTTCCCTTTTTTTCATCCACTTAAGAGGATACTTTTGGATGATTTTTATTGCGTTGGTTCATCTTGTTGTAATGTTCATTTGATTCAAATTGATGAATCAATTTTGATCAATAACATATTCAATTAATAATTTGAGAAAGTTTTACTTTATACCCTTACGTATATACTTTCACGACCCTTACATATGTACTTTCACGACAACAAATCATTAAAAATTTCATTTTTTTGCCAACACATGACATTCTATGTATGTATGTATTTCTTGGAAAACTATAACTAATATTTCTGATATACAATTTATTTTCGAAAAACTTAAACATATTTCGGTTTGGTTGAAATTTCTGGAAATCTCATATTTATCATTTTTGAAAATAAAACCGAAAAACTATACAAACCTTTTCCGGTGTGGTTAATTTTTCAGAAAAAGCATGACGTATTTCAAAATATAAACCAGAAAACTATAATATGTTTACTGGTTTGCTAATATTTTTTTAAAATAAAAATTATAAATATTCTAATTTTTTTTATAAAAAAATGTATAATTTTTAATCGTTTTTTAATCGGCGCGACCATCTCTCAGCTATGCGATAAAGATCAATCATATGTAGAGCACCACCAATGTATTCACAACTACATAGATATTTGAAGCACAAGAATTTGTAGTAAGTTGAAATTAGAATTAAAGTGTTTGTTACCATTACTAGATCAGATATAGAGACTGAAAAGAGACAAAGGAGCAACAATCTAATTTTTGGTTGTGAAATGGGTGGAAGGTACAACTTTCCATCCCAAACCATGTTTCAATGGTGTTGATCTAATTTTGAATCGGATGCGTGAAATGAAGTTGGGGTGTTGAGTGTGATCACGTTGGGTGTGAGTGTGTTTAGGGGTTGGACTGGTTTGAGCACCATTTTTACTTGAATTTTTCTAATTCAACTGGTTGTTGTTTCATGTCACAATTTTGGTTAAGGTGGCCATAGCAACCATATATTTTTTAGATTTTTTTGCGACGGACTTAGTGATATCTACTTCAACATAAATATGTGGGAATTTTTCTCTTTTGACCTTGAGTGTGTTGATGTCCACCTTGATTGGGTGTCCTTTAGCCGAAGCCATGTCTAGTAAAAAAAAAAATCATCATGGTAAATGGGGTTAAGACTCGAAAAAGGTATCTAAACTATTGTGTGATCTACTTTTGCATATGGATAAGTAAATTCTTGTGACTAGTAGAAGACCGCGGTAATAAATCATTCAGGGGCCATCAGAGATGGTCTTTTCTTTATCCGCAACTTGATCAAACTTCACCATGTAAAAATCGTTGTTGTTGTTATCCATTGTTTCAAAATTGTGTTGGAATTTCCACATTTCTTCAGTATGTTTTTCATTTTGTTGTAGCCAAGGTTTTTCCTCAAGAGTTTGACCACCAAATAGTTTTTTCAAGGGTTGCGCATGTACTTGAAAATGTTTGGGTCAAGGAAAACTTTTGGGTGCAGTCATTTACCATTCTCATGTTCTGGTTGAACCAGGTATTTGGCTAATAGGTCTGTTTTTGCATGAGTTTGGGATTCCTCGTTGGATCTAAGGAGTTTGTCACGAACGAATTTTTTTGGTTATATGGTCTAGTACCAATTATACTCTCTCATTTGTTTTAATTTATTTTATTTGGCCGTACAGAAAAACTTAAATTGAAAATTAGGTTTTCAGTATCTTTAATAGTATTTATATATCACTTTTTATCTTTCTATAGTGGACTATGTATATAGTACTTACGGGACACGGTTTTGCTAATTTTATTAAGCAGTACTCATTGATTTGAGAAAAATAGTTTGACTAGTTTTGGAAAAAAATGCTCTTTTGATAATAGGTAAGAATGTATGAGACAAAGTTTTATCAATTATTTTATATATGAATGAAAACGAAAGAAAAATGTGAAATGCGCACCGGACTTTTCTAGCTTTTTTTTTTTTGTTTGTTGAGGGGACCCGACTTTTCTAGCTATAATGTTAAATAACTCAATTTGTTTTGTCAAGCATCTTATTGGTTAATGCAATATTTCATCAATTAATCTAAGCTAACGAGAGACCACAATTAAACTTTTTTACTTGTCGTATTAATGTTGACAAAAACATATTACCCCTTCCTAAAGAAAACCATATTACCCCACAATAATTAAGAATTATCGTTTCTTCTTTTGAATTCCCTAAAAAGAAAAAATCATTTCTTCTTTTGAAGATTAGTTAAGCATTATCATCTATTTTAAAGTACTACATATATTATTATTTCTTGCCATCAAATTGAAAGGAACGTAAAAACTTCCTACGTATTTTTTGTCAAAAAAAAAAAAATCCTACATATTTAAAAAAGGGGTTAATTACTTAGTTTGTAAAAGAATCGATTTCATTTCTCACCTCACGAATAGCCTAAAATTTGCAGCCGGTTCTAATTTTGTTTAGAGAAAGAAGTTTCACATTTTCTCTGATTTCTCTCTTTCATTTTTTTTTTCATTCAAAGGATATGGGATAATGCACTATCCTCTATTTTTTTGTGTGTGCGCTTTGTGATTTCACTGTCTTTGTGTGACATTGATGTGTTCGTTGTCTTAGTACAACATTGCTTGATTTCATGTCTTTTTGCAATATTTGTTTTGTTTGGATTGCAACAATTAACTTCAATCAATTACATATTCAATCAATGATTTGGTCGTCAATGCTATAGATCCGGAGTAAAAGTATTGTGGTCAATATTGATTTTATCACATTATTTATAGGCATTTTTTTTCTTCGTTTTATGTCATTAGATCGGATATTGTAAGTTTTGTTGCAACATCATCCTTTTTTATTTTTTTATATTTATATTCGTCCCACACTCCATCATTTAAGAACTTTTATATTTTTTGTGGTGTCTAATTTTTTTTTTATGACCATGAAATGTCAGCTCTTTACTTCTTTGAAATCTTTAGGGGCAGAGTTTAGTTACATATGAGATATTTGTAAATGGTCATTAGAGTCACTGTTATTAATAATAATTTGTTTATAAAATAAGAATTTTTTATATGTATTTTTTGGATGGGAGAAGTTTTATATACCTAAAAATGAATTTATTTTTTATATATTATTTTTGGTAAATTACTTTGTTACTATATAATGTTGAAAACATGGGTAATTAGTTTGACTCCTAATGAAGGATAAAAATACTTCTTTGTAAATGACTTTTTTTGAGTACGAGTTTGTTGATAAGTGACTCAAAATTGATGTTGGAAGTCTTGAAAAAAAGCGTGGCACTATTTGGTGATGTTGGAACATGTTTTGGTTCGTTAAAAATCGCGGCGCAATTTATGAAATTGTGGCACAATTTAACTGATGACAACTACGTACTATGTACAAAATAGTGAATCGTAGCGCATTCTAGAAAAATCGTGGTACGATTTGCTCAAGATCTGGATATTGTATAAAGATTATTTGACCCTTTGATCTGAAAATTCTTTCTGCCTTTGTTTTAAGTTGCCCAAATAATTTGTAACAATACTTATCAAAACATACAAGAGATCAAACAAGGAAATGTCCATTTCAAAATATACAAGAGATCACATACAAAAGGGAGCACAAGAGTTGGAAAAGTCAAACATCAAGTTGAGGATAAGATTATTACGTGCATGAGATGCCAATTATTAAAAGTCATTGCACATGAGGAAACTACCAAAATTTGAATTGACCCTTCTTTGTCGAATCGTTATAGCCTAATCATTGATAACGATCCAATTTAAACTTCCTTAATTCCTCACATAATCATATACAGTAGATCCAAAGTAAAGCAGCCTTTAACCCAACATTTATTTTTACTACTTAATAATTTCTTATTGATACTGTTGATCAGAGTGTGGATTTTATTCTCAGTTGGTAGCGTCATCACCATGTGCAACTTAGAGCACCATTGCTACTAACAGTGTATCTTACATGAGTCAAAAGCTTAATAATCTCTGTCAAAACAGCTTAAAAATAATAATAAAATCATGTACGAGTTGTTATTTTAAGTTTTTAATAATGATTTGAAATCACCGACAGTTTATGATCAATAAGTCGTCATTATTTTTCTTTTTCTTAATATACCGATCGAAGAATGACGATTTAGAGTTAATTTCGACTTAAAATCACTATTCTGAATTGTTTTACTTTCTTTTTTAGTTTAATAAGTGATCTCCACATATTTTTCAATTTATTTCGAAGACTTTGGCATCGTCAACGACTTTGACTTCGTCGTCATTGCAGATTTGAAGACTTTAGTATTCTGAAAACTTGAATATAGTCATATTTGTAGGCCTAGATACTCTGCCGCTTTATGCTTTTAACATGGATGTTGTGAGTTGTTTTCAATGAATGTTGTGAGTTTGTTCTCAAATTCATCAATTTAAATGAATGAATATTGTTTATTCTTGGTAAAAATATATACTTTATAAGTACAAACGGTAGTATAAACTAATATTTTATTAATATTTAATGGAATTTTACTATTCGTCATATCATTCTTAAAATTGATATCTCTCTCTCTCTCTCTCTCTCCTCTTCTAAACCCTAGTTGTCACCATTTTTTTCTTCTTGGTCCATGGAAGATGGTAATTTATGGTCAATTTTGACCTAAAGTGATCTCCAAATTGTTTTTTTTAGTTAAATAAGTGATTTTCATATATTTTCGGTCTTTTTACGTTTGTTTTTGCAATTTCGTCGTCTTCGTATGACTCTACTTGTTTTAATTTTTCGTCTTAGGTTGACGTTTATTTGATTCATGTTGAAATATTAGGTTTGATCAAATCAATGACTTTTGCGTCATTAACGTTGCAGATCCGAACACATGAGAATTCCAAAGACTTGAATATAATCATATTATTTTGCAAACGCACTCTACTGATTTATGCTATTAACATAGATGTTAATGTGTCCCTTAAAAAAGAAATAGATGTTAATGTGAGTTTGTTAAAAATTCATCTTTATTTTTTTGTTTTTAACGACTTTGAATTTATATTATATCATTCTATCATTTTGAATGAATGTCGTTTATTTTTATCACAAAATTGATTATATATGAAATAGAATAGTATACACATTCTCTTTTTTTTATAATTTTTTTAAAAAGATTATTGTAACTTCTTATCTAGGTAACCCCAATCAGAACAGTACTCGGAGGCCTATTTCGTTGCCCATATGGATCTTGGATTTCAAGTTAATGAAAATCAAATAACAAAGAGATTCATTGACACTACAAAATAAAAATTAAAAAAATTCTAATTTTAAAAAAGTCATCTGGGTATCTATATAATTCGAGTAAATAGACAATTTCCTCCCCAAAATTGTAAGTTTTGCCAATTACCCCTCTGAAATTAACAAAACTTCAATTACCCCATGAAATTGCACAACGTTAATCAATTTACCCCCTCCATCAAATTTTTCTGTTAACTGTTTACAGTTATGATCAAATACCCCCATGAAATTTTGCACTTATGTGCAAAATGCCCCCTGAACTTAAAAATTTATATTTTTTTCTTACCAAAAATCATACATTTAGTTCTTCAAGTAGTATATTGTACCTATTGTCATCAAAATTCTATTCACAAGAACATGAATGAATATATGCCACAGAAATAATGGTTTTGTCTTGTGCAGCCTTTTCATTCATATTTATCAACAAGGAGCAAGATAATTTTTTTACAAAGAATGTAAAACTAAAAACCAAACATTAAAAAGATATTAAGTTGTTGAAATAAACCAAGACAAGAATGTCATAGCAGCAGAAAATTGAAATCTATCACATAACTTTGTAGGACAATGTGATCTACCGGCTTCATGCAGAAGATTTGTGACACAATCTATTTAACATGCTGCAGCTAATAGATATGACATTTCCTGCATTATAAAAATTATATCATTAAT